>Ga0316202_10000837_pt1 | contig 28106 bp, 17 predicted proteins | sample 3monrhotite_MG_FD_204934 | JGI IMG/M metagenome (GOLD analysis project Ga0316202, IMG submission 204934) | Microbial mat bacterial communities from mineral coupon in-situ incubated in ocean water Damariscotta River, Maine, United States -... | ecosystem: Environmental > Aquatic > Marine >... | reverse complement strand
AGCGATCCCAAATCTCAGCCTTCTGCTCATTCGTGAAATAAATCCGACGTCTTCTGTATCTCATAACAACACTCCATCTCTTCAATAAAGATTATAGTGTTGCGTCGACCGGTTGAGGTCACCGGTGCTTAGCAGACATCATTAAGGACTGGTCGTTACGTCTGCTTGTGACCCTGAGCGGAAGTTCAGCCCTATTGCACCGCGCACAATATTTCATCTGTATTGAGCAAAAATTGCCCCAAATTCTAAAAGTTACCACTCAATTGTAAGGTGTGCGCCGCCATGGTATTACGGTCTGATATTGCTTTCTATCGAAGGCTAAAGTACTTTCTATTTATGTCAAAAAAATTTATAGATCATAAATTCACCATCCGAGAATTAGCACCTATTATTATTATAGGTGGCATAGTGATTGCCATATTCTTTTTCGTTGAAGGGGCGATCCTTTCCGGTTCTGACCTATTTTCGCTTGAATATTGGGCTCACGGGGGCAATGGAACCAGTCGCTCCGAAGCATTTAGAAATATCGGGCTCTTTTGTGTTGCTTTAGTTGGTCTAGGTTTTGGTGTTTGGCGAGCAATAACAGCAGGTCGTCAGGCTAAAACAGCTCAAAAACAGGCCGATATAGCGGAGCAAGGGCATATCACAGATAGAATTAATGTCTCTGTGAAGGGGCTCGGTTCAGAAAAAATAGTCAAAAAATATTCTGAAACACCGTTATACAAAAATGATGGAAACGATTGGGAGCGTGACCTAAAGGGTGAATTGATACCTGCTTCGAGGCCTGATGGTATCCCTTTAGTTGATACACAAACCTATGAAGTTACGTTACCAAATCTTGAGGTGCGAATTGGTTCTATTTATGCTCTTGAGCGTATAGCGCAGGATAGTCACCGCGATCATATTCAAGTTATGGAAATACTCTGTGCGTATATTCGAGAAAATGCTCCCGTGACGTCTTTAGAGCCAACTGAGCCTGAGTTTTTTAGGGCCGTCCCAAGAACGGATATCCAAACGGCTATTTCTGTAATTGGGCGTCGTAACAAAAAACAAATTGATTTGGAATGGCTACACGAATTCAGATTGGATTTAAGAAATACAGATTTGTCTGGTGTTGATTTTAGGGGCGGGGACTTTTCTGCCGCGATGTTCCATAGTTGTCGCCTTGAAGCCTGCCTGTTTGACCACTGCACCCTTAAGGGGACGCATTTTTCTAGTTCCCTCCTTAATTTCTCAACTTTTTCTCGTGCCGAGCTGAAAGGCACACGCTTTGATCATGCAATAATAAATCGTCCAGTTGGTGGTGGCAGTCTTATGCCTATGTCAATTCATGCGGGTGACATATACGGTATATCAATTGTGGGAGCCGACTTAACGGCTGTTGACTATCTGGGTGAAGCCAAAAAGATGAATCTAACTTTTGGATCGAAAGATACAAAACTAAATCATGAATTAGAATTTGATCGTAGCGGTTATTCTAAGCAACAGCGAGAAATTAGACAGTTAAAGAAAGCAGGAAAAACTGAAGAAGCTACAAAGGCAGAGACTAATTTATACAAAAATGGGTTTGTTGAATGGTGCCCATACACTTCTGCTGATCTGGCCCTAAATTCTGCATACATTAAATTTTTGGATAAAATGAATTTGACGGGTTGGCCTTATCGTTAATTGCCACATGGCTTTCTGTGTCACAGCACACTAAACTCGCATGTCCGCTTCTGGCTATAAGCAGCCCTCATTAAGATTTGGCCGTTAGGACTGCTTTTTCCCCATCATAATCTTTGGGGAGGGGCCGTGAATAACGGATGCGAGGTTCCAAACAGAACGCAGCGAATGCACCTCAATTGAGTCAAGGCTAACTCTTTTTGTTTAACGGTGTGCGCGTTGTGCACCACAACGCCCAGCCAAGCACCAGCGGTCCGATCGGCAGGCTCAACAGCTTGATGGCGGGTGGCACCATGAACGGCAACAGCAGCACCAAGACCAAGGCCAAACCTTCCCAAGGCCGCCATTCACCGTCTTTCAATCGCCACGCAAACACCACCAAGACCACGACAAAGTCATAATCTAAGAAATACGGTGTGGCCAAAAAAGTCGCCAACACCAAAGCTGTCGCTTTGACACTGGCGCGGGCAGAACTGCGCCAACTTATGAACACAGCCAAGGCCGCAACCATTGTGACGATGACTTGAAAAAGCCCGGCGAAATGCGAGTCCACCCCCACCACGCGCAAGGCCAAGTACGGCGTCGGCATACGATGCCAGTTGACGTCATCTTGGGCCAAAACCACTTGGTTGATCAAACTCATGCGCTCCACAAAATCAAACCAAATATGCCCGCCAAACCATGCGCTTGAGACCACAATGAGGGCCACCACCGTCACCGCCGCCGCCCCAAAGGCCCGCCAATGGCCGCCCGCGATCAAGGCCACGGGGATCAGCAAGCCCAATTGCGGTTTAAACGACAAGGCCCCCAACAGCACCCCGGCCAAAATTGGCGAGCTTTCCAGCACCAGCAAGCCACCGCCCAAAAACACCGCACTCAACGCCCCGTTTTGTCCATACAGGGCATTCACAAAAACAGCAGGAGACGCGGCAACGGCCCAAAGCGCAGACCGCCAGCTTCCCAACAGGGACTTAATCATGAAAAAAACAGCCAGCCAGCCCGCAACCGTCCAAAATATAAGGGCGGGTATGAATGGTAAAAAGGCTAACGGCACCGACAGCAACAGCCAATTTGGGGGATAGCTGTAATTATAAGGTTCTAACTTGGTCCCGGCGAAGCTTTCTAAGGCCTGTAAAAAAACCTTCAGGTCATAGACATCAGAGGCCTGCCCAGACAGGGCAAACTTAGCCCCCATCCAATAATTGATAAAATCCTCGCCAATCACTTTGCCAATGCCATTGGTCAGGCCAACGTCCAAATAGACCGAAAACGCCAGCATCAAGACAGGCACCGCCGCCAACGCCCACATGCGAACGGTCAACGCCGCACGCGGATGCGCCAGCCACGCCGAACTGCGGAGGCTTTTTTTAAAATCGGAAAGGATCTTTTGATCTGTCATCGTGTTGGAAGTGTTGCATTCAATGTTTAAAAAAAGAAGAAAAAGGATACTCTCGAAAAAAGAATGTGAACCTGATATATTGCTAAATCGGATTCCTACTTTCGTGTTTAATCTCTGTCTCTCTCGCTCCATTTCACTGACTCTGCCCCTTATCAGGGAACGGTCAGGCATTTTTTAGTATAGGTTTTTAATGCATCTTAGAAGCTGGCAACAAGAAATCGTCGACAAGTTCCCGTCGATCATTAGCAAATACCGCCGATTTATCCTGAAAGCGCCAACGGGTGCTGGTAAAACCGTGCTCGCGAGCGAAATCATCGAACGGTTCTATAAAGACCAAAAGATTATCGTGCTGTGCCATCGGCTGGTGCTGTTAGAACAACTGGAATCGGCCCTAAGCAAAAAACACAATGTTCGCAAATTAGAGGCTTCGGATACGGGCCATGCTTTCGAGGGATACGACATCTTACTTTCGACCAACATGCGCGCAAAGGAAATGTTGGCAGATGCCATTTCCAAGGCCGATCTCATCATTGTCGACGAGGCGCACCGTGTATCGCCCAATGGTGTGGCCTATAAACGAATCATCGATAATTTTAACGAGAACGGCAAAAAGGGTGCTCACTTTATTGGCCTCACGGCCTCGCCTGAGCGCAATACAAACGACCAGCGCGACCAACTTAACCTTGCTTTCGACGCCATTATCGATTGCGCAAATATCGACGACCTCATTGACGATGGTGTTTTGGTAAAGCCGATCTACCGTCCTCATTTTGTGCACGATTTGGACCTCACCAAAATCGACATCAGTTCCGGTGATTTTCCGGTCACAAAACTAGCCCCCGCTATCATTAAGTCTTCCATGATCGATTATGCGACCTGGAGCTATAACGAAGAGCGTTTGAAGGTTACCGGCCCCCCCATATCGGCTTGGTTTTGTGCCGATATCAGTGTTGCAAATGCGACGCTCGACAAAATTTTGGAATTTGGCATCAAGGCCGAAATCATCACCGCTGGGACTCCGATCAAAGAGCGGATGCAGCTTTTGGCCCAGCACGAAAGAGGTGAAATTGAAGCCATGGTCTCGGTCGGCGTATTGGCCGAAGGATGGGATAACCCCAACTGCAATATAATTGTCCACCTTCGCCCGACCTTATCAAAAGTTTTGTGGGGACAATCGGTGGGGCGTGGATTGCGTTCGGCACCCGGCAAAGAGACCTGCACGGTCATTGATGTAAGCTCGAACTGGAGCACGTTTGGTCCGGTGGAAAAGTTGAAATGGAGTCTTTGGAGCAATCGACGGTCCAACCTGCAATTCATGAACCGATTCAATTGGATCGGTCAACAACATGACAACGAAGACAACAGTGAAACCTATCTGCTTTGCAAAAGCGAATTGGCCAACAAAACCCGGTGCTCTCACATTTACAAAAAAGGGGCCCATGTCGACGACACCTGCCCAATCTGCGGCACCTATGCGGCGACCGATATATACAAAGAACAGAAACTCGATAGTTCGCTCAACGAAAGCGGGTTGCATCATCTGTTCTTTGAGCGGGTCCCGAAAGTTTATGAAGAAATGAACGTGTCTGTATGGGAAAGCCTTGGCGGAACGGCCTGGAAATCGGCGACCGACAAAGAGAAGGTGTTCCTCGCCTTCTGCATGGCTTTCGCAGAAGTTTCTGGCGATGAGACACATTCTGAAACAGATTATTGGGATGCCGCCCTGGCCGCAGAAGCGCATATCCGCACCTATCTGGTGAAGCATAAATTCCAGGTGAAAAAACAAGAAGACTTTGAACTGTCGCTCATCGCAGATGGCATGCTTGCCGGCAAAAAAATCAGGACGTTACAGGCGCACTATGGAATTTCACTTTGCGGCACCGTGTTTCAAACACACACGCCCGCAGAAAGTGAGCGCAAGTATCAAAAGGCCATCAAAATCGCGGAAAGGCTCGCCATACTTGGCTGTTCATCACAGGACAACCTACCCTATTTCAACGCCGACGATGTTGTGTAGAACGGCACAAACCTCCTTGGTTTTCCGGCGCAGATAAAGAACCGTCACGCTTTCGTGGCGACGATAAACACGGCCTCGTTCTTATTTGGCTGCCATTGGTGGTCAATCTTAAAACCAGCCTCCGTCAGGCTGCCGACAAGCTCATCAACCGTGAAAAACTGCACCAAAGGGAGCAACCCGAAAAACCGCCCAATGGACAAAACAACTTTCAACAGGGCCATTGCCCCCCCAAGACAGGTTGTCGAGGTGACAAATATGCCGCCGGGTTTCAGCATCTTATGGACTTTTGTGAGGACGGCTTCTTTGTTTTCCAACAGGTGGAGGATACTGTGCCCCATAACAGCGTCATAAGTTGCATCCATCGCGTTTAGCTCATCAATGCTTGCTTGCTCAAAGGTAATATTCTTTACCTGACTTTCTTCAGCCTTGGCCTGCGCAATCTCAAGCATTTTTTTGGATATATCGATGGCTTGGATATGCCTTACAAAAGGGGCATGGATAATAGCCGTGGTTCCGGTGCCACAGCCAAACTCTAAAACCTCCATCTCTGGTTTTAGATAGCCTTGCGTGACTTGCAACTTTTTTTGATAAGCCGCTTCATCGGCAACGGGCCGCTTGGCATATCCTGCTGCATGTCGGTCCCAAAATGGACTGCGTTTTGCCATGGTCTTCTCCAAAGGCTTGCCTAACCGTTCAATACGTTTCGCTTCTAACGTTCTTGGGGCAGAGTAAGTTTATGGGTCTTTAGGTGTCGAAAGAAAGCAAAAAGGCTTATGGCTCCGATGCCCAACTCAAGGGCTGCTGCCGCAACGAGGCTAATGTCCGGCGCCCCGTCCAAGGCAAGGCTCAAAAGGCGCGACAGCCCATAGGACACATAAACAGTACACGACGTTATTGCCGAAGCAAAAGTAAGCTCTGACCAGATCGCGCCTAATGCGATCATCAGCCCAAGACCCAGCAAAGCACCGCCAGATGCACGTATCTCGCTCATCTGGCTTGCATTGTTGCCCAGTGCAATCCCGTATGATGCATAGAAAAGCTCAGGCATGAAGAGAATGGCGCCGCCAACACTGAACGCAACAAGCCCACTGACGAGCAATACCGAAATAAGCAAACGTGAAGTCTTCATTGTCTTTCATCTCCTTGTTTTAAGGGGTGCCCCGGCTCATTGGCCGGGACTGTCCAGGTTCCAAGCCCCCGAATCCGAGGCGATGTGACAGAATTCAGAAAAATCACGGGGCTCACGACCGAGCGCTCGCTGAACGCCATCCCCCAGCCACGCGTTGCGACCATCCAGAACCTCGCGGCAGATGCCCGTAAAAACATCCGCAATCATTTGGCCGCCGACTTCTGTCATGGTGGCATGAAATTGATCGAACGTGATCGGGGTATAACGAACTTCGCGTTTGCTACTGTCCGACAAAATTTGAGCGACATCGGTGAAACTCAACAAGCGCGGTCCCGTAATTTCATAAAGTTCACCCGAATGGCGGTCTTCGGTGAGCGCCGCGACCGCCACATCGGCAATATCATCAACATCAACGATGGGTTCAAACACGTCCCCTGCTGGCAAGGGGATAACACCGCCCAACATAGGTTCAAGAAGATAGCCTTCACTAAAGTTTTGGGCGAACCACGAGGCTCGGATCAGGGTGAAGTCCAACGAACACCTGCGCACGATGTCTTCGCAACGTTGTGCATGGGTTTCGCCCCGACCGGACAACAGCACCAAGCGTTTGACGCCCGCCGCCACGGCACATTCTGTCAGCGCTTTGATTTTTTCCGGCGCGCCAGGAAAGGCTAAATCTGGGAAGTACGAAATATAGGCCGCCGACACCCCGCTGAGCGCTTTGACCCAAGTCTCAGGCCGATCCCAATCAAAGGGAATTTTTGAATTGCGCGATCCGCGACGAACGTTGTAGCCGCGTTCGTCAAGCCTTTGGGCAACGCGGCGCCCCGTTTTACCTGTTGATCCGATAACCAAAATAAGAGGCGATTGCATGAGACTTCTCCTGTACTGAAATTGAACATGCATTGAATTTAGAGCCACAAAACAGGACTAACAATGACTATATATCCATATTAATATGCAGATCATCCAACTTGCTGGATTTATAGATTACGACTTGGTATAGTGAGCCTATGACAAAACCTGATCCATTGCTCCCAGAGGCAGCCGACCCCTTAGGCGAAACGCTTCACATGCTCCGTTTGACCGGCACGTTGTATTGTCGGGGTGAATTTACAGCGCCCTTCGCCATTGCAATCCCCGAGTTTGAGGGCGTGATGACATTTCTTGTTGTGACGTCCGGGCGCTGCTGGCTGCAAATCGAAGGCGGTGAACCCCGCCTGCTCGAACAAGGCAGCCTTGCGCTGATTGCGCATGGCCAGCCCCACATCGTCAGCAGCAGCCCGGAAGTTCCTGCCGAACCCCTGTTCGATCTGCCCGTCGAAAAAATCAGCGAACGTTACGAACATATGCGCTACGGCGGTGGCGGTGAGCTTACGCGGACCATGTACGGTGTGGTCCGCTTTGATGATGTCGCCGCCCAGCACTTGATCAAGCTTCTGCCGGATGTCATTCAAATCGATAGTTGGGAGGATGATGCCAGCGGCTGGCTTCAAAGCACATTACGTTTCATTGCCAGTGAGGCCGCCCAGCTAAAGCCAGGCGGGGAAACCGTGATTACGCGCCTGGCTGACGTGGTTATCATCCAAGCCATCCGCTCTTGGATCGACCGCTCGCCCGAGGCGGCTCAGGGCTGGCTGGCCGCCTTGCGTGACAACCAGATTGGCCGCGCCTTGGCCTTAATTCACCGGGCGCCGGAACGGGACTGGAACGTGGAGTCCCTTTCTGACGAAGCTAGCATGTCAAGATCAGCCTTCTCGGCACGGTTTACCAAGATGGTCGGGTCTTCACCGGGGCGCTATCTAACAGAGTGGCGTATGCAAGTTGCCCGGACACGATTGCTGGAAAGCGCCGTCCCACTGTCCGTGATCTCTTTTGAACTGGGCTATCAATCCGAAGCGGCCTTCTGTCGGGCCTTTAAGCGTATGTTCGGTGTTTCCCCAGGAAGTCTGCGCCGAACGGGTCTTACACCCCAAATGGCAACTGTACGCTAACAGCCTGTTTGCAGGCCCCCAAATCTGACCCTAGAATTTATGCTGGGCGTGGTAACTGCGCCTAAATTCCTCAATCAGCAAATGGATTTCATCTTCCGGGGTGTTGACCTTAAGCAAAGCTGCGTGAGAAAGTTCCATGCTGGTCTCTAATGTATCCGATACGACCACGTCAACACCCAGAGCTTTGAGCCTTTCGCACTGTTCGCGACTGTGCCCACGGGCAAGCACCGCGAGTTCAGGGAAGTTGTCTTTTAATGTGGATGCAAGTTGTTCCGTCACTTCGAAGTCATCCAAGGCGATGATGGCTATGCGTGCCTCTTCGGCACCCATCGTTTTTAAGACGCCCGGTCTTTCAGCATCGCCATAGAACACGGGACGTCCTTTGGCATGTTCTTGCGCAACCCGTTTCGAATTGTTGTCGATTGCTGAAAACGGAACCTCTGCCAATTCAAAGATACGACCGATCTTGTGGCCGACCCGACCGAAGCCAATGATGAGAACATGTGGAGAAGTCTGCTCTTTTTCGGTCGCTTGGGCTGAGGCCAAAACATGTTCTTTTTCGCCAATTTTCTTAATGACCAACGCCAATCGGGCCAAAAAGGGTGTCACCAGCATACTGAGCATCACCACCAAAAGAAGCTGTTGAAACAAAACCTCGTCCAAGAGGCCTGCCCCGAGCGAAACCGTAAAGATAACAAGCGCAAATTCCCCACTTTGTGCAAGCAGCAGAGAAACGGATAAGGCTGCATGCCCAGAAACCCCAAACAAGCGGGCCAAAGGCCAGATCACAATGGCTTTCAGGGCAATTAAGGCCACAACAAAGCTGAGTATAAACAAGGGGTTTTGGAAAAGTTGAGCAAGATCCAACGTCATGCCCATCGACATAAAAAACAATCCAAGCAACAACCCCCGAAAAGGCTGTGTTTCGGCAATAACCTGATGGCGAAAGGAAGAATCGGCAACCAGCAATCCAGCCAGAAAGGCCCCCATAGCCATAGAAAGCCCAACGTGTTCCATCAACAAAGCAGCCCCCAGAACGAGCAACACGGCAGATGCGGTAAAGACTTCTGGATTATGTGACTTCGCCACACGGTGAAAAATCGGCTGTAACAGATAGCGACCAACTAAGATAACGAGGCCAATGATAAGGGCGGCTTCGCCCAAGGCGATGAATATATCTTCAGTCAAATTCAGGGTCGGCAGGGTGAGCAAAGACACCAGAGCCAGCAAGGGGACAACGGACAAATCCTGAAGCAAGAGGATGGCAATGGAAGTACGCCCTGGTTCCGAGGTCAGAATCTTATTTTCGGTGAGCAACTGGAGGACGAACGCCGTAGAAGACAAGGCCAAGGACGGACCAATAAGAATGGCCGCCCTAAGCGGAATACCAAACAAATAATGGGTGACCGCAACAAGAACAGCACTGGTGAAGAGAACTTGAAGCGTGCCCAGACCAAACAACAATCTTCTCATCATCCAGAGGCGCGTGGGGTTCAGTTCAATGCCAATGATAAAGAGCAGCAGAACGACACCAAGTTCTGCGAACTGACTGACCTCCTCGACATTTCCGATAAGCTCAAGTCCATAGGGACCGACAACAACGCCAGCAATTACAAATCCGGGCACAGCCCCCATGCGCATGGATTGAAAAAGCGGAACGGCAACAACGGCAGCCGCAAGCAGGATAGAAATGTCCGTTAGGTAGTTAATTGTACTCATCACAGATTCTCCCCACACTTCAACTCGATATTACTCCTCAGCTTGATTATGTATACGACAAAAAGGTTTGAACGGGGTCAAACTCGACCCACAAATTTATAGAGGCTATTGGTCGCAACAGACCCTGTCTTTTCAAAAGGCAGAGTATTCGTTTGATAGGCTCGAACTTTGATCGTAAGGTTTTCTCAGACGCCATTTGGCGAGCACATTAAGGAATAAATCATGCAGATCGGTGTCCCCAAAGAAATTAAGAATTTTGAAAGCCGCATTGGCATGACCCCAGCCAACGTTCGGGAACTGACCAGCCACGGTCATAGCGTTCTCGTCGAAACCAACGCTGGCCTTGGCATTGGCAGTGATGACGATGTTTACCGTCAAGCCGGGGCCGAAATAGTCCCCACCGCAGCCGACGTTTTTGCCCGTGCCGATATGATCGTCAAGGTCAAAGAACCCCAGCCCGGCGAATGTAAAATGCTGCGTCCGGGCCAAATTTTATTCACTTACCTACACTTAGCCCCCGACCCCGAACAAGCCCGATTGTTAAAAGAGTCCGGATGCATTGCCATCGCCTATGAAACGGTGACCGATGCGCACGGCGGGCTACCGTTACTGGCCCCCATGAGCGAAGTTGCCGGACGCATGGCCGTTCAAGCCGCCGCCCGGTGCCTGGAAAACGTATGCGGTGGCAGTGGTATTTTGATGGGCGGCGTACCGGGTGTTCGGCCCGCCAAAGTTACTGTTATCGGAGGCGGCGTGGTCGGCACCAATGCGGCGCTTATGGCGTTGGGTCTGCACGCTGATGTCACGATTTTGGATCGCTCCCTGCCGCGTCTGCAAGAACTTGATGCGTTGTATGGTGATCGTTTACGCACGGTCTTTTCCAATCAGGAAAACTTGGAAGACCATGTGCTGAATTCTGACGTGGTGATTGGCGCGGTGCTCATCCCCGGTGCCTCTGCGCCCAAACTGGTAACCAAAGACATGCTGGGCAAAATGCGCACAGGGTCTGTTTTGGTTGATGTCGCGATCGATCAGGGTGGGTGCTTTGAAACATCAAAGGCCACCACCCATGCCGACCCCATCTATAACGTCGATGGCATTGTTCACTATTGTGTCGCCAACATGCCCGGTGCCGTGGCGCATACCTCTGCGTTTGCGCTCAACAATGCCACCCTGCCCTTTATCATGCAGTTAGCAAACAAAGGTTGGAAAGAGGCCTTGCGGGCAAACACGCACTTGCTCAATGGGCTCAACGTTGTGGACGGGCATATCACCCATGAAGCCGTCGCCATTGCCTTGAATGACGCCTATACGCCCGCCCTTAACACCTTGAATTAACAGACAATACATCGACTAGTAGGCATCTAAGTTGCCACCATCAATATCTAAGGAGTGACGCCAGAACTGATCATCGTGATCAAACAGGCGGTACGTACCGCGTGGCCCCCACGATCCGGCGCTGTAGGTGTTGATGAAATCACGTTCCATCGCCCAAACTTTTAAGATGGGGTCAACGACTCGCCACGCCCATTCCACTTCATCAAAGCGCAAAAACAAAGAATGGTCGCCTTCCATGGCGTCCAACAACAAGCCCTCATAGGCGTCATAGTCTTCTTCATCGCCTTTGCGGTAGGTGGCGTCCAAACTTAACGTACGGGTTTGCAACTCGAGGCCTGGGACCTTGACCTGAATTTCCATTTTCAAGCAATCGTCAGGTTGGATACCCAACATGATCCAATTGGGCCGGGGCGGTTCGCGCCGGGTGGATCGCAACAAATCCTGGGGTGGGTTTTTAAAACGAATCATAATCGCCGAAGCATTCTCGGCCATGCGTTTGCCGGTGCGCAAATAAAACGGCACCCCCGACCAACGCCAATTGTCGATAAACAGCTTCATAGCAGCATAGGTCTCGGTGGTACTGTCGGGGGCAACGCCTTCTTCTTCCAAATAGCCCGGCACCGATTTCCCATCCACCGTACCGCTGGTGTACTGACCCCGAAAGGAATGGGCATGGACGGCATTTTGGCTGATGGGACGGATGGTTTTGAGCACCTTGACCTTTTCGTCGCGCAGATGTTCAGCAGCCATGGACACGGGCGGCTCCATCGCGACCAGAGCCAAAAGTTGCATCAAGTGGCTTTGGATCATGTCGCGCAAAGCGCCAGAACCTTCGTAATAATCAGCCCGTCCGCCGACCCCTAAGTTTTCCGAATGGGTGATCTGCACATGGTCGATGTAATGACGATTCCACAACGGTTCCAACAACATATTGGCAAAGCGGAAGACCATCACGTTTTGCACCGTGCCCTTGCCGACATAGTGATCGATGCGGAAAATCTGCGGCTCATTCAAGTGTTTGTAGAGATTTTTTTGCAGGCTTTGGGCGCTCAACAAGTCATAACCGAAGGGCTTTTCAATGACCACACGGCGTGTCCCGGCGGTCTGTTTAAGCAAACCGACATTGCCCAACGCATCAATAATACCAGGGAATTCAGATGGTCGTACCGCCATGTAAAAAACCACATTGGTCGGGAAATCTGGGTCTTCGTCCAAAATCACTTTTAAACGGTCATAAGATTCGACATCGCCCAAGGGGGTGGCATGGTATTGTTGACGGTCCCGAAAGCGTTCGAAAACTTTTTTATCATAACCTTTGGGATGCTTGGCCTTGAGCATGCCTTCGACTTCACTGATCCACTCTTCGCGGGTCCGTTCTTCCAATCCGGCGGCAAGGATAACCATATTTTCAGGCAACACATTGGCTTGTTCCAAACGAAACAACGCCGGAATCAATTTAAGCCGCGACAGATTGCCGCTGGCGCCAAAGATCATCAGGGTACAAGGAGGAATTTTTTTCATGGGTGAGGTTCGTCCTTATTTCGATTTTACGGCGTGGCCGCCAAAAGCATTACGCATCAAAGACAATAACCGATTGCCATAGCCCACATCATCTTGACTGGCAAAGCGCATTTGCAAGGCCAAGGTCAACACCGGGGCGGCGACCCCCTGCTCTACCGATTCAATAACCGTCCATCGACCTTCGCCGGAATCGGGAACGTAAGGCGCGATGCTTTTTAAGTCCTGATCCTCATTCAAGGCTTCGGCGGTTAAATCAAGCAGCCAACTGCGCACCACCGAACTGTGACGCCATAATTCAGTGACTTCGGCCAGGTCAAGATTGAATTCTTCTTTGCCCTTCAACAAATCCAAACCTTCGGCCAAGGCCTGCATCATGCCGTATTCGATGCCGTTGTGAATCATTTTGGTATAGTGCCCAGACCCCACCGGGCCGACATGAGACCAGCCCTTATCAGGGGACGGAGCCAAGGCTTTGAGGATCGGCTCCATAATCTTAGCCACCTCATCCGAAGCCCCGACCATCAGGCAATACCCATTTTCCAAGCCCCACACGCCGCCAGAGGTGCCCGCATCCATAAAGCCGATGCCTTGATCCGCCAACCAGGCGCCGTGACGTTGAGAATCTTTATAATTGGAATTGCCGCCATCCACCATGACGTCGCCTTTGGACAGCAAGGGGGCTAAGTCTTTGATTTGGGATTCCGTTATGTCGCCACTGGGCACCATCAACCAGACAATCCGAGGCCCGGAAAGTTTGGTCACCGCGTCTTCAACGGAACGGGCACCGACCATGCCGCATTCCGCCGCCAGCTCGTCCACCACCTTGGAGTCTCGATCATAACCGACCACATCGATCCCAGCCCGGCGCAAACGCCGTACCATGTTGCCACCCATTTTACCCAAGCCAACCATTGCAAACTGCACGACGTGTCTCCTTTTTGAAGCGTGACGCTAGGAAATTTCCCCCTAAGCGGTGTATAATAAAGGCTCTAATTCACCAATTGTTGAAATGATGCACCCAATTTTTCCATGACTCAAGCTTCCTCAAAGATACGCATACAGCACTATGCAGACGGTGATTCGCTTCGCCAGGCTGCCGTGAACTTAATTCAGGGTGCGGCCGAGGCGGCGCTTACCCAACGCGGCGCCTTTCACATTGTGCTCGCGGGTGGCAGCACCCCCAAACGGGTCTACGAATCCCTCAAAACGTTGGATACGGATTGGGCGGGTTGGCATGTCTATTTTGGCGACGAGCGGTGTTTGGACGCGAACCATGAGGACCGCAACAGCCACATGGCGGCCAACGCTTGGCTTGATCATGTTTCCATTCCGCCCTACCAAATCCATCCAATTCCGGCTGAAATTGGCGCCGAAGTGGCGGCCCTGGCTTACGGGCAAACCCTAAGCGCGGTCGGTGACTTTGATCTGGTTCTGCTTGGCCTTGGCGAAGATGGTCATACGGCCAGCCTGTTTCCCGGCCAAGATTGGGGACAAGACGTTGACGCAACCGATGCCTTGGCGGTACACAACGCCCCCAAACCACCACCGGATCGCGTGTCGCTGAGCGCGCGGCGTCTGTCTCAATCCAACCAGGTGGTGTTTTTGGTCAGTGGAGAGACGAAACACGCTGCCATGACCGCTTGGCGCGCAGGGGAGGACCTGCCTGCTGCGGCCATCCACTCAAAAACCTGGGTCGACGTGCTGTTGGATTTTACGTTTTAGAATCGAGAAAGTTAAGATAAATGGCCAACAAGACAGGCAACGGTTCGAAACCCATGAAGGATTTGGTTCAAAGTCAAATTCTCGAAGAAATTTGTGCCAGCTTTAACAATGACCATCACCGCATGATGGATATTTTGCTGGAAACCCAGCATCGGTTTCAGGGCATTGACACCCACGCTATGGAAACCATTGCCGCTTTGGTCGGCTGTTCTCGGGTCGAAGTCGAAGGCGTGGTCAGTTTCTATGCGTTCTTTTCCACCACCCCCAAAGGCAAAGTCACTATTTATCTTTGTGATGACATCATCGACCGCCATGCTGGTTTTAAGAAAATCGCCAAGACCTTGGAAGAAGAACTGGGCATTGGTTTTGGCGAAACGACACCAGACGGCGAATTTTCGTTAGACCACACGCCGTGCATCGGCATGAGCGACCAGGCCCCAGCGGCCATGGTGAACGGCGTTATTTTGACCAACCTTACGCAAGAAAAGGTCCGCAGCTGTATTGAACTGTTGAAAGCGGGCGCGGCCCCGTGCGACCTGTCTGATGAATTTGGCGATGGCAACAACGCCCACGACCTGATCCGTTCCCAGGTCGACAACAACATTCAAATCAAAGGCGACAGTCTGCTCTGTGACGTAAAAGACAACCAGGGCCTCAACAAAGCCCTTTTGATTGAGCCCGTATCCATCATCGAAGACGTCACCACATCGGGGTTGCGCGGCTGTGGTGGGGCTGGATTTTTAACCGGGCGCAAATGGGGCTTCGCAGCAGCAACCACGGATCCTGAACGCTACGTTTTTTGCAACGCCGACGAAGGCGAACCGGGAACGTTTAAAGACCGGGTGCTGTTGACGGAACGCCCGCACCTGTTGATCGAAGGCATGACCATCGCCGCGCGCGCCATTGGGGCCGCGCACGGTCTTATTTATCTGCGCGGTGAATATGTCTATTTAAAGCCGTGGTTAGAACACGTGTTAGACACGCGCCGCAGCCAAGGCCTGTTGGGCCAAAACATCGGCGGCGTTCAGGGCTTTGACTTTGACATCCGCATCCAGTTGGGGGCCGGAGCCTATATCTGTGGCGAGGAAAGTGCCTTGATCAGCTCCTGCGAAGGCCTGCCCGGGGAACCCAAAACCAGACCGCCCTTCCCGGCCGAAAAAGGATATTTGGGCCATCCAACCATCGTCAACAACGTCGAAACATTCTGCCATGTGGCGCGAATTTTGGACTTAGGTGCCAAGTGGTTTCAGGCCATTGGAACCCCCGAAAGCCACGGCACCAAACTGCTCAGCGTCTGCGGCGATTGCGACAAGCCGGGCATCTATGAGCTGCCTTACGGAATCTCCATTCAAGAATTGATGGACTTAGCGGGTGCCCAAAACGTGGCGGCGGTGCAAGTCGGTGGCCCCAGCGGGCACCTAATTGGCCGCAATGGCTTTCACCACAAAATTTGCTTCGAGGACCTGCCCACCGGGGGCTCGATCATGATGTTTTCCACCAAACGCAACATCTTGGAAATTGTCGATTATTTCTTGGGCTTTTTTGTCGAAGAAAGCTGTGGGTTTTGCACCCCGTGCCGGGTCGGTAATGTCTTTTTGAAAGAACGCATTGGCAAAATTCGCTCAGGCCACGCGGTCCCCGCCGATATTGAATACTTAAAGGAACTCAGCACCACCATCATCAAAACCAGTCGTTGCGGATTGGGTCAGACGTCCCCCAATCCGGTGTTGTCCAGCCTGCAAAACTTCCCCCTGATTTTCTCGGCTCTGGTCAACGAAAGTGAGGACGGGTTGGACACCAACTTCAACATTCAAGATGCCTTAGAAGCCTCCCGGCGTCTGGCCAAACATCGCTCTTACATTTACGATCCCGATTTCGAGGAAGGAGAATAGCCATGGACAACATCCCCATCTCCTTCACCCTTGACGGTCAAACCGTCACCGCCAAACCGGGGCAAACCATCATGCAGGCCGCCGATGATGCGGGGATTTACATCCCCCGTCTGTGTGACGTGGAAGGCTTGCGCCATCAGGGCAGTTGTCGGGTCTGCACGGTCAAGGTCAATGGACGCACCACATCAAGCTGTACCCAACCCGCCGAAAACGGGCTTGCTGTCGAAAGCGAAACCGAAGAAATCTTAAACTTGCGGCGCGATTTGGTGCGCATGTTGTTTCACGAAGGCAACCACCTGTGCCCCATTTGCGAGGCCAGCGGCAATTGTGAACTGCAAGCCATGGCCTACCGTTTGAGCATCACCGAGGCCACCAAATTCCCTTATCTTCAGCCCGTGCGCTCGTTAGATGCCAGCCACCCCGACATTGCCCTGGATACCAACCGCTGCATCCGCTGTGGACGGTGCATCCGCGCCTCGCAAGATATTGATGGCAAAGGCGTGTTTGGCTATGTCGGGCGCGGCATCAATCGCAGCGTTGGTGTCAATGGCGACAACCTCGCCGCCACCGATGTCTCGATCACCGACAAAGCGATCGGCCCCGACATCTGCCCGGTGGGTTGCATCATTCGCAAAGGCGTTGGGTTTTCGACCCCCATCGGCAAACGGGAATTCGATCTCGCCGTCATCGGGCAAAACATCGAGGAGAAGTCCGATGATTGACGCGCCGCAAAAAAAGCGTCTGGCGACGACCTCTTTGGCCGGGTGCTTTGGCTGTCATATGTCGCTGTTGGACATAGACGAGCGCATTTTAGAACTGGTTAAGCTGGTGGATTTTGATCGTTCACCGTTTAACGATCTGAAAAAATTCACCGCCCGGTGCGACATTGGGCTGATTGAAGGCGGCTGTTGCAATGAAGAAAATGTCCGCGTTTTGCAAGAATTTAGGCAAAACTGTGACGTGTTGGTGGCGGTCGGTCAGTGCGCCATCATGGGCGGCCTTCCGGTCATGCGCAATGCCATCATGCAGTCCGATGACCCCTTAAAAGACTGCTTTGACGAAGCCTATATTTCCAGTCCCTTCCTTCAAAACCAAAGCCACCAAATCCCCAACGATCCGGCCTTGCCGTTGATTTTGGACTCGGTTTATTGTTGTTCGGAAGTGGTCAAAATTGATTACCAAATCCCTGGCTGCCCCCCATCGGCCGATGTGTTGTGGCAGACCTTGACGGCATTGCTGGCGGGGGAACCCAGCAACCTGCCCCGAGACATTATTAAATACGATTGAAGCAGAGCGAGACAAACAATGGCCAAACGTCGAATCGTTGAAATATCGCCGCTGACGCGGGTTGAAGGTCATGGCAAGGTGACCATTCATCTGGACCAAGACAACACGGTTCACGATGCCCGTTTGCACATCGTCGAATTTCGCGGGTTTGAGCGGTTTATCCAAGGCCGTTTGCTGTGGGAAGTTCCGGTCATTGTGCAACGCCTGTGCGGCATCTGTCCGGTCAGTCACCACTTAGCCGCCGCCAAGGCCATGGACCAAATCGTCGGCGCGCACACGCTGACCCCCACGGCGGAAAAAATGCGCCGTTTGATGCACTATGGACAGGTTATGCAAAGCCACGTCCTGCACTTTTTTCACCTGTGTTCCCCCGATATTTTGTTTGGTTTTGGCTCACCCGTGGAAAACCGCAACATTTTTGGCATCATCAAAGAATTTCCAGAATTGGCCGTTCAAGCCGTGATGATGCGCAAATACGGTCAAGACATCATCCAGATGACGGCGGGCAAGAAAATTCACGGCACCGGGGCCATACCGGGGGGCATCAATAAAAACCTCAGCCTTGAGGAACGCGACACACTGCTCAAAGACATCGACCAGATGATCGAATGGGCCAAAGGCGCACTGACACTGGCCAAAGACTACACCCTGGACAATCTTGATTATGTGAATGATTTTGGGGCCTTTCCCTCCAACCATATGTCGTTGGTGGGTGAAGACGGCGGCTTTGATTTGTACCATGGCAAAATGCGCGCCATAAATGCCAAGGGCGAAGCCATTTTTGATCAGGTTGATTATCGCCAATATACTGATTTATTTGTCGAAGACGTGCGTTCGTGGTCGTATATGAAGTTTCCGTTCATCAAAGATTTGGGCGCGTTAGATGGTTGGTACCGGGTCGGGCCGTTGGCGCGGATGAACACGGCCAGTTCCATCGACACCCCCCTTGCCAACGCCGCCCTGAAAGAACTTAAAGCCGTCACGGGCGGCAAGCCCAACCAAACGACCCTGGCCAACCACTGGGCGCGGATGATTGAAGTCTTGCATTGCGTCGAAAAAGTCCAAGAGCTGATCCACGACGAAGACCTACAAGGCACGGATCTGGTGGTTAAGGGCGAACGCCAACTGGAAGGCATTGGCGTGATCGAGGCCCCACGCGGCAACTTGATCCACCACTACAAAATTGACGAAAACGATCAGGTTCAGTACTGCAACCTGATCGTGTCAACCACCCATAACAACGAAGCCATGAACCGCGCCATCGCCAAGGTGGCAAAGAAATTCATTTCCGGACAAGCAAAAATCACCGAAGGTATGCTCAATCATGTCGAAGTCGCCATTCGCGCCTATGACCCCTGCTTGTCGTGTGCCACCCATGCGCTTGGCCAAATGCCGTTGGTGATTGAACTCTATGACGCCGATGGCACCCTGATTGATCAAGGTTCACAGTGTCTGTAGATACCCGGCCCGCGTCCATATTGTTGATCGGCTATGGCAACCCAGGTCGTCATGACGATGGCCTGGGCCCGGCACTTGCCAAGCGTTTAGAACAGGCCGCCTTGGCGGGCGTCGATATCGACATCGACTACCAGCTGAACATCGAACACGCCTACGATTTGGCCGCTTATGACGTGGTTGTTTTTGCCGATGCCGCCCGTTCAGACGGTGCAGGCGAGCAACCTCAGTCGCCGTTTTATTTTCATCCGCTAGACCCCGGCAACCCCATCAGTTTTTCGACCCACAGCGTCTCCCCCCAAGCGGTGATGCGCTTGGCGTGTGATCTGTTTCAGGCCAAAACGCAAGCTTACGTGCTGGGCATTACAGGCTATGAATTTGAAGAGATTGGCGAAGGGCTAACGCAAAAGGCCGCACACAACTTGGATCAAGCCGAGGCTTTCATCACCGATAGATTAGTTAATGCCACCCACCGGAACAATAAAGTCGGTAGCATCTAGGTTGGCATCAACCACACCTTGAAGTTTCAGATCGAAGTCGGAAACGCTGTCGGCGTTGAAATCAATGCTGAGCACCTGGGTTGCATCATTAAACACCGCCTGATTTGCCACGTTTGTGAAGGCACCACCGCTCATGTAGGTAAACGCCGTGCCGATAATAACGGAGGTCAAATCAAGTTGATCGATGGCCGTGGCATTGGTGCCCGCATCGAAGTTGGTGATGGTGTCCATGCTGGCACCAACAGCGGAATCACCAGCCCCAAAGATGTATGTATCTGAACCCGTGCCGCCCGTCATGGTGTCGGTGCCAAGCCCGCCCGTCATTGTGGTGCCGAGGGTGCCATTACCGATCAGGGTATCGTTGAAATCAGAACCGATGATGGCTTCGAAGTTGACCAAGGTATCTGACCCTTGGCTGGTACTGACCACCTGTGCCGCCGTATTGGTCAGATTAACCGATACACCATCTGTTGAGGAGCTGTAATCCACGGTATCCAGACCCGCGCCACCGTCTAAGCTATCGTTACCGGCACCTCCGCGAAGAGTGTCATTGCCAAGGCCACCCGAAATCGTATCGTTGCCCGCTTCACCGCTCAGGACGTTATCAACATCGGAACCAATGATAAAGTCATCGAATTTAGAACCACGGATTTGTTCAATGTTGACCAAAGTATCCAAGGCGCTGGTCGCCGTGGTTGTGCCATGACCATCCAAGGCTTTGCCCGCCGCAACAGCATTGCCACTGAGGGTTTCAGCTGTGGTGCCCAAGTTGACAACGACGCCCGTGGTCGAGTTGGAATATTCGGCGCGATCTGAAAGGCCCACGCCACCATCAATGTAATCCGCACCCGCCATACCCCGGAAGCTTTCAAAGCCGGTGTAGGTCGCGGACCCAATCAAGGTATCGGCGAAGTCTGAACCGACCACGCGACCGATGCCACTGATAAATTCATCAAGGCCAACGTTCGCCGTACCGACAACATTTGGGGTCGCCGTTGTTCTTGTTGCAGCCGTGTTGGCATTCACATCGGTGGTTAACCCAGCACTGGCAACAAATGTCTTCCCCGGTGCTGTAGAGGTTAACATGATAATATTCGGTCCACTCGCTGCGGCCGTAACGTCAAGTGAAATGGTCGCATTGCCATTCACCAGGGCAATCAGGGCCGTTTGCACAGATATAATGGTATCAGCTGCTATGGCGACATAAGAAACGGTCGTTGCGCCCACTGTGATGAAGAAAGTATCACCAACGTCAACACCACCAACAAGCGTCACCATATCCATTTGCGCCACGGCATCGGCAGAATGCGCGCCTTGGTCTAGCACGACTTTGACACCCGCCGCCGCCCCACGGTAATCCACGCGGGTTGATCCATTCCCCGTAAAGGCATCGTTACCGGCGCCGCCTTCAAACACGATGTCGCTGTTCACATCCGTATTGGTGAAGCTATCGTTGCCCGACGTCCCAATCACTTTAACCCAACTGGTGTTCCAATCGATCGTGCCGATGTTGATAAAGCTGTCGGCGCCGTTGGCGCCTTTGTTGAGCGTCGGCGTTCCCGATAGGGTCAGGTTGGCGATGATCGGCGCATTCAAGCTGCTATAATCAAGGGTCAAATCAACAAATGTGTTGTTGTTGAGATTAAAGGTGTCGGTGCCCGTTCCGGCCGTCACATAATCAAGACCGCCGCCAAGCATGATGGTGTCGTTGCCCGCGCCGCCGTCGAGGTTGTTTTCACCCAAACCACCGATCAAGGTATCATTGCCAGCATCGCCGATAAGGGTATCGATACCCGTCGAAGAATTGCCAACAATGACATCATGTCCACTTAACCCTTGCAGCTTGCCACCGCCAACGGTCGAACCAAAGATGTAATCATTGAAGCTTGAGCCGCGCACGCTTTCGATGTTGGTCAGCGTATCTAAACTGCTGGTCGCCGTGGTGGTGCCATAACCATCCAAGGCTTTACCCGCCGCAACAGCATTGCCACTGAGAGTTTCAGCTGAGGCACCCAGGTTCACAACCACGCCCGTTGTAGCCTTTTTATAATCAGCCCGATCCGTGCCGCCTTGACCATCAATGATATCGGCCCCCGCCATCCCCCGGAACGATTCATTGAAGTTGCCCGTGGCACCGGTCAAATCATCGGCGAAGCTTGAACCGAAGACTCTGTTAACGGCACCTGAGGTGGTCTCGATAAGATCCACACCAACGTTGGCTCCGTCGGTCAAAACACTGGCAACGGACGTAACACCTATGGCACTGGTGTTGGGTTCGGTTCCCGAGATAACAAAGGAAACACCGGGGATGTCGGCCGTTAGGGTGAGCGTGCCTGTACCCGCTGTTCCCGCCACCGCTTGAACGGCCGTTGTCACGGGTGCGAGAGGAAGACCGAGATCCCAGACCAAGGCGTTTACAGCCGCAACCACGCCCGCAACCACTTGATCAAGGGTTTCGCCCGCCGCCGCCGTGTAGGTGGCAAAACCAACACCATTATCGATATCAATCGTGTAAGTACCACCCGCCACAAGATTTGCGGTGGAAAGGGTAAGGGTGCTGACTTGCGCAACGTTATCTAGGGAATAAGCCCCTTTACCTAAATCTACAGCCACGCCGCCTGTGGCATCGCGATAGCTGAGCGCCGTATTTCCATTGCTTATAAAGAAGTCATTGCCTTTGCCGCCTTCGAATATGTAAGAAGCATTGGTGTTCGTCCCGTCAGCGGTGAATAGATCGGCAAAATCGGTCCCCATCACGCTGACGGTGCTATTGGTCCAATTGACAGCGGAGGTGTTGATAAAGGAATCCGCACCATTCGCACCCTTGTCCACCACAGCGCCACTGGTCGCTAAATTCAGGTCGGTGAAATCCGCCACAATGCCTGCGTTCAAATCAATGTAATCAAGTTCGATGTCGATAAAGGTCGCGCCGCCGAAGTTGATCGTATCGGTGCCAACACCTGTGTTGATGCTATCGAAACCGCCGCCACCGGTGATGATGGTGTCATTGCCCGCGCCGCCCAACATAATGTTATCGCCCGCACCGCCGGTAAGGGTGTCGTTGCCCGCACCCCCCATCAAAACGTCGTTGCCCGCACCGCCCGTCAACGTATCGTTCCCGGCCACTGCGTTCGTCGTTGTGCCAGCAATCAACCAATTATCAGCTGTACCCGCCGTTGTGGTGGTGGCGACCTTAAAGGTTTCCGTTACGGCATCGATCACGCCATCTGCATTGGCATCAAAGACGATTGTTGTTAGGGGGGTGGTTAAGTGGCCCGTGATGGTCGTTGTCGAAACGGCGCCCAAGTTGTCATTGAACGTCAGCGTCAGATTGCCCGAAACGGTATCGATCAGTCCGTCCACAAGTTCCAAGCCAGACGCGGTCGTAACCACAAGCTTATCCAACCCGCCATTGGTGGCGATCGTGTCGGTCCCCGCCGTCACCACAAAGGTGTCGTTGCTGGCAAATCCGGCTAATGCATCGTTGCCCGTCGTACCAACAATCGTATCACCCTGCACGGTGATGGTTTTCAGGACCGTGTCGGTTTGACCATGAAGTTTAACGGCGTCAATTTCAGGCCAGTTCGGAGCTTGAACAGTCACGCGCACGCCAGAAACAAGATAAGGTGTTGCTGCATTGGTCACGCTAAAGATGCCGAGCGACCCTTGTGGAGTCGTATCCGTGCCCGTCCAAGCCGTATGATACACCCCATTGATATCTTTATATTCCACCTTGGTCACGAAACCGTTGGCATAACTTTCATAAACATCAACACCCGTGGCATGGACCGGAGCATCATAAGTTAATTCAATCCATTCTGAGAGCGCTGCATTAGACGTTAATGCGCTCCAAGCATTTCCATTATCAGAATAAGTTGCCACATCCGGTGCCCCGGTCGCCTGAATAGCCGCAGCATGAGGAATAGTTGGCGCATATTCGGAAGAAGCAGTGGCGCCACTGGCCCATTGGAAAGGTGAGCCTGTCACCCCATCCGAAACGGCGACAACAAAGCTATCGGTTCCGGCAAAAGCTACATCTGGCGAATAAGAGAACGTACCATCGGCATTTACGGTAACAGAACCATTTTGTGCCTGCGTCGCAAGAGCATAGCTCAACGCACCGCCATTCGCATCCGTCGCGATGATTTGATCGTTATAGACTTGGCCATTTTGCACCCAAATGCTGGCTTCAAAGACGGTTGGCAGGGTGTTGGCCCACACGGCAGCCCCAAGAACGGTACCGTTCGCGCCATTGCCAGAATAATCCGTAACCGTTGTTCCAGCCCCTTCAGAAATCGGCCAGTACCCCGTTTGGTTAGCCAAATTTCCCGATGGCGCATTCATCATATCGGACTGAAGTTCGGCGGCTGTTCGCGCGACGCTCCAGGTGCGGACTTCTGCAATTTGACCGTTAAAGGGAAACGACTCAGTCGCACCACTTAAGAAGGAGCCAATACGTGCCCCCGTTGTGGATGAAAGGTTTGGCGTCTGAGCCACAGCTGCGCCAGAGGCAATTCCATCCACATAAATCTGTGACGACCCAGCCGTATTGACAACGGCGACATGATGCCAGTTGCCATCATTCACAGTGATGGTCGAGGCTGGCCCAGCGATAGCCGAAAGATCAGAGTGAACCCGGCCCGCATTCATATAGAGCATAGCCGACGTATATGCGGTGGCCGAACTGCTTGAAGAGACGATTTGTTGACGAGCGGCACTTGTTGTGTTGATCCAGGCTTCATACGTAAAGTCACCCGTACCCGTCGCAAGGGCCGTAGCCGTACTTAAATCAACAACATCATTCACCCCATCAAACGTCAGCGCCTTGCCATTGGTGGGAACCACAATCGGCTGGTTGGCTGTCGTGCCGCCACCGAGTGTACCATTAAGACCTGCTGCAGACAGGTCTTCGGTCACGAAAGTGGTGCCGTTGGTGCTCCAGCTGTTGTCCAAAGGCCAGTTCCCCGCAAGGCCTGTTGCCGTGCTCGGTACGGTTTGATGCATATTGGCCGCAATGTCTGTTGCTGTAAGTGCCGTGGACCACATCCGCACATCGGCGATATCTCCGCCGAATGGATTTTGAATGGCAGGCGTACCACTTGGAGTATCGACGACACCTGTGCTGTTTTGATTACCAATGGCCAGCGTTGTTGCCGATGAAATGGTGCCCGTCGATGCCGTGGTCGCATCCAATTGACCATTGATATAGAACTTAACGTTCGTTCCATCGTCCGTCACAGCCACATGAGTCCAGGCGTTCGTCGACAAGACTGATGTGCTGTTGGTCCACGTCAAATTGTTTCTAAACGCCAGGGTGCCGTCCGTCCACAAGTTGAACGTCGTTAGGTTTGTGCCAACCCCCTTGGAAACAATGCTGTTGTGCGCACCAACCGCATCGGGGTTAATCCACGCTTCGTAGGTCACGGCGGTCATCGCCGCCGGAGCCCCCGTAATGGCAACAAAATCATTGGTGCCATCAAACTGCATAAAGCCATCCAGCGCGTTCACGCCTTGGACGGTTGGGGCTACGTTGGCGTACACGCCTGTCATATCCGTTGCAGCTGGAGCCACCGTGACGCCTTCAAGTCTGATCATGGTCTGATCGAAACTGGTGCCCGTACCCGCCCCCTTCACCGCCAGATAGCCATCAACGCCATCGGTGAAGAAGTTCGCGGTGTTGGCCGTCGCATTGGTAAACAAGTCCGTCGCCGTTGCCGTCACGCTGGTGCCATACGTCCACGCCGTGGTATTTAACATCACGCCCGCCATGCCCGTGAATTCTATGGTGTCCACGCCACTGACAAAGTCTGTGATGGTGTCCATATTGGCCGCAGTTGAATCCGTGGCCGCCGTGTATTTGAAGGTATCCGTACCCGTTCCACCGATCAAAATATCAGAACCCGTGCCGCCGATGAGGGTGTCGTTGCCATCGCGTCCAGAAAGGACGTCGTTACCCGCGTTGCCCGTCAACGTGTCGTTTATGGCCGCGCCATTGTTTTGCCCCACAACCAGCCAGTCCCCAGTGGTCCCCGCCGTTGTGGTCGTCGCCACATTAAATGTTTCCGTCGCGGCGTTGATGACGCCATCCGCATTGGCATCAAAGACGATTGTTGGGATCGCGTTGGCAACATGATTGACAATCGTTGTTGAAGAAACCGTTCCTGCCGTGTTGACAAATTCAAGCAACAAGTTGCCGGTGACCGTTGAGATCATGCCCTGCAGGAATTCCAAGCCCGAGTTCACATCAACCACCACCTTATCCTGACCGCCGTTGGTCGTGATCGTGTCGGCGCCTGTCGTCACCATAAAGATATCATTGCTGGCCGACCCGGCCAAAACATCGTTGCCAGTCGTACCGACAATCGTATCGCCGTTCACGGTAATGGTTTGCAACGTGGTCGCGGTGCCATCTGAAACCGCCACAACAAAGCTATCGGTTCCGGCAAAGGCACCGCCTTGGGTGTAGCTGAACGAACCATCTGCATTGACCACAACCGTGCCATTGCTGGATTGGGTATTGAGACTATAGCTCAGCGGATCGCCGTTAGCATCGCTGGCAATGATTTGATCATGATAGACTTGACCATTTTGCACCCAAATGTTGGCTTCAAAGACGGTTGGCAGGGTGTTGGTCCAGGTTTCACCCCCGACAGGCATACCCGTGATGGTGCCATCAAGGCCATTGCCCGACATATCCGTAACCGTTGCGCCTGTTCCATCCGTCATGGGCCAGTTGCCCGCCAGCTTGGTCATGTCCCCGATCAGGTTGTTCGACATGCTATTTTGGATTTCTGTTGCTGTACGTGCCGCTGTCCACATTTTCACATCTGAAAGCTGTCCCGCTAGATAATCAGCAGCCCCAGAATAACCTGCGCCTAGGGCCGTATTTGCCAAGGAAATATTCGGGGCATTGATAGTTGCAGCGGCTCCATCTGCTTGTCCATCGATATAAAACTGCATGGTTCCAGCGCCATCGTAAGTCACTGCCACATGATGCCAACTGCCATCATTAACCAAAGAAGTGCTGAAGACTGCAGGCCCATCAGCATGGTCAAAGCGTAATTTCCCGCTACTAAGAATAAACTGCGCACCCGTTGGAGCCGTAACGATTCCATATGCACCTACGGATACAATACCTGCATTTGCACTTGTGGTGTTGACCCAAGATTCCCATGTAAATGCACCTGCACCAGTAGCCATGACTGCTGGTGCACCAACATCAACAAAGTCATTCACCCCATCCAACGTCAGCGCCTTGCCATTGGTGGGAACCACAATCGGTGACGTTCCAGCGGTGCCATTGCCCAGCGTCCCAGCCAAGCCATTGGCTGACATATCTTCGGTCAGGAAGGTGGTGCCGTTGGTGCTGTAGCTGTTATCCAAAGGCCAGTAACCCGCAAGCCCTGTTTCAGCACCCGTCAAACCTTGGTCCATGTTGGTGGCGATTTCGGTTGGGGTGCGAACATCATTCCATAAACGCGCTTCAGCAATGTCACCATTGATAAAGCTGGTGCCCGATATTTCCACACCAATTTTAACTGGATTAGCTGACGAGAAGTTTGTTGTCGCCGTGTTGAAATTAGCCGTTGCCGTTTGAGCGACACCATCAACATAAAGTATTAAGGTATCAGCTGTCGCATCATATGTGTAAGCTACATGATGCCAACTTCCATCATTGATCGTAACTGTACTGTCGTAATCTTTCCGTCCAGTGCCATCTTCAAGGTTAACCTTCAACTTACCTGTTGTCGTAATCACCATTTGGGCATGATTTACAGATGAGCTGCCCGTATTCATGATACCAGCCCAGCTCGTCGTATCGGTTGTGTTAATCCAGGTTTCCATCGAGTGACTTGTCAGTGTTGCCGTAACCCCAGACAAAACACTATCATTCACCCCATCAAACTGCATAAAGCCATCCAGCGCGTTCACGCCTTGGACGGTTGGGGCGGTGTTGGCAACCACGCCTGTCATGTCTGTTGCAGATGGAGCCACCGTGACGCCTTGCAGTTTGATCATCGTTTGATCGAAACTGGTCCCGGTACCTGCCCCCTTCACCGCCAGATAGCCATCAACGCCATCGGTGAAGAACTGCACGGTGTTGGCCGGGGCCGTGGTAAAGATCGCTCCCACCGTGGTCGCCACATCGGTGGTAAAGGTCCAAGGCGCTGCCGCGTCATAAGCCACACCCGTCATGCCCGTAAATTCAACTTTATCCGCGCCACTGACGAAGTCGGTGATGGTGTCCATGTTGGTCGGGCCAAACGAGTCGGTGGCAGAGGTGTACTTGAAGGTATCCGCGCCGTTACCACCCGTCAGCGTATCCGCACCCGCACCGCCAGTGATGATGTCATTTCCCCAATCACCGGAAATCACATCATCGCCAGCCAAGCCGTTCAGCGTGTCCGCTTGAGCATTGCCGCGAATGGTGTCGTTGTTGGCGGTACCCGAAACCGTATTCGCAACAT
>Ga0316202_10000835_pt1 | contig 28225 bp, 28 predicted proteins | sample 3monrhotite_MG_FD_204934 | JGI IMG/M metagenome (GOLD analysis project Ga0316202, IMG submission 204934) | Microbial mat bacterial communities from mineral coupon in-situ incubated in ocean water Damariscotta River, Maine, United States -... | ecosystem: Environmental > Aquatic > Marine >... | reverse complement strand
GGTCAACGTCATATCCGGCAGTTCCCAGCCAAGATCTACATGAATTGAAGCCACTAATGCCATTACACCCTCCTAAGATTACATCCACGGCAGCGGATTTACCGCGTGCGATGCCACAGCTATGATATAGGCAAACACACCAAGTGCAGCGACAAAGCAGCCGCGCTTAAGCCATCTGTTGCGACCATGAGTCAAGGCCACAGCACCCAGTACTATATACAGCAGCAGGCCGGCAAGCTTGGCAGCCAGCCAGTCGGATTCAAGTGGTGAAATCCCTAGAAGAAATGCCATTACTATGCCGCTTGCCAGAAACAGTGTATCAACACTGTCTGGAAGCACCCTGCGCAAAAGCCGCTGTTTCACAGGCTTATTCAGCCACATGGCTATACCGCGCCATATAAACAGCATGACCGAAATGCATGCACAAGCGATATGCACTGGCAACAACAGAGAAATCATAAGATACCTGCTTGCCTGGCAATAAATGCAGTCTTGGCCGACAACTCCAGCGAGCAGGTCCACTTATAGGCAAGATTCAGCGTTTCTCCCCAGGCATAAACACCGTGACCACGCACTATACAGACCGGATGTTGAGCCAGAGTCTGCGCCACCTGATCCGCCGCCTCTTCAAAATAAACCTCATAGGGTACGGTAATCACTGGTACCTTCGGAAAATACAACTGCCCTTCAAAGTCCTGTGGCACAAAATCCTCACCGTTGAGCGTCAATGCAACCGCATGCGGACAATGAGAATGGACTAAGGCCCTGGCTTTCGGATTCTGCCGATAAACAGCCAGATGCAGATTGGCATCGCCCGAAGCTTCTTGAGGTGCATCTTCACCAAGTTTACAGCCGATAAACTCCTTTGCCTCTAACGTATCGGCGCAGGCACCTGTCGGCGTTACCCAGACTGTTTCATCATCACGGGCAGATATATTTCCCGAATGCGAATCATTATATCCAAACTGTCGTAGCCATCGATAATAACTGGTTAGTTCTTTACGTCTGTCCATATTTCCCTCCATAACAGGGCAAAATTTGCACTTCAAACCATATTGATGATTCAGCATGCCGGACTATATTCCATCCATATCGGTAATTCAGCCGGTTTATAACACTAGGGAATAAACATTAGGGGGGAACATCATGAAACACATTGCAATCGCAATGGCAGCCGGCGCTCTGCTGGCTACACCGGCATTCGCCAGCGACCACGGAGGCCACCACGGCCAGGCAGTAACGGAGCATGCTGCTAAAGATGTCACTGTAAGTGATAAAATAATCAGCAATCAACGCAAAAGGCTTGCAAAAAGCACAAAAGGCGCAGGTTTCGGCCCACAATCACCACGTGACATTGATGCCGCTGCAGGCAACAACAAGCGTATCTTCAGCGAAGCACCGGCATATACAGAAATGAACCTGTGCAACATCCATTTTCATAAAAATGCTGAACACAAGGGCGGAGAATTTACTACCTATGCCGGCAACGGTGATGGCCACGGTTACCAGAGTGGTTATAAATATTCAGGTCAATTAAGTGCAGCAGAGCTTGCACCAAGCAAAGGTGCAGTATGCAGCAGCGACCATGGTGACCTGAGCCCGGGGGATACGATTGAAGTTCACTACGTGCACACCACAGCTCAGGTTGAGCCTGGTGCAACGCTGGGTTCTTGCCTGAGCAAATCCATCGGAAATCCACAGCTGCGTGTGGAAACACAGGTATACGTGCTGGTGAATGACAAACATGCGCCAAGCTTCAAGGAACTAACCAAACACAAGAAAGTTGGCGGCCTGCATCAGGCTCTAAACATTCCTGACAATACCGGCACACCGGTACAATACGAAGGCTCTACTACGGGCCCTGGTTACAACGAGAAAGGCTCTCCTTTCCAGGTATCATGGAGTGTTCGTCCACAGGTTGCCAAAGTGAACATCGCAACTGTTGGCAAATGGTGTAAAGGTAACACTTTCAAAGAAGATCACGCACACGGTGTAAGAAACCTGGTTATCAATCCTGATCTGCTCTCTGAGATCAAATAAGATCTGACTCATCAGGATCTTGAGGCATAAAAGCCGTCTCTCCAGGGAGGCGGCTTTTTCTTTCACTGGCCCGAAATCCCGGCGCTAACGGAACGATTCGTGTCAGGATCGTGAAAATTCTACCCCACCCCTTATTTCAGCTGCAGAGTGACCTCAAAAGTGACACATCAATGCAAAACGACGTCTCGCCTGAATGATATCAACAGGTTGAGTCGACAAACGAGAGTGGACACTCAATCACCAGTTGCGACTCCGTTCATTTCAGCATCATATTGCTCTTTGAACGCCTTTGCGCGGGATTCGAAAAACTCAACGATGTCATCGACACCATCAGGGAGATGATCCTTCCACTTCTCAAGAAAGCTACTCTTTCCCAGAACGTGATAACTATGGTTTGCATAGGTATGCAGATGCCCCATCAGAGGCACTTGCATATGGTCATTGCGCCTACCCCTGGCTCGTCCCCGAATATGGTGACAATGGATATTGTATGGTCCCACCCCCCTCTCTCCGGAGGTCCCCGTTATAATACAGGGTTGAGTTCCCAGCCACGCGCTGAACAAAGGATCAATAATGTCGTTTCGACCGGGCTTCGGTTTTTTATAGGGCATACGTTCAGCCTGCACAAAAGGTTTGTTCGGCGGAAAGGCTGCCGGTTTCCGGGCGATTGGCGTTCGTGCGATCGGCTTGGTTGATCTTGCAATTGGCTTGGTTGGCCTTGCAATCGGCTTACGTGGCTTTTGAACCGGAAACTTGATCTCTTTTCGTGGTGTTGCATCCAGATGCAACTGATTCAACAGTGCTTCGACACAAACGATGCCATCCGATTCAAGATCCTGAACCACATAAGCAGCTTGTTTTTTTACCCGAAAGTCACGCATGATTGTAGCCTCAATATCCTCAAGAGTAGCTTCATGGCCAATAATCTTGTTATTCTTTAACAGCATGTATCGCGCGCTCATATCAGGGTATCTCTCAGCATGGGCTGTATTATAAGCAGGAAGCAGCCCGTATAACAAAGCTGCATCATGACCGATCCTGAACGAAAGCTGCTATGCGGAGATCAATCAGATCAAACTCTTACGCCATGCCCTAAATGCCCTAACCATGCAAACGATCACCTGCAGCACTCATGACCGCTCAACGGCCTATTATAACGCGGTGGAAGTGGCTTTCTTATGTATCGGAGTCAATCACGACAGGCAGCCGTACTTCAACACGAAGCCCGTGCGGGACAAGGTTAGACAACTTGAGCTTACCACTGTTTTTTTCTACAAGCTCCTTAACTATAGCCAAGCCCAATCCATGACCGGTTGCATTCCGCGTTCTTGCTTTATCTACACGGTAAAAACGTTCAGTTACCCGGGAGAGCTCCTTCTTTGGTATTCCCTCCCCCTGATCTTCAACGGAAATGCAGACATGCTGCCCTTCCAATATCGATGCCAGCTGAATTTTACCACGTTTAGGGGAATGATTTACAGCATTGCTCAACAGGTTGGTGACCACCCTGTCCAGATCATTATCAGATAGGGCCAGCAGGAGATCCTCATCACAGCTGTTACTAAAATTCAATTTCAATTTTTTCGCTTTGCAGAGCGGCGCAAGCATCTCACACACCTGCCTGAGAACCTGGCCGGCTTCGCAGGCTTCATGAGTCCCATCAGCAGAGAATTCAATCTGATCCAATGTCAGAAGCGCATCCAACAGATGATTAACGTGCTTGGCTTCATCAGCAATTACCTGTGCAGCCTCTTTACGAAAATCAGCATCATCTCCAAACTTTTCCATGCTGCGCGCATAACCCAACAATGACGTCAGTGGGGTTTTCAAGTCATGCATAAGGTTGGACAGGAAGCTGCGCCTCTGTTGATCAAGCCTGTACTGCTCGGTAATATCCATACACAATAACAGAGCCTCACCATCGCTCTGCTGAGCGAGTCTGGGGGTCAATACACGGTCGGATACATGCATATCCGGCAAAACCGTGTGTTCCGGTAAAGCGGCAAGAGCCACCTTCAATCGGTCATGCCAGTCTGAATCACGGTAAAAAAGCAGCAGTGAACGAGACAGATCCTCCTCTTTAAGGCCGAACAGCTCTTTGGCCCGCTGATTGGCCGCTGTTACGGTTGCCTTCGCATCCAATCTCAGTACAGCTTCATTGATTGCGGAAAGTAGAGTGTCGTGCTGTTCACTTGCAACAAGATGCCCCTCCATGCCACTGGATGCATCCTTTAATCGCCTGACTTCAGCCTTATAACCATGCAGCTTCTGTCTCATCCAGTAAGAGGATAATAACCAGGCAGCAGCAATAATCAGAATCAGCAATAAGCTGGTTCCTGTCATCCAGGCCTACCCATCACCGGGAATAACAAAGCGGTATCCCATGCTACGCACTGTTTCAACACACTCTTCACGACCCAGTTTTTTCATGGCTTTACGCAGCCGCTTCACTGTCACATCGACAGTACGAGCTTCGACAAACACATCGCGTCCCCAGACATGATCCAGAAGATATTCGCGACTGCGGGTTTTGCCCGGTTTTTCCATCAACATTTTTAACAGCTTATACTCAAGCGGCCGTAATTCAACACGGTTGCTACCTTCAAACACTACAGGTACATCCGGGTCAAGTTGAATACTGTTTTTCATTGCACTGCCGGTTTCGGTTACTCTGCTGCGACGCAGCAATGCCTTAACCCTGGCAACCAGCTCATCAGGTTCAAATGGCTTGGAGAGGTAATCATCCGCACCATCATTCAAGCCCTGTACTCTCTCCGAAGTCATACCCAGGGCAGTTACCATCAACACAGGAAGGTGAGCTTTAGCGGAAGAATTCTTAATCCAGCGCAGGATTTTCATACCATTAGCACCTGGCAGCATTCGATCAAGCACAACCAGTCGCCACTTTCCATCACGCAAGGCTTCCAGTGCGCTGTCACCATCCACACACACCAGTGTGGAGTATCCAGCGGCACGCAGGTGCAATGACATCAAACGGGCAATCACAGACTCATCTTCAACGATCAGGATATCCGCACTGCCAACCTTTTCTTTAAGTTTATCGTCTTTCATCAATGTGTGATACTCGGATTTTCCACTGCTAAGCTCAAGCATCAAACGCCCCTAGCCCTGACATACTGACTAATTGCCGCATATTCATTCTCCAGCTTAAGCGACATACGTGCAAGCAAACGAAACATAAAACGCAACATATGCTGGCCTAATGCCGGATCCTCAAGCGTAATCACATTAAAATATGGGCGATTAATCGACAACAGTTTCAAATCTTTAACAGCCTTCAAGGTCGCAGCATGAGGACGCTGTTCATCAAGAAATGAAAACAGGCCGAATACGTCACCGGCATGCAATTGACCACAGGCAGCACCGGATGAGCGGTGCACCGAAACCTCACCCTGAAGAATCAAACGCATAGTATGATCAGATAACGTCTGCGCTTCATACAAAACATCACCTGCATCGACATGGACTATTTCAAAACAGGAGAACAGCATCATACATTCCTGTTCATCGAGCTCTTCACTGACGCTCAATTCCCTGAATCGGGTGAACAGCGGATCGGTTGCCAACACTGCCTCGAATGCAAATTCCGGACATGCAGTTGTACTCATATTCTCCTCCGATTCAAACCGCAGGCAGCATGACTCGTTATTATGTCAAGAACATGACATCCATAGCATTCGATAAACACATATCACACAACATCTGATTAGGGTAGACAAGGTATATGCACTGATGGTTTCTATATAAGTTCATGCACATCCTCATGCCTTCTAACATGCAGGGTCTGAAAAGCATCAATCAACAACCCTTCTCTTTTGAGACAAACCTTTCAAATGAACACCACACATCCAATAAGGTCGAATAGGCATATTCGCAACCCAAGCTCATAACGGTGAAGGCATTTACATAAGATTACTATATTAATAGATCGTCCGGTGAGCGCGTTCATACTCCCCTCTCATCCTGGCTTGAGTAATGAGTCGGGAAGAGTATCCAGTGTGACTCAGGCCACATATCCCCCCTTTGTCACAAAGATGTCACATTCCCCCCCTACAGTTCGCCGCAACCCGGATACAGGGGCACCTTTGAAGAACAACCACAGGAGAAACAACTTGAAAGCTACAACCAAGATTATCGCAGCAGCCGCTATGGTGGCATTTGCAGCACCAGCATTTGCAGGCGGCGTCAACGTATACGACGACGGCGAAAGCAAACTGAAACTCGAAGGTAAATACTTCGTAAACTTCCTTCAGGAAACCACTAAAACTAACGTAAACACTACTGCAAAAGCAATCGGCCTGTCGGTTGACCGTGCCTACTTCGGTGCGAAGTACTACTTCAACAAAAACTGGATGGCTCGTCTTACTACAGACGTTCAGCTTGAACCAGGACTGGGCAAGCGTGCAAACAACATCTTCCTGAAATATGCTTACCTTGAAGGTAAACTCTACGGTAAAGCAGCAGTTCTTCGTCTGGGTCAGTCTCACACACCATGGATCGATTACGAGCAGGGTCTGTGGAAGCACCGTTATGTGTCCAAGGTTCTTATTGACCACTATAAATTCGACAGCTCTTCTGATCTGGGTATCGGCCTGAAAGGTAAGGTTGCTGACGGTCTGGTTAAATACTGGGTTACCGGCACCAACGGTAAAGGTTATGGCGCGGGCAACCAGCGTTTCAACTCGGTAGACGTGAACAGCCGTATCGGCATCTATCCTGTGAAAGGCCTGACTGTGGATTTCCAGTACCGCACCGGTTACATGGGCTCAAAAGTATGGGATGCAGCTGTTCAGGCTAATACTCTGGGCGTCAAGCACACACTGATGCAGGGCATGGTCTCTTATGGCATGAAGAAAGACTTCCGTGTTGGCCTTAACGTTGTGAGCAACAAACAGGTTAACCAGACCACTTCCCTGGAAACCAAAGATACCGGCCTGGGTGCATGGGCATGGGTCAACGTCACTGAAAACTTTGGCGCATTCGGTCGTTATGACCGCCTGAAAGTGAAACGGACTGGTGTTATTCTTGACCAGACCAGGACTCACGCCGTGCTCGGCCTTGAATACTCACCGATCAAGAATATTGCCTTCTCAATCGCCTGGGATCAGGACAAGGATAAGAATCTCGGCGGCGTAGCTGCTGCAACTAAAACCGTAACCCGTACGGGCCTGTACTCACAGTTCAAGTACTAAGTTGACAGGGCCGGGCATTATGCCCGGCCCTGTTTCCTATCCTTAGCCTTATCTTTAATAATATAAAATCAGGAGAAAAGCATGAAAAAGATTATTTTGTCTGCCGCAGCTCTGCTTATTGCCGCGAACGCAGCGCAAGCCGCTGAGCAGATCCACATCGTAGGCTCATCCACGGTTTACCCGTTCTCAAGCTATGTAGCTGAAGAGCTGGGTGCGACTACCAAGTTCAAAACTCCAATCGTTGAATCCACCGGCTCCGGCGGCGGCATGAAACTGTTCTGTGCCGGCAATGGCATGGATACACCAGACATGACCAACGCATCACGTCGCATGAAAGCTAAAGAGTACAAAAAATGCCAGAAGAACGGCGTAAAATATATCACTGAAGTTGTTGTTGGTTATGATGGTATCGCACTGGCACAGAGCAAGGATACCGCAGCTTTGAACCTGACCCGTAAGGAAATCCTGCTGGCTGTTGCTGCAGAAGTTCCTAACAAAGAAGGCACTGCACTGATTGCCAACCCTTACCACTACTGGGATGAGATCAATGCTGAACTGCCGCATCGCAAGATCACATTCTACGGTCCACCAACCTCATCAGGTACCCGTGATGCGTTTGAAGATCTGGCTATGAAAGGCGTTGCTAAAAAGATGCCTGTCTATACAGACCTCTACAAAGCTGACAAAAAGAAGAACAAGAAGTATAAGAAGTATCATCAGGTACGTCAGGATGGTGCATATGTACCAAGTGGCGAAAACGACAATCTGATCGTACAGAAACTGGTTAAAGATACTGCTGCACTGGGCATCTTCGGCTACAGCTACCTGACAGAAAACAGCGACCGTATCGCTGCTGCTACTATTGATGGCGTTGCTCCATCTCCGGAAGCAGTACAGTCAGGCGAATACAAGCTTTCCCGCTCCCTGTTCTTCTACATCAAGAAGTCACACATCGATAAAGTACCTGGCATGAAAGAGTACATCAGCATGTTCACCTCTGAACAGATGATCGGCGATGGTGGTGCATGCACCGAAATCGGCCTGATCGCTCTGCCTAAAGAGATGCGCGCTAAATACCGTACACAGGCTAAAAACCTGACCAACCTGAAACCTGAAGATCTGAAGAAGAAATAAGGTTTCACAATACGAAAGCTGGCCGGATATATTATTCGGCCAGCTTTTTTTATGTGATACATGAGTTGATATCGAAATGACACCATACCTGCTATTTCAATATCGGAACTTGCTGCTTAGAGTCCCGTTCGCCCATGGAGGCATAGTTTGTTACACAAGATAAACGAACAACAGGTGTCTGATGTTATACTCTGATCTAATTTTCTGGCTTTTTGGCGGTCTAATCCCACTGGGTATTACCGCCTATATGGTCGCGCGCAGCAAAGCACTTTCATCCGAAAATGATGGCAACCGCCTACACTCCCTGCCCGGCTATTATGGCTGGTATGCTGTCATATGGCTGGCTCTTCCCGCCATGCTCTCAGGACTGGTTTTCAGCGTAATCCACCTCCTGGGCCTGTTCTCTATACCTGCACCGATGTTGCTTGCCACCATGTTCACCATTGGCGGGCTATGTCTCTTGTATGGTCTAAGGCATATCAAGGTGGATTTCAAAGCGCGCGAATCAGTTGAAAAAGTAACCACTGGCCTGCTTATCACCTCCGCAAGCATCTCTGTTCTGACCACGATCGGCATTGTACTCTCTGTAGTCTTTGAATCGGTACACTTTTTCCAGGTCATCTCGTTCTGGGATTTCATTACCGGTACAAAATGGGAGCCGGACACAGCATTCCTGATTGGTGCAGGGCGTGACACAACAGGAGTTGCAGCACCGGAATTCGGTGCCGTACCTATCTTTGCCGGCACCTTTATGATTACAGCCATTGCCATGATGGTCGCTGTACCCGTTGGCCTGTTTTCCGCCATTTACATGTCGGAATATGCATCCCACAGTGCCCGGGCCAAACTGAAACCTATGCTGGAAATCCTCGCAGGCATTCCAACTGTCGTTTATGGTTTCTTTGCAGCGATCACCATCAGCCCACTCATAGTAAAAACAGCGGCGATCTTTGGACTGGAAGCTGATTACACCAATGCGCTGGCACCCGGATTGATTATGGGGGTGATGATCATCCCGTTTGTGTCTTCGCTCTCCGATGATGTCATCAAAGCCGTGCCGCAGTCCTTGCGTGACGGCTCACTGGCCCTTGGCACGACCAAAGCTGAAACTATACGCCATATCGTACTTCCAGCGGCACTTCCCGGCATTGTATCTGCCTTCCTTCTGGCCATGTCACGCGCTATTGGTGAAACCATGATTGTGGTCATGGCAGCCGGTCTCAGACCAAATCTGACAGCCAACCCCCTTGAAGGGATCACAACGGTAACGGTGAAAATCGTGGAAGCACTTACCGGTGATCAGGAGTTCGACTCCGCCTTCACCCAGTCAGCCTTCGCTCTCGGGTTCGTATTGCTGCTCATCACACTGATGCTGAATATTATTTCAACCATAGTCGTACGAAAATTCAAGCAGAGGTACGAATAAGATGGATCAGATGGATCAGATGGATCAGATGGATCAGATGGATCAGATGGATCAGATGGATCAGATGGACATCCAGGGCAGTGCCCGCAAACGTAAACGCGAGCGAGCCGATAAACGATTCAAGTTTTACGGCCTTGCTGCCCTCAGCTTTGCACTTGCATTCCTCGTCTTCTTTTTTGTAGATATCATCGGCAAAGGCCTGCCTGCATTCCAGCAGGCTGAAATACAGGTCACCGTACATTACAACGAAGCAACCATGAACAACTATAACAAGGCCGTCGATAAGAAGTACAAACGGCTGGTTAGTAAAACATGGCTCAGACTCGTGCCTAACCAGATGAGAGATAATCCGGAACTGATGGGAACTACCCGTGTGGAGTGGGTGCTGGCTGAAAACAGGGTAGATCAGTTCATTAAAGGACACGAAGGCCACAGACTCAAAAGTAAACACCAGACACTGGTTGAACAGATGCATGAAGAGGGTAAAATAAAACTGACCTTCAATACCGGCTTTTTCACCAAGGGAGACTCAAAGCTGCCGGAAAATGCAGGTATTCTCGCATCAGCTATTGGTTCCATGCTGGTTCTGCTGCTAACCATGCTCTTTGCCGTACCGATTGGTGTCATGACGGCCATCTATCTGGAAGAGTTTGCCCCTGATAATCGTCTGACCCAGATCATCGAGGTAAATATCAATAATCTGGCTGCTATCCCATCCATTCTTTACGGCCTGCTTGGACTGGCCATATTCATCAACTTTATGGGTGTCCCCCGCTCCTCAGCTCTGGTTGGCGGTCTGACGCTGGCGCTGATGACACTGCCCGTAATCATTATTGCCACCCGTGCTGCACTGCGTGCTGTACCTGATTCAATCCGGGAAGCAGCATATGGTCTTGGCGCATCCAATCTGCAAACCGTCTGGCACCATGTGTTGCCATTGGCCATGCCGGGCATACTGACAGGCTCCATTATCGGCCTTGCTCAGGCTATGGGTGAAACTGCTCCTCTGTTGATTGTTGGCATGATGGCTTATATCCCTGAAGCACCGGGCTCCATCCTTGAAGCTACGACAGTGTTACCTGCCCAGATTTATACATGGTCAGGCGAATCACTGCGCGCATTTGAAGAAAGAACGGCAGCAGGCATTATGGTACTGTTGGCTGTGTTATTGTCGCTCAATGCAGCGGCTGTGAAGTTAAGAAATCGCTCTGAGAACACCTGGTAAGGATATCATGAATAGTGAAACGATAGAAAACACCATCAGCATCCGGAATTTGAAACTGTGGTATGACGATTTTGAGGCTCTGCACGGCATCGACCTGGATATCCAGAAAGGCAAGGTTACGGCATTTATCGGCCCCTCAGGTTGCGGTAAATCCACCTTTCTGCGCTGCCTGAACCGCATGAATGATCGCATTCCTGCCTGTCGCGTTGAAGGAGAGATCCTGCTCAACGGTCAGGATATTTATGCACCTGCAGTCGACGTGGTTCAATTGCGATCCTATGTCGGCATGGTTTTCCAGAAACCCAACCCGTTCCCCAAAAGCATCTATGAAAACATTGCCTATGCCCCGCGTATCCACGGCATCGTTAAAGATGGGCCTGAGATGGATGAACTGGTTGAGACTGCACTCAAACGCGCCAGTATCTGGGATGAGGTTAAAGACAAGCTGCAACAGCCTGGCACAGCGCTATCCGGTGGCCAGCAGCAGCGCCTGTGCATAGCCCGTACCATTGCCGTTCGTCCCAAGGTTATTCTGATGGATGAGCCCTGTTCTGCTCTTGACCCGATTGCCACAGCCAAGATCGAAGAGTTGATGGATGAGTTGAAAGAAGAGTTCACCATTGTTATTGTGACACACAATATGCAGCAGGCAGCCCGCGTTTCTGACTATACAGCTTACTTCTACCTCGGAGACCTGATCGAATTTAACGACACCCACACCATCTTTACGGCTCCGGCCAACCAGAAAACTGAAGATTATATAACCGGACGTTTCGGATAAGGACCTTGCCATGAATGAACATACCTTTAAACGCTTTGAAGAAGAGCTACACGAGTTGAAAGCCAAGGTTCTAGCTATGGGCGGACTGGTGGAGAAGGCCACCAAACGTTCGATGAACTCTTTGATCAAACAGGATGCAAACCGGGCTCATAAGGTCATCGAGCGAGATCACGCCATTAACGCACTGGAAGTCGAAATTGATGACATGACACGCACGATACTTGCCTTGCGTCAGCCTGCTGCCAGTGACCTGCGTTTTATTATGACCACAATAAAAGTTGTCACTGATCTTGAGCGCATGGGTGATCTGGCAGAAAGTATTGCAACCCATATGCTGCAAACAGAAGATAACCCGCTAACTCAGGTCTCATCCCTTCAAACACTTTCTGATCTCGTACTGGCTCAGCTGACCGAAGCTCTTGATGCCTTTGCCAAGGGTGATCTTGAAGCAGCAATGGAATGCATCGAAGGCGATAAAAAAATCGATGATCTCTACAGCTCCATGCAACGCGAGTATCTGACCTATATGATGGAAGATCCGCGCCAGATCACAGCAGGTCTGATCGCAACCAATATCGGTAGAAACCTTGAACGCATTGGAGATCATGCTGTCAATATTGCACAGATGGTTGTGTATATGGTGAAGGGTAAAGAGGTTCGCCATGTCGATGTTGAAACTGCAGCAGCACTGATCAGCGGCAACCCTGAAGAAGAGGTTTAAAACCCGGGCACAATCATGTTTTTTTGAAAAAGGCAGAGGCTTAGTCCCTGCCTTTTTTATTTCCAACTAACTGAAGAGACCTTTGAATGTGAAAAAGAACAGTATCGATAGAATGGCACCTGCCGGAAGCGTCACTATCCACGACAGGAAGATGGTCTGGATAACCCCCATATTCAGGGCACCTATACCACGAGCCAGACCAACACCAAGCACCGCACCCACCAGTGTGTGAGTCGTGGATATAGGTAATCCTGTTCCCGATGCAATCACCACCGTAGTCGCAGCTCCCAGTGTAGCGGCAAAACCACGACTGGGTGTCAGCTCTGTAATGCCGGAGCCAACCGTCGCAATCACCTTGTGCCCATAGGTCACCAGACCGAAAACGATACCGGCACCACCAAGGACCAGAATCCATACCGGGGTAGCTGACTTGGCTGCAATCTCACCTGCACTGCCAACAATACTGACCACTGCAGCAACAGGACCAATCGCATTGGCCACATCATTGGAGCCGTGGGCAAAAGCCATTGCAATCGCCGTGAATATCATCAATACGCCGAAAACCTTTTCCATATTGGTGTAATGGAAATCTTTGTCCTCTTTTTCAGAAAATTTAAGGCGCTTGATCATGATGCTGCCAATCAATGAAATGATGATACCAATGATCACAGCATAGAGCACATTCTGCTCAAAAGGCAGCTTCACACCTACATGCTTCAAACCTTTAAGCAGCGTCACCATGGCCATGATAAAACCGACCATGAAGATATAATATGGCACATATCTCTTTGCTTTGGCAATGGGATCATCGGTATCAATAATCAGTTTCTGAATACTTCTGAACAGTGCGAAGGCCATGACACCTGCCATCAGCGGCGATGTAATCCAGCTCATGGCAATCGTCCCGACCTTGGCCCACTGAACTGCATCCATGCCTATACCAGCGGCACCGAAACCGACAATAGCACCGACTATCGAATGGGTCGTGGAAACAGGCCAGCCCATGCGAGTAGCAATAAGCAACCAGATACCGGCTGCAAGCAGGGATGCCAACATGCCATAGACCAGGAGCTCAGGGGTATCACCCAGCGATGATACATCAACAATACCTTTACGGATGGTTTTAGTGACCTCTCCTCCTGCAAGGATGGCCCCGGCCAGTTCAAATATGGCAGCAATAATCACTGCCTGCCTGAAGCTCAGCGCTCCGGATCCGACAGATGTTCCCATGGCATTGGCAACATCATTCGCACCTATGCCCCAGGCCATAAACAGGCCGAATATAACAGCCATAGCAATAAACAGTGTTGAATTTGAAATGAGAATATCCACTATGCTCCCCTGTAGCCTTGCTTATCTTGCCAGCAACAGCTCAAGGCGTGCTCCCACGCGCTGAGCAATATCGGCGATCTCACCTACTGAATGAATTACTCGATACAGGAAAATCACATCGACCGGATCCAGTCTCTTTTCAATAACAAACAGGGCATCATTAATCTGCTGCTCGATTTTATCTGCTTGATATTCAATACCATCCAGATCATTGATCATCTCTTCCACACTGCTTACTTCACGCCCACGGAAACCAACCTCGACCAGCTCATCCAGCTCATTCACCACGCGCTTGGCCTGACGGGAGGCTTCAACACTACATTCAACATACGCTATCATGAGATCCGAGATTTCATCAGGTATAAGCATCTTGCGGCTATTCACTACCGTAGCCACATTCTTAGCCTTATTGGCGATCTGATCCTGAATAGTCACGATGTCCAGAATGCGTTCACGCGGCATAGGCATAAACAATGAATTGGGCAGTTGAATACGAAGTTCATGTTTCAAGTCATCGGCTTCAACCTCCAGGAGGTGAATCTGATTCTGAAGCGCAGCAACCTGGGCATGGTCCTTTTTGATGACGGCACTGAAGAATGGCACCAGTTTTTTCACACACTCATGGACCTTCTCAATATGGCCCTGTAGCGGCTTTACCGGTGAACTGGCAAATACATTTGAAATGGGACTTCTTCTAACCATATGCCCTCCCTGTTTAGCCCTTCCCGGCCAGATGCTTTTAAACGGATGTTGATGCAGGCCAGTGAGAACCAAATGACATGCCATCTGTCAGCATAGCAAATTTGGCAGACATTAGGCAAGGCTTTCAGTTAGTCCGCCAAGGAAAATGGTAGTTTGTTAAAAGAGATGACTTTGCATACCCCAGACAACAGGCCTGCAATGCCTCGTTGCGGGGGTTCAAAGCGGCAGTGCTGCCGACTGCACACGAGAGATCAGGACTACAAGCATAACATCACCCGTTTCAGATGATTCACACAAACAAGGGGAGGCAGCCCCTTCAGATTTCAGTAATCATTTACCCTTATGCTTGTGGCCTGCTTTACCCCGCATTCCAGAGAGTATTCTTATACCTTTTTCGCGTTGGCTATGCACAATTTGCAATTCCTGTTCGAGCAACCTTCGTTCATCCTCATCCATTTCAGCCTCAATCTTCTTATGAAGCTTCAACTCTTTCTTTTTGAGTTTTTTCAGAACCTTGCAGAGCCCCTCATCTCTGTCGTGCTCCTGTTGCTTTTCCATATTCAGGTGGTCATTCAGTCTTTTCAGTAATTTACTCAGTTTCATGCCAAGCCACCCATCCCCTGTTCTGACAACCACTCATTTCGCGCCCCCTTCCAACACGGAACTGATCTCGTCCTCTTCCAGTGCAATCATGTGCTCAGCTTCGGTTTCATCCCTTGCCTCCGCATGGAACAGATTACTACTGATCGCAATCAGATTGCGGATGATCTCATAGGAGTAGTTACTGTCATTAATCAACGAAATACCCATATCAGCCTTAATATGATGAGAACGTATCAATCGTTCGATGCGCTCATTCAACATTGCCGTATTCTCTTCCAACGTCAATTTAAGTGCATCCAGTGACAAGACAGTGACATCCGGATCGGTGCCGGTTCTGATTTTTTCCAGCCGGCGTATCACCCGGATGATACGGGAGCGAATATGATCATACTCCCCTCTGATATATTCATTTTCAGAGGGGATATAGACACTCATATTCTTCTGCAGATGCTTAATCCCCTTCAACACCACAATAATATTCTGATTGGCATTACGGATACGGGATAGCTCTTGTGAAGAGAGGGTCTCGACCGACACTTTTCCACTGAAAGATATAATTGCACCGGAAAGGCTCTTGATATCTCTTTCATAAGCCGTATCAATATCGAAGACTAGCGATCGGCTATGTTTTCTAATCACATCATCGACAGGCAGTGCTGAGAGCATATCCACCCGATTCAGACTTAGCCCCCGAGCAATGATCTCTTGTGCATTGTCATACACCCGAAGTGTCTCTTTACGTAAGGCCTCAATGGCTGTATCAGTAAATTCCAGAGCTGATTCATTAAGATATTTCGGCTTGGCAAAACCATCCGGTTCAGCAGGAATCATGCGCTCCAGCAGCAACACAAGACGATCAACAAGCGGTAACATGACAATAACGCCAATCAGGTTAAACAAGGTATGAAAGACTGCCAGCTTGAGTGTGTAATCAGCTGCAGCTATGCCCACATAGGAACTGATCAGCTCTACTGCCACCAATAACTGATCTATAAAGGCGATAGCAATCAATCCCGTCGTCACATTGAAAATCAAATGCGCTCCAGCCAGACGCTTACCCATCTCATTGGAGCTCAATGCGCCGAGTATCGCTGTGATCGTTGTACCAACATTCGCGCCGATTGCCAGCGCCAGTGCATTTTCATAGGTGATCTGCTGTGCAGCCAAAGCTGTAATGATCAATACCAATGTGGCGTGACTGGACTGCATGACGACTGTAGCCACAATCCCTATCAAGGCGAACAGAAACAGACCCGGATAACCGGCGACAGCATATTCAGCCAGATCTATCGTACCTTTAAAGGCTTCAAAACCCTCTTTCATATGGTGAATACCGAGAAAGAGGAAACCCAGCCCTGCCAGCACGTATCCCAGCCCTTTCAGCTGACGGGAGCGCTGAAAGATAAGAATCACACCGAATACCAGCATAGGCATGGCATAAGCGGAGATCTTCACCTTCAGGCCAAACCCTGCGACCAGCCAGGCACCTGTTGTGGTACCGATATTTGCACCGAAAATAATGCCAATGCCCTGAGCCAGACCGATCAGACCGGCACCCATAAATGAAATAGCAATCACACTGACCAGCGAGCTTGATTGCATGACCGTCGTAGTCAGAACACCAAAACTCAGACTCTTCCAGCGACGATCCGTACTATATTTAAGAACCTTTTCCAGCACACCTCCGGTGAAGGCTTTAAAGCCCTCCTCCAGAGACAACATGCCAAAGAGAAAAATGGCGACGCCTGCAGCAATTTCCTTGAAATCAGGACTCAGCCAGAAGCCATAAGCCAGTACGATAAAAATCGTCGGCAGCAAGATCTTACGCAGACTACTTTTCAGCAAGCATCACCCTCTCCACATCATGGTAGATGACCAAGCATAAGCTTAGCCAATAAATTTTCCATTCTTCAGCCGCTGGCGTTCCATGATTTCAATTTCACGGGCACCGGAAAACACCACCTTCTCGCCCGGCACGATATTCAGATCCTGATCATGCTTCTCATAATGAACCGAATTGAGAATCACCTTCATCGCATTGAGGCGGCACAGGTGTTTGTCCATGGAACGAATCACCGTCCAGGGCGCTGAGGCACTATGCGTTCGTTTAAGCATCTCATATTTCACACTGGTAAAATCATCCCAGCGCTCCTGAGCCTGCATATCCACCTCCGACAATTTCCACTGCCGTAGCGGATCATCTTTGCGCCGATCAAAACGTTTTTGCTGCACATCCTTGGTCACACTAAAATAGAGTTTCACCAATATCGTACCCTGCCGAACCAGCTCCTTCTCAAATCCGGTGACACCTTTCATGAAGTTTTTATATTCCAGATCGGAACAAAAGCCGAATACCGGTTCAACCATAGCTCTGTTGTACCAGCTGCGATCAAACATGACGATTTCGCCACCGCGCGGAAATTGGGAAATATATTTCTGGAAATACCACTGACTGGCCTGACGCTCCGTCGGCTTACCGAGCGCAATCACGCGATAATGTTTTTCGTTCATATAACGGGTCACACGGCGAATCGTGCCCCCCTTGCCCGCAGCATCCCTGCCTTCATACAGGATAATCATACGTTTACCTGTCTGCTCAAGGTGTTGCTGCAAATGCACCAGCTCGGCCTGATAAGGCTTCAGCTCCTGTTCCTGCTGATATTTGGCCAGCACTTTCTTTATCTTGCTGTCATTCAGACCATGCTTCTCTGCCAGAGCATCAAAACACCTTGAGTCTGATGCCCGCTGCTGGTCATCACCTTCCGTCCTGACAAGATCTGTTGCCGTCGTATTCATAAGCTCACACTCCATACCAAGAAAAATTATGGGAACCTTCCAAAAAGGGATTAATATTATACATAAACCAGCTCTCATTGAAAGACAGACGCACTATTATGATATCTCTGATCAGTAAATAATTGCATAGCGGTTTTCAATCCAAAGCGGCATGATAAGCACATGGAGATCAGCAAACTCACATCTGATAATATATTACCTGAGCACGGGGCTCTTGTTGGAGCCATTGATGTCGGCTCCAACGCCATGCGCCTTGGTATTGCCACCATTGATGCTGATGGCACAGGCAAACTGATTCAGCGCTATAGAGAACCTGTCCGCCTTGGACACGACGCCTTCACCAGCGGCACCCTCTCTCAACAAACTATGGATGATGCAGTCCAGGCCTTCACTCAGTTCCGCCGCATCCTCGATCAACATCAGGTCGAACAACTCCGCGCTACGGCAACCAGTGCCATGCGTGACTCCAAGAATGGAGCGGAGCTTGCCAGACGCATCCTTGATGAAACAGGCATCCGTTTAAACATGATCAGTGGAGAAGAAGAGGCCAGGCTGGTTCACTACTCCATCTCCCGGCGAGTTGATCTAAGCAATCAATTTACCCTGTTGATTGATATGGGCGGTGGCAGTGTCGAGGTCACGCTATGTGATGATGGCGAGGTCATATCAGCACAGAGCTTCAAAATCGGCACGGTGCGTCTGCTGGAGCTGCTGGGAAAAGGCAAAGACTTCAACAGGCTGCTCTCCGAATACCTGGACGGCACACGGAAAAAACTGCGCGAACAGATCGGCAGACGTAAAACCAGCATCTGCGTCGCCACCGGCGGCAATGCCTCAGCCATTGGCGATCTCGCATTCCAACAACTCGGTAGTGAATCGGCAGAAAAAATAAGTCGCAAACAGCTGGCTAAAATAATCAAAGTACTTGCCGGACTCAGTTTTGAAGAACGTATCCGGGACCTGGGCTTAAGGCCGGACAGGGCAGATGTTATCCTTCCTGCAGCCATGGTGTTTCATGAAATCATGGAGCTGGCAGGCGCCAAGTACATGGTCATGCCCGATGCAAGCCTGCTCGACGGCATCGTGCTCGACATGCTTGATAGCGAACAGCTTACCTTCAATTCCCAACGGCGGAATCTGATTGCCTGGGCCCGCAGCCTCAAAAAGAAATATCATGTCGATCGCAAATACGGCAAAGAGGTCGCACATCTGGCCCTGGAGCTATTCGATCAGACCCTCAAGCAGCACGACTTGAGTCACCGTGAACGGCTACTGCTTGAAGTTGCAGCACAGGTTCATGAGATAGGCATGTACGTCCGCGTAGGGGGACACCACAGGCATGCCGCATACCTGATTTCGGTTTCCCCTCTGTTAGGGCTGGCTAAAAGTGAAAAAACAGTTCTGGCTCAACTGATTCGCTACCAGCGAAAAGCCGCTCCTTCCGAATCACATCAGGATTATGCAGCCATGGACAGTGAAGAGCAGAAAAAGGTCTGGCTGTTAAGCGCACTGCTGCGCCTTGCCATCGCCCTGAACAAAGAGCGACGCAACCGGGTCACTGCCGTCGAGGTTGAAATTGATCATGACAACATAGCCCTGCACCTGGAGGGCGAAGGGGATATGCTGCTCGAACGCTGGGCCGCACTTAAAACCGCCAAATATTTTGAACAGGCATTCGGTCTTACACTCCACATTGATCTGGAGCCGGAGAGCTAGAAAGGCATTGACCTACTCAATGCCTGCGCCTGCCCCGTTAAACCTTGGGAGGCTCTGACTTTTTCAGAGTATCCTTTACTCTTTCAACGTCCCCAGTCTCTGCATCAGCATCAGCTGTGCATTATTTAACCGGCCACGGCTCTGTACACGTTGATATGAACCATCGCTGCGCAGTTGCCAGGTTCCCGCATTATCCGACAAATAAGGTGTCAAACCCTGAGCAATCACCTCTTTCTTCAATTTCTCGTCACGCAAGGGGAAGCAACTCTCCACGCGTCTAAGCAGATTGCGCCCCATCCAATCGGCACTGGCACAAAAAACCTCTGACTCTCCACCATTGTGGAAATAATAGACCCGTGTGTGCTCAAGAAAGCGACCCAACACCGAACGCACACGGATATTCTCGGAGACCCCTTTAATTCCAGGTCGCAGACAACAGATACCACGCACGACCAGATCGATTTTCACACCGGCCTGCGATGCACGATAGAGCGCACGAATAATCTCAGGCTCTTCAAGCCCGTTTACCTTGGCCCGAATTTTACCTTCACCGCCCGCACTCGCTATTTCAGCTTCGTGCTCTATGCGCTCAATCAGTCCTTTATGCAACGTAAATGGTGCGGATAACATGGCCTTCAGACGCATGGCCTTGCCAAGCCCTGTAAGCTGCTGGAACAACTTATGTACATCTTCACCCAACTCAGGATCACAACTGAGCAGTCCGAAATCAGTATAAAAACGACTGGTCACCGTATGATAGTTACCCGTCCCCATATGCACGTATCGGCGCAATTTACGCCCTTCTTTACGCACAATAAGCAGCATTTTGCAGTGCGTCTTATAACCCACAACCCCATAAACCACCTGCACTCCAGCCGCCGACAGACGGTTGGCCAAAGCAATATTTTCCTCTTCGTTGAAACGAGCCATCAGTTCAATGACAGCAACAACCTCCTTGTTCGCACGTGCAGCACGCATCAATGCATCAACCAATGGAGAATCCGGAACCACCCGATACATCGTCTGCTTGATCACAAGCACACCAGGATCCTCAGCAGCCTGGTTAATCAACTCCACCACCGGTGCAAAGCTCTGAAAAGGGTGATGCAACAGGATATCACCCTGCTGGATCGCACTGAACATATCTGTCTCTTCAGCAGCAAGCTCTTTGGGAATACCTGACTCAAACAGAGGGAACTTGAGATCAGGCCTCTCTACCTCATCATACAAGGCAGCCAGACGGTAGAGATTGACCAACCCGTCAACGCGGTAAAGGTCATTCTGATCCAATCCAAACTGCTTCAGCAAAAAACCGGACAGATCCTCAGGACAGCGCTGGGACACCTCCAGCCGCACAGCCTGACTGAAACGACGCTCCAGCAGCTCACCGGCAACCGCCTGTTTCAGATCCTCAAGTTCATCCTCATCAACCAGCAGCGTGCTGTTGCGTGTAATGCGAAATTGATGACAGGCACTGGCCTCCATGCCGGGGAAAAAGTCACCTACATGGGCATGGATGATGGAAGAGAGCAACACAAAACCATGATCTATTCCTGTAATCTCCCTGGGCAACCGGATAACCCGCGGCAAAGAGCGCGGAGCCTGAACGATAGCCAGATGAGATTCACGTCCAAACGCATCCTTGCCTTCCAGTGAAATCACAAAATTAAGAATCTTGCTCAACAGGCCGGGAAAGGGGTGAGCAGGGTCAAGACCTATCGGAGTCAGGACAGGCAGCAGCTCCCGACGAAAGAATCGGCGTATCCACCCGGACTGCTCTTCGTTCCAGTCCGTGCGCCGCAAAATCCGGATTCCCTCCTCCTCCATAGCCGGTAACAGGGTCTGGTTCAGCAACTGATACTGGTCTGTCACCAGCGCGTCAACACGGCCGCGAACCTGCGAGAGGATCTCACCGGCGGTTAAGCCATCCGCAGCCGTAGAGAGGGAACCCATGGCAAGGCGATGCTTCTGCACAGCCACACGCACTTCAAAAAATTCATCCATATTGGTGCTGCTTATGCATAAAAACTTCAACCGCTCCAGCAGCGGAATCGAACTGTCTACTGCCATTTCAAACACACGACGGTTGAACTGTAAAATACTCAGATCACGGTTCAGAAATAGGTTACCAGGTTCGGTTTGGGTGGATGGATGTTCTGTCAAAATCTTATTACTCCAAGTCTGTTCTCGTTTACATGCCACGATGCCGCCAATTCTATCAGCCAAGCATGACACACAAATGACAACTGTTTGCCATCAAGGTGTCATAGACAGGTTTTACCATAGTCACAAAGGAAGGACAATAGTATGAACAGACAGAAACAGGCCATCATTATTTCACAACATGCCAGCGCACGCCATCAGATCTCCGCTCTGCTGAAACATCACAACTGGGACATTATAATCGCAGACCATCACAGCGACCTGAAATCACTCTTGCACTCCAGGCCCGACATGCTGATCGCTGATATTGAAGGTTCCGTTTGCAGAGGCATGGAGCTGCTGGACTGGTTCAAAACAAGTAATCCGGCCGCTTCCACTCTGGCCCTTTGTATGGGTGGCAATACCCCCGCCATGCGCCGTGCAAGAAAAAGCGGGATTCAAGGGTTCTTCTACCTGAACAGCTCAGGTCATGCGCTTGATATGTGCCGTGGTGCAGCCAGCTACTTAAGCCGCGCCTGCACAGCAACGGACAGATGGATGCAGCATCAGCCAGATAGAATCGCCGCATAAGATACCTGTCACACAGTTGTCACTGCCATGTCACGCCGATCACACAATCAACGCTCAGACTTCGCCCAGAAACCCAAAGGAGGAGTATCATGTTTGAAGATGACAATATGGATCTCGGAAAAGTTATGAAACACTATGCACAGTCGAACCCCCATGTTTCCCTATCTGATATCGCATTCTTAATGGATGTACCCTACCAGCCAGAACTTGAATATGATGATTCCGATATATTTGAGCAGAAATAAACCACCATGCATGACTGACTGCGAAACAGCGATAATTCGTTATTGACCGGAAGCCGACATGCGACACAATATCCGTGTGTCTCAGGCTTCTGAAAGTAATGTATTATCCGTCACCGAACTCACCGCTCGCATCAAACAGATGCTGGAGCAGGGTTTTGCCAGGGTGGAAGTCACAGGTGAGGTTTCACGACTGACCAGGCCTGCTTCTGGTCACATCTATTTCACGATCAAGGATGCCCATGCGGCCATCTCGGCCGTAGTATGGCGTTCTACCGCCCTGCGATTACAAAACAGCCCCGAAGAGGGTGGAGAGTTCATATTCTCAGGCCATCTCAGCCTTTACGAGCCGCGAGGCAGCTACCAGCTCATAGTCACCCGTATAGAGAGAGCCGGTGCAGGCAGACTTGCCGCAGAGTTTGAACGTCGAAAGCAGGCATATGCAGCACTGGGCTGGTTCAATCCCGAACGCAAAAAACCTATCCCGAAAATGGTCAAGCATGTTGGCATTGTCACCTCCCCTACCGCAGCCGCATTTGAAGATGTTAAAAAGGTGCTGGCTACGCGCCCTGCCTGGCTTGAACTGACACTCGCACCGGCTCTCGTACAGGGCAGCAGTGCTCCCAAAGCGATAGCTGCAGCCATACAAAAGATATCCGCCATGGATAATCCGCCCGATGTACTGCTACTGGTACGTGGAGGTGGCAGCATTGAAGACCTCTGGTGCTTCAATGATGAGCTTGTTGTCAAAGCTATCGTGGATTGTCCGACACCTGTAATCTCCGGTATCGGCCATGAGATTGATACCACACTGGCGGACCTTGCCGCAGACAGACGAGCTGCCACGCCCTCCAATGCTGCAGAAATATGTTCTCCTTCCAGGGATGAGTTGCGCGAGCGCTTGCCTCGCCTCCCCTCTTTAGCCCGCTTAATCTACCGGCATCTGGAGCAACTATCTCGCAGCCATAACAATCTGTTACAACGCCAACATCATCTGTGGCAACGTCAAAACGATGCCCGGCATCATCAGAGCGTACAGATTCAGAACAGACTCATGCATGCCGCCCGCATCAACAGCGATCAGCTACGCATACCGCTGCGCAATCTTGAGAAACGACTAACTCCCCTGCAACCCGGACAGCGCCTGCAGGAGCAGCGCTACCATTGGAGTAACACGAAGCACAGGGCAGTGCAGGCACTCCAGCACAACATCCAGAATCGCCACAGAGATCTGGAAAGGATAACACAGAGGCTGCATGACCAGGCTCGCCAACTACAACTGCATCGCCAACGCTTTGCTGTGCTTTTCGGTCAGCTATGCGAACTGAATCCGATGAAAGTGCTTGATCGTGGTTACAGTCTGAATGCCGCTGCCGACGGCTCACTGATCACCAGTCTGGCGCAACTAAACAGCGGCGATGTCATGACGGTACGCTTCCGTGATGGACATGCTGATACTAAAATCCTGGCCGTTCACAAGGAATCCACATGAAACTGTTTACCTGTCTCAGCTCACTGTTCCTGCTCTTCATTTCACCTGCATATGCCGCAGATTGGAAGGCGATACAGGGCGATGTCGTAAAGGTCGAAAGCTCAATATCCGGCGAAAAGATACAACTGCACTGCTTCGGCAGAAGCTGGCCGGTTAAACGTAGTGAAAACGGCCAGTGGCGCGGCTGGATCGGTGTGGACCTGAAAAAGAAACCGGGCAGATACAAACTGACCTGGTCTATGGCCGACAAGGTATCTGCCAGTGACACATTAATCGTCGACAAGGGTGTGTTTCGCATTTCACATATCAAGGTACCAAAAAAGATGGCCTCGGGCTTCGACAAACCGACACTAAAACGTATTCGTGCCGAGAAAAAAGAGCTGTTGGCTACCTTTGTTGAACCGGTAGATGCCAATCTGGCCATACACATGACCGGCCGTCCCACTGAAGGGATTGAATCCACCCCTTTCGGTGCCCAACGCTATATAAATGGGGCTGCCCGCTCCCCCCATTCCGGTATTGATATAGCAGCGCCTGCCGGCACACCGGTCATCGCACCACTGGCTGGCAAAGTGCTCATGGTTGCCCACATGTATTTTAATGGTAAAACGGTAGCCATCGGACACGGGAATGGATTAGTCTCCGTCTATTCGCATATGCAATCCACCGATGTACAACTGGGAGAGTGGCTCACGACGCATCAGAAGATCGGAGAGGTAGGTACGACAGGCAGGTCAACCGGCCCACACCTGCATTGGGGAGTACGCTTCCACAATGCTCGCGTGAATCCGGAAAGCCTGCTATAATCATATAGTTTATTGCCCATGGAAGGGGTACAGTCTGCCATAATCGGCAACTGCAGGGGAAAAGCATGGAACTCAAAGTCCTGATTATTGATGATGAAGATACGGTTCAGAGCATACTGGCCGCTTTTCTCAATCGCTACGTCAGCGAAAAAGATATGCAAAGTCACATCAGCAGCATGTCTGACCCTGTACAGGGTCTCTTTGAACTTACCACGCATGGCGACCAATATCAATTGGTACTGCTGGATGTACGCATCCCCAAACTCAGCGGCGATGAAATATACAGTTCACTGGAGCAGGTCAATCCGGAGATCCTTGACCGCATTATTTTTGTTACCGGATACCCGGAAGATCTGTCTGACCGTTTTCCGGACAAAACATTCAACATCCTGCAAAAGCCATTCCGCTACAACAGTTTTTCCGAAAAGCTCGACAGCCTGCTTGGCATCTAAGCAGCCGATCTTATGTCAGAACCATTAAATTGGCAGGCCTCCATGGTCGAGCACCGCACTGCATGGGTCATAGCCAGCCTGTGCCTGCTGCTTGTCGCTATAGTCAGCCTTAAACCGGATCTGTTCGAATTCACGTCTAAACCGGAACCCATCACTCAGAGCAGAGCCCCCGAAGTTGCGACAACGATGTCAGAAGAAATTCCGATTGCAGAACCAGTTAAGGAAGCGCAAAAAGAGACTGTACCCGTACCTGTAAAACCTGCAGTCATTGATGCCCAGCTTACCAGGGTAGCGCCCGTCGCAAAAAAAGATCCACCTGTAAAATCACCCCCGCCTGTAAAACCGGCTGCTGCCAAAATCCCCATCTCACCGGCAACCGGTTTTTATATACAGCTGGGAGCTTTTAAAGAGAGAGCTCGCGCCCAGGGACAGGTTGACCAGCTCAGGCTGCACGGCTGGGATGCGGTCATTTATCGCAAGAAAAATAATTTTTTTGCCGTATTGGCAGGGCCCAGATCAACACGCAGTGATGCTGCAACACTACAGAAATCCATCGAGCGCAAAATGAAAAGCAAGGGCTTTATCGTTTACCACAAAGAGGGATGACTCTCCACCGAAGATCAGGGGCTGTTGCTGCAGGGCATCATGCCACAGCTGATGCTGGTGCATCCATATTACGCGCGGGCGGCAATGCTGTGGACGCATCGATTGCAGCCACCATCACCGCATTCATTGCTGAACCCGTATTAACCGCTGCCGGTGGTGGCGGCTTTATGCTGGTATCTGACAGCCGCCAGCAGGCGACTCTTTATGATGGTTTTGCCCGCATGCCGATGGGCACGATGCCAAAGGGCATCAAAGCGGAACTCAAGCCTGTACCCATCGATTTTGGTGACACAGTACAGAACTTCCATATCGGTCAGGCATCCGTTGCTACCCCTTCACTGCTGGCCATGTTGTTCGCCGCACATAAAAGGCACGGCAGGATCCCTTTGAGCGAAGTGCTTGCACCGGGCATAGATGCTGCCCGAAGCGGCATTCAACTGAATGATATGCAGGCATCTTTTATCCATCTGCTAAAACCGATCCTGACCGACACCGAGCAGGCCAGAGCACTGCATATCCCTGAGCGGCCCGGTCAACAGGATGACAGCTTATGGCTGCAAGGTGAGTCGTTTCGAAACCCGGATCTGGCCAACACACTGGAGATGCTACGCTATGAAGGCATAGCCGAGATGTACCACGGTGATCTGGCCAGGGAAATCGTAAAGTCCTGTAGCCCTTACGGACTATTGGGCATGGAAGATATGCGAGCCGAACAGGTGCATATCCGCAAACCGCTTCGCACCGACATCCTCGGTGGCATCCTGTTAACCAATCCCGCGCCCTCCTCCGGTGGCCTGCTGATAGCTTTTGCCGCCAATATGCTCAAACGCTGTCAGGGCCTGAATGAAGCTAAAGAGCTGCCGTGGCAGCTATTGATGGCAGAAGCCCTGAGGTCAGCAAGTCGGCTTCGCCTTGAAGGACTCGATACACGGATTCATCATGCAGATATTGAACAGGAAATACTGTCTCCTCAGCACCTTGAAGCTGCGGCAGCATCTATGTCCGGCAGACTTGTCAGCTTAAGCACAGATCAATCGAAAGAGCCCGCAAACCGTCACGGAAGCACTACGCATATCAGCGTCATCGACAAAGACGGCATGGCTGTATCCATGACGACCAGTAACGGTGAAGGCTCCGGCATCGTCGTGCCCGGTACCGGCATACACCTGAACAACATGCTCGGTGAAGAGGATATCAATCCGCTTGGCTTCCACGCCCTGCCAGGTGGTACCACACTTTCATCAATGATGGCGCCTTCCATCTTCCTTGAGCAGGGCAAGCCCTCACTGGTGCTTGGCAGCGGCGGTTCCAACCGCTTGCGCGGTGCAATTCTGCAGGTGCTGATGCACCATAAACTGTTCTGTAATGATATTGAAACAGCCATACATGCACCACGCCTTCATAACGAAGACAAACAGCTGGATACAGAACCCGGCCTGCTCAATGATTCTGAACGCCATCAACTTATGAAACTGGGCTGGGATCTGCGCGAATGGAAGAAGCAGAGCATCTATTTCGGTGGTGTACATGCCGTCACACGCAGTCCTGAGGGCAACCTGCACGGCTGTGGCGACCCACGTCGCGGCGGAGCTATCGCATACGCATGAAAACAGTATTTATCGCCCTCGGCGGCAACCTCGGCAATGTAGAAGAAGCCTTCCGCAGTGCCCGCTCAGATATCAAGGCCCTGCCTGGCACATCGGTTTCCAGCTCATCCCTGCTCTACCGAACCCCTCCCGTTGGACCACAGGATCAGCCCGATTATCACAATGCCCTGATCAGCATTCAAACTGATCTGGCACCTATCCCACTGCTGGATGCCCTACAGGCTATAGAAAACCGATACGGACGCATTCGCAAAGAGCACTGGGGCGCACGCACACTCGACCTTGATATTATCGCCATTGAAAGTGATATCATCCACTCGCCCCGGCTAACAGTGCCCCATGCTTTTATGTTTGAACGGCAGTTTGTATTACGTCCGCTTTGCGATCTGGCTCCGAACTGGCAACATCCGAGACTGGGAGAAACAGCAGCGATCAGATTGGAAAAACTGATTGCAACTGGTGAAACAGCGCTGTCTGAGGGGGAGACATGGTAACACTGATGGATAAACGCTTTGGCAATCGTCCTCTGGACCAGTGCCATATTGCGGTTGAAGGTGCTATCGGTGTCGGTAAAACCACACTGGCACAGAAACTGGCA
>Ga0316202_10000834_pt1 | contig 28238 bp, 29 predicted proteins | sample 3monrhotite_MG_FD_204934 | JGI IMG/M metagenome (GOLD analysis project Ga0316202, IMG submission 204934) | Microbial mat bacterial communities from mineral coupon in-situ incubated in ocean water Damariscotta River, Maine, United States -... | ecosystem: Environmental > Aquatic > Marine >... | reverse complement strand
TCTCAAGTTTATCTTTGATAGATAGAAAGACTGTTATCAGGTGTCTTTTTAAATCTTTTATAGGCCCATTGATACTGTTCAGGAGCCTTTAAAATCACTGTCTCCAAGGCTTGATTGAGTTGTGACGCAAACGCCTCAGGTTCAGAATTATAGTCTAGCTCTAAAGGGTTTATATCCAGTTCGAAGCCCTTCTCTATTCGTAAACAATGAGCAATCCAGAGTTTAGCTTTTGTTCTTTTTAGTAAGCCCTGCAATAAGGTCATTGTATAGGCGGGCTGTCCGAAAAATGGTGCAAAAACTCCACTGCCATCAGGTGGTTGCTGATCAGGCAAAAGAAATAAAGATTGCCCTTTTTTGATAACCCGTAACATCTTGCGTACTTCCATTGTACTGGTTCGAATTATCTCTCCACCTTCTTGACGACCAGCAAGCATAATGGGTTCCAATTCTGGGATATTGGGTGGCTTATATAAACCTGAAGCATTAAATTCAAATCCAAGATAAGCGTATAACAACTCCCAGTTACCTAAATGGGGGCTTATCACTAAATTACCAACTGTGTCTTTCTGAGCTTCTCTAAAAACCTCCATGCCTTTAACAGAAGTTATAAGCGAGCGATTATATTTATAATTATGAAGCCAAATATGGGCCGTCTCAGAGATAAGATCAGTACTAGACCGCAATGAACTGTTTAGAATGTTGTGCCGTACCTTAGGCTCTAATTGTGACAAACAAGTTTCTATATTAACTTTACTAACTCGTTTGTTTTCATTCGAAATCAACATCTGTAACCAAGCCAATGGTCGCAACAGAGTACGTGCCATACCCAGGGGTAAACTGGCCAGTAGTTTAATCAAACCAATAACAAGCTTTGCCTTCAATGACCGTTTATTTTCATTATCTGCTTCGGTTTTCATCACGCTTATCTGTTAAATTGTTTATAATTCATCGCTATGGACATCGAATACTACGGTCTACTTAGGATCGCACACATTACTTTAGTCACAGTAAGCCTGAGTATATTTACTCTACGCGGCCTGTTACTCATTAGTGATAATCAATCCTATCGGCTAAAAGTATTTAGATACCTCACGGCCTCTATCGATTCCCTATTACTTATATTCGGCATAAGCATGGCATTGATGCTTTCAGATGTTATCGCCCATGCCACCTGGTTTTGGGAAAAAATGTTGTTTCTATTGCTCTATATAGTCTTAGGCACACTGGCCATAAATCGCCTCAAGCAAAGACGACAGCAGCTGATAGCACTTGTGCTTTCTTTTCTATGCGCTGCACAGATGCTGAATCTTGCATTAAATAAAACACCGGCACTATTTTCAGTACTTAATTAGCCGTTCTGAGGCTTAAGGTGCATAACAAAATTACAAGGGCCGTGAGTCGAGTCAAATTGTTCCTTAAGGATGCCATTCCAAGCGGTTTTACACGCTCCAGTAGAACCAGGCATACAAAAAATTGCCGTTTTGTTGGCCATGCCACCTACAGCTCGTGACTGAACAGTTGAAGTACCAATTTCCTGATAAGAAATGGTTCTAAATATTTCGCCAAATCCTTCAATATCTTTATCAAAAAGAACGGATATCGCTTCAGGTGTGCTGTCTCTTTGAGTAAATCCGGTACCGCCAGTAATCATAACCGCTTGGCAATCATCACGAGCAATCCAATCTGAAACAATGGCTCTCATGGTATATATATCGTCCTGACACAACTGCCTATCGGCGAGATTATGACCTGCTTCCCTTAATGACGTCTCTAAAAAGTCACCCGAAGTGTCCTCGGCGAGACTTCTTGTATCTGAAACCGTTAATACACATAGGTTAAGCGGTTTAAAAATTTTGGCTGAATGCCCTGACATCTTATGTCACTCCTTAAAAGTTTATTTTTTTAGTATCACCCGAACCTGCTCAAGCTCTTCGGGTGTATTACAATTGTTAAATTCTATTTTATCATCGAAATTACCCGCTATTGTACGGCTTTTCAGCAGCTGAAACAGCTTCTTTATGGATAATCCGCTCTGTTGTTCTGTCGCGCCTAAGGCAGCGGCAATTGAATTATGAACATCAGTTGTTGCTGGTAGAACCATGGGGAACTGCTGATAATTAAAATGGCCAACACGATCATCATCTGTGTTAGTAACTAGAGTGGTTAATATTTCTGCTGTGAGCAGTGGCATATCAACGGGAATTACGACCAACCTGTTCGCCGACTTTTGCTTAATAACTTCAGACAAACAGGCTTCGATACCAGCCACAGGCCCAAAAGAAATAAAGTTATCCTTTATAGCCCCGTCGAGTTCATTAGAACTGATATAGATTGGACTACACCCAAGCTCTGTTAGTAGTGCTTTGGCTCTTTGAAGTAGAGACAAATTGTTGAGGTTAACCTGTGCTTTATCTTCACCCATTCGGCGTGACATACCACCGGCTAAGATTACTCCAGCTACTGAATTAAAGTGATTGTTATTGCTCAAAATATTCTATAATTTACTTTATATTATATAAGTATCTGCTTGTTTTAATTGCAATTAGCAATACAAACGCTGTCATAGTTAATTGTTCCGCCACAACTCACATAAAGTTGATCATAGAGTCGAGAACAATTGTTTTGTTGTTGTTCACACTGTTTGACAAACTGGCTCATAATAACGTTACGATTTGGTGGTCTAGGTCTATAAGGCGCTTCGGGCTCTCGCAAATCCTTAATTCTTCGCTTACTCTGTTTCAAATGCTTTTTACATTCGGGAAACTGGCTAATAGCAACCATTTCTACATCTTTAGAACATTGAACATAGGCTAGATCGCCATCTCTAATAATCAGACGTTTCTGCTCTTCATAGTCAGCCATAAGGTATTCATGCTCTTTTTCTAAATCAATATAATCTTCCAATGCTCTTGTATAGTGTCGTTCTTGAATAACTAGCTCATCGTCAGCTAATACGTTAGCTTGTTGAACGCATTGCTCCATTTGTTGGGCATTGTTATTAATACAGGTCTGACGGCTTTGTTCAGCCTCATTTAAACAGACCACACCTTGTTGCGTCATAGGTGGTATGTATTCTTTAACCTGTTTCATTTTAGGTCCACAGGCAGTAAGCAGTAGAACAGTAATTATCACCACAAATGTTTTAGCTTGATTAAATAGTTTCATACAGCCTCTCTCAGTGTTAATTTATAGCCCACGCATTGATTCCGGTCTCAATATTACTGAATCAGGACTTTCAATCGCCGTTGTTAAGGTATTTAGTAATCTAGACTTATCCTTATTCAAAACGCCCTTTAAAGCAAGATAATTACTCGCATGATCACTACGATAAATGGTACTGCGAAGGTCTAGGTGCTCTATAAATGTTCTTAATTCACTAAATAATTGTTGTTGGCTAAGCGGTTGATAGTTAGGAAAGTTAGCTCTAAAACGTTGTTCGCCCTTCGGAAAACTAACCACCAAGGTTGAAACATAATTTGGCTGACTGGCATTCATCAATTCTGCTGAGGCTTTGGCGTGTTGCTCGCTCAGCACAGTTCCACCCAGGCCATTAAGTATCATTACTGATGATTTAATATTCGCCTGGTGCAATTTGTTTAATGCCGATAGTGACGTCTGGTGGGTTTCACCTTTATTAACAAGCCTTAGCAGCTCATTATCGCCAGTCTCGCAGCCCACGTACACCAGTTTAAGCCCTCTTCGATACAACTCAATTAATTCTTCTACTGTCTTATTGATTAAATTTCTAGGTAAACAATAAGACGAAATGCGTTGTATGTTGGGGAAATATTCATTGATTGCATCCAATATTTCTATTAGACGCCTTGTAGATAGCGTTAAGGCATCACCATCAGCTAAGAATATACGCTGAATGGGTGCACCTGACTGACTTGCACTCTTTAACTCTGTTCGTAGTTGTTCGATTTCTTTAAAACTAAATGCTTTCTGTGCGCCCTGATACATTTCACAAAATGTACAATGATTCCAAGAGCAGCCATTGGTCACTTGTAATATTAAAGATCGCCACTCACTCGGTGGGCGAAAAACGGGTTCTGTATAGTTGAGATCTAACAATGCGATTACCTAAAATTATGCACCGCTCATTGTAAACCAAGCAATCAGTCAATGCAGTGTATAATTACAGTTGAATGACTGTATCCATTTAAATGTTTACACACCTAGACGTCTAAAACCTCGCCCTGTACAATATCCATTCCTGCTATTAACGGAAAAATATTATATGAGCGATTGGAATGGAGACTATATTAGTCCTTATGTTGAGCACGGCAAAAAGAGTGGTTGTGTTAAAAAAATCACAGTATCCATACCCTACAAAGTTTTGAAATTACTGACCGATGAGCGTACTCGTCGCCAAGTTAATAACCTCCGTCATGCTACAAATAGCGAGTTATTGTGCGAAGCCTTTTTGCACTCCTATACGGGTCAACCTCTACCTGTTGATGAAGAATTAAATAAAGCCAATCAAGAACCCGAACATTGGATTGAGTCTGATCAAGACTAGTCCATCAAACAAGGAACAACATGAAACGTAGAACTAAAATTGTCGCAACCATTGGTCCTGGTTGCGATAAGGATGATGTGCTTGAACAAATCTTAGTCGCTGGTGTGAACGTGTGTCGACTTAATTTTTCACATGGCAGTGCTGATGATCATAGAGAAAGAGCAGGCAGAGTCAGAGAGCTAGCAAAAAAGCATGGCATATTTGTCGCCCTCTTAGGTGATTTACAAGGTCCAAAGATCCGAATTGCAAAGTTTAAGCAAGACTCAATCTTTCTTACCGAAGGTGATAACTTTATCCTTGATAGCACCCTAGGCGATCTGGATGGCGATCAAACTCAGGTTGGAATTGATTACAAAGAACTCCCCAATGATGTTGCTAAAGATGATGTTTTATTACTTGATGATGGCCGAGTTCAACTGGTGGTTATCGATATAAACGGCACAAAAGTAAACACCAAAGTATTAATTGGTGGGGATTTATCAAATAACAAAGGTATTAACCGTCTTGGCGGCGGTCTTTCTGCTCCTGCCCTAACCGATAAAGATAGAGCCGACATTAAACTTGCGGCTGAACTTGGTGTTGATTATCTGGCTGTATCTTTTCCACGCGATGCCCAAGATATGCATGATGCCAGGCGCCTAGCGAAAGAAGCAGGCTCAAATGCTGGATTAGTAGCAAAAATTGAACGTGCTGAAATTGTTGCCGATGATGAAATCTTAGATGAAGTCATATTGGCAAGTGATGCTGTTATGGTTGCTCGTGGTGACCTAGGTGTAGAAATTGGTGATGCCCAGCTCATTGGCGTTCAAAAGAGGATTATTAAACATGCTCGAAGTCTCAACAGAGTTGTTATTACTGCAACCCAGATGATGGAATCGATGATAAAGGCCCCAGTTCCAACTCGAGCTGAAGTTTTTGATGTAGCGAATGCAGTATTGGACGGAACCGATGCCGTTATGCTTTCTGCTGAAACGGCAACGGGGGATTATCCGGTTGAAGTGGTTGATCATATGTCTAGGCTTTGCATGGGTGCTGAGAAACACAACATGGTTAGTCTTTCTCAACATAGAATGCGTTCAACCTTTCCGACCATCGATGAATCCATAGCCATGGCCACAATGTACACGGCTAACCACTTAGAGGGTGTAAAGGCGATACTTTGTTTAACAGAATCGGGAGCAACGCCACTGTGGATGTCTCGAATTAGTTCAGGCCTTCCTATTTACGCCTTAACCCGAAACAAAAGTACCCTTCATAAAGTCGCACTTTATCGTGGTGTTGAAGCTATTCCATTTGATGTTACGGCAGTTAAACGTAAGAAGGTGAATCGTCTAGCCGTACAAGAAGTAGTCGATCGAGGCTTAGTTTCTGAAGGTGATTTAATCATTTTAACCAAGGGCGAACAAATGGGCATCGATGGCGGCACCAACGCCATGAAAATCCTAACCATAGGCAAAGTAGTTTAACCCCATGTAGGTCGGTCTTCAGGCCGACGCGATATTGAATTACGAATGATGAGCCATCGTCACCCTAAAGGGCGACCTACAGGGAAGAAATGTAGGTCGGTCTTCAGGCCGACGCGATATTGGATCACGAATGATGAGCCATCGTCACCCTAAAGGACGACCTACAGGGAAGAAATGTAGGTCGGTCTTCAGGCCGACGCGGTATTGGATTACGAATGATATGGCATCGTCACCCTAAAGGGCGACCTACAGGGAAGAAATGTAGGTCGGTCTTCAGGCCGACGCGGTATTGGATTACGAATGATGAGCCATCGTCACCCTAAAGGGCGACCTACAGGGAAGAAATGTAGGTCGGTCTTCAGGCCGACGTTATTAGCGTATACGCTCCTGAGGCACTCGCACCCAACCTTCCATTAAGATCCGTGCACTTCGGCTCATAACCACCTTATTCGCTAACCAATTACCATCCATTTGTGAAGTTTCTGCACCCACAGTAAGCGTCCCAGAGGGATGTCCAAAAGTAACCGATTCTAACGCCCCGCCGCCAGCAGCCAGATTAACTAAAGTACCAGGAATCGTAGCTGCAGTACCAATGGCTACAGCAGCTGTTCCCATCATGGCATGATGTAATAGCCCCATTGAGAGTGCACGCACATTGAGCTGTATATCTGCGGCATCAATAGCCTTACCGCTTGATGAAAGATAGCTGCTTGGTTTCGCTACAAAAGCAACCTTAGGTGTATGCTGTCTGGTTTGCGCTTCTGAAACATCATTAATTAATCCCATTTTAACGGCACCATAGGCACGAATTTTTTCAAACCGTGCTAATGCATCTGCATCAGAATTAATATCATCTTGTAATTCAGTACCCAAATAATCAAGCGCTTCAGCTTCTAGGAAGATAGTAGGAATACCGGCATTGATCATCGTTGCCTTAAATGTTCCTACGTCCGGAACTTCTAAATCATCGACTAAATTACCCGTTGCAAACATCGCATCCTTTGGATCCGTAGGCGCAATAAATTCCACTTTGATTTCAGCCGCAGGAAACGTTACACCATCCAGTTCAAAGTCACCCGTTTCCTGTACCTGTCCGTCAGTTATAGGCACATGTGCAACGATGGTTTTTTGAATATTCTTCTGCCAGATACGGATAGTTGCAATGCCATTATCTGGAATATCTGCCGGGTCAATTAAACCCGAATAAATCGCAAAGGAACCAACCGCAGCTGTCAGGTTGCCACAATTACCGCTCCAATCAACGAATGCTTTATCAATGGCTACTTGGCCAAATAAATAATCAACGTCATGATTGGGCTGTTCACTTTTAGAAACAATCACCGTTTTACTGGTACTTGATGTGGCTCCACCCATACCGTCGGTTTGTTTACCATACGGATCAGGACTTCCAATAACAGCCAATAACAAGGCGTCTCTTTCTGGCCCAGATTGCTGTGCACTGGTTGGTAAATCCGTCAGGTTGAAAAATACCCCTTTACTGGTCCCACCACGCATATAGGTTGCAGGAACTTTAATCTGTGGCTTGTGACTCATTGGCAAACTCGCATCGCTATATTCTCTTAGTATTGTTTAAGATTATTGACTGGCTAAAAAGTCTTGTGCAAAACGTTGTAATACGCCGCCAGCTTCATAGATGGTGACTTCTTCAGCAGTATCTAGTCGACAAGTTACATTAAATTCTAACTGCTCACCTGAGCTCCGATGCATAATGACTTTCAGTTCAGCATGGGGTGAAATCTCACCGACTACATCAAATGTTTCAGAGCCATCAATAGTGTAACTAGCTCGCGTTTCCCCTGTCTTAAACTGCAAAGGCAAGACCCCCATTCCAACAAGGTTAGTACGATGAATTCGCTCAAATCCTTCTGCAATAATTGCTTCTACACCGGCAAGACGGACACCCTTTGCAGCCCAGTCTCGAGAAGAACCCTGCCCATAATCAGCACCGGCAACAATACAGAGTGGTTGTTTGCGTTGCATATAGGTCTCAATCGCTTCCCACATACGCATCTGTTCGCCTTCAGGTTCAACTCGTGCAAGTGAGCCCTGTATAATCTCAGCATGTTCATCCAAACACATCTCATTAAGCAATTTGGGGTTAGCAAAGGTGGCTCTTTGTGCGGTTAAGTGATCCCCCCTATGTGTTGCATAGGAATTAAAATCCTCTTCAGGAAGACCCATCTCAGCCAAATATTCACCGGCAGCACTTGATGCCTGAATCGCATTGGATGGAGACAGATGATCGGTTGTAATATTATCGCCTAGTACGGCTAAAGGCCTCATAGCGGTTAAGGAACGCTTGCCAGCCAATGCGCCCTCCCAATAGGGTGGTCGTCGAATATAGGTCGTTTGAGGTCGCCAATCATAGAGTGGACTCAGTGCTTTTTCAATTGTCCCTAAATCAAACATAGGGGTGTATATTCTTATAAATTGTTCCGGTTTTACATATTCGTTAACAATGGCATCAATTTCTTCATCCGATGGCCAAATGTCATTTAGTTTTATGTCATTTCCAGCGCCATCAGTCCCAAGTACATCATTCTCGATATCAAAACGAATGGTACCGGCAATGGCATAAGCCACAACCAAGGCCGGTGAAGCTAAAAAGGCTTGCTTAGCATGGGGATGAATTCGACCATCAAAATTACGGTTACCCGACAAAACAGCTGTTGTATAAAGATCTCTATCTAGTATTTCTTGTTTAATTTCAGGTCTTAAAGCACCACTCATCCCGTTACAGGTAGTACAGGCATAACCCACAATTCCAAAACCAAGTTTTTCTAACTCCGCCAGTAAGCCCGCTTCTTCGAGATAGAGTTTGGCTACTTTAGAGCCTGGTGCAAATGATGATTTAACCCAAGGTTTTCTTACTAAACCCATTTCATTGGCTTTTCTAGCGAGTAATGCTGCTGAAACAACACTTCTTGGATTCGAGGTATTGGTACAACTTGTAATAGCAGCTATGATCACCGCGCCATTTGGCATTTTACCCGGCTGTTCTTGCCATTCTGAAGCAATGCCCCGCTCTGCAAGTAATGAAGTAGGTAGACGTCTATGAGGATTAGACGGGCCAGCCATGTTTCGGCCAACCGCAGATATATCAAACTCAAGTACCCGGTCGTACTCAGCTTCAACTAGATCATCAGCCCATAGCCCAGTAGTTTTAGCGTAGTTCTCAACCAATGCAATTTGTTCAGGCTCTCTGGCTGTCAGTTTTAAGTAATCGATGGTTTGTTGATCAATATAAAACAGTCCTGCAGATGCACCAAATTCTGGCGTCATATTTGAAATGGTTGCCCTATCACCGATACTTAAATGAGCGGCTCCATCACCAAAGAACTCAAGATATGAAGAGACTACACGTTGCGCTCTTAGAAACTCTGTTAACGCCAAGACAATATCAGTTGCAGTAATTCCTGATTGCCGAACTCCGGCTAATTTAACACCGATGATTTCAGGCAAACGCATCATTGATGGTCGTCCTAACATCACGGTTTCAGCTTCCAAACCGCCAACACCAATGGCTATCACACCAAGACAATCAATATGCGGCGTATGACTGTCAGTACCCACACAGGTATCCGGATAGGCCACGCCATCACGTGCTTGAATTACAGGCGACATCTTCTCCAAATTAATCTGGTGCATGATGCCATTGCCGGCAGGAATTACATCAATATTATCAAAGGCAGTTTTACACCATTCAATAAAATGAAATCGATCATCATTACGACGGTCTTCAATTGTACGGTTCTTTTCAAAAGCTTCAGGATCGTCACCACTGGCTTCAACAGCAAGCGAGTGGTCAACAATTAATTGAGTAGGAACTACCGGGTTAACCATTGATGGATCACCGCCCTTCTCAGCTATAGCATCTCGTAAACCAGCCAGATCAACCAAGGCGGTTTGCCCCAGAATATCGTGACAAACCACACGCGCAGGATACCAAGGAAAGTCTAAATCACGTTTGCGATTTATTATTTGTCCCAAGGCATCATCAAGTAGCTCCGGTTCACAACGACGTACAAGTTGCTCAGCCAAAATCCTAGAAGTATAGGGAAGTTTTGCGTAGGCACCCGGCTGAATAGATTCAACAGCTTCTCTGGTATCATAATAATCAACGGTGCTGCCTGCCAATGGTTTTCTATAATCAATATTCATTTTCTGTCGCTTAGAGTCTATTTTATCGTTTACAGGTTCTAACCCAGCTTAGTCGCGATCTTCAATCGCCACGAAAGATAGATTTTCTGGACCATTATAATTGGCCGAAGGACGAATGATCTTACCGTCGATGCGTTGCTCAACAACGTGTGCACCCCACCCACAGGTTCTAGCAATTACGAATAATGGTGTAAACATATCCGTAGGGACACCCATTTGATTGTATGAAACTGCAGAAAACCAATCTAAATTAGGGAACATCTTCTTTATTTCCCACATCACTGATTCAAGGCGCTCGGCTACTTCATACATCACCATATCTGAATTCTCTTCTGATAATTGTTTGGCAACACGCTTAATAATATCGTTTCTTGGATCGCCTACCGTATACACAGGATGGCCAAAACCAATCACAATTTCTTTACGACTAACACGTTCACGGATATCCTGTTCCGCCTGATCAGCGCTGTTGTAACGACTTTGAATAATGAACGCCGCCTCATTAGCACCGCCGTGCTTAGGGCCTCTCAATGCACCAATGGCGGCAGTCACAGCTGAATGCATATCAGAATTTGTTCCAGCAACAACACGACCAGTAAAGGTCGATGCATTAAATTCATGCTCAGCATATAGGATTAATGAAGTATGCATGGCACGAACCCATGAATCGCTTGGTGTCTTACCATGAAGCAAGTGAAGGAAGTGTCCGCCGATACTGTCGTCATCCGTTTCAACTTCAATACGTTTTCCATTGAAAGCAAAGTGATACCAATAAACTAAAATCGAACCAAAGCAAGCCGTTAGTCTATCAATGATTTCATTGGCTTCTTCAACCGTATGATGTTCAGATTCAGTTTCAATACAACCAAGAACAGAACAACCAGTACGCATCACATCCATTGGGTGTGCCGTCTTTGGCAAAGTCTCTAATGATTTTTTTACCGCATCCGGTAAACCACGCATTCCTCTGAGCTTTGCTTTATAAGCATCCAATTCAGATTGATTGGGTAACTTTCCATGAATGATTAAATGTGCAATTTCTTCAAACTCACAGGTTTCAGCCAAGTCCGCAATATCATAACCACGATAATGAAGATCATTACCCGTTCTTCCAACGGTACAGATTGCTGTGTTTCCAGCAGCCATTCCAGACAGTGCTACTGATTTTTTTGGTTTCGGTAAAAGTTGTTCGCTCATGAGCTAGCTCCTAATTTTATTCTTAAAATTTACATTTTCTAATAAAAAAGTTCTAATAAAAAAGTTCTGTAAACAGATGACTACTTTTGTTCTTTAAAAAGCTCATCTAATTGCTGTTCGTACTTGTGATAACCAAGGTACTCATACAAATCCATTCGGCTCTGCATCGTATCAACCACATTCTGCTGAGTACCTTCTTGCCTTACTTGCTGATAAACATTCAATGCCGCAGCACTGGCCGCTCTAAACGCACTCAACGGATATAAGGCAATACTGACCCCAGCAGAGGCAAGTTCATCAACACTAAATAACGGCGTACTACCAAATTCAGTAATATTCGCTAGCACTGGCACCTTAACGGCATTAACAAATTCTTGATACTGACCCAATTCGGTCATCGCTTCAGGAAAAATCATATCTGCACCCGCTTCAACACAGGCACATGCTCGGTCAATAGCCGACTGCATTCCCTCAACTGCCAGCGCATCAGTACGAGCCATTATCACAAACTCCGAATCCGTCTTTGCATCCACAGCCGCCTTAACTCGATCAACCATTTCACTTTGCGAAACAATGGTTTTATTCGGTCGATGACCACAGCGTTTTTGCTGCACCTGATCTTCCATATGAATCGCACCAGCACCACTACGAATCATCGATTTAACAGCACGAGCAATATTAAATGCCCCACCCCAACCCGTATCAATATCAACCAACACAGGTAATTCAGTAATGTTAGTTATACGTTCCAAATCAGTCAGTACATCTTCCATACTGGTAATACCTAAATCTGGAATACCACATGAACTCGCAGCAACACCTCCGCCAGAGATGTACAATGACCTAAATCCCGATGCTTCCGCCAACTTGGCATGATAAGCACTTGTCGCCCCAATACATTGCAATGGATGTTCCGCTGCAACGGCTTCTCTAAACTTCTTTCCTGCTGAATAACCAGACATTTAAACTATTCCTCTTTAATCTTCAGACCGATCTGAATTAATAAAATTTTGTTCTACATTTTCTCTTGAAGCACGGATATGAGCTCGCATCATATATTCAGCCATTTCACCATCACCACGTTTAATAGCATCAACAATATTTCGATGTTCCTGCAAAGCCTGCAAAGCCCGATTACTCCGCATACCAAACTGATAACGATAAAGCCTCACCACCTGATAAAGGTCATTACATAATAAATCGAACAAGGTTGTGTTTTGGCTAGATTTAACCAGGTTGTAATGAAAATCCAAATCACCTTCTTTCTGAAAATAAGCATGCTCCGCATCATCATCAATACCCTTGGCATGCAACTCAAGAAGTTGCTCAAGATTACTCATTTCCTCATCACTAATAGATTCAGCAGCCAAACGAGCTGCCATCCCTTCAAGCGACTCACGCACATGATAAATCTCAATCAAGTTCTCAAGACTTAACTCAATAACACGCGCACCGACATTATTCTTCCGAGTCACCAAACGACAAGCTTCTAACCGCCCAATCGCTTCTCTCAACGCCCCTCGACTAACATCAAAGTCTCTCGCAAGCTCAGGCTCGCTTAATTTTGATCCAACCGCGATCTCACCATCAAATATGGCCGCCTTTAATTGCTCAAATATCCTATCCGGTATCGAAACTGACTCTGACATCGATTGATTCCTAAAATATACAGGTTTAATTCACTATTACGCGATTGCCAAGAGAATAACGCAACCAACTCATATTGTCGACAATAATTACTTACAAAGTATATATCACAACAGATATTGATTGATTTCGGCTTTATATGTCGACATATAAGCGATATTTATTACTTTTAGGTAAAAGCACATGGTTAAATACATTATGAGAGTGGGTTCTTGTTACCTACGGTCTAATGTTTGGAGCCGCCATGAACCCATCCGTTCTTTATAAGGAAAGCAGCTTGTCTTTATCTAACAAGAAGTTATTAAGTGAGAACTTGCCATATCATTCAGCAGGTCTCGACTGCAGGGATGCAGTCGCGAAGGCCCCATGGATGGGTTTACGACGGCCTGCGGAATGATATGGCAAGTTCGCACCCACCCTACCATCTTCATAAGTTCTTTAAATATTCAAGTAATGCGTAATTAGAATTGTTCAGTGTTATCCACTTTTTGCTTTTAATGTGAAGTGCCGTTATGAATATTAATTCTAGCTGTACTATACTTCGCTAAAGTTTTTATGAATGTATAGCTAGTGAACAAATCCCAGATATTACAAGCGATTGAGCAAACACCGAAAAGTCCCTATGCAACACCACGGATCGAAGGCTTGCGTGACTCTGCTGTGCTTGTAATTCTGCATTGGTATGATGATGAGTGGCATATCTTGTTTACTAAACGTGCTGAACATCTGAATGCTCATCCAGGACAAATAAGCTTTCCTGGAGGTCGAGTTGAGCATCATGATGAAAGTTTGGAGCATACTGCTATGCGTGAGACTGAAGAAGAAGTGGGGATCAAAAGGTCCGTACTTGAAATTGAAGCACAACTTACGACTGTGACGACATTAACTGGTTATCGTATTCGTCCCTATGTTTGTTTTTTGGACGAATTGCCGGAGTTATTGATTGATACCACTGAGGTCGATGTAGCCTTTAGCGTTCCTTTGACGTTTTTAAAAGCATCTGAGAACTTAAAAACTGTTAAGCGAGAATATCAAGGCGCTCTTTTTAAGACCTTTGCTTTGCATTGGGAAGAACACCTAATTTGGGGAGCAACTGCGCATATGGTTGCTGACTTGGTGTATCGTTTAAGACAGGCCGAAAATACCTAATTGAAAAGCTAGGGCAAGCAATGCCATGGCAACTACGGTTAAACCGACTACGCGACGAATTATTGGTTGGCTAATGATGGCCATCAATTGTGAGCCGCCTAATGCTAAGCCAAACATCGCAGGTAAAGTGCCTAAGCCAAAACTTAGCATGGTCAGTGCGCCTGTTATTGGGTTTACAGAAGCAGCAGACCAAATGAGAACAGAATAGACCAAACCACAGGGTAACCATCCCCATAGAAAGCCTAAACTAACTGCCTGTGAGCCCTTCTGAACTGGAATGAATCGTTTGCTTATTGGCGCTAATTTGCGCCAAATGGGTAGACCAATTTTTTCGATTTTAACAAAACCAGGAAAGAAGCCGGCCAGGTACAGGCCAAGTAGTAACATAAACAGCACAGAAATTAATCTCAGTGCATCAGTGACTCTGTTGTTATCAGCAAGTTCTGTTAGCTCAGCACCTAGGCTTCCGACTACGAGTCCGGCGATACTGTAACTGAGCAATCTACCGACTTGAAATAAAAAAGCTAAAGCGGATTTTGTTGGGGCCTTGATTGATAGACCAAGGGCGGATGAGATGCCGCCACACATACCAACGCAATGGATGCTTCCAAATAGGCCGGCTGCAAAGGCGCTGAAAAGAAGAAATTCAATGCTCATCAATTTTGCTAGTATCTGCTGAGGTGGTTTGTTGGTTTACGCGTCGCTGTTCTTGTTTGTCATCGATGACGATCTTAAGTCCGTGAGACTGCATATCATCATATTGACCATTGCGTATGGCCCAAAAGAATATAGCAAGAGCGAGGACTAGGAATCCTAATGCAATGGGAATGAGTAAAAATAAAACGTCCATTATTTATCTCTTGAAAGTCTTAGTGCGTTCACGACAACAACTAAAGAACTAACGGACATTCCTGCTGCTGCAATCCAAGGAGTTATATAGCCTGTCATAGCTAAGGGAACTCCCAACATATTATAACTGAATGCCCAGGTTAGGTTTTGTTTAATTATTCGGCGAACCTTTGCTGACAAATGGTAGGACTTTGATACCAAACTGATGCGTTCGGTCAGCAATATCATATCGGCATTCACCTTAGTAATGTCTGTCGACTGGGACATTGCAATGGATACAGTTGCTGCGGCCATGGCAGGACTATCATTTAGACCGTCACCGATCATCGCTGCTCGTCCACCATCTATTTGTATGAGCTTTATGTATTCCAACTTTTGTTCCGGGAGTTGTCCGCCACGAACATTATGTTCTGGAATTCCAACGCGTTTACCCATGCTAGTAACATGTTGTTCCTTATCGCCACTGAGTAAATGGACTTTTAGGCCCTGCTTAATAAAACTGTCAATGGTTTGTTGTGCATCCGACCTTATCTCAGTATCTATAACCAGTCGTGCTAAGCAGTCTTGCTCACAAAGTAAGAACAATTGAGTTCCAGATGTTAGATAGTCGTCATGATAGTGATTCATCTGCTCTTTAGTCATGAACTGTGCGTTACCTAACTGGTAGAGCTTACCGTCGAGTCTTGCTTGCAAGCCTTTGCCATCAATCATAGATAGTTCAGTGATGTTTGCAGCGCTAAGTTCATACTCATCAAAGGCTGTTGCAATTGGATGCTCTGATCGACTCTCAAGAGTCGCCATAATTGATTTTAACTGCTCATCAGACTGGTTAGAAAAGTTTTCAAAATCTTCAATGACAAAACGCCCTGTGGTAAGGGTTCCGGTTTTATCAAAGACGATGTCGGTTAGTTGGCTTAGGTTAAATAAAGCTGATGAACGATTTACCAGTACTGACCACGCCGTTAAACGTCCTAATGCTGTGGTAATAGCGACTGGTGTTGCTAACGATAGAGCACAGGGACAAGTTATTACTAGCACTGCTAGCACTGTCGCGAACACATGTTCTGGTGCAGTGTTGTACCAGTAGACTGCTGTGGCGATTGCCAAGACTAAGATGCTAGCAACAAAGTAGCTGGCAATTTTATCAGCAACTTGTTGGATCTTGGGTTTGCTTTCTTTGGCTTGTTGTAACAGGCGAATAACATTGGCCAGGGTTGACTCTTCAACACGTTGAGTGACTTCAATAACGAATGCAGCACCGACATTGATGGCACCAGCTGCAACCAGTTCAGCCTGATATTTTCTTATTGGGTATGATTCGCCAGTGAGTATGGATTCATCAATCTGAGCGGCAGTATCTATGAGCGTTCCATCGCAGGGTATTTGGCTTCCTGGTTTTACCAGTAATTTATCCCCTGGGTTAACTTCCTCTAATAAAACTCGTTGCTGTTCATTCCCACTGAGTTTTATTGCTGTCTCAGGTCTTGTGCCAAGGCGTTCATCAAGGACCCTGCCCGCCTTATGAATTGCAATCATTTGTAAGTATCTGCCAGTTAACAGAAAGAACACAAACATGCTAACGGAATCAAAGTAGACTTCTCCAGCCCCTACTACAGTTGCATAGGTACTGGCTATCCAAGCAGAAAATATCGCAATGGTGACTGGCACATCCATATTAATGGCTTTGTTTTTCAAACTCTTAAAAGCTGAAATATAAAATGGGCTGGCAGCATAAAAGACTACTGGTGCTGATATAAGCAAACTAACCCAACGTAATAATGCCCACGTTGCTTGACTCATTTCTTGATTTAAATCGAGATAAAAGCCCAGGCTATACATCATCACCTGCATCATTCCGAGACCTGCAATGGCGAGGCGTTGAAGGAATTGCTTCTTATCTTTAACTAGTTGTTGTTCGCGTATTTTTTGATCATACGGCTGTGCTTGATAACCTAAGTCACTAATCGCCTTTAAAATCTCACTGAGTTGAATTAGCTCTGGATCCCAGCTTAGTTTTGCACGACTGGTTGATTGATTAACACTAATACTCGCTACACCCTTGAGTTGACCTATTCGGGTCTCTATTAACCAAGTACAGGCGGAACAGACAATGCCTGAAACCATTAGTGCTATTGAACGCTGGTTCTCGGCATTGAGTTCGACGTATTTATCTTGAACCTTGTCATGATCATAAAACAGTAGCTGTTCTAGATCGGTCTCTATATCACGAGGTGAAGTTTCTGGTAGGCTTTCTCTAAAATGGTAGTAATCACTTAACCCCATCGCAATTATAGATTCACTCACAGCCTGACAACCAGGACAGCACATATGTTCCGTGTTCCCGTCTATCTCAACAGGAAACGAATTGCCCATGTCATTGGGCAAGCCGCAATGAAAACACTGCTCGCTGTGACTAGTCATGAATTAAAGAACGTCTGGTACGAAACGAATATTTTGAGTGTTAGCGCTGGACTCTGATTTCATCAACCATTGATCAGGAATTGAAACACGAATGTACCAACGTCCAGCTGTAGCGTGTTCAGATTGACCAATATAGCGACCATCAAGCTGGCGCTTTAATAATAGGCTAAAGTCTTTCTCTGAGTCGGTTGGATGCACCCAGTCTAACTTAATTTCTACATGAGTTGGTTTAGTGGTATCAAAAGTCAGTTGTAATTTGTTTTCTTCTAGGCGGCTTAAAGTCGCTTTATAATCGAGTTCTTGTGCTTTTTTAAGCAGGTTAGTTCGCATATTAATTGCTTTACCTTCATTGTAATAATCATCTACTACAAGGGAATCAGCGTTTTTATAGGCAATAACAACCGTTGTGATGCCAGCAATAACGGCTGACAAAGGTAGGGCTATAATGAACCATGGCCAAAATTGTTTGTACCATGGTTCTGTATCTAAAGTTTCTCTCTGTGTCATGAATATCTCTTATAACCTAATTATCGACGCGCACTAGGCCCTAAGAATCGGCTATCAGATTCTGCAGAAACTTCAGGGTTTTCTGTAGAGACGGCTTTAAATAGGATGGTGTTTCTACCCGTTCCAAGCGCATACGGATCAACCTGTAAGCGAATGGGAACCGTAACTACCTTTCCGGCTGGAACAGAAATTTCCATATCGCCAAGTACTTTGATGCCATCTAAACCTTCTACTGTAATACTGTAGGTAATGGGCTTTTGCGACATATTTAAAAGCTTCACACTATAGACGTTCTCAATCAAACCATCAACTGTAGTAGTATAGAGTGTGTTTCTATCTCTAATAACATCCAATTCAAATGGAACTCTATTATTTAAAGCCCAAACAAAGGCAGAAAATACTGATAGTAAAATGACTGTATAGAATATTGTTCGAGGTCGAACAATATGATGTACCTTGCCTTTGGACTCATGTTCATTGGTATATTTTACCAAACCACGCTCATAACCCATTTTATCCATAACTGAATCACAGACATCAATACAGGCTGCACAAGCGATACATTCATACTGGAGACCGTCTCGTATGTCGATACCAGTAGGACAGACATGGACACATTGTTCGCAATCAATGCAATCGCCAAGGCCACGGTCTTTGTAATTCTTATCCACTTTCTTTCTAGAGCCACGTCCTTCGCCACGTTTCTCATCATAGGCAATGATCAGGGTATCCTTATCAAACATAGCGCTTTGGAATCGTGCATAGGGACACATATACATGCAAACCTGTTCACGTAAATAGCCTGCATTTCCATAGGTAGCTAAGGAATAAAATAATATCCAAAAGGTTTCCCAAGGACCATAGTCAAAGGTTGATGCTTTCGCAACTAAATCGTAAATTGGAGTGAAGTAGCCAACAAAGGTAAAGCCAGTAAATAAAGCAAAGGTAATCCATAAAAATTGCTTGGTTGCTTTGATGCGAAATTTGCGTGCATCCATAGGCTTTTTATCAAGCTTGATGCGCTTAGCACGATCACCTTCTGTTATGCGTTCCATCCATATAAAGGTTTTAGTCCAAACCGTTTGTGGACAGGCATAACCACACCAAAGTCGCCCGGCTAAGGCGGTAAAATAGAATAATGATAAGGCCGCAATAATTAGCAACCATGTTAAATATACAAAGTCTTGAGGCCATAATGTAATATTGAAAAAATGAAACTGACGTTCAGGCAAATCTAACAAAATTGCTTGACGACCATTCCAACTTATCCAAGGTACTACATAATAAAACCCCAACAGCAACCAAGCTGCTAGGGTTCTTAGGTTTGCAAACCGACCAGTAACTTTTCTACTGTAAACTTTCTCAGCCTTGGCATAAAGACTGGTCGGATTTTTTACTTTATAAACATCAGACGAATCTGATTGTTTAACATCGACATTCTTTTTACTCATGTCGTTATCGCATCCCTATTACTGTCTAATCAACGTTCGCTAATTGAATAGATATAGGCTGTTACCAAATGTATTTGCTCAGCTGACAATATATCTGAATGTCCTGGCATCACACCTGTACGACCATTTCGAATCGTATCGGCAATAATACCTTCAGAACCACCGTATAACCAAACGTTGTCTGTTAGGTTTGGAGCACCAAGTAATTTGTTGCCTTTAGCATCCATTCCATGACAGGCACTACAGATCATAAACTTAGCTTTACCCGCTTCAGGATCACCCATAGAAGCTGTACGTCCTGATAAAGAGACTACATAGGCTGCAACATCAACCACACTATCTTTACCAATCATTGCCTCATGTGGAGGCATCATGCCAGTACGGCCAGCTGTGATACTTTGTTTAATCTCTGCATCTGATGAACCATATAACCAATCACCATCAGTAAGATTAGGATAGCCTGGAGCACCACGTCCATCAGAACCATGACAAGCAATACAGGTTGATGCGAAAATTCGCTGTCCCATACCAACTGCCTTTTCGTCCTTTGCTAACTCAGGTATTGCTACCTTTGCATACTTAGCAAATATTGGCGCATATTCCGCTGTTGCTGCATCTACTTCTTCTTGATGTTGCCCAGCTGAAGTCCACCCTAAGTAGCCCTTAAAATTTCCTAATCCAGGATAAAGAGCTAAATATACTATTGAGAAGATGATAGTGATATAAAACATGTACAACCACCAGCGTGGTAGCGGGTTATTATATTCACGAATGCCATCATATTCATGGCCAGTCGTTCCATCATCTTCACCTTCATGATCAATATCACGTGTGTAGTACAAAAGTGCACCACAACCTAAAATATTGATCGCTACAATTACTATTATGTACCAACTCCAGAAATCACTCATTAGTACTATCCTCACGTTTTTCTTTTATCTTTTGAGCGGTAGCTTCATCAAAAGGCAGTAATTCTGCCTCTGAGAACGCTTCGTTTCGCTTGCGACTGTAGGCCCAAAAACAGAACCCAATAAAAAGAACTAACAATACTGCGGTTCCAATACCTCTTATAGTATGAATATCCATCAGTAGTCCTATTTATTCTTCATTTCTAAGCCAAGGCCTTGCAAGTAGGCGACAACAGCGTCTAGCTCTGTTTTACCTTTAACTGCATCGCCAGCATTAGCAATGTCGGTTTCTGTATAAGGCACTCCTAGCATAGATAGAACTTCCATCTTCTTGCCAGTCAGTTTGCCATCTAGAACGTTTTCGCCAAGCCAGCTATATGCAGGCATATTTGACTCAGGAACAACGTCTCTTGGGTTTAACAAATGTACACGGTGCCAATCATCAGAATAGCGTCCGCCAATTCTGGAAAGATCAGGACCTGTACGCTTGGAACCCCAAAGATGCGGATATTCGTAAACATCTTCACCAGCGACGGTGTAATGACCATAACGCTCAGTTTCAGCACGCATTGGACGTACCATTTGTGTGTGACAGACGTTACATCCTTCACGTATGAACACATCTCTACCCTCTAACTGAAGTGCAGGATATGGCTTTAAACCATCCACCGGCTCTGTCGTCTCAGAGATAAAGAAAAGAGGAACAATTTCTGCCAAACCACCGAAACTAATAGCAATTACGATAAGGATGGCCATTAATCCCGTGTTTTTTTCAATTTTTTCATGACTCATTTTCGTAACTCCTTAGTGTGCCACAGCCGGGATTGTTCGATCGGCTTCGCCTTCCATCTGAAGGGTCTTTATCACGTTATAAAGCATGATTAACATTCCAGAGAAGAATAAGAGACCACCTACCAAACGAACACCGTAGTATGGATATGTAGCTTCAAGTGATTCAACAAAGCTATAAGTAAGCGTACCGTCATCATTCACAGCGCGCCACATGAGACCTTGCATCACACCCGCAATCCACATAGAAGAAATGTAAAGTACAACACCGATGGTTGATAGCCAGAAGTGCCAACGAACTAGCGGTGTACTAAACATACCGGATTTACCAAATACTTTTGGTATTAAGGAGTACATTGTACCAATGGTAACCATAGCAACCCAACCTAGAGCACCAGAGTGAACGTGTCCAACAGTCCAGTCGGTGTTATGAGAGAGTGCGTTAACTGTCTTGATTGACATCATTGGGCCTTCGAAGGTAGACATACCGTAAAAGGACAATGCAACAATCATGAACTGTAAGATTGGATCTTCTCGTAACTTATGCCAAGCACCAGATAAGGTCATAATACCGTTAATCATACCACCCCAAGAAGGGGCTAACAGAATTAACGAGAACACCATACCCAATGACTGAGCCCAGTCTGGAAGCGCACTATAGTGTAGGTGATGAGGACCAGCCCACATATAGATAGCGATTAATGCCCAGAAGTGAACAATCGACAAGCGGTAAGAGTAAACAGGACGACCGGCTTGTACTGGTACGAAGTAATACATCATACCCAAGAAACCAGCAGTCAAGAAGAATCCAACTGCATTGTGACCATACCACCACTGAACCATGGCATCGATTGCACCAGGGTAAGCAGAGTAAGACTTAGTTAGTGATACAGGTATTTCAGCACTATTTACTATGTGCAGTACTGCGATGGTTAAAATATAAGCACCGAAGAACCAGTTTGCTACATAAATATGCGAGGTTTTACGCTTAATAAGTGTTCCGAAGAATACTATTGCATAAGTTACCCATACTACAGCGATTAAGATATCAATTGGCCATTCCAACTCAGCATATTCTTTTGCTGAAGTAAGACCAAACGGTAAGCTTAGTGCTGCTAATACGATTACTAACTGCCAACCCCAGAAGGTGAAAGCGGCTAATTTATCCGAAAGTAGTCGTACATGACAGGTTCTTTGGACTACATAGTAGGAAGTAGCAAATAATGCACTACCACCAAATGCGAAGATCACGGCATTGGTATGCAGAGGACGAAGACGTCCGTAGCTTAGCCAAGGCATATTAGTGATCAAGTCAGGCCAGATCAGCTGGGAGGCAATTATTACACCTACCAACATACCGACGATACCCCAAATAACCGTCATAAAAGCAAACTGCTTTACGACTTTATAGTTATATTCGTTAGTTTCCATTGAGTTCACGCCTTTGTTGCATCAAAATTAATTTTTGTTATTAATTAAATGAATGTGCCTCACTAAGGAGGCACATTAAAAATTAATTATTTACTTTAGAGTTTCTATATAAGCAGAGACATCTTCCATTTGCTTATCAGATAGCATTTTTGCCATCGGCAGCATAGTAATTGCAGCTGGGTCAGTTGCACCACGCGTTCCATCTTTAAATCGCTTTAGAGATGAAAGCGTATACCAAGCTTGCTGTCCAGCAAGTTTAGGAGCCTTCATTACTTCCATACCCTCACCATTTTGACCATGGCATGAAGCGCAGATTGCAAAAGCGGCTTTACCTGCAGCAGCATCGCCTGCAGCGTATGTAGTTGTTGAGAATAAGGCCAATAAAGATATAGCAATTAATAGTATAGAGTTTTTCATTTTATCTTCCTCTTATAGATACAAAGGTCGTACTTAGTTTAAAAATCGTCCTTAATAAATTCTATCAGAACCACAATACCAATATAAGCATTATCTAATATAATTTTTAATGACGTGATTACAGGACAAAACACGACCAACTCTTTGTTATTTTAAGATTTTAAAGTAGTTAAGGCTATCCTACTTGATATAGATCAATATTCAAGGAGTTCTAGAGCGATTGGCCCAATTTAATTGCTTTGTTTTTGGAAGCTTCTGGGTGTGAGCTTAAAATAGTCTTTAAAGCAGGTGCAGAAGTAGTTTGGAGAGCTAAACCCACAGGCTTCTGATACCTCAGATATTGTCTTATGTCGTAATAACAAACTCGCTGCTTGCTTAAGGCGATAGATACGTAATAAATCCATAGGAGAGTAATCAGTAATGGATTTTATTTTACGTTGTAACTGACGAACACTATAGTTCATATGTTCGGCAATCGTTTCAATATTCAATTTATTTTCGGGATAGTGTAGTGCTAAGAAGTCGATCAATGATTCTATTAATTCACGCTGTTTGTTGTTGTATTCAGTAGTCACTAAATCGAGCTCTTCAGCAATATAGTCTTTAGGCTCCGAATTCATCATGTCTTTACGAACGCGTAATAGATTAGACATTTTTATTCTAAGTTCTTCATAGTCAAATGGCTTGGCTATAAAGTCATCCGCCATGGCTCGTAAACCTTCGAGTCGGTTCTCTCTAGTGTTATACCCGCTGAGTAAAATTGTAGGAATAAAGCGAGTATCAGCATTGGATTTGAGGATTCTAACAACATCTAAACCATTCATTTTAGGCATTTGCACATCACAAATGATCATGTCAGGAATTAAACTGCTTGCAATCTCCAGTCCATCAATACCGTCTGAAGCAGTGTAGCATTCATACTCATCTTCAAATAAATCGGAGATAAAACTGACAACATCTTGAGAGTCGTCGATAATCAAAAGGCGGCATTTTGGTTTTGAAGTTATCGAAGCCGGTTCATTAACTCTCATACTAATCCTACATTATTATTAAGCGACAAGGCTGTCATATCAGCTTGTATTATCCGCTTCTAATATGTATAAAAGTCTAGCCTATGTCAATACCCCTGCGTCATCTACTTCTAATTCAGTGCATCAAAAAAACAATTGAAAGCTAACAGAATAAATATCGTTCAAAAGATTGTTTAGGAATTAAAGTGAAAAGAACAATGAGGCTTCCACATTGAAGCCTCATTTAAAAGGTATGCCCTATAAAGGGTTTACAATCGGATTGGCACCTAATCCAGGACCATAAACCAATGCATTTAACAGCATCCTATTGGATACCTTGGTTGATCCTCTAAACACAGGTTGAGCTGCGAACAAGATTATTTGCCCTCTGCCTTTAGATTCTCTAGTTAGGTAAGCGGCATTTGCCAGTCTTTGACTGGCTTCCGGCCATAACAAACCACTCATTCTAAGGCTTAGCTCATATCCTTTTGGAGCATGAAACCAGCCATAACGTTTCATCTTTGTATCAGACTTTGATTTGACCCAATGACCAAACCGGACCGGCGCTTCTGAGCCTTCACCTGACATAAGCACAGGTACGTTTGAAACAAGTACTGGGATTACAGAGGGTAATCCATAGGTTAACCAATGCTTCTGATCCGTTCTGGCTGAGACGATAGCACCAGATGGTGAAAATTGGCGCTGCCATTTCTCATTAGCCTTTAGTACTTTTGCATCAGCCTTTTCTGAACTAGCAGCAAGAGGATGCCCTGCATTTGAAGGCATTGCAAACTCTCTCGATTTAGCAACTTCAGGGTACATTGATTGTTCAGCTAACCATTCTTGCATTAGTGCTAGATCATATTCATCAGCCTTTTCAAGGCTATCAGCCAATAATCGAACTTTACTAATACCTTTCTTTTTATCAACAAACTGCGGAATGGAACTATTACTGACAACCAAACTACCTCCAGCTTTAACCCAGGTGTCTAGCGCTTTTATTTGGGCTTCTCCCAGACGACCATAAAATCTAGACGGAATGACCACAGTGTTGTATCGACGTAGATCAACGAATGAAAAGGTACTTAGATCTAAATGCGAATGGCGAATACCAAGGTTGGAGTCAATACTGTGCCAGATAGAGCCATAATCATATGGGTTGATTCCGGCCCGAGTCAGAATAGCAATCTTCGGCTTATCAAGTAACTCAAAGTGCGAGCCGCCCACTTCGGGTAAGTCGCCCTCACCCATTCCTGATTTTACAGAAGAAACTACCAAGGATAAGTCAGCCGCTGTGTCTCGAACCGTCTCAAAAAGATTGCCATTGAAGTACTCATTGTCATATTTGTTTATTAATACAGAACCACGACTGTAGGACTTGGAATTAAACTCTGATTGTTTATTACTTATTCTAACCTGAACGCCCTGCTCCATTAAACGCGCCGCAAATGCAACTGAAGCATCATCGGTACCATTGACTAGATAGGCTATAGTATCAGCTTGATCAGTCAGTGATTCAGGCTGACCCGCAGGCTCGTAATCCTCAAGACTATATTTTAATTCACTATTGATTCGATATGTCTCGATGCCATGCATCATCGCTAAGTTCCATGCCGTAGTGTCATACATCAAACTGCTGCCGTCACGTAAAATACGCTGACGCTCTTCAACCAATACTTCATCATTGATTTTAGGGTCAAATTCAAGCATTGCAGAAATCAGTCGTGCCTCAGGCTGACGGTTTCGCACGATTAAACTACCCTTTGGTAAAGTCATGGCTTTGTTTGCACCAAAGGGAGTAACTATTTTAGAGAACTTTAATTCTGCTGTGGTAGCTTGTAATTCAAATCCTTGTAACTGCAATAGATCGATAAATTCAACCCAACGCTTATTATTACCATCTGGAACAAAGGCATAACTAATATTTGCATAAGGGCTTTTGTTACTAATAACATGACGCCTATCAGCAAGCTGATCTTGATACAGTTGTTTTGAATTTTTCGCTAAGGTTGTTAAGTTCGCCAAAGTGCTAATCATCTGATGATGCACTGCTTCCTGATAGGACAGAATCCGCTCATTACCCTGTCGCACACCGTCTTCTGCCATACGGGCCTGTTCATAAAGAATATGAACGCTGCCTCTGAATTCAGCATAGCTTGAATATCCAGGATAAAGATTTTCGAACCATTCGCCAGTGTAGTAAGGCCAGCCCTTGCTATCAAATGCATCGCCTTGGTCATTGGCAAATATATTTCCCCAACGCTTCATTCGAGGCGAGAGATTTTTGTTAATAGGTTCTCTAGCTGGAGCAAACAAGAAAGTATCTTGTGAACCCATTTCATGGCCATCGATCATTAACTGAGGATGCCAGATATTAATCGCTTTTACGCGCCCTCTTGTTTCAGGATGCACACCCAATATAAAGTCGCGATTTAAATCGAACAAATAATGATTAGTTCTTCCAAATGGCCACTGACCTTGGTGAAGTATTGATTGATCATCAACATTCGGAGCTACAGCACGACTTTCTTGCATGCGCTTGGTAAAACGTGCTCGTCCGTCAGGGTTCATGGATGGGTCAATAATAATGACCAACTTATCAAGGAGGTCAGTAACTTCTGGGCTTTCAGAAGCAATTAAATGGTAAATGCTCGCCAAGGCAGAATCAGAACCTGAGGTTTCATTACCATGAATTGAGTATGCCATCCAAGCCACACCAGGTAGTTCTTCAATTGCAGCATCAGCATCTGCAGCACTCAAATCCTGTGGATTAGCCAGCTTGGCTAAGTTTGCTTTGATACTGTCCAATCGAGCTAAGTTTTTTTCGCTTGAGATGATCGCATAGACTAACGGCCGCTTTTCATGGCTTCGTGCATACTCGACTAATTGCATGTTTACTGATTGTTCGTCCCAAAGCGTAACGGCATCAATAATTTGAATTGGAGTCGCAGTCATTTTCCCCACCTCAAAGCCTAGAATATCTTTGGGGTTGGTAATGCCCTTCTTATAGTCACCATGCAATAATTGGTTTTTATAGTCCAAACCTTGAAGTTTGGTAGGCTTCATTTTAATAGCTGCCTGACTTTGTCCAAAACTGATAAGTAGTGCAATAAATATGAGACTAATACGTGAAAATATATGATTCATTGAGTGATCCTAGATTTTGTGCAAAAAAGCCAACTAGCACCTTACCTAGCGACGATTGCTGGGTCAATGGAATCTGAGTGAATTTTATAGCTCTTTTTATTCACTGAAGTACTAATTACATCTTGAAAATTGCTTACTTCGCTACTATATAAATGCATGTAGCTATAACCTGACTAACACGGAGAATTATAATGGCTTTTGAACTACCCGCTTTACCCTTTGCTAAAGATGCTTTGGCCCCCCACATCTCAGAAGAGACTTTAGACTATCACCATGGCAAGCACCACAATGCTTACGTAGTAAACCTGAACAACCTAATCGCTGATACTGACATGGCTAACATGTCATTAGAAGATATTATCAAGAGTTCTGATGGTGGTGTATTTAACAATGCAGCACAGGTATGGAATCACACATTTTATTGGAATTGCTTATCTCCAAGTGGCGGCGGAGCTGCATCAGGTGCAATTGCAGATGCAATCAATGATGCCTTTGGTTCTTTTGATGCATTTAAAACAGCATTTACTGACGCCTGTATTACTAACTTCGGTTCTGGTTGGACATGGTTAGTTAAGAATGCTGATGGCAAGCTAGAAATTGTTAAGACAGCAAATGCTGGCTGCCCAATCACAGACGGCCATACTGCACTGTTAACCTGTGATGTTTGGGAACATGCTTACTATGTAGATTACAGAAATGCTCGCCCAGCTTACGTAGGCGCTTTCTGGAATTTAGTTAACTGGGATTTCGTTAACCAGAACTTTGCTTGATAGCAGTTTCAGCTAGCGGTATAACCTATATCGCTAGCTATTAGCTTTGTCTGCATCCAATAAATCACGAACTTTTCTTAAAAGATCATTCGGCTGAAAGGGCTTCTTTAGTATATTGTTTAATAACTTTTCACTGACCATACTATGGTCTCTGTTGTCATCAAATCCAGTGGCCAGCAGTATACTAACTTCAGGGTATAGTTCTAATACCTTTCCACTCAACTGATAGCCATCCATTTGGGGCATAACGATATCAGATATTATTAAGTCTACCCGCATTTCTTTTAACATCTTTAATGCTTCAATTGCAGAATTACAACTCAGAGTATTATAACCGTAGTTTTTAAGCATCTCGGTAGTAAGTGCACATATGGC
>Ga0316202_10000829_pt1 | contig 28405 bp, 27 predicted proteins | sample 3monrhotite_MG_FD_204934 | JGI IMG/M metagenome (GOLD analysis project Ga0316202, IMG submission 204934) | Microbial mat bacterial communities from mineral coupon in-situ incubated in ocean water Damariscotta River, Maine, United States -... | ecosystem: Environmental > Aquatic > Marine >... | reverse complement strand
TTTGGAAGTTGTAATCCAGGAAGGTAAAGTGGGGTGAATTGCATGTTAAAAACTAACATTTAAAACACGGAATCACACCTAATTATACTCTGAAAAATATCTTAACTTAGTGCCATTCGGGTTAGGGGTGATTTCTTTCAGCATTTGATTCAACCAATCGATACAATATAGTTGTTAAATCATGCTAAGGCGCTATTTGATTTAAACATCACAATTGTTTTCTTTTACTATGGGAAATTTTTTGCTGTTTTGCTATAATCTTAACATAAGCTATGCAATGCATTCAAAACGGAGGTTAACGTATGTTAAATATTACGCTTGATGAAAAAAATGGTATCGCCATTTTTGAGCCAGATGACAAATTATCCGAAGAAGATTTTAAAAAAGCTGTTCATATCATTGATCCATACATCAACAAAAGCAAAAAATTAAACGGTCTTATTATAGCCACCAAGGCATTTCCAGGCTGGGAATCTTTTACTGCATTGGTGTCTCACCTGTCTTTTGTAAAAGATCATCACAAAAAGATTTCATGCATTGCTTTTGTTACAGACTCCCCTGTTGGTAGTCTGGCTGAGCCGATTGCAAGCCACTTTGTATCAGCGCAAATTAAATCTTTTAAATATGGAGAGCTGCAAGAAGCCAAGGCATGGATTATGGAAAATAACCATACATAGGTCTTATTGTAGAGTTTCTATGCTATGAAAAAGCCCAGCTGATGAGAAGCTGACTTCCACCCATCACGACAGGGCCAATAATCTCTTGCAGCCAACCCAACATCAATAAAACCACAATGATTATAAAGCCATAACGTTCAAGTTTGGATAGCTGGTATGCCATAGGACCCGGCAGCAGCCCCACCGCTACACGACCACCATCCAAGGGAGGTAATGGTAACAAGTTAAAAATAAACAATACCAAATTAATAAGAATCGAAGCCTGACACATCAATGCCAAAGGCTGTGTGAACCATAACATGGATTCAGGCATGGCTACTGCCAGTGCTAAGACCCCTGCTGAGATGAATGCCAAACATAAATTAGTAAGAGGCCCTGCCAAAGCAACCCAGATCATATCCCGTTTCGGATTTCTCAATTTACGCCAATTAATAGGCACAGGTTTGGCATAACCGAATAAAAATGGCGATTGCATCACCAGTAATAAAATAGGGATCAAAACAGTGCCAATGGGATCAACATGTTTAATGGGGTTGAGTGTTAATCGCCCCATCCAGCGTGCCGTATCATCCCCCAATTTATCGGCGACCCAACCATGCGCTACTTCATGCAGTACCACGGCAAATAACACCGGTAATGCCCAAATGCTGATGCCTTGCATAATCGCATTGATATCAATGTTCATTTAATTTATCCCTATCCATCTTGCGCATTTTTTTAACCACCAAAGCATATGAGTCATCAATCATCTTATAAATGAGCTCTTGCGGCACAGAATCATCCAAAATAATGGTATTCCAGTGTTCCTTATTCATATGATAAGCAGGCTTGATGGCATCATACATCGAACGCCATAACAAGGCATCATCAGGATTACACTTTAAATTCAGGCCCTTCTCACCGATTAGTGCAAACATCTTATCAAGCACTTTATAAACAGCGACATCTTCACCAAATGGAAAGCTTTTTCCCGAAGCCTTTTGGGCTAATATATAAGCCTCTATATCAGCAAGCACGGTACTCACAGGGCTTCTTTAAGACGTTCAATACGCTTTCTATTTACACCAAAGTCAGATTTTCCAATACGTGATGCGGAGCGTATATAAATGAAATCATTCGCTTTATCAAAACGGCACTCCACATCGTCGATATAACGAAAGATAGGCGTACTAAATGTGATATGCATGTAATCACTGGTTTCTGTATGAATCAGACCGCCCTGCTTCGTCATAACTTGCTTCAATTTCGCCCATGTTTGCGCGTTGCCTGCAATCGGTTCAATGAAATGTTGTGCATCAGATTGGGTATGCGACTCACTGCACACGCAATTGGGTGAACTCGGGCATGCTTTTAGCATACCATTTTGCAGACCTAAACTATCCGGTTGTTTTTGTGATAAAACAGCCATCACAATATAGGCAAGAAGCCCTATAGATAATAATCCGATTACAATGATACCCAACCATTTCATAGTGCCATCCTTAGGAATTGATAAATGCAATTGTAGCGATGAATGCAGGCAAGTACACTTGCCGCAGATGACAACCTTACGATTCAACAAACCTTTTGAGGTGCTTACCCAGTTTACTGACCATGAAAATCGTCAAACACTGGCTGATTTTATTCGCGTACCCGATATTTACCCTGCTGGTCGGCTTGATCGTGATAGTGAGGGTCTGTTACTGCTCACCGATGATGGTGCACTTCAAAATCGTATTTCTCACCCCGATCATAAACTTAGTAAAATATATTGGGCGCAGGTCGATGGTGACATCACAGATGATGCTATCCAACAGCTTCGTGCAGGTGTGGTGCTTAAAGATGGCAAAACCAAACCAGCCAAAGCCAATATCATTCAAGAACCAGCATCATTATGGCCGCGCAACCCGCCTATTCGCGTGCGTGCCGATATTCCGACATCATGGCTAGAGTTGGAAATAACTGAAGGCCGCAACCGACAGGTAAGACGCATGACCGCCGCGGTCGGCTTCCCTACCCTACGTTTGATTCGCTACGCCATTGGTCCGATGACACTGGATGGTTTAAAGCTTGGTGAATATGATAAGGTAGATGAAACTAAATTATGGTCTTTATTCCCCAAACAAAATAACACCACTCAAACACCTAGAAATAAACCAGCACGTTTTTCAAAATGCTCCCGCACATATAGGAAGTAATGTACGGCCTTTATCGCCGGATATAAATGCTGTTTTACATCATAATGATGGAAAGTATGACATTTCGTGTTATTTTTAAATTTAACTTCTTATTTTAGCGTTTAAAAGGCATTTTTAATGGGATGCACAATATCATTACTGTGCTTTGTTCACCTGATATTTGATGGCCTCAATATCGACATTTTCTAAATAGGTGATGATATTGTCAAACATACTGTGGTAGTTGTAACCACCATGTACCAACTCATCAATGGCAGCTTCTCTACTCCAGCCCTGCTCAATCATGCGATACATGGCAATGACAGTGCCTGTGCGATCAGCGCCATGCCAGCAATGCACCAATACAGGCTTGTCAGCTTCTTTGATGAACTGCAGCGCTTTTACAATGTGTGAATCATTGATTTTTTGTGTGCGGATAGCTACATGCAATGGGATGAGGTGGGTGCCTTTAATTTCGTCATTGTCATCGTGAAGCTCACGTAGGTTGAGTATGGATTTGATGCCAAATTTTTCAATTTCAAGCATAGCCTCGTCATCGGGTTGTTCACTGCGATAAACACCCTTACTCACTTGATACCAGTTGGATAATTGCTCAGAGATGACTGGTGTCGCCCAGTTGGCTGGGCGCAAGCGAGGTTCGGATGCATTTGCATTGCAGCTAAGTAACACGAATACCAGCATCATTATGTATGGCATATTTTAATTCCCCAAAAAAAACGTGAAGAAAGATGGCTTTATAAATCACCTTTCATATGAAGCTAGGTTAGCCAAGGATGTGTGCAAACACAAAATGTCATGCTTATTCATGTTTAGGCGAAGGAAGGAGCTTGTGCTTCTGGCAGAAAAATTAAACGTCATTTTTTTGTTTGTTTAGTCAAATGGGGCGAATATTAAATAATGCTGAGATTCTGAAAATTGACCCTGATAACTTTTTTTAGCATTATCGCTATCAAGTATGTAGAGGTTAGTAGGTGAAAGCCTCACTTACGAATATTATAAGAGTTTGGGTTCATAAAAATGAAATTATCCATTTTTCAAATAGATGCATTTGCTGAAAATATATTCGAAGGAAACCCCGCTGCGGTGGTGCCTCTTGAGGCATGGCTGCCCGATGATGTGCTGCAAAGTATCGCTCAGGAAAATAACCTCTCTGAAACTGCCTATTTTATAAAAGACGCTCAGAACTACCATATCCGTTGGTTTACACCGACAGTTGAAGTTGACCTATGTGGTCACGCCACCTTGGCTGCTGCCCATGTTATATTTGAAATACTGAATCTTCAAAAAGATAAGGTCGTGTTTCATTCAAAAAGCGGGGCGTTAAAAGTTACAAAAAAAGGTGATTTGATAGAGCTTGATTTTCCTGTGTCTGTTATTAAAAAATGTGAAATACCCAGTGAAATTACTAGAGCCTTTGGTAAAGAACCCCTCGAAGTATGGAAAGCTGATGACTATATAGCCGTCTATGAAAGTGAAGCTGATATTTTATCATTATCACCTGATTTGAGTATTTTAAGTGAATTAGAGTGCCGGGGTGTCATTACCACTTCGCGAGGAGAAAAAACGGATTTTGTAAGTCGTTTCTTTGCGCCAAGATATGGTATTAACGAAGACCCTGTTACAGGTTCAGCTCACTGTGAACTCATGCCTTACTGGGTAAAAGTGTTGGGAAAAGAAAAGCTATCTGCAGCTCAGTTGTCCAAACGAGGCGGGAAACTCCAGTGCGAGTTAATAGGTAATCGAGTTCTTATTGCAGGAAAGGCAGTGACGTACCTTGAAGGTAGCATAGAGATATGACTTTTTTCTTAAAGGGCTTGTGATTACCTGCGTTTCCCCAACCAAAGCATGTGCTTGCTTCCACGTTTTCCGTGCGCTCGCACAGGCACCTCCTCAACCTTAAAACCCGCCTGTTGCATACGTTTGGTAAAGCGCGGATCAGGAAAGGTTGACCACACACCAAAAACGCCGCCTTCTCTCAGCCCTGCCAAAGAAGCTTTTAAGCCAGATGGGCTATAAAGCGCATCATTTTCTTTGCGAGTTAAACCTTCTGGCCCGTTATCCACATCCAATAAAATCGCATCAAAGCTAGCTTTCTCAAGTCGAATCAACTTCCCTACATCGCCCTGATGTACCCTAACCCGCGTATCTTTTAACGGGTGCCCAGCAAGTGCAGATAAATGTGTTTGATTCCATTGAATCACTGCTGGCACAAGCTCTGCTATCACCACTTCAGCATCATTGGAGACGTGCTTTAATGTCTCGGAAAGCGTAAACCCCATACCCAAACCACCAATCAAAACACGTGCTTGAGGCTTGCTCTTTAAGCCTTTGCAGCCCAGCTCTGCCAGCGCATCTTCGGAGCCATGCATGCGGCTGTTCATCAGCTCTGTATAGCCTGTTTTAATGGAATACTCATCGCCACGGCGAGAAAGTGTCAGCTTTTCAGCCTCTCCTGCCACTTCGCTGCTATCCAACAATTTCCAAGGTATCATATGTTCCTCATTTCTTATTATAAAACGTTAAAATAGACTTTATACAAGCTTATATAGATTTCATCCTTTCAAGCAAGTTAAAGGATGTCTATCATGCGACCATGTCAAATACACCCTCTTTCGTATCACGCCGCACCGCGATGAAAGCCTCCCTTGCTGGAATAGCTACATTGGCGGCAGCACCCAATCTGCTCTGGGCACAAAAACATGATAGCACTCGGCAAATATTGATTGATCAGCTGGTTAAAGAGACAGGCCTGGATCGCGCAACTGTTGCAGCAGCTATCAACCATGCTGTCTATGATGAAAGCATTATCACACGTATGAAAACGCCCTACGAATCCCGTAGTTATGCCGAATACAGGCCATTATTTGTGCATCCAAAGTTGGCGGCCAAAGGCCGTGACTATTTAAGTAAACATCATACTATTTTTGTCGAGTCTGAGAAAAAATATGGTGTGCAAAAAGAAATTATTGCAGCAATTTTAGGCATGGAAACCCGCTACGGCACCTATCGTGGTAAGGACCCTGTGGTCAGCTCTCTTTATACCTTGGCAACGGGTTACCCCCGTAGAGCAAAATTTTTCCGTAGAGAGTTGGGTGAGTTATTACTTCTTTGCCAAGAAGAAGGATTGAACCCCAACGAGTTTAAAGGCTCCTATGCAGGTGCATTTGGTACCACACAGTTTATTCCATCTTCATACCGCGCTTATGCCGTGGATGCAGATGGTGATGGCAAACGTGATGTTTGGAACTCTCCTGCGGATATCATTAATAGTGTTGCCAATTACTTTACTAAACATGGTTGGGATGGTTCACGCCCTGTGGCACACTGGTTGGGCATAAAAAATCCGCCTAAAGAGCTTGCTGAACATGCCAAGCAAGGCTTTAAAGGCTGGGTACAGTTAAGTGAGATTCGTCATCAGCTACCGAAATTGGATAAGCGCTGGAAAGATGATGATAAGGTAACACTTATTGAAATGACGACCAAAAAGGGCAAGGAAATAGCTTTAGTGCATTATAACTTCTATGTGATAACTCGTTGGAATCGTTCGTATAATTATGCTATGGCAATCACTGAATTGGCGGAATTGATGGATTGTAAAGCGTGTGAAACCCATGCATAAAACATCATTCACAACCATAATATTTAGCCTCTTGATGGCTATAACTTTAGCAGCTTGTAGTAAATCTCATATTGATTCCTCCCCTGCTACAGATACGCCCAATTATTCCAACAAGCATACTTCCGCATCCTTGCCATCTGGAAAGGGGGGCTATGTTAAAACAGGCAAGCCCTATAAAGTCATGGGGCAACGGTATTATCCTCTAGCATCCGCCAATGGTTATGATAAAACGGGGGTAGCCTCGTGGTATGGGAAAAAATTTCACGGTAGGAAAACTGCCAATGGTGAGCTTTATGATATGCATGCCATGTCCGCCGCCCATAAAACATTGCCGCTGCCAACCATGGTGCGTGTCACCAACCTAGATAATGGACGCTCTGTGGTTGTTCGTGTGAATGATCGCGGTCCATTTGTAAAAAGCCGTATTATTGATTTGTCCTACGCAGCGGCTATGGCTTTGGGTTATGACCAAAAAGGTACTGCACATGTACGTGTTCAAACACTGGCAGGTAGTTCAAATAGTGTCCGTAATACCCCAACGATAGCCAAGCCTTCTCCGCAAATTTCAAAAAGAGCAGTTCCTTACTCTGTACCTACACAAGATGGCAGTATTTATGTGCAACTAGGTGCTTTTTCAGCTCAAAGCAATGCCGACCAGTTACGCCAAGAACTTGTGACCGACTTTCCCAGCATTCGGATTCACCATGTAAGCCAGCCTGATTTATACCGTGTTCGCATTGGTCCATTTAATGATGTGTCTGACACTGAATCCATTATTTTATCGCTTCAAAAACAAGGTTATCACAATACGATTGTGGTCATTGATTAAATCATGACGCGCCGCCGTATTACTGCATTTGGTTCATCACGTATTGACGCAAACAACCCCTCCTTTCAAGATGTTGAAATGCTCTCCCAAAAACTTGCTGAACAAGGCTGGGATGGGCTTACAGGTGGTCATCAAGGGATGATGGCAGCTTTTTCACAAGGTATCCGTGCTGGTGGTGGGCATGTTCGTGGCATTACATTGGAATGCTTTCCAACACCGCCTGATAACAGCTTTTCAGAAGAAGTTCGTGCCCATGATTTTTTCGCGCGGATGCAGCATTTAATTGAAGATTGTGATGCTTGGTTGGTGCTGCCCGGAGGTCTAGGAACGCTTTCTGAATTGGCCATGAGTTGGGATTTGCGCGCGATTCATATCCTTAAAGACCGCCCATTGATTCTGTATGGTGATATGTGGCCTAGCATTGTTTCGACACTACAGGATTCATTGATCATGTCCGTGGATCATGGTTTTGATATGCTAACATTATGCGCAAACCATGATGATGTTTTAGCTGCATTAGAGGCTAAATAACCATGCAAGACTATCATTTTATATTTCAAAAGAAGGAAGCAACTAGGCTTGATAGCGCCTTAGCTGAATTAAGCAGTGATATTCCCCTATCCCGTCGTCGTATTCGTCGCGCCATTGATGAAGGCAGTGCTTATGTGAATAAAAAACGTTGTCGTAAAGCAGGAGCCATGCTGCAAGGTGGCGAGCATTTACGTATGGTCATGATTGATGATGAAGTGCTCACACCTTTTTCCCCAGAACAGCTTATTTGGCAGCACAGAACATTGTATTTGATTGATAAGCGTAGCGGTCAATATTCCCAAGAGGCACTGCATCGTAGTAAGGGCTGTATTCCAGATGAGTTAGCAAAACACTTGGGCATGACACCGCGAGAAGCAAAGTTTTTACGCCCTGTGCACCGTTTGGATCGTGATACATCTGGTTTAATGTTGTTATCATCAAATCCAAAACAATTGCAAAAGCTGCAAGAGCTTTGGCATAGCCATGTACAGAAATCATATTTAGCTGTGGTCTCCCCTGCCCCAGAATGGGATACACAACGCATCACTTTACCCATTGATAAGAAGAAAGATCGTCTTGGTCGCTTCCATGTAAGCGTCGATGGTCGGGCTTGTGATACCGAAGCTGAAGTGCTTGAAAGGCATGGTAGCACAGCATTATTGCGGCTGATTCCACATACCGGCCGCACGCATCAATTGCGTGTTCATTTATCACACATAGGGTGCCCAATTTTGGGAGATCGACGTTATCAAGGTAAAAGTCATGCTCGCTTAATGTTACACGCTCACACTTTGAAAATTGAAAAACCTGCATTGCCCCAATCCATACAATGGACTGCTGAAGCAGATAAGATTTTTTTCCACGACTTTGAAAAATAGTCCGCTGTTTCATTGTTCATCAAACACGCCCGAGGAGAGATGGCCATGGCCTTTCTGAAAACCATTATTTTTATCACAATCGCATTATGGAATTGTACAGCCTATGCAGCGAACTGGCCTACGCCACCCACCTTGGAAGCCAAGTCATGGGCATTGATTGATGCGCGATCTGGGCAAGTGGTGGTTGAACATGATGCCAATGTGGAGCTTCCCCCTGCCAGCCTTACCAAAATGATGACCCTTTATCTTATTTTTGAAGATTTAAAACTTGGGCGCCTGCATAAAGATGAAAAACTAAACGTGAGCAGAAAAGCTTGGAAAATTGGTGGCAGCACGATGTTTTTAGAACCTCGCATGCACCCTGTCGTAGATGATCTTATCCACGGTATTGCAACATTTTCAGGCAATGATGCTTGTATTGTCATGGCAGAGCATTTGGCAGGTAGCGAATCAGCCTTTGCGCAGCGCATGAATGAAAAAGCCGGTGAGTTGGGCATGAAACATAGTCACTTTATGAATGCCACAGGTTTCCCTGCTGAGAATCATTATAGCTCGGCTATGGATATGGCTATTTTAGCCGCTGCCTTATGGCGAGACTTTCCAGAAGATTACAAAGTATTCGCAGAAAAGAGTTTTACCTATGATGGTCGCAAGCAACCCAATCGTAACCGCCTACTATGGAGCATGCCTGAAGTCGACGGACTGAAAACAGGGCATACAAAATCTGCTGGTTATTGCCTTGTTTCATCGGCAGAACGCGATAAAACACGTTTTGTATCGGCTGTATTCGGTACAACTTCAGATCATCAACGTGCCAGGCAATCAAAAGTATTGTTAACCCATGGCTTTCGTAATTTTGTAACTTTGCGTCCTATGGAGCGTGATATTCGTCGTCAAATCGATGTTTATGGTGGTACATCTGAGCATGTATGGCTCAAACCAGCAGCTCCTGTGTGGGTGACTGTACCAAAGGGACTTGAAAAACAATTAAGCTTTCGCCTACGCTATGATTCGCCCATGCACGCCCCTATTAGCCAAGGCCAAGAAATTGGTAGTATTGATGCCATTTTAGGCAAAGATAATGGTAAGCCTGCCAATATTTTGGTGCATATTCCCATGCAAGCGGCTCGTGATGTACCAGAAGCATCATGGTTTGGTCGCCAATGGGATGCTTTTCGCCTTTGGTGGGGTGCCAAAGAAGAAAGTATAAGCAATAAAGAGGCACATGCATCATGAGTGAAGCCTCGACACAGCAAGCCCTTACAGCCTATGTAAATGGTGTGTTTGTACCGCTTGAAGATGCGACTGTGCATATTGAAGACCGTGGTTTTCAATTTGCCGATGGTGTTTATGAAGTCGTGGCGTGTTTTGGCGGCAATTTTTTGGACTTGCAGCCACACTTGGAGCGTTTGCAGCGCTCATGTGACGGTGTACGTATTCCTTTGCCATGTAGCTTGGATAAGATGGCTACATTGGTACAAGAGACTTATGAGCGTAACCCTTTTGAAGATGCCATGGTGTACATTCAAATTACCCGTGGTGCGGCTCCCCGCTCGCACTTGCCGCAAGGTGAGCTTACGCCCACATTGATTATCACCGCTCGCCTGTTACCCAAACCATCCGATGCCAAGTTAGCATCAGGTATCAAAGCGATCACGCTTCAAGATATTCGTTGGAAACATTGCGAGATTAAATCTATCGCGCTGCTTGCCAGTGTGCTGGGAAAACAAGAAGCTGCACTAAAAGGCGCCGATGAAGCATTTTGGTTGGACGAAGAAAACCATGTTTTGGAAGGTTGTGCGACCAATATTTTTGCTATCATCGATGGTACTTTGGTAACCCATCCGCTTGATCATCAAGTATTGGGTGGCATTACCCGTGATATGGCGATGCGTGTGGCAAAAGAGCATGGACTGACTGTAGAGGAACGCGCCTGGACACTAAATGAATCAGGGCTAACAGAAGCCATGATGAGCAGTACCACCAATGCCGTGATGCCAATTGCTTGCATCAATGAACAAACCATCGGTGATGGCAAACCTGGTAATATCACCATGCAAATCCGTGGTTGGATGCTTGAAGCGATGGATACGCTGCGCCGTGGCTAGTTATCTGGAAGAATCCAAAAGTTCAATTCAGGCCATTTTATTGGATATGGATGGTACATTGGTAGATGCCTTTGCCCCCATCGTTCGCGCCATGAATCAAACCTTGCAAGAATTTGGTTTAAAAGAGATGTCGGAATTGGATATTCGTCGTCATACAGGCAAAGGCGATTGCAGTATGACAGCCCTATTTGGGGAGAAAAAAGAAGTTGCCGGCAAACGTTTCTTAGAGATTCACGATGAGGATTACTTTACAGGTGTTTTTCCACTTGCAGGTGCGGATGCCATATTAAATGGATTGCAGGAAATGAAAATACCAGTCGCTATTGTTACCAGTAAAGGTCAATACCGCGCTGAAGATCAACTACAACACCTAGGCTGGACAGATAAAATACACACAGTCGTTGGCAAATTAGATGGTCGTGCCAATAAGCCCGACCCTGAAAGTCTTTTTATTGCCTGCAATGCACTACAAACAAAGCCTGAAAACACACTGATGATTGGTGACGGTATCGCCGATATGAAAGCAGCCAAACGTGCTGGTAGTACTGGCATTGGTATTACAGCATCCTTCTCTTCTGATGAGCTTAGCGAAGCTGGCGCAATACAAACTTTTCCAACACTGATTGAGGTTTATGCATGGCTAAAAACACAGATACGCTGACTCGCTTTCTCTTACCCGCAGCTCATACCCGTGGCGCGATTATTCGTGGTACACATATTGTCGAAAAGGCCATAGCCATGCACGGGTTAAGCGGTGTTCCTGCTGAAATGATGGGTCGGACACTGTTGGCATCGATTGTTTTATTAAGTGTTAGCAAGGGTGGCGTGCGTCAAATTTTACAGCTTGATAGTCATCCAAGCCAGTCTCATGCTCCTATTCGCCGTATTTTAGCAGAAGCTCGCCCTGGCCATGTGCGTGGTTATCTTAGCTGGCAAGAAGATCATGCTGGGCATCGCAATAAACAAGAAACAGGCATTTCTGCATGGATGGGTCGCCCATTACATATATCTACCGTACGAGATATGGGATTTGGTACGCCATATGTATCGACCATTGAGCATGATTCAGAATACCTTGCCGATCATATTTTGCATTATCTTACGCAATCGGTGCAAGTGCAGGCCGATATTATTTTAACACCTAATTTAGCGCTGTTTATTGAAGCGATGCCTGGTTGCCAAGAAAAAGATTGGTTTGAAGCTGTGAAAGCAATGGCAGCGATCAGCGATGATGCGCTATTAAATGATGAGCCCGAAGCATTGCTGCATGCCTTTGATGATTTGAAGTGCAAGATTGTCGGCCATGATGATTACAGCTACGAATGTGGTTGCAGCGTTGAAAAAATGTCTAATGCATTAACTGGCATTACACGGGATGAGTTACAAGATTTGGCGGATGATGAAGGTAATATCACTGTTTCATGCCAATACTGCAGCAATCACTATACGATTCCTCTCGACAATATTTAACCGAACCATAAAAAAAAAGCGGCCTGATTGCTCAGGCCGCTTAAAAGATATAAAGAGACTTACAGTTTATCTGATTCAGAGGCCAAGTAAGAAGCCACGCCATCCGCATCAGCGACCATAGCTTTATCGCCCTTATTCCAACCAGCTGGGCAAACTTCGCCATGTTCTTCATGGAATTGCAGCGCATCAATCATACGTAACATTTCATCAACATTGCGACCCAATGGCAAATCATTCACAACTTGATGACGTACCACACCATTTTTATCAATTAAGAATGAACCACGGTATGCAACAGAGCCACCCAATAGGTGAATCATATCACCCTCATCATCCTGAAGGCTTTCATTGCCAATCAATACATCATAATTAGCTGCGATTTCCTTTGTTACATCGGCAACCAAAGGATAAGAAACTTGACCAATGCCACCATCATTTACTGCTGTATTGCGCCATGCAGCATGCGTAAACTGTGAATCAATTGAACAGCCAATCACTTGTACACCACGGCTTTCAAAATCTTTGATACGATGATCAAATGCAATCAATTCAGATGGACATACAAAGGTAAAATCCAAAGGATAGAAGAACAATACAACTTCCTTACCTTCATAATCAGATAAAGAAAAATTCTCGTTAATTGAACCATCTGCCATTACTGCAGCTGCAGTAAATGCTGGGGCTTGCTTACCAACCAATACACTCATTCGATACTCCTTAATTATTAATCTTCAAAAATTAGAATCGCTAGTTTAAGCAAAAACAATGTTTGATACCACCCTTTGTTCGATAGGGTTGTATGGCTTCGCTCAGAAGCATTTTTCAAGAAACACATCGGCACAGAAATATTGTCCGTATTAGGCTTGTATGATATTCAATTCAAAGGCAAAAAAACATTATAAAATATAAACTTAATTTAAAATTTATGGCGATTTACAATAAATTTCTTAAAAATGACATGTTTTAACATTTAAACCCAATTAAAATAGGCTAAAATGGTGCTTTATGGGTAAACTCATTGCGCCTTCTTATTCAAGCAAGGATAAGTCTAACTTCATCACTTGTTTTGGTGTTCTTGGCCTTTATCTATTTGACGCGCACCATAGCAACTCGTACGTTATCCCCATAAACGCAAATCAATATGATATTTATCCTTGTTTTTCCTTTAATCATTAACAGCAAGGAACACTAGATGTATGAGTATAAGTAACAGGAGGAAAACGTATTCCCTTATTTACATATTGGAGCCAAATATGAAGAAAAAAAGTCATACTAAAGCCATGGAGTGGGTAGTTTGGGCAAATTTAAATAAAAAAAAAGATCTTGAGCTTATTTTACTAAAAGGACATTTGATTTTAGAAATATTCATGGATAATCTGCTAGAAAATAACAATCAAGAACATTATAAAGACCTAAGTTTCTTTGGCAAAGTTAAAAGGTTAAATATGGTTAAAGGTAGTGAATCTGTAAGTATAGAGTCCATAATTTTTTTTTTACTGTCTATAAATAAAATAAGAAATCAATTTGCACATGAGTGGAGCTTTGAAGTCCATGGAGGTGAAATTGAAAAGTGGTCACTAGGTGTCCTGTCTACTTTCAAAGGGGAAAAATTTTCTAAATATACATATAGAACAAAAATTATTCATGCGTTTTCATTTCTATCTGGGGCATTAGTTGAAGTCCAACACCAGCTCTAACGTTTCACTTTGTTGCGTGGCGTGTAAGTGGCAACTTATGCTGAGCGTTAGATATTTATTACATGCAGGGAGGTATTAGTTGGAGTTCATTATCGAGAGCCTCGAAAACTTAGAAATATCTGATAAAGAGTTGTCTGAATTACTATTTCAAGTTTATGTAGAAGGTGGATTTACATCAGATGGAGTAGCTCAGAAAGTTTTAGACCCTGCTTCTGTTAAGAAACGAGGGCTTATTTTTGGTGCTAGAGAAGTTTCGACAAAAGAGTTTTCTGGAATGGTTATTATCGTTCCACCTGCATCTAGCGCTATTGTCCGAGCAAAAGAGAATGAATGTGAAATGCATTTATTAGGTGTCAAACCCAAATTCAGAGGGAAAGGATTGGGACGAATCTTAGTAACGAAAGTTATTGAAACCTCACAAATGAATAACTGGTCAAAGATAGTTCTTTGGACTCAGAAACCAATGAAAGAAGCTCAAAATTTATACGAATCTTTTGGCTTTCAACCATTAGAAAAAATGAATAGGAACGGAATTGAATTTATAGTTTATGAAAAATAAAGTATCTAACAAGGCGCTTAAACAGAGACGAATATTTCCCCAATAAAACGGATATCAAGACCTATCAAGAAATCAGTACTGGTAAACGCGACAGGTTTATTATTTCTTCAGTAACTGAAAAAATATGATAATTTCATACACATTTCTTCATAAAAACATGTTTTTCACATTTATGGATGTCTAAAACAGGCTCAAAGACGATTTTTTTGATGAGTTAACTGTATGTTTTTCATTTCTAAAAACACACCGCATCTCTAGTCGTTGATTATTTCATCCCATCTTTATCTTGTGGTGAAGCAAATTCAATAAAGATATGTTTGGCTTCAGGAGCAACGCGCGCCACATTCTCCTCTAACGAACGACGAATCGCATTGAGTTTCTGCATAAAGTGGATGGCCTGTGCGATTTCAGCATCTGTCATATCAGCAAAAATATCCTCTTCACGCAACTCAACATCTGCCATCAAGAGAGTTTCTTCAGGAGATAAAACAATACTGTTCACACGCTGCACTGTTTGCACTCTATCATCTGCTTCCCATAAACGTGCTGCCGCTTCATTTACTTCGTCATCAGAGTGATTTAATAAATATTTCCGATTGGTTGCCGCTAAAAAATAAGCTAGAAAACCCATCAGTAAGCCAATACAAATGGCCGCGATACCATCAAATATTGCCGATCCAGTCCACATTGATAAGCCGATACCAAGTAGTGCAAAAAGCAGACCCAAAATGGCAACACTATCTTCAATCAAAACAGCTAAGGTCGTTGGGTCTCGTGTTTCTGATATATAAACACGAAATGTTTTCCCTTCCTCTTTACACTGGCGTAAAAACTCCTGCAGTGCGACGTTAAACGAATAGCCTTCCACCACGAATGCAAGCCCAATAATAGCAAATGGAATCCATGATATTTCAGGGTTATGGCCATGTTGAATTTGTTCAACAGCATGCATAATAGTATAGACACAGCCTAGAAAGAAGATGGTGACTGCTGAAACCAAGTTCCAAAAATAACGCTCTTGCCCATAACCAAAGTGATGTTCGGTATCAGCTTTGCGCAGCGATCGCTTGAGTCCCAAATACAATAAGCATTGATTTGCAGTGTCTGCCAATGAATGTACTGCTTCAGCAAGTAAGGCGCTGGAGCCTGAAAATGCAAAGCCTACAAACTTTGCAATGGTAACAATTCCGTTACCAAAAATAGCTGTAACAACAGCTTTTGTTGAACCTTGTGACATAAATTCCCTTTACCTTGATAGGCTCGGTCATACATGACGACCGTATGATTTTACCTTCAATATAACTTTGATTCGGGCTAGGCTAGCCCACTATGTGGTCTTATCAACATCAACACTTTAACGTGCATCAAATCCCTGCTCTGAATGATAATTATATTTATCTGATTGAGGCACTGCAAAGTAATATATTGGCTGTGGTTGACCCTGCTGATGCCAGTGTGGTGAATCAAGCCTGTGCAAGCTTGGACAAACCCTTAACGCATATTTTAAATACCCATCATCATTGGGATCATACCGATGGCAATAAAGCTCTCAAACAACGCTGGAATTGTACAGTCATAGGTGCATCTCATGATGCCTCACGTATTCCCTGTATTGATATACAAGTTTCAGAGCTAATGCCTCCTGAGCTTGAAGGCCTTGATATTCAGGTATTGGATGTAAGTGGGCATACATTAGGGCATATCGCTTATGTGATTGATGATGCACTTTTCTGTGGTGATACGTTGTTTGGCGCGGGATGTGGACGTTTATTTGAGGGTACACCCGCTCAAATGTGGCAAAGTCTACAAAAGCTGGCTGCGTTAGCTGATGATACGCAAATTTATTGTGCCCATGAATATACACTACCTAACTTGCGCTTTGCACGCGATATTGATGCCGGTAATAAAGCACTAGAAAGCCGCATTCACCGTGATACACAAGCGCGCATGAAAAAGCAGCCCACCATTCCATCCAATATAGGTCTAGAGAATGCTACCAATCCATTCCTGCGACCATTGGATCATACTTTCACACATACTTACGCCAAAGCACAGCATATAGATGTAAATGCTCTGGATGTTTTTACACACTTGCGCAAATCAAAGGATCGTTGGTAGTTTCTTTTTAGATAGTGGTCGGGTTAATCGCGTCGCAGTTTATCAGACATTGCCATGGGGCTAGGATAACGGGTCATAATCAAATAAGGTGAAATCATAAGCGTTATCACTGTTGCCAACTGAATCAAATCGCTGGCATGGCTATCAATCACTGCCAGTTGCATCGCTAAGATGGCAATCAACAATGAAAACTCGGACATTTGCCCCAAACGCACCCCTACTTCTTTGGCTCGCTTTGAGTCCTCTCCTGAATACTTTAGCAGTTGAGTGAATATCCATGGTTTTAAATACAAAGCGATGGCAGCAAGTATCAAGGCAGGCGCTATCACTGGACCAATATTTGCCAGTGTAAAACCTGCGCCAATGGTGAAAAAGAACATAATTAAAAAGAAATCACGAAGTGGTCTTAAACGGTCGGCAAGAAAGACTGATACAGGATGATTTGCCAATGCTACGCCTGCAATAAAAGCACCTATTTCATAGGATAATCCAACCACCTCAGCGACTTGTGCCATGGCCAAACACCAACCAATTGCCAATAAAAACATGTATTCCTGAAACTGATCAAAGCGCTGAATAAGTTTATTTAATATGAGTCGCTCTACGCCATAGGCTAGAAAAAATAGCGTCGGGAGCCATAAAAGCGGCAACAATATAGGCAGAAGTAATGTGCCATGCCCCGCGGTGGCATGCGTCATCATTTCTAACATAATAAGCACGCCAATCGCTAAAACATCTTGCAGCAATAAAATACTGATCATCACCTCGCCAGTTCTTAAATGATGCAGCACCGTTGTTGGTAGTAGCTTTAGACCGATAATGGTACTTGAAAAAGTCATCGCAATACCAATTAACACAGACTCAAAATAGCTGAATCCAAAAGAAAGACCGACGATAAAACCCATCAGTATAAATAAGAATGCACTAGCTAAGGTGACCAGTGTCGTTTCGCGGAGCAGTTGCTTTAATTTTTGTGGCGGTAGGTTCATCCCCAGTAAAAACAACAAAAACATAATGCCAATATCTGAAATTTGTTTCACTAAAAGGGCATTATCTACCCAGTCTAACACCATGGGCCCTAGTAACACGCCCAAAGCGATATAACTCACCAAAATGGCTTGTCGCGCATATAGTGCCAATGTTGCCAAAATAGCAGCACCGAAAAAAATAAGAAACATCGTAAAAATGACTGGGGTTTGCGCCCCTACTTCTGATAAGCCTTCCATGTCTCCCATAATAGCACACAGACCATCTTTTTTCAGCCTTTAAAAATGCTCAACCTATGCATTCCAAGCTTAGAAAACCTTATCTCTGGCTTGAAAAATCACCCAAATACCAGTCTGTTTTAGCAGTGTCATTCACTTTTTATGTGCAAAAACAACACAGGATAAAGGTGGAAGGTGAATGGATATGGAATGCTCTTTACCCATCGCTTGAATCTGCTCACTGCTCACACCGCTGGCATTGTTCATGTCTGAACCGCCATACGCGGCAGCATCGGTATTCATTATTTCCTGATAATGACCCGCTTCAAACACACCCAAACGATAATCATGGCGAGGAACAGGGGTTAAATTCAATGCGACTATAACGGTACCCCCATTTTTATCTCGACGAGCATAGCTCAACAGTGATTGCTCAGCATCATCACAGTCCAACCATTCAAAACCATGACTATCAAAGTCCACCTCGTATAAAGCTGGGGTATTTTGATACACATGATTGATGTCGCGCATCATCACTTGCAACCCACGGTGTGGCATAAAATTCGATTGATCCCATGCAAGAGAGTTATCTTCATTCCATTCTGGCCACTGACCAAATTCCATACCCATCATTTGTAATTTTTTACCCGGATGCGTCATCATATAAGCATAAAGAAGACGTAAATTAGCAAATTTCTGCCAATCATCGCCAGGCATTTTCTCAGGCATGGAACCTTTTCCGTGTACGACTTCATCATGCGAAAATGGCAGAATAAAGTTTTCAGTATGTGCATAGACCAAAGAGAAAGTTAGTTGATGGTGATGATACTGACGATGAATGGGCTCATTTTCAAAATAAGCCAAGGTATCGTTCATCCAGCCCATATTCCACTTCATGGTAAAGCCCAAGCCACCCAAATAAATAGGACGCGATACCATGGGCCAAGATGTTGATTCCTCAGCCATGGTGATAGCGCCGGGATGACGTTCATGTACCAGTGTATTGAACTGTTTTAAGAATTCGACGGCTTCTAAGTTTTCGCGACCGCCATACTTATTGGGCATCCACTCACCCTCTTCACGTGAATAGTCCAGATACAACATCGAAGCCACAGCATCTACACGCAAACCATCAATATGAAACTCATCCAACCAAAACAATGCAGAGGCAATAAGGAAGTTTCGCACTTCATTGCGTCCGAAGTTGAAAATATAGGTACCCCAATCTTTATGTTCACCCAAACGAGGGTCATCATGTTCATAAAGTGCCGTACCATCAAAACGAGCCAGACCATGACTATCTTTAGGGAAATGCGCGGGAACCCAATCAAGCAACACGCCAATGCCGTGTTGATGGCAATAATCAACAAAGTAACGGAAATCATCAGGGGTGCCAAAGCGGCTCGTCGGTGCAAAATACCCCACCACTTGATAGCCCCAAGAGCCATCAAATGGGTATTCTGTAATGGGCATCAATTCGATATGTGTATAACCCATCCATTGGCAATATTCGACCAATTGATGTGCTGAATCACGGTAGCTTAAATAATCCTCGCCCTCTCTACGCCAGGAGCCTAAATGCACCTCATAAATGGACATCGGCTGATCCAATGCTTGTTTTTGAGGAAGAGCTTTCACCCAAGCGTCATCGTTCCATGCGTATTTCTTGGCATCATGAACCACACTTGCGGTATTGGGGCGTAATTCCATTTGCTGTGCATAAGGATCTGTTTTTTCCAACAATTCCCCGCTTTGTGTGCGAATTTCAAATTTATACACTTCGCTTTCACACAAGCTTGGAATAAAAACTTCCCAAATACCCGAAGAGCCACGTAAACGCATGGTATGCTCACGGCCATCCCAATGGTTAAAGTTACCTACGACAGAAACGCGGCTGGCATTGGGAGCCCAAACAGCAAAACTAACCCCTGAAACACCTTCATGCTCGCGCACATGCGCACCCATTATTTTATATTTTTCAAAGTGATTGCCTTCACCCATCAAATGCAAATCCATATCACCTAAAAATGGTGAAAAGCGATAAACATCCTCTTCTTCCCAGCTATGCCCATCAGCATTTTCAATGCGAAAACGATAAGCTGCGTCAAAGCTGCCCTTTTTCCATAACAATTCAAAAATATCGGTTCCTTCAATCCGCGGCATTAACGTTTCTGTTTTACCACTCAATAACCATATTTTTTTAGCATTGGGTTTAAAGGCTCGGACAACGATTTTTGTACCTGAAAGCTTGTGCCTTCCTAGGTATGCAAATGGATCATGGCTACGCGCCTCAATAATTTCCCAAGACTGTGATGAAAGACCTTGCATACAACTCCCCTTACTTTAACAAAACATATGTGCCCAAATAATGGCTCAATAATGATCAGCCAGACCATGCGCAAAGCGGATACGATTTATATACCTTGAGCGCATGGAAATGTACCTGAATATTACATCTTCGTCAGCATAACAATTATCGTCACGTACAATTAATAGGCACGCTGTGCGAAAAAATAGTTCAAACGGGTAGAGAATTTAATTCATTTTCGCTAGGTTGCGTCGCCGCGTTGTGACTGGGTTATATTCAGCCAGTAAAACGCCAAAACCTGCAAAGCTAAAAGTGCCCTCGGTCGCCAAATCAAACCGATTTAAGAAAATCTTTTCTTAAAGGCTCTTTGTTTACCTTTGCTAAACAGTTTATAGGGGATATAGATGTCATTACCACGCAAGCAAGGTTTGTATAATCCACAACAAGAACATGATGCTTGTGGCGTTGGTTTTATTGCACACATTAAAAACCAAAAAAGCCATGATATTGTTGAAAAAGGTTTAGAAATACTACTTCGTTTAACCCATCGCGGAGCCGCAGGCGCTGACCCTCGTGAAGGTGATGGTGCAGGTATTCTTCTTCAAATTCCTGACGCTTTCTTTCAAGCAGTCGCGCCTAGTTCCGATATTCAGCTGCCAAAAGATGGTGAATATGGTGTGGGCATGGTCTTTCTTCCCCAAGACAAGGCCCACCGCACGACCTGCGAGAATATTATTGAAGAAACCGTTGAAGCTGAAGGTTTAGCATTATTGGGCTGGCGTGATGTACCCGTTGATTCTGTACATGCCGACTTGCCTGAAAGCGTCACCTGCTGTGAACCTTATATCCGCCAAGTATTTGTTGGCATGGCTAATGATACCAACGACCAAGATGCCTTGGAACGTAAGTTATATGTCATTCGTAAGGTGGCACGTAATTATATTCAAGATTTAAACTTGAATGACCCTGCCAACTTCTATTTTGCATCCATGTCTAGCCGCACTATTGTTTATAAAGGCATGTTTTTATCGCATCAGGTTGGTGCATACTACGAAGATTTAAAAGATGCGCGCATGACCTCCGCTTTAGCATTGGTGCATCAACGCTTCTCTACCAACACCTTCCCTGCATGGGAGTTGGCGCATCCTTTCCGCATGGTAGCTCACAATGGTGAAATCAATACCGTTCGTGGCAATATCAACTGGATGAACGCGCGTCGTCATTCAATGAAATCCTCTGTTTTAGGCAAAGATTTGGATAAAATCTGGCCAGTGATTGCAGAAAATCAATCCGATACTGCCTGCTTTGATAATGCTTTGGAACTGCTATTGATGGGTGGTTACTCCTTAACCCACGCTGCCATGTTATTGATTCCAGAAGCCTGGTCTGGCAACAACCTTATGGATGATAAGCGTAAAGCTTTTTATGAGCACCATGCTGCTTTGATGGAGCCTTGGGATGGCCCTGCTGCGGTTGCCTTTACCGACGGTCGTCAAATTGGCGCAACCTTGGATCGCAATGGCCTGCGCCCTGCCCGCTATTTGGTGACCGATGATGATTTAGTGGTCATGGCATCAGAAATGGGTGTATTGGATATTCCTGAAGAAAAAATTGTTAAGAAGTGGCGCTTACAACCAGGTAAAATGTTCTTAATTGATCTCGAAAAGGGGCAAATTATTGATGATGAAAGCATCAAAAATGAGTTAGCCAATGAAAGAGATTATGCCAAGATATTAGCTGAAACTCAGATTCAAATTGAGGACTTAGAAGCCGATGTTAAAGTACAACAACCCGATCATGCTACGCTACTTAACAAGCAACAGGCCTTTGGTTACACCCAAGAAAATCTAAAATTCCTCATGGCTCCAATGGCTGTGACGGGGCAAGAAGCAACAGGCTCGATGGGTAATGATTCACCACATGCCGTATTATCGAATCGTGCCAAGCCTTTGTATAACTATTTCCGTCAATTATTTGCTCAGGTAACCAACCCACCGATTGATCCTATTCGTGAAGAAATGGTGATGAGTTTAACCTCATTGATTGGTCCGAACCCAAACCTTTTGGGCTTGGATGATGAGCAGCCTGGCTTACGTTTGGAAGTTCGCCAACCTATTTTGACCAATGAAGATTTAGAAAAATTACGCTATATTCATAAGATTACAGATGATGGTTTCCGCACCAAGACGTTGTCCATGTGTTACAGCATTGAAGCCGGTGCTTCAGGTATGGAAGCTGCGATTAACCGCCTATGCCGTGAAGCAGAAAGAGCCGTTGAGCAACATTATAATATCGTCATTCTTTCTGATCGTGATTTGAGTGAAAAGTACCTCCCTATCCCAGCATTGCTTGCTACTTCAGCCGTGCATCAACACTTGATTCGTAAGGGCTTACGTGTTGAAACAGGCTTGGTTGTTGAAACAGGCTCCGCACGTGAAATTCAACACTTTGCAACCTTGGCAGGTTTTGGTGCTGAAGCCATTAACCCATACTTGGCCTTTGAAACCTTGATGGATATGCATGCATGTGGTCAGTTACCAGAAGGTTTGGATGTGGCAGATATTGAACCGCGCTTTATCAAAGCAATCGGCAAAGGCTTGTATAAAGTCATGTCGAAAATGGGCATTTCAACGTACCAATCATATTGTGGCGCACAGATATTTGAGGCATTTGGTCTGTCCTCTAAGTTTGTTGAAAAATACTTCACAGGCACACCGACCCAAATTGAGGGTGTCGGCATTAAAGAGGTCTCTGAAGAAGCTGTCATGCGCCATTGCTTGGCATATGGTAACTCTGAAACACATAAAAATGCTCTGGATGCCGGTGGCGAATATGCTTGGCGTGTACGTGGCGAAGAGCATTTGCTTGGCCCAGACACCATTGCCAAGCTACAACATGCCGTTCGCACCAATGATTATGGGCTATACAAAGAATATGCCGATCATATCAATAATCCGAAAGATCGCTTGGTAACACTGCGTGGTTTGTTTAAATTCAAGGGTGGTAACCCTATTTCCATTGATGAGGTAGAGCCGGCAACGAGCATTGTTAAACGTTTTGCAACGGGTGCGATGTCCTTTGGTTCTATTTCACATGAAGCACACAGTACTTTGGCCATTGCCATGAACCGTTTGGGTGGTAAATCAAACACCGGTGAAGGCGGAGAAGAAGTTGCTCGATTTACACCGCTCGCCAATGGCGATTCCATGCGCTCTGCGATTAAACAGGTCGCATCAGGTCGTTTTGGTGTTACCGCTGAATATCTAGCCAATGCCGATCAGATTCAAATCAAAATGGCACAGGGCGCAAAACCGGGTGAAGGTGGACAACTACCTGGTCATAAAGTGGATCAACGAATTGGTAAAGTACGTCACTCCACACCGGGTGTGGGTTTAATATCCCCTCCTCCTCATCATGATATTTATTCTATTGAAGATTTGGCACAGTTGATTTTCGATCTTAAAAATACCAATACAGATGCTGATATTTCAGTGAAACTGGTATCTGAAATCGGTGTTGGTACGGTTGCTGCGGGTGTGGTTAAAGCCCATGCCGATCATGTTGTGATTGCAGGCCACGATGGTGGTACAGGTGCATCACCACTCACATCCATCAAATATGCGGGTAGCTGCTGGGAAGTAGGTTTGGCTGAAACACAGCAAACCTTGTTGCTAAATCGTCTACGCAGCCGTACTCGTTTACAAGCCGATGGTCAGATGCGTACAGGTCGTGATGTGGCGATTGCCGCATTATTGGGCGCTGATGAGGTTGCCTTTGGCACCATCGCCTTGATTGCCGAAGGTTGTATCATGATGCGTAAGTGTCATTTGAATACATGCCCAGTCGGTGTAGCGACGCAAGATCCTGAACTACGTAAGAAGTTTGTTGGTAAGCCTGAAGATGTGGTGAACTACTTTATGTATGTTGCTGAGGAAACCCGTGAAATCATGGCTGAATTAGGTTTCCGCACCTATGATGAAATGATTGGTCGTGTGGATATGCTTGATACCGATGATGCGATGCGCCATTGGAAATCTGAGGGCATTGATTTAACCCCTGTTTTCCATCAAGTGGAAAGCGAAGACAACAAATATCATACACAAGCACAAGATCATGGTCTGGATGCCTTGATTGATAATAAACTTATTGCTCAAGCCGCTCCTGCCCTCGAAAACAAAACGCCTGTGATTATTGAAACACCGATTTGCAATGTCGATCGTAGCTTCGGCACGATGTTATCGGGTAAGGTAGCCAAGGCTTATGGCCATCAAGGGCTGCCAGAAGATTGTATTGCGATCAAAGCCAAGGGAACCGCAGGTCAATCACTGGGCGCATGGTTAGCACGCGGTGTGAGCATTGATTTGGTTGGTATTGGTAATGATTACGTTGGTAAAGGCCTATCCGGTGGTCGTATCAGCATTCGCCCGCCTGAAGAAACACCCATCAAGGCTGAAGAAAATAGCATTGTAGGTAACACCGTATTATTCGGCGCTGTGGATGGTGAGGCTTATTTCAACGGTATTGCTGGTGAGCGTTTTGCAGTGCGTAACTCAGGCGCAGTCACTGTTGTTGAAGGCGTTGGCGATCATGGTTGTGAATATATGACCGGTGGTACGGTTGCTATTCTTGGTGAAACAGGTCGTAACTTTGCCGCAGGTATGTCGGGCGGTATGGCATATGTCTTTGATGAAAAAGGCAACTTTGAAAGCCATTGCAATATGGCTCAGGTCGCACTTGAGCCTGTATTGTCAGAAGATAACGCTCTTGAAGCTTTGGATCATCAAGGTGGTGATTTGGAGACCATGGGACGCGTGGATATTCGCCATAGCATCAGCCAAAATGATGAAAAGATCCTACATCAAATGATTACACGTCATGTGCATTATACCAATTCAGCACGTGGTAAAGCTATTTTAGAAAACTGGAACGCATCTCTAAGTAAATTCGTGAAGGTGATGCCAGTGGATTATAAGCGTGCCCTTGCAGAGCGAGAAGCCGAGCAAAATGTTGAAGCAAATAAGGAGTCTACTCATGGGTAAGGCGACTGGATTCAAAGAATTTGACCGCGAAAACTTAAGCTATGCGCCTGTTGCAGAGCGCGTAGTACATTTTAAGGAGTTCTCCAAACTTCCTGAAGATATGAGCACCCAAGGCGCACGCTGCATGGATTGCGGTATTCCATTTTGTCACAATGGTTGTCCTGTAAACAACATCATCCCTGACTGGAATGATTTGGTGTACAAAAATCAATGGCGTGAAGCTTTGGATGTGTTGCATTCCACCAACAACTTCCCTGAATTCACAGGTCGTATCTGCCCTGCCCCATGTGAAGAAGCTTGTACGGTGAATTTGATTGGTGATGCTGTTGCCATTAAAAGTATCGAACTCGCTATTATTGAGAAAGGTTTTGAAGAAGGCTGGGTTGTTCCTCAAATCGCCAAAGAAAAAACAGCTAAGAAAGTCGCTGTTGTTGGTTCAGGCCCTGCTGGTTTGGCTTGTGCGCAGCAATTGGCTCGTGTTGGGCATGATGTTGTGGTATTTGAAAAAGAAAACCGTGCTGGCGGCTTGATGCGTTATGGCATTCCAAACTTTAAGTTTGATAAGGCTGTGATTGATCGTCGTTTGGCTCAAATGGAAGCTGAAGGCGTGGAATTCCGTGTAAACCAACATATTGGTGTGGATATTCCTGCTAAATCATTGTTAGAAGAATTTGATGCCGTTGCTTTAACAGGTGGCGCAGAAGCACCGCGTGATTTACCCATTGAAGGCCGTGATTTGGATGGCATTCATTTCGCCATGGAATTACTCACCAAACAGACCAAACGTGTGTTGGGTGATGATATTCCTGATTCAGAATGGGTTTCTGCCAAAGATAAACATGTCGTTGTGATTGGTGGTGGTGATACTGGCTCGGATTGTATCGGTACATCGAATCGTCATGGTGCTGCATCGGTTACACAAATCGAAATCATGCCTGCCCCAGCTGAAACCATTGATAAACTTGTCACATGGCCGAACTGGCCAATGAAAATGCGCACTTCCACCTCTCAGGAAGAAGGTTGTGATCGTGATTTCGCTATTACCACCAAACGTTTTGTAGGTGAGAATGGTAAAGTCACTGCGATTGAGTGCGCCCGTGTTGAATGGACAAATGTTGATGGCCGCTGGAATATGAAAGAAATCGAAGGCTCTGAATTCACATTGCAAGCTGACGCTGTATTCCTAGCCATGGGCTTCTTACATCCTGTACATGAAGGCATGATAGAAGAATTGGCATTGGAAAAAGATGGTCGCGGTAATGTATCTGCGACTACATCTGATTATCAAACCAGCCTTGAAAAGGTTTTCTCTGCCGGCGATATGCGCAGTGGTCAGTCTTTGGTTGTTCGCGCTATCAATGAAGGTCGTCAATGTGCACGCAGCATTGATACGTTCTTAATGGGAAGCTCTGGCTTAGCTGCCAAGTAAGAAACAACGATAAAACAATAAAGAGGTCGCTATTTAGCGGCCTTTTTTTATGCCTGTTGAACACACACACAAGCATACCTTGACGCTCGCCCCACTCTTCCGCACGATAGCTCTATGCATATGACATCAATATATTTTCCTTGTTTTGCTCTTCATCCAATATCAAAGAAAAATTGTCCGTATAAGTACAAGTAATAGGAAGAAAACGTATTCCTCTTATTCACATAGTTAGGCCTCGTAAGGAGATAACCATTGTTCGGATTTGGAAAGAAGAAAAGTTACGAAGAGCAGTTTAGTGACGCTGTAAATAAAAAGGATGGTGGTGGTGAAGCTGATTCCGTAGCTAGAAAGGCGTTTTCAGATAAAGCTTCAGATGAGCATATCTTGGCATGGCTAGCTGGGTCAATTTACGACCTAAATCTAGAGCGATCATTCGATCTTCTTCAGATATTTACTGAAAGGTTTCCAGCTTCACTGCATCCAATTAAAGCCTTTACTGCTGATTTATACGCGCGCTCAGGAAGCTTCGATAAAGCAACGCTTGATGCACGGGTTTACCTTCGTTCTGCAAAGGATTCAGGGGTTTTAGATGAGCTGGAGACAAAAAAAATTATACGTGCAGGGGTGTCTAGGGCTTTTCTATTAGTAACTGCTGCCTACACCGAGCTAGGAGCTAGGTCATTCAGTAAAGATGCCTTAAGTATGGCTCTAAACTACGATCTTTCGCCGGACTGGGCTGATGTAATTAGGGCTGAAATTGGTCGTCTTGATGAAGAGCTTAAAGACTCCGAAAATTTACAGCGTGATGACAAGTGGAATGAATTTCACTCTAACGGTTCAAACTCTGAAGAACTATATAATTACTGTAAAGAAACTGGGTATCCTATTATGGCAAAACTTATCGATCTTATCGAAGGTAATTTTAGGTTTAATTCAAATTACAAAGTTAGGCCTGAGTCAATCTTTAATGTTGTCATAGAGAATGATGGTACATTTGTATTGGCATAGAGCCTAACAAGTTTATCAAAGATCGCTACGGCCAAAAAATGGCCTTCACTGGACGCACAAAAAGCCGCGAAATCAATAAATCAATAGGGTCAGACTGAGGCTCCCCCAAAATACTGGAGACTACATTGTATTATAGTGTGCACGTTCAAAATTTAAAGGTGATTGATAATTGAGGTAAGAATGCCTCCGCTCACGATTATAAAACACCTCAATATATTCAAAAATACTGCTTCGGGCTTGCTCTCTAGTTTTATAGCTATTTTGATAAACCAGTTCGTTTTTCAAAGTGCTAAAAAAGCTTTCTGCCACCGCATTATATGACATTTCCCCTTTCTGCTCATGCTTTGAGTGATGTGGTATTTATTGAATAATTCTAAGTATGCTGCTGCTCTGAAATCAATAGGGTCAGACTCGATTGATTCTAAATATTTCAATTAACTTAAGAAAAATATTCAAAAAAGGGCATTTTTTAAGACAATAAATGATAGAAAATCATTTATTATCTATTTCTTATCAATTATGATCTATTATTTCAATTTTACGTTGATCTATATCACCTTCCACATAGCTTAAGGTAATATGAGTCAGTGCAGGTGGAAAAGTGCTGATTGCCCTTTCAGGCCACTCAACAATAGAAATCTTTGGGGTCAGATACTTTCTTGAGAACTCCTGTCAATAAGTTCATTTTCAAGCCTCCATTTCTTCAATCTTTTGAATACGATTTCCACCGTTAGGGTCGAAGGTTTCGTTGTA
>Ga0316202_10000828_pt1 | contig 28417 bp, 34 predicted proteins | sample 3monrhotite_MG_FD_204934 | JGI IMG/M metagenome (GOLD analysis project Ga0316202, IMG submission 204934) | Microbial mat bacterial communities from mineral coupon in-situ incubated in ocean water Damariscotta River, Maine, United States -... | ecosystem: Environmental > Aquatic > Marine >... | reverse complement strand
TCAAATCTTTTTCAATTTTAATTATTTCTTTTAAAGTTGAATTCATTGTTTTACTCATCATCCGCTACTCCTCTCTCACCTAATTTTACTGCCTCTTCAAAAACATTAAACATACATTTCTCAAAAAACTCTAAATCCTCAACGCTATCAAACTTAACTTTAACCCCAAAAACATCACCCTCAACCCCTCCAAAAAATAGCTTTTTGAATTTAAAAATAGGCTTAGATTCCAATGAAATATACCTAACATTTCTAGACATAGTTAGCACATTCAGCTAATATTTTACTCATCAGAGTTTACCCCTTCTTCGACATCTTTAAGATCGCTAATGAGCTCTTCACCAAAAACATTATAAAAAACCTCCTTAACCACTTTTTCAAAATGAGTCTCATCATCATCTAAATATTTAAAACTCATGCTGCCTCCTGAGCACTACCTTCAAGTGCATCATTAGCGCTTTGAGCTATTTTTTTAAACGCATCTTTCTCATCCTTTAACACACCCTGTGAGTATCCGTCTAAACCCTCCCAGGCTTCCTTTAAAGAGCTCAGGCCACTATGAGCCGCAAGCTTCAGAGCCTGTCTGGACTCACTGAGTTTTTTATTCAAATCAACCTGAGTCACTACAGAATCTTTTTCAGCCTTTGCATCCCTTTCCGGATCGTCTCCAGTCTCAATCATAAACGATTTCATTAGAGCGTATTTTACACCGCCGGTTATGGCTTTATAAATTGCCTTATCATCTGAATCGCTTGCATCACCGTAGAAGGTGCCAACAAACTTTTCATCACTATCCACATCAATAAAAGTAAGCTCAAGTTTAACCGTAATCAAAAAAGAGTCTCTCCCCTTAGCGGTCTTAAATTGCAAACACTCTCTATCTATAACCGAGTGAAAAACATGGACGCCATTTTTTATTAAAGCACCTGAAACAGAAGAGGCTACATCAGCCTCAGTAGCGTATCTATACTTATGAAAAGAGTTCCATCCGCTTTTTTGGATATATCCGACATCTTCCATAACTTTAAGCATCTTAGCTGCTAGATTTTTCATTTCTAAATTCCTCCAAAAAATTAATTTCTCTTTCTAATTCTAAAATTTCTTTCCCACAGGGTAGGATGTATCATATTCATGACATACCTCCCATGGCAATATCTTCCATTATTTTAAATAATACGCCCCTCAAACCCTCAATAGTCGACTGGCATTTAATATAAATTGAATTTTTTGACTCGCCTACCATACAAATAAATTCCTTTGGGATCCCCAAATAATCATCCTCGTAAATACAGCCACTTCTAGCTTCTGGATTTTCTCTCTTAATAAAGTCATCTTCGAATTTCTCTAGAAGCTCCCCTATAGAAGAAACTGAAGAATTTATTATCTCAAACTCCTTTAGAATATTTCTAATGGAAATCATCATGTCGATCGTCATAATTTTTCCGGGTACGTATTTTTTAACATTAAACGAAAAAGAGTTGTAAAGATCTTTAGCTCCCCTATCAATATCTTCCAAATCACTCATGCTGCATCTCCTCCTAAATCTTTACCAATATACTCATCATTTGCAGATGTAGTACTGTAGTATTCATCACATTCTGCAATCACATCACGATAGTAACAATTAATCTCTGATTCAAATGAATCTGATAAGCTTTTTCTATAACGTTCAACATCAACTGCATTTGTCTTTAAACCAACCATAGAAAGAAGAAAATCCATAAAACTGCCGTTCTCAGATATTAAATCTAATAGCAAATCGGGAATATCATCATCACTCCACTCAGTTTCAACTATCTTGGCTGATAACAATAACCTGTCATTATCGTCCAACCATCTTGGATCGTCATCATAATTAACCTTAGTACAAACATCTAACAAGTAATCTTTAATTTCAGAATCCATTATCTTCTCCTAAATTCAACCGCGCTTCTAAATCTGCCATCTCTTCCTCCAAGAGTGAGGCCGCTTTATCTTTACTAGAGATGCCTTCTTTATCCTTTAAAATTATATTTAAAAGCCGCTCCCTTTTTAAAGCGATTTCTTCATATTCCTTCTTTAATTCTTCCTGAGCTAATCTCTCCTCTTTTTCAACCTCCTCGCGTGCTACCTGCTGGGCTAACTGACTTTCTTCAATCTCAGAATCTGATAAGAATAATGGAGCAAGTAGACGCTCAACATTTTCAGCAATAAACGAAGTTAAAGGATCCTCACCATAATAACAGCTGCACTCATACCTATTATTTATAGCGTAGGCAAGGCTTGCGCATGTATCTCTATTAATAACAATACGATCCGCACCCATTACGCTACCCTCCTTGTAGAATCTACATTTTTCCAATTCCACAAATATCCATTTTCCTGTCTATAAATCATATCTTTAACATTCTCCAAAGAAGAAGATATAATCGCGTCAAAATGATACCTAACTGACTCAAACGCGCTTCTATATGAAGAGACACGATAAGGAATTGAGCAGTTGAAATAATAATCGATAAGGACTTTCCTAGAATCAAAATCAAGCCCCATAAAATCTTTACCAGGGTTTGATAACGCTATCTCAGAAACCTTCATTATGTAAGGTATCGCATTTTTTGAATTTGGATCTATCATTTCTAAATCTCCTAAAAGGTTGTTGTTCACATCGAACAAGTTAATGATATTACCCTTAAACAAAAATGTCAACACCTTTTTCAAAAAAAATTAAACATTTCTGCAAAAATCTTCTTTTTTGTACTTTCCGCAAGTTAATTTCTCTATTTGCTCAGCAAATTCGGGCGTAACACCATACATATTCACATGTGAACTATTTAGCATATGCCATATTCCACACCTAGAGCGACCTACTGCTTTAAAAAAATCAGAAAATGTTGGGTAATGCTTCATCACTTCCACCAAATTCCTAACATATTTAGACGCTCCTCTACCCACCTTTGTCTCAATATACTCATCTGCACGTGCTTTATAGTTATCAATGATACTCTTTTCCCACGCCGTAACTACGTGCATACCTTTCAACTCTTGACGTATTTCTGACATACAAACCTCCAAATCAGAAAAAAATTGAATTTATTTGTGAGATATATCTTAAAATTCACAAATAGCCTTTAACATTTTTGTTTTATCTGTTAATACTATAACTTGATAGTTATATAAAATCAACATAGGAGAAACAATGAATAGATTATCAGACGGCGCAATGATGGCGCTAAACTTTTTCGCAACCCACGGCGTAGACTTGTTTGAAGGCGGCTATATTAGCGCAGAACTAAAAAAGATAATGTCCACACAGATGGACATAACCCTCAGAACCGTCGAAAGAAGAATAGCTGAAATATGCAAAAAGGGGTTTGCTCAAAGAAAAAATGTAACATATGTAAAACTATCCGTTGATTCGAGAGAAGACTTATCCACAGGTAGGTCTTTTTTTGTACAAAAAGTATGTCGGTCTAACGGCGAAATTGTGTCGGAATCACCGACAGATGTGTCGGAACAGCGACCTCACTCTAATAATATACTAGTTAGTAAAGAACTAGTGTCTGAAAATAATGAATTGGAACAAAAAGAGGACGAATATAAAAACACGCTTGATGGGGATTGGGGGTATATAGATTTCTCAGAACTTGCCTATTCTGGATTTGGGGTGTCTCAACTTCGTCAGCTTCGTGAGAAGGCTGTGCTTTCTGCAGATGAAATCCAGCTATCGATTGATCATTTCTCAAATTTTCTAACGACTGAGAAGGGAAAGAGCGTGAAGAGCCCCAAAGACTACCTTTTCTCGATATTAGCAAAAGGAAAGCAATACTACAGCCCGGGATATCAATCGAAAAATGAGATTATTTTTCAGAAAAGACGCGAAGAGCGGGAAATGTCACAGAAATTAGACAAAATAAAAAAAGAAAAGCAAGAGAAGAGAGAAGAAAAGAAGATTCTAATCGCGTTCAACTTGTGGTTTAATGCGCTGACAAGCGCTGACAAAGCTTATTTTATAAAAAAAGGTGACGAACTTTTCAAAGAAAGGTCGTATAAAGAAATATTGCTTGTAGATAAATATCGAAAACCGGAAACAATCCGAACTTTCGTGTATGGAGGTGGGCTTAATGGTAAAAATGGTTATCCGGTTGGATTTAAGTCGTTAGAAGACTATCATCGACATATTATCAAAGAGTGCTTCATAAAGTTCGAGTATGAGGCCCATACAGGATGCTCAGAAGCTGATTTGCCGGACATAGCATAGAAACCACCTTTAAATTAAAAAAACTAACCTAGACTGCTTAATGGAGCTCACATGAGAAATGATAAATTTTTAGACGATTTCCTGGTTACACTACCTTACCCACCGAGTGTTAACGATTATTATGGCGATGCAAAGCATGGGAAATATCTAAAGCCGAAGGCCCGAAAATTTCTAGAAATGTCAAAGTGGTGCTGCTGGGAAGCGGGTTCTCACAAAAGAGAGCCTTTTAAAACGCCAGTATTGCTTCAGATAGCTGTATTTCGGCCGGACTGGAGGGTTAGAGATGGGGATAACTTGCTGAAGGGGATACAAGACGGTTTGAAGCAGGGCGGCGTATATTCTGATGACTCTCTATGCTGGCAAACTTTGATTCACATGTTGGATGTGGCACCCAAGGGCGGCGAAGTTAAATGTCTCGTTTCTGACTTGAGAAAATTTAATTTCATGGTTAACCCTAGATTTGAGTTTGGGAATGGTTGTGAATATTTTTGCTCGAAGATCGAGGAGCGATACGTAAAGGCCGCTTAATTAATTTGAGTAAAATTCTAGATGCGGTCGAATCAATTAGGGAGATATTAAAAAATGTAAAAGAGGGTAATTATAGCGTAATAAATGTTGGCAAATTTGTCGGTATTGTTGTTGTTGGTATTCTTATCGCTTTCGAAGAGTGTGAGATTTTATGGTATAGGAAAAGGACAAACCATCCTCCCGTGCAAGTGGTCCGTCTTGAGATAACTGCGGCAGATATTAATGCTATAGAGGCTTTGATAAAGCTTACTGATGAAGAGAAAAAAGATACCGAAAAGTAACTCTATTTAACACGTATGCCATTCAAAATCATCTGGGTGTTCTATTTTAATTAGAATTTCACCGGTTTTATATAGCTTAACTTCCAATCTAAAGAATTCTTTCTTATCTGATTCTCTGTGACTATCTCCAGTTCTTTCATTTTTATCTTCCTCTTAGTGACTTTTTTTTAATTATTTGAAACCCTGTAATTAGATCTTCTCTAAAAATTGGTAATATTTCAAATGCTGTTGATTTGTAAAATGGAATAATTTCAAGGGTGGACTCTATTATTATTTCCACTCTTTGTTCTGGGTATGTTAAATCAACAACTTCAAATGTTTCGTTTCTATTGTCTTTTAGTTCGTATGGTCCCCTCGAGACAAATGGTTCTTCTTCCTCTGTAAGCTCCTCTTTATGAGTTGTAATATTCCCCCCTTTTTTAAAACACAGATAATTTAGAGCGTCATTTTTATGTTCGTCTCTGTAATGGTTTATAATTATTCTGTCGCAAACTTTATCGCTGTCTATAAAAATATAACTATTTTTTTTTAAAAATTCTACGTGCATTATTAAATCCATTCTCTATAAGTTTTTGGGCTTGCTATGCTCACTAAAATAAATAAAATTAATGAGAATATTGCGAATGAAAGTATAGAGATGGCCAATATAAATCTCCAATCTACGCCGACCACGTGAACGTAATTTATAAGAAGCGGTATAGAAAACAAAATATCTAAAATTGAAAAATTAATTTTCATTAGATTCATCCTTCATCCTCTCAGCCTCTCGTCTCTTCCACTTATTGTTTTCGTCAAAGAAATCAAACTCAACCTCCTCTTCTCCCTCTATTAGTCTTATTTCTTCTTGTGAATCTGCTGTAACTGTAACTATTACTTTGAAATTTTCTATTCTCAGTGTTATCTGCGGCGTTGTAAAATCAAAAGAACCAGGTTCCAAACCCCAGAAATTTGAATGCATGCTCAATACTCCATTGAATCTAATATCGCGATGTAAGTAGCATAATTCACCACTTTGACTTCGGTAGCGATAGCTCATTGACATAAGCGCTAAATACCCATCAATCTCTTTTGAGTATGAAAAAAATAACGACTTTATAAGCAGCGCTTCTGGATTGTTAATGTCCGTGTCTAGCAAAAAAGTTAGCCGATCTCTATCCCAACTTCCCGGCCCCATGGGTTCTCCCGCCGTTGAAAATACGCAATCATATGTAAGTATAAATTCCTGGTTAAAGAAACCACATTCATCTGTCCAGCTTTTTGTTGTGTGCATAATTCATTTCCCCGCAATTGGCAAATTACATATAAGCCGCACAAACTCTACATAGCTATTTGCTAAAAAGAAAATGATGGCAGACATGACAATAAATAAAAGAACGGACCTCGCAAGGTCTAATTTCGGCTCAGTCAACACAACGTGGATTTGAATCCCAATCAAGAATAATCCAGTTAATATATAAATAATGTGCATCATAAATCACTCCCTATTTTTATGATAAAAATCAACCTTAGAAGGACATACAAATTCGATGGGGTAGTAATTTCTTGTAAGGCCTACGATAAGAGAAGGTTCATCATCATCTTCAAAAGCTTCTATCTTGTTGCTCGGAATTAATAATAAGGGAGTGCAGCTAAACGAATATTCTTTGTCGTATGGTTCGTCTTCATCATACTCTTTTCCGCTCAGACTACCCTTAACTGACGTAGAAATTGAAATTTCGGTTTTATCGACAATAAAGAGCTCTGTCATCACGCTTATGTTTTCTGGTTCTGGGAAATTATTATTCTTAGAAGAGTATGACTCTTCTTTTTCTTGAAAAGATAATGTGCAAAATAACCCACCTGTACGACGATAACCCGTTACTTCAATAAGTATAGGTTTTAAGTATGCTCTGCATCTTATGCAAGCCCTTTGTCCGTATTTAATATTAAATTTTGTAATTTCGGCACCTGTAATATCCATCATGCCACCTCATGAAATTCAGTACACACAGCTTCGTTAATAGATTCGTTATCTATGCGATTTCCAAAGTTGTCGGGCTTTTCTCGTTCGATTCTATCGTATACTTCTTCTCGATGTACCGGAATGTTTTTGGGCGCTTTAAAACCTAACTTAACTTGATTTCCTCGAACACCAAGAACGGTAACCTCAATCTCTCCATTGGGTCCTATCAGTACGTATTCGTGTGGTCTGCGTGTTAGTACTAGCATGCCGTTTTTGTCTGTATATTTCATTTTAAATCTCCTTGGTTATCTTCATGTAATTGTTTTGCTCGGGTTCTGTATTGCTTAACTGTCTTTTCAGACTCTACTACCTTATTATGAATTTTTTGAGATGCCTCACCTATGATTTCTCTTATAACCCTAAGTCTTAGAAAAATATGATTGAACTCTATTGTAATATCACCCATATCGTACCCCTCCGGAAGGCTACCCCCTTTTTGTGAAAAGTAGCGTCGCAATGGTTCAGAAATTACCATTAAATCATCTAAATCGGAAAGTGCGTCTTCTCGAAACTTATTAATTTTATCTTTTGTTTTTTGTAATTCTTCTTTTGTCATGTCAAATCTCCTTATATCTTTTGCTAATCTCATAACAAGTTTCAATGCTTCTGCCAATTATTTTTTCAGCGGCTTGAATTATCGACTCTATGCGATCAATCTCAAAAAGTATTTTCTGCACGTCTGGGCCCGTTCCATAAGGGATGGATTCTAACGGAATGTGGGATATACTTATAGATGCTTTTTTAAAGTCAAATCTTTTGCAAAGCCTAGCTAAGCTGCGTTCTGCGCTCTCTATACGACATTCAACCTCATATTCATCGCTTCTCAGCAATTCTTTCGTAATTTTCAGCCTCTTCTTAATTTTCACAAATAACCTCCTTTAAAAATTAGCTAAAATTAAATCAAGTGAACTTTCATCTTGAACTTTCTGATGTAGCTCTTGAACCCATTCATCTGCGAAGCATAAGTCTTCTCGTTTACACTCAAGTAAAACTTCTTCTAAGAATTCTTTTTCATCAGCAGTCATGCTTAAGGGGTGTTTGTTTGTGATTTTCTCAATAGTCATGTTAATCTCCGTTTTCTTCATGTAGCACCATCACTACAAGTTAATATTAAACATTTTTGTTTAGTGTGTCAAGAGTTTTTATAGAAAATCAGTGTTTTTTTTGTCTTTTTTATAAAAAACATTAATGTTTGACATTGAAATCTATCGTTTGTATAATGTGTGTACAATTCAACTGTCAAGTAATCCTTTATACTTCAGTATGTCGGAAATTCCGGATAACTGAAAACAGGTGAAAACAGGTGAGCGAAACAGGATTAACAGGTAAATAACAGGAGAAAATCAATAGAATGTCTGCTGAAGATGAAGTAAAGTCTGAAGTGCCAAGAGACCCGAGCGGTGTGTTTGTTAAAGGAGTTTCTGGAAATCCGGGCGGAAGGCCAAAGGGTGCAAAGACTAATCGTTTATCTCAAGATAAATACTATAATGTAGTTTCTAGATTGAAAGAGGAGGGTTTTGATCTTGTAAACGAATCTCTTGCTTTGTTTAATGACCCTGAATGTACTATTAAATATAAGGTTCAATTGATTAATAACATGTATAAGTACTGTGCGCCTACAATTAAAGCTATTGACGTTTCATCAAGTGATGGTAGAAACATTTCTTTTAATATGAACTTTGGAGAGCCTGCAGAGTCTGTCGATTCTGATAAAGAGAATGACTGAATCTGAACCTAGCTGGCTAGAAGAGGATGAGTACGATTATGAAGTCGAGGTATCAGCGGAAGCTATAAGCTACGTAGCAAGCCCCACAGGCGCCCTCTTCCATAAATCTAATGCCCTGCTAAAAGTGATTATGGGCCCCGTAGGGTCTGGTAAATCTGTAACATGCTGCTTTGAAATCTTTAGACAAGCTTCCTTGATGCCTATTCATCCTGCCACTGGCTGGCGTGAGAGCAGGTGGGTAATCATTAGAAACACTTATCCTGAGCTCATCGGGACTACTATGAAGACGTGGCAAGAGTGGTTCGGAAGCCTTGGACATCCAAAGTTAAGTCATCCCATCACTGTCAACATAAAAATACCTGAACTTAAAGTTAATCTTGAAATTGAATTTCTTGCTGTAAGCGGTAAGAAAGATGAGAAGAAATTACTTTCTAGAGAGGTTACCGGAGTATGGGTGAATGAAGGGAGAGAGCTTCCCTTTGAAGTATACCAAGCACTTATATATCGACTTAGATTTCCCAACAAAAAGGATGTTCCGGTTTGCCACAAATGCATCATCGTTGACACAAATGCGCCGGATGAGCACAACTGGATATATCAAAAGTTTGAGACTGGAAAAGTTCCTAAAAACATGGAGATATTCAAACAACCTCCAGCAGTTTATAAAGACCAGAATGGAGACTTTAAGGTTAATGAGTTTGCAGAGAATATACGTAATGTTGGAGTTCAGTATTATCAAAACATGATAGACGTATCTACAGAGGATTATGTTCGTGTGTATGGTATGGGTGAGTATGGATACACAAGGGATGGTAAGCCTGTTTATCCTGAGTTTTCAAGTCACTTACATGTATCTCCTCAAGAGATTTCTTACGACCCAAATTACCCCGTTGGCATGGGGTTAGACTTTGGATTAGACCCGTGCTGCGTGTTTGTTCAGTATATAGACAGAAGATTGTATGTGTTAGGCGAGTGTGGTGGTACTGATATATCAATTGATGAATTCTGTTCTAAAATATTTTTGCCCTATGTGAGAAATAGATTCCCCAATGCAACGTACACTGCAGTTGGAGACCCATCTGGTAACAATCGAAAAGATACAGACGCTTCTTTTGCGTTCCAAGTATTGAGTAAACATGGCATAAATGCTTTTGCTGCTCGGTCTAACTCTATAAAAAGACGACTGGATAGTGTAAAGAATGTACTCAATAAGTTGACAAATGCCGAACCAATGTGCATAATATCACCAACCAGCAAGACTCTTATCGAGGGTTTAAATGGTCGATATGTGTACGAGCGAATTAACAGTCTGTCAACAGAGGGTTTTAAAGAGTTGCCAAAAAAAGATAAGTGGTCTCATATTCAAGATGCATTTCAGTATATTTGTATGCATTATGTTGGCGAGCTAGAAAATGTTGATATAAAAAAAATGCCTTACCAAAAACCCGCTCCCTCATCGTGGATGTCTAGATAATGTCAGATGATGTTCAATCGAAAGCCGAATTGTTTTCAAAGCAAATAGAAAGCTGGTATTCGTATTGGCAAGATAATATACAACGAGCCAGAATTAACACAAAGTATATATATTGCAGTCAGTGGGGTGACTCTCAGATGCAAACTAGGGAGCAGTCAGATTTGGCGACTCTTACGTTTAATCTTCTTCCATCAATCTCTAGCAATGTCATCGGGAAGCAAAGGAAAAACACTCCCGAGTTTAAAGTTGAGCAAGTGGATGCATCTGTTTCTCAAGAAGTTACAGATGTGGTTGCGGGTAAGCTTCGCGATATATCTGTAAAGTCTAATTTCAATCAAGTTTATCAAGAAGTTTACCGAGATGCTTATGAGGCGGGTTGGGGCGCTTTTATAATGCGTACTGACTATAAAGACGAAGATTCTATGGATCAGGAATTTATCTTCGACAAGGTTTATGACCCATTCTCAGTATATTTTGATCCAAACGCTATGAGCTTAACGAAGGATGACGGCGAATTTGCTGGCTACCTATATTCTATGCCAAAGAAGAAATTTAAAAAGAAATATCCAAGTATTGATTTGGATTCAATAAATTTTAGAGATGGGTATTACGGAAGAATTGGAGGGTATGGTCCAGAAAATCAAAATATAGGACCTGCTTTTGCGTGGGCTTCCGATCAATCTGTCACAATATGCATGCATTACGTGAAAGAATTCCACAAATTAACATTGTACTTGCTTGAAGATAATACGAGCATCACAAAAGAAAAGTATGACGAGCAATATGCTGACTTAGTTATTAAGCCAGAAATTGTTAGGAAAAGGGATTCTGTAAAGTCTAAAATAAAATTTTATCGTCTGATTCAGGATAGAATAATTGAAGAAGGCGAATTCCCGGGTTATACACTTCCGGTATTTTATGCTGATGGAAATTCTAAATGTGTAGATGGGCAACAATATACTCGCTCTTTCGCAGAAGATGTTAAAGATGCTCAGCATCTTGTTAACTACACTGGCTCTGAGATTGTTAATCAGATATTGAATGCTAAAAAGCCAAATTTCATGGCTGACGCGGAAGTTGTGAAAGGGCACGAATGTTGGAAAGAACCTTTACGATATCATGGTACTTTGACTTATAACGGGTATGCTGGTCAGGCGCCTACTTATATTGCTCCCATACCGTTTAGCCCAGAGCTTTTAACTTTGTTTGAGCAACAGCAGAGACAGGTTCGCGAAATTGTTGGGGTTTTCGATGAAAGTCGGGGGCAGCAAAGCAATGCGTCCTCTGGCTTAGCTATCATGGCAAGACAAGAAGCAGCAAATGATACTCAAGAACTGATAGGCAGCAATGTTAACCGGGCTATGGAGGCTCTTGGAGATGCGTATGTAAAAGCATTTCCTAAGGTCTATGACGGTAGTCGCACTATTTCTATATTGAGCAAATCTGGTGAGCCGGAGTTTGTTCATATTAACAATGCTGATTCTGGTTCTTTTGTAGAGTATGAGGGTGGAGTCCAGGCATCTAGCCAATCTTCTATGGAAATACCTGAGAAACTCTCTGGACTCCAGGTGATTGCTGGACCGAATTTCGCAACTCAAAAACAGAGAGCTGTACAACAACTTGTTGATTTTGGCCAAGCTATGAATAATCCAGAGGCTATGAGTTTTGTTGCTGGAGAAGCTGCGCAAAATCTTGATATTGAAAATGCTAAATTAATATCTGACAGGTTCAAAACATTACTGCCATTTAATATTTATCAGGCTGAAAAACAAGGTATCTCTCCTCAGCCAACTCCTCCTGGCCCCTCTCCTCAAGAGCAGAAAATGCAGGCAGACCAGCAATATAATCAGCAGAAATTAATGCTTGAACAGCAAAAGCTGGTGCTTGAGAAGGAGAAGATTGAAAATGAACATACAGAGCAGGTTGGTAAGTTAATCGGGACTTTGTCTCAAGTTCAAGCAAGGCTTCAAGCGGCCGAGGCTGAAATGTTAAAATCAGAAAATGAAAATAATATAGAGCAAGTTAAGTTGGCTTTAGATGTGGTTAAAAACTTGACAAGCTCAACGATTCCGATTATAAAGAATGAGTTGGGGCAATTGTCTCAAAATGAATAATGACTTAGTCATGGTGTTTTCGGTTTTAGAAAAAACCGGTAGCTTTATGGGTGGCTTTTTACCCAGGTTTGTTTTATATATTTTTTCAAAATATAGGTGGTGTTATGTCGAACGAAAAAATTGAAAATGTTAACGAGTTGAATGAAGATGAAACCATTCAACAGGTTTTAGAAGACTCTCAATCTGATCGTCAAGATGAGGTTGTTGAAGATTCTGAGGTCAAAAATGAAGATAGTGAAAATATTAAAGATGATTCTGAGGATACTGAGGAAGAGTTGGAAGTTGAGTCTGATGATGACTCAATAGATAGCGATTCTGATGAATCTAGTAAGCAATCAAATGGGTACGAGAAGCGTATCAATAAGCTTACTAGGCAAAAAAAAGATGCTCAAGAAGCATTGGAGAGATTGCAAGCTGAGAATGAAAGGCTTAAAGCTCTCAAAGAATCAGAATATTCTGGTGAGGATTTAGCTAGCTCTGGGAAATCAGATGTAGCTGAGCCGAGTCAAGATATGGACGCTTTTTTCGAAAGAAAGTTAACAGAACATGAATATCGTCGTCAAGCACAAAAAGAACAGGAACGCAGGATTGAGAAATGGAATGAGAAGTATTCTGCTGCGCTTGACACCTATAGTGATTTTGAAAACGCTGAATCAGAGTTTGCAGATCAAATAGTCAACATGGCTGCAGCTAAAGAGGTTCACAATGCTATCCTTGATGCCGAACATGGCCCGGATATCATCATGTATCTCACAAAGAACCCTTCTCGTTTAGAAAACATTTCAAAAATGCCTGCTCATAAGGCGGTTATGGAGCTTGGAAAAATAGAAACTAGATTTTCCAAACCCAAACCTAAAGTTACAAAAACGCCTCCCTCTATTAATGTAGAGTCTAAGGGCAGTAGTTCTAACTTAAACGACATGAGCGACGAACAAGTACTGGCCTGGGTTCAGAGTGGAGGTAATATGACATGAGGATATTATCGAAATGGCTGTTAATAATGCAATTAATGATGACATGGTCGTCAGGTACGGTACTGCATACTTAAAAAACGAAATGAAAATTTGCGAATTCGCAAATAGAAAATACGAGAAAGATTTTACAAATAAAACGGGCGACACTCTTAGGATTCAAGAGCCCAACTACTACCAGGCTAGGGACGGTGTCAACTTTGTTCCAAAGTCAATAAATCAAAATTCAAAAGCTTTAGTTGTAATGGATGAGTTTGGTCAAGATTTTGAGATTGACAGTCGTCAATTAGCTCAAAGCTTCCCTGACTTGGCTAATGCAGTTGTAAAGCCTGCAATTGAATCTATTAAAGTTGAGGCCAACAAGCGTATGATGGCTCAAATTAATAAAGCATTTCATTTTACTGGATCTAGCGGTGCACCTCTTAATTCATTCCCCTCTGTAAATGCGGGTAGAACTGTATTGAAGAAGTTTGGTATTGAAAGTAACAACGCTTATGGTATCTACTCAATAGATGATTATGCGTCTATTGCTGGTGGGCTTAATAACAACTTTAATACTCGTCTAAACTCTTTTATTAGTAAAACTGGTGATTTACCTTATTTTGCTGGTCATACCATTTTAGAAGATAATGATGTGTTAAATCACGTTTCTGGAACCGCAAGTGCGGCAACAGTTACAGTTGATGGGGCAACTCAATCTGGTTTAACATTAAATGTTACTGGTCTCGCAGTAAGTGACCCAGATGCATTTAAAGAGGGTGATTTGTTGGTTATTGATGGCATTTTAGCTACCAATGTTAACAACCAAACTGGAGTTTCTGCTGCTCAGTTCTCTGTGGCTGCTGATGTTGGCTCTGATGGCTCTGGTAATGCAGCAGTAACCCTGAATAACCCAATAACTCCAACTGTGTTAGATCCAAATGAGGGTACCGTTACAGACTACCCAGCAAATGGTGCTACTGTTACGGTTATTCCTAGTCATCAGAAAAACTTTATCGCTCATCCTGATGCATGTACTATGGTATCTCAAAAGCTTCCAGAAGCTCCTGGTCGAGTATGCCGATACATTGAGGGTTCTGACGGTAGAGGGTACATGTCAATTCGTTATGTTAGAGACTGGAATTATAATACCGGCGCTCATATATTCCGATTTGATGTGTTGATGGGCTTTTTAGTGTTCAATAAATATTTGGCGCTAAATATAAGTCAACCTGCATCTGTATAATTAAGTATTAGGCGTCTATCTTAGGGTGGGCGCCTATTTAAAGAGGTTTATATGGCTATTATAGCTGGTGAATTGGTACGTCAATCACTCATTATGGCTCAAATTGTAGATCCAGAAGAGTCACCCAATGCAACTTACTTAAGTCAAGGCATGCTTGCGTTAAATAATATGCTTCAGGATTTCAGTGAACATCAGGACATGACGCCATATTTGTCAGAACTCTCTTTTACATTAACTCCAACAAAAAGAATTTATACTGTTGGCCCTGATTCATCTAATGATATTATCACACCAGAGGTTGCTGATTTTACAGAAATTAGAATAAGAATTGATACTAATACTGATGGTACTGAGGCATGGCAGCCTGTGACCATTATAGATGCCTTTGAATTCAATAATAGGTCCATTACTTATAGTGGAGGCTATCCAACTTCAGTTTATATTCTAAAACAGGGTAGAAGGGAAGGCGATGAGAATGGGTATTCTAAACTGGATTTCCCAACCTCTCCATCTACTCCTAGAGAGGTTAGGTGTTTGGTGAAAGAAAAATATCCTGTTTATACTGAGTTTGAGGATATTACAGGCAGACTCCCTACATTCATGATGAAGTATGCAAGGTATCAACTTTCATCAGATTTGGCCGATATATTTGGAACTGAGCTTGGATTAAAGTTCCACGCAGAACTTAACAGGCTTCGCTCGGAATTCCTAGTAAGAACAATAAAGGACAATCGTTCAAAAACAAATGGTGCTGCATTTGGAAGCTATGCAACATATGGTCCAAAATATGGATGGTGGTATAGTGGAAGATAAAAGGTGTTTCAGTGAAAAGAAATATAACTAATCTTCACGTTGTAGGCCCCTACAATGAGTCTAGAAGCACCGATGTTAGCCCTCAAATATCGATTAATCTATATCCAGACATAAACTTAAGTAATCAAAAATTATTTCTTAGGAATACACCTGGAAGCGTATTGTCTCGAGAAGTAGATACAGGTTCGTCCACACACACAGGAAGGCCTGGTGGCTCCCGTGTTTTCGATGGCGTTCTATACAAAGTGTTAGGGGACAAGTTTTATTCCTTTAACTCAAACTTAGTACCCACATTACGTGGAACATTAAACACGTCGACTGGCGGCGTTAGCATGGCTTCTAGTGGTACACAAATAGGAATAACAGATGGAACTGATTTGTGGGCATACACTCCGTTATCCGGTACATTTGTTCAAGTATTAACGCCTGGTCTTCCTCCAAACCCTGACTCTATAATATACAAGGGAACTTATTTTATATTGCTCAGTAAAAACTCAAAAATAATAGCCCTATCTGGAAACAATGATATATTCGCTTGGGATATACTTGACCGGGTCGCATTTGAGTCAGAATCTGATAATGTAGTTCGTATCACATCGATACATCAAAGGGTTTTATTCTTAGGAGTATATTCAACAGAAAGTTGGTATATAACTCCTCAGACTAACGCTCCTCTCGCAAGAGACAATAACTTTCTTTTCGAATATGGAATATTTTCACCAAATTCTTTGGTAAAGGCCCAAGGCCCAGGTGGATATGCTGCGGTTTTCTGGCTAAGTGGTAATTCAAGCGGACCATCAAGTGTAATGATGACTGATGGCGGCGTTCCCATTAAGGCTAGCAATGCATCTATAGATTTTGTAATCCAAGAGCTTTCTCATCAATTTGATATCTCCGATATGGTAGGAATGGATTATGTAGAAGATGGACATTTGTTCTACGTGATGACATCAAAAAACGCCAATACTACTTTAGTTTATGATGTGAATACTAGAGAGTGGCACAAAAGAACAAGCCATTCTGGTGGATATCATCCAATGGTTTCTATTTCATTTTTCAATAATAGACAATACTTCTCGAGTTTTAATGATTCAAATATTTATGAGCTCTCATTGGATTATTTTTTAGATGTAGGTGAGACTATAATTAGGGAAAGGGTTTTTAGTCCGAATTTATCAGGGTTGCCATATGGGTATATTACGATAAATGAAGTTGAGCTTCATTTTCAAGCTGGTGTCGGGATAAGTCAGCTACCTTCTTTGATACAGAATCAAACACCAGTAGTATTGGGTTCAATCCCAACGATACGTCTTAGTGTCTCCAGGGACGGGGGCACTTCTTTTGGTAACGAGCATCGAATTTCTATAGGCGCAATTGGTAGGCGAGACCATAGATGCCGACATAGGTTGCTTGGAAGAGTTCAGTCGAACAGACTGGTTTTTAAGATTAGCATGTCAGACCCAGTTCCTTATTTTTTAATGGGTGGGATTATGCATTATGGGATATTGTCATGACAGATAGCAATAAAAACATATATCCTCAGTTATCATCTTTGCCCATCCATGATTCTGTATTGACCCAGGATAGCAAGACCTTATCGCACCTGTATGAGCTTTATTTTTCTCGAGTTCAGAATAATATAAATGCCACATTAGGAATTCCTAATCCTTCTGAAACTATAAATCCTGACTATAACTTTATACGAACCAAAGGGCTTACGCCAACGACTCAGGCTGACGGGGACGATGCTGAGTTTGTAGAGCAGTGGAACGTTGTAGGAGCAACTGGAGGCAATATGTATACGTTGACTCCTACCGCTTACCCCTCTGATTCAAGCAATCTGTTGGGCTCTAAGAATTACGTCAATGTATCTATAACAGCTATGCCTACAGCACCTATTTATTTTTATAATGTTAATTATTCATCTGATTTTAATACAGCTTTTAAATATCAAGAAAAGAATTTAACTTTCAGTGCTCAGATAAGTAACAACACTAGCAATAGGACAAAAATAAGGTTTTCGGTCTATACTGATGGTACCGGAGATATTTATAATAGCGGGGCTATTTTTTTAGACCCTGGCTTAAATAAAATATCAAAAAACATTCAGGTTGGAAGTTTAAATCCAGGTTCAGGCTCATTTAGTCAGCTTAGAGTTTTAGTTGATGATTTAGGTGGTGCTTCTGCTGATTTTGACTTGCAATATGTTAAAGTAGAGTTTGGAGAAAACCCATCTTTGTTGGGAATAAATCATACTTTAGAAAAGATTAGAATAGATAATTTGTAGGAATAATATTATGGCTGAATCTCCACTAAATCCACATTTTTATGGAATACATAACGCTCAGAAAGAATACGACCATGCTTACCAACAAGCGCAGCAACAATTGGCTCCATACACACAACATGCAGGCCCTGATTTTAATGCATATCGTGGGGCAATTGGGAACCAATACCAAGGTTTAGGTCCCGCTTATCAGATGCATCAATCTGCTATGGGTATGACGCCTAGAGCGATTTTAAACAGTGCTGAGGGAGGTTATCAAATGTCTCCTTATGCTCAATATCAACTTGATCAAGCTCAAAAAGGAGAGCAGCATGCGGCTGCATCAGGCGGAATGCTGGGAACTCCCGAAGACCAAAGAAGAATGGCTGAGCTTACGCAGTCTATAATATCTAAAGACCAACAGCAGGATTTTTCAAATCTTTATGATATAGGTCAATTCCAGGGAAACCAATATAATGCAGATGCTAGCCGTCTTGCTAATTTAGCAAATGCAGGAATTGGTAGGGAGTATGGTGCGGCTAACACACTGGCTCAAATCCCAGGTCAGTTTGCTAGCAATAAAGCGGATTTGGAACAATATAAGGGAGCTAAGCGTCACGATCAAATCAAAGGCGCAACCAAAGCTCTTTCTCGGTTAGCAAAAGCTGCCATGATAGCGATGATGATGTAGGAAGGTATATGTCTATTTTAGGTTCTTTAATTCCAACTAGTGATATTTATGATGCCGCTCAAGATGGGTGGGACTTCGATGAAAAAAGGCGTGATGCTAGAAAAAAGTCTGCCTTAGCTGATATGTTAACACAGGCTAAAATAGGACAGCTTGGCGCCCAAACTCAGGGGCTGCTTCATCCTCAAGCTAAAGCTTCTGACTTTGTAATTCAAAAAGGTCCTAATAATGAACTTTATAGAGTCAGCAAACTTGACCCATCAAAATCAGAGCCAGTTATGGGGCCGGATGGGAAGCAGTTAATTGGTCCGGCTACAGGAGTTACTGTAGGGTATGATGACCAAGGTAGGCCGATTGTTACCACTGGCGGAGCAAGCGCAAATACTACTGCTAGAGCGGGGGGGGTTCAAACCGACCCTAATACCGGCAAGCAAACATTCATGCCTACCACCGCATCAAAAACAAAACTATTTAATCAGGCTGCTGCTGCAGAGAAGGCTATACCCATTATAAATGACCTTAAGGAGCTTGCAAATCATTGGGGATATTTTTCTGGAGGCGGATTTGACAAAGCGTGGGATGATACGATTGGAGGTGTCTTTGATGGAGCGGGTACACAAAGGCGACAAGCTATAGATAACGATATTAATACATATGTTAATAGCGCGATGGATAGCATCTCAAAAGCCTATGGTGTTAATTTGACTGATAAGCAGCTTGGCAGGGTTCGGGATTTATTAATGCCTAAATCTTTTAAAACAAAAACCCGCTATTTTGGTGGATTACATGATTTACCTTACTTAATGATGCAGTTTAGAAATGAAAACTTAAATCAGGGTAAGGGAATGAAGCTGGCTTCCACAGATAAAGACCGAGAACCTACCCAGGAGGGTATTTATGGTGGCGCCCTTTACCAGAGGAAGCGGAAAGAAGCAGCTTTAAAGAAATTGGAAGAAGAAGGTTAAAAATGGCTATTACCAATAAAGATTATGATAATTGGATAAAAGACGGGGACATTACTGAGTCCGCTCGCGGAAATCCTTCGGAAGCAAAAAGACAGTTAAGAGAATCATTAAAAATAGGCTCTCCAGTTCCAGCTCAGACTAAGGGTAGTCATGGCTCTACCGGTAAAGGTGTCGGAATGCTAAAAGATATAGGGAATGATATTTTAGCTGCAGGAGCTGGTGGGGTTGAAGGTCTTGGTGAGCTTGCGACTGGGCTAGGGAATATTGCAACGGCTATACCAAGAAAGTTTAACAAGAATATACCTGCGTTTCAAAAGCCAGAATTTGCTAAAGAGCTCAGGGAATCTCATCCGGTCTCATCAACGCTAGGGGAAATTGCATCTTCATTTTTACTTCCAGAAGGAGCTGCTGTAAAAGCTGCTCCTAAAGTGGCTAAAGTTGCAGAAAAATACGTGCCTACATTAAGTCATATGATTGGGGCAGGCCTATCAAAAGCTGCAACGCCAGCAGAAGCTGGGGTTTTGTCAGCGATATATGGCGCTTCTGACCCCAGCCACGGCAACTTAATGGAGGACTTGGGTATGGGAGCATTGGGCGCCGCAGGATTAGGCGCCGCAGGAAAAGGGGTTGGTATTCTGGGGAATCATGGACTTGTTGCGGCAAAAAGATTCCTTGGCGATACAAAGCCAAGCGGATTGTACAAGAAAACAATGACCGATTTAAATCAGGTAAGACATACTATTCGGAAAAAGAAAGATGAAGCTTTTAATACCGCTAAAGAAGCTATAAAAAAAGCCGGATACCATAATGAGGGACCCAACAAGTTGGAAACTCCAAATTTTGAAAATTATATGGATGGAATAACGCAACAAAAAGAGAACTCATCAAGAGTACCTAAAGATCTTTTCAATGACTTGGATACTTATAAGAAAAATAGAAGCCTACAAAATGCTGGCTCTATGTCTAAAAACCTTAAAAACCATGCTGGCGATTTACTTAATAGTGGAGACGATTTCAAGCGAGGGTTAGGCAGTCAGCTATCTGGTGCAAATGATTTACTTGAAAAGGATATAAAGAAATCATTGGGAGACAAGTATGATATTAGAGCGCTTCAAAAAGGAGCAGACAAGTATTATAAAGAAAATTACACTCCATTTAAAAAAGGAACTATTCTGAGAAAGAATTTAGATAAGTTTGAAAATGGAAAAGAAACCATTACCCCAGCTCAAATGTTTTCAAAAGAAGGGTCTGACTTAAAAGAAGCTTACAAAAAACTTCCAGAGGAGACGCAAAACTTAATAGCTTATGATGCGTTAGGAAATTTGACAAGCACTATTGACGGAGAGGGGTATATAAATAACCTGTCAAAAGCTTATGATAAGTCAGTAAGCGATAAGCACTCTCACCTTTTTGGTAAGGGCGAGAGCGGGAAAAGCCTTTCAAAATATTTAAAAAACGCAAAAGGGCACGAGAAGGTTAAAAACAGCGTCTTGTCTGCGGGTGTTATGGCTGGACTCTCATCCATTCTTGGATACTCCCCTGGGTGGGGTATTGCTGCTGGTGCTTTAACGCATGCAAAACCAGAAGCCGCAGAATATCTTATTGATAAAGCTGTAGAAGGTGTTGGCGCAGCAAAAGAAAGAGCGCCGAAGTTGGCTAAAAGAGGCGTGAAAGGCGGCGCCTCTAGGTTAGCAGGGCTTGCTTTAAGCCGGGATGTTTCAGGTGCAAACTAATATTTATGTTGAGCACACTCTTATTATTGAGCGAATACCTACATTCAAGCCAAACCACGCTATCATTAATTTAAGAAAGCTCAGCGCACCATATTGTGATATAAATGATGCGTAAAGCAATGGTAATATTATGAAGTTAATAATTGATTTAAATATTTGTGATTCTGTTATATCTAGGTATAGCGCTCCGAAGTTCATTTTTTCACCATTCATTACTAATTTAAACAAATATGTTAACCCTTTTACATAGGAAAGTCAAATGGCAATATTAGCTCCAAATGCAGTACAATATTTCAGGGATAACGAGGGTAAGCCGCTTAGTGGTGGTTATGTAGAAACTTATGAAATAGATGGCATAACCCCTAAGGCTGCTTTTGAGGACCCTGGAGAAGTCGTCGCTCTTTCAAACCCTATTCGGTTAGATCAAAATGGCGGTAAAATTATTTATTGGGACCAGGATGCTTTATACGCAATTAAAGTTTTTGATAAAAATGGCGTCCCAGTATTTAATGAAAATAATTATCCTTTTGTTGATGGTTCTGGTGGCGGAAGCCCGGTAAATAATTTTGTCACAGTAGATAATTTCTTCAGAAATGAGCAGTTTACTTTTTGGAGAGAAGGTAAAGAAACTTTCACTAATGATGATTTGCCAATTGGAACTACTGAGACAGCAACGGATTGGTATTTTGAAAGAACAAATGACGCTTCAAATGTAACGATTTCACGCCAAGCTTTTGGCGGAGGAGTTACGGTTCCCGGGTCTACGCCAATCTATTATATTCGATATGTTTCGGATGGTGCGGCAGGAGATGCGGCTAACAGGCACAAGCAAATATTTCAGGATGTTCATTCTTTAAACGGAAGAATAGTGAATGTTTATTTCGTCGCGCGAACTGGGGTTCCAGGCACTACAAGCACAGTAAAATTACAATATGAACAGTTTTTCGGTACAGGAGGTGCTCCGGACCCCACCAACATTCAAGATGTTAATACATTTAACATAGATGAAAATTGGCAAATTTATAATATCTCTTTTACCATTAACAGCACTGCAGGAAGAAACCTTGGTACTAATGGGGATGATTATTTATCCATTATGCTTCAGCCCCAAATATCTCAACCTATTACGATTGATATAGCTAATGGAAAATTCGAGCTTGAGGACCCTACAGAAACGTACCCCTACGAGACTCCAGATGAACAATTTGTTCGTATATTGCCCGGAGCATTAAAGGAAACAGAAGATGATAGAGGTGCAAATTTAGTTCAGTACACGCCACAGCAAACAGTGAGAGAGGCGCTTGATGGTGCGGTAAAAAACAATATCTTGGTGGGAAGTTATTTTGTAAATAACCCAAGACAACTTGGGCAAGCTAACACTGCTTCAACTGCTTTTCCAAACAATGATGCCTCCTATATTATGGATCAAACCATTCTTTTATCTGATGGAAATGACGTGGTTGAGATTTTTCCTGGCACAGGGACAGAATATTTTAACTCTGTCATTACAGCTTCTGGCGCAGGTAAAAAGTTTGGCGTCATGAATATTGTTGAGTTCCAAGATGTTCTTTCAATTAGAGAAGGGGAAGGACGCGTATCTATGCGTGTTCGTCTTGCGCTGAACAATATTAATAGCGTAAAAATCGCTCTATTGGGCTGGAGTGGAGTAGCCAACTCGCCAACTATAGACCCTATTTTAAACTGGAACCCGGGTGCAGAGCCGACTCTGGTTCCCAATTGGAGTTATTTGCCAAATTCTTCAGGTGATACATTTACTGAAATTACAACAATGGGCTCTTTGCTGGAAGAAACTTTTGTAGATATTCCTATTGGGCCAACAATAAATAATATTGCAGCATTTGTCTGGAGTGAGGATTTGACTAGCGCTCCCTTGTCTGGGCTAGTGATTGATAAAATTCACTTAAATCACGGGGGTTCTGCCAGTGGGTTTGATAATATAACAGCTGGAGAAGAATTTGAACGATGCCAGAGGTATATTCAAACTAGTTTACAAGCTGGCGCTGCAGCTTATCCTTCAGTGCCAGCGCTTGATAGCTCTCCATATTTATTTGATATTAAACTCGCCAGTTTAATTAATTTTGGTAGTGTATATACGCTGACTCTTAGTAATGAGCAATTACTTCAACCAATATTAAATAAACTTGTAAGCATAGGAACAGGCATTCCTACGGTTAATATATCTGATCCATTAGGGGCAAACCCAAACTCATGCCGAGTCACCATTGCTCTAGAATCAGGTGATCCATTTCCGGGCCATTTACCGCAGACTGTTTTAACGGCCGCTTTTGGCTCTGGAACCCATCGAAATATGCGTCTAACAATTCCACCTTTCAATATTATTTTACAGGAGGGAGTGTCTTATGATTTAAGGTGTGTAGTCCATTTTGATTATTTAATACGTGCGCATTATTGAGTACATTGGTGTATAATATATATAATTTAGGAGATTTATAAATGGCGATTACTGTTGCAGAATTCAGGAAGGGTAACTTTCCAATTCCAGACGCTTTAGACCCAAGAAGGCAAAAAGAATGGGACTCTTCCATGTCTCGAGGAGGCTTTGCGGTACCTGGAGAATTGTTTTCTTATGCTGGACCCTCTACACCCCAAAATCCTCAACCTGTAGCTGAAATGTGCAAGGCCTTTTGGGTAATAGCTCAAGGGGATGTCGAGATTGTGTATGCCGATGGGCACTCAGAAATACTTCCAAATCTACCCGTCGGGTATCATCCTTGGGCGCTTATTGGAATTGGTCTAGCTACTACAGCAACTGTGTATTGGGGCGGTGGAAACTAATGTTTGGCATCTCTATTGGAATATGGATGGGTCGTTTTGACTCAGCTGGACCGCCTCCAGGGCCTATTTTCTGGGTAAATAGAAATGGTGATTTCTTCGTAGATAGAAATGGCGACTTCTTCATTAAAGGATAAAGGATTTAATTATGGCTAATATAATATTAGAAGACCTAAGGCTTACTGAACCTTTTTCAAACCTGGCTGCGGCTAAAGCATTTGATTTTACACCTGTATCATCTGGTGTTCTTTCTCTAATTATTGGGTTAGGTTTTTTTAAATATGACCCCACATCGGCGGCTGTAGCTGATGATATTAATGTTATCCAACCTACTGTTGGTGGCGGCCGTCTTCTTAGAATTACGAGCAATTTTTTAGAGGTTAATGGCGCAGGCGATATTCTCGGAACTAATATTGACCTTTCTACGTTAGACCATAACGCTCTACAAAACTTACCTACTGGAGACGTTCATACTCAATATGCTTTTCTAGCGGGTCGTGCCGGAGGTCAAACTTTAACGGGTGGTACTGCACCCGGAGATAATTTAGTTTTATCTACGACTTCAGATGCAACAAAGGGATTGGTTCAAATTGGTGGGGCAGACGGCGTTAACATTGTTGACGAAAATTCTGTTGTTATTGGAGGCACAGATAATACAGTACCTGTAAATGGAAGCTCTGACCCAGTAAAACTTTTAATACAAGATGAGTCAAATAGTGCTGCATGTGTATGCGCAATAAAATCTGTAGACCAAGTTGCTGGCGCAATACTGGGAGGAGGGAAATCTCGAGGAACATTAGCATCAAAAACGATTGTACAAAATGGAGATCAATTATTAATTGAGGCTTCTATCGGTTACGATGGCACAGAATTTCATAATGCAACTTTGATAATGCATCAAGTAGAGGGGACTCCAGGGGTGGGGGATATGCCAACCTCTATTACTTTCTTCACCAGGAATCAAGGTGCTGCATTTCCAGCTCCTGGGTATAAAATCAATATTGATCAATCTAGCACGCTTTTTGGAAATATTAATTTTTCAGCGAACACATTCGCCGGCCTAAACGCCAATCCAATGACGACAGGCGCACGAGACTTACTAACTCCAGCTAATGGCGCGATTATTTATAACGAAACCACAGATAAGCTTCAAGGAAGAGAAGCAGGGGTTTGGCAAGATTTAAGTGGCGGCGGTGGCGGAACAGATGAGTTTGTAAAGGTAACTGGGGCTGATACGACTACTGGCTTCTTAAACGATAAAGTAGCAGCGGGAACTGGCGTTACAAAAACGACTTTAAACCCTGGTGCTAATGAACAGCTAGAGTTAAGCGTAAATGCTTCCGCTGTAGACCATAACTCTCTATCTAACTTGGCTGTAGGGGATGTTCATACTCAGTATGTTTTCTCAGCAGGCCGCTCTGGCGGTCAAACTGTAATCGGCGGAACTGATGCAGATGACACTCTATTTTTCACATCAACCTCAAGCGCGACAAAAGGAGATATTGCGTGGGGCGTTGGAACTACCGGGCTTTTTTATGATGAAGATTCAAACCTATTAAGTTTTGGTGATGCCACATTTTCTTATTCTCTTGACGGGGGAACAAAAAATGTCCTCGCCAATGTTGCGGATGATGGCGGAAATACTCGTGCAACCATGGTTATGCGAAAAGCTTCAAATGAAGCTGAGGGTGGTGAGGTACTAGGACTTAAGTCACGTGGAACATTTGCTTCTCCCACTTTACCATCAAATGGCGATGTAGGGTTTAAGTCTTCAGGTGCATATTGGGACGGCTCAGAATTTTTAACTGCTAGTAGTGCAGCGCATATTTTACTATCAATCGGCGCCGGTTCTGTATCGGGTCGTTATGACATAAGGACCAGAAGCGCAGGACTTGGAAATACTAATGACTTAAGGGTGTCTGTTAATGAAGCTGCGCTTAAGACTGAGGGTATACCCATCGTCATGTCCCCGATTGCCACTCCTCCGACGTCGGCCGGCAATGGTATAACGTATGTTGACAGCACCACAAACAATCTTACATTTAAAGACACATCCGGAACGGTTACTGATTTGGTTGTGGGAACCGGCGGAACAGATGAGTTTGTTAAAGTTAGTGCAACGGATACTACCGCCGCATTTCTAAATGATAAAATTGTTGCTGGAACAGGTATTACAAAAAACACTTTAAACTCTCCTGGTAATGAGCAGATTGAATTAAAAGTTCCGGAGCTTTTTACAACTGAGGTTGGACCAACATCTGAATTTTCTGATGTTTCTTTAGCAATTGCGGCAGGCCATACAGACATATTGGTTGTGGGTGATACGGTAGAATCTGGTGACTGGATACTTCCAGCTTCAGAAACTTTAGTTTGGATTAAGCCGGGCGTTACCGTAGACGCTAATACTAGACGATGTATTTTTCAGGCTGGATCTATATTTTTTGGGGAAGGTACTGGAACTGTAACATCTGCTCTAACCGGAGTTGATGGTTTTTTTGACAACACTCCAAACGTTGCCAATGCTATTTTGTTTTTGACAAATTGGCGACCGATTAACACATCAACAAATGTATCTCAATCATTCATTAAGAACATAACTCATCGACTTAAGAATGTGCATATAACAACTCCAAATAGATTAAGAGGCGCTATTCAAACGGGTACACAATTTAGTTCTGAATTGATTGACTGTAAAATAATTGGAACGGGAACTTCATCAGAGCGCTCCATTGATATTTTAGGTCCATTGGTTGCTGTAAATACAATTCTAGAAGGAAGTTTTATTACAGCTGCATTTGGAACGGCTGTTGCTTTTGGATCGGCTGTTTCATCTATTATTAATGGCGTTTATTTTAACATAAACGATGCTAATGATTATAAATTACTAGCAAATGGCGCCGTATCAAATATAGCGCATGCATCAAATTTGGGAGGCGGCGTAACATTGCAAATAAATGGAGATAATTCCCAAGTTACACAAGCGCAATTAGGGGGAACAGGTACTGTTGCTTCTCTGGAAGTTTCAGCAAATGGATGTGAAATTGTAAATGTGAATGGAAATGGCCCATTGGCGAGCATATCAGGTGACTTTAATCAATTTTCAAATTGTAGGTTTAAAGATCAAACATCCACCACATTTATCAACGGTGATGGAAATAAATTCATTGGAGCTAATATAGCTTCTGAAATAGTAGTGACTGGAGATGATACTACGATAATGGGTGGTCAAATTGGTCCGGATGGAGGAACCACTAGCAACTCTATTACTGTTCAACTGGGCGCGCAAAACACATTGATAAACGGCGTGCGGACTGATGAGCCTATATCTAACAATGACCCGTCAACAATAATTATTGGTAATATTCCACACTAAACTAAAGGAGAACTAGCCATGGCTGGATATACAAACGTTGAATTGCTCGATGGAAAGATGGTGATGGACCACACCGGGACGCCACCGGTAGCGGACGCAAATACTTCCATCATTCATTGTGATGGGGCCGGTAATCCGCTCTGGATAACCGATACGCCCGCAACTTTTACGCTAAATGATATAAGCACTTTAAATGGAACTTTGGGAACCGCTCAAATAACAGATGGTTCTGTTACATTTGCTAAGATTCAAGATGTTAATACAGACACTGTTCTTGGTCGCGCTACTGCGGGCACCGGGGACCCAGAAGAAATCCCATGCACAGCTGCAGGTAGAGCTTTATTAGATGATGCGACTGCGGGAGACCAAAGAACCACCTTATCATTAGACAATGTCACCAATGATGCTCAGTTAAAAAGAAGCGCAAATGATTTTACTTCATTTGCTTTAAAAGCAAGCCCTGTTGGCGCTGACGTTATTGCAATAGAAGATAGCGGTGCAGGCGGAGTTAAGAAGCATATATTAGTTTCAAGTCTTCCTGGAGGAGGCGTTTCAAATGAACTTTACAATGCAAGTGTAGCGCCTTCTGGTGCTGATTATACTTCTGTGAGCGCGGCGGTTACGGCGGGCGAAAGAAGAATACAGGTTACCGCAGACGTTACAGAAACAGCTGACACAAGCATCCCTGCCGGGCAAGTTGTTAACTTATGGGTTCAGCCAAATGTAACTATAACTATGGGCAACAATTCAATCGCCCAGGGTGGCGCTGGTTCTCGCGTAAATATAAGGGGCGGTGGCGCTATTACTTACGCTAGAACTGGTAACGACCCATTTTTAAACTTTGGCTCGACGGGCTCTCTGGCAGATGTCAAGGGAGTAGACATCACAAATCTATCAGGAATTGGAAATACTTCAATTTGTGAAGGAAATGGTATTTTCCAAGACTTAAAGGTAACTTGCTCCAACTTCTCTCAAACTGGGTTTTATGCTGCTAGCAAATTAAAATTAAGAAATGTGACTATAGTCGGCGGCGGAACAAATTGCGACAGTGTTATTGAAGGTAATGATGAAAGCATCATTAACGGCGTTACATTTGAAGGTGAGTTTAGTGGCACATCTTCAATTCTAGGATTATCAGCAGGTGCAACGGTTAGAAATTTAATATTTAATCATTCTACAACGGTGCCTTTGCTTTCCTCAGACGCCA
>Ga0316202_10000827_pt1 | contig 28444 bp, 24 predicted proteins | sample 3monrhotite_MG_FD_204934 | JGI IMG/M metagenome (GOLD analysis project Ga0316202, IMG submission 204934) | Microbial mat bacterial communities from mineral coupon in-situ incubated in ocean water Damariscotta River, Maine, United States -... | ecosystem: Environmental > Aquatic > Marine >... | reverse complement strand
GTCGAGTTTTCGGGGTACAAGCTCTGAATAATATGGTGCCTGTAGCTCAGTTGGTTAGAGCGTTCGGTTGTGATCCGAAAGGCCGTGGGTTCAAATCCCATCAGGCACCCCATTTCTCTCGGGTAATGCAGATCTCGTAAAGCGTTCTTGCAATTCACCCGAAACGCGTTCAAATTCTATTTCAAACACGTAACGATGTTCAAACACGTAACGTCGCGTTAAAAAATATAAAAAACGCCTGACAGGTAAGGAAAATAGTTGTGTCAAAGAAACATCCCATTATTGCCGTAACCGGATCATCAGGTGCGGGTACCAGTACCGTTAAGGAAGCTTTTGAGCACATGTTCCGCCGCGAAGGCGTGAACCCTGCCATTGTTGAAGGCGACAGCTTTCACCGCTATGACCGGGCCGCTATGAAAGCCAAGGTTGCTGCAGAAGAAGCCACAGGCAACACGAACTTTAGTCACTTTGGTGCCAATGCCAACGAATTTGAAAAATTGGCTGATCTTTTTGAATCTTATGGCAAAACCGGGTCTGGTAAGCGTCGCTTGTATCTTCATTCCGATGAAGAAGCCGAGCCTTTTGACGGATTAACCCCTGGTCAGTTCACACCCTGGGCCGACATTCCTGCCGGTACGGACTTGATGTTTTACGAAGGCTTACACGGTTGTGTGGTTAAGGACGGCATTGATATGGCCTCGCACGTTGACCTTAAAATTGGCGTGGTTCCGGTGATCAACCTGGAATGGATTCAAAAAATCCACAGAGACACCAAACAACGTGGCTATTCAGAAGAAGCCGTGATGGACACGATTATGCGCCGCATGGATGATTATGTGCGCTACATCATTCCTCAGTTCAAATACACAGACATCAACTTCCAACGCATCGCGACGGTCGATACGTCCGACCCGATTATCGCGCGCGATATTCCAACCCCAGACGAAAGCATGATTGTGATCCGCTTCCGCAAGCCTGATGAGATTGCTGGCGGTGTGGATTTCCCGAACTTGCTGCAAATGATTCCGCATTCTTTCATGTCACGTCGTAACACCATTGTGGTGCCGGGCGGGAAAATGGGCTTTGCCATGGAACTGATCTTTACCCCGATCTTGAATCAAATGTTAAAAGAGCGCGGCTAAACTTTCAGCAGCCTAAAAAATAAAAGCCGCCGGATTGCTCCGGCGGCTTTTTTTGTGCCTAAAATTCGGCGTAAAGCTTAGGGGAGGTCCCAAAATGGGCGCGAAGCTTCCCGTTGAGCGGCGTCATAAGAAAGGCCGATATCGTCAAGCTGACTTGGACTCATGCTTTTTAAGGCTAAACGTTGGCGATATACACAGTTTGCCTTTTTGACCCAAGCCACGGCAACGGTCAAAAGCGTCGGGCGGTCCTGGGCGTGTTCAAAGTCTGCGCAGAGGGTTGAGTGTGTCATGATCTAAGGCTCCTGTGTCTTGGTGTGTGAGACTATAATGACGCTCGTGTTGATTTTAGTAAAACTAATGTTTATAATGTTTGTTATTATGAATGCTAATGAACACAAAGGTCTTACGCGCAATATCGACGTGGCATTGCTGCGGGCGTTTGTGGCGGTCCTTGAAAGTGGCTCTATGACGATGGCTTCGGCCAAGTTGAACGTCACCCAAGGCGCCATTAGCCAACAGATCAAACGTCTAGAAGCATTCCTGCAAAAGAAGTTGGTTAACCGCAAGGGGGCGGGACTATCGGCCACCGTGGATGGGGAACGGTTGTTTCTTCATGCACAGCGTCTGATTGGACTTAATGATGAGGTGATGGGGCTTATGACGGCCCCTGAATTTACCGGTGTGGTGCGGTTGGGCATTCCCTACGACATTGTGTCCCCTTATGCAGCGCCCATTTTGCAAAGTTTTGCACAGGCCTATCCAAGGGTCCGCCTGGAACTGGCGCTTGATTCGACCAATGATTTGAAAAAAGCCTTCGCCCGTGGCGACATCGATTTGATGCTTTCGACCGAAAGCCACACGCCCAAGGGGGCAGAGCGCTTGATCCGGAGTGATTTGGTGTGGGCAGGAGCGGTGAATGGGGCAAGCTATAAACGAAACCCATTGCCGCTGATTTTGTGTAATGAAAATTGCTTGTTTCGACCCGCCATGCTTGAGGTTTTGGAAAAGGCTGGGCGCGACTGGAACATTACCGACGCGACGCGCAACATGGATGCCACGTTTGCCATGATACAGGCTGACCTTGGGATAACAGCTTTATTGGAAACGACGGTGCCCAGTGGGATTTCGGTGTTAGGTACTGAAGATGGCTTGCCAGAACTTCCAGAGTTCTTCATCAACCTGTACGCCCCCGCAAATGGGGCCACTTTGGTGGTGGCTGAATTGGCGAATAATATACGGGAGCAATTTTCAATGTGGCGTCGTTCACCAACGCTAGCAACAACTTAAAAGCATTTTTTCCAGGCTATTGTTTTTTGCTCTTCATCCAACTCCATAGGTAGGAAAGGCCCCAAATCGGCAGCACCAAAATTGCGCCCATGACCACATAGGGGCCGACTTTTTGGCCGAAGTTCAAGAGCCACTCAAAGATAGATCGTCCCGTTTCTCCAGCCCACGCGTAAACGTCTTCGGGGGTGGTGTTGAAAAAAGATAAAATCAGTCCAATCACCAGACACCAGATGATCAATTTAACGACGGGAATGCGCGGAGGGGTGCTGGCCATGATATCTCGCAAAAGTCTGTTGAAGGTAATCGAGGGTTCAGCAAAACATTCGATCTTTTGCCTTTATAAGCAACGGGACCCAACCTGTCCATAGCCTTGTGGCTCGCCAATATTCGTTGAAGGTCCTTAAAAATTGTCCTCAATTTCAGTGGATTACAATTTGCTCTAAAGGAAGCCTTTACAAGCTCTAAGGAGCGGGGTAAGCCTTATCTGAACTACCCCTTTGAGGATTTCTTAGTTTGCGCAGGGGTAGGGTGCCACAGGGCGGTGCGCCGAGGGTCTGTCGATTCCGGGTTGCAGCCGTATGTGGGGGGTGTAAACGGGGGGAATATGAATATAGGTAACGTCTCAGGCAGTTTTCAAAGTAAAATACGGGATGGGCGAGAGCCAGAGAAAAGGGCTGTAGAGGTTGTTGTTGCGGACAAGTCGCCCTTAATATTGCACGGCCTAGCGAATATTTTAGACAATGATGACCGTTTCAACCTGGTCGCCACCGCCGCAGATGGCGAACGTTTCATGGAAGCCTTGGAACGGTTTAGCTTTGATGTCGCGCTCATTGGCTGGAATATGCCCTACCTGAATGGTCAGGGGGTTCTGCAAAGTTTACAAAAACGCGAAGGTGAAAAACCGCGCATTATTGTTTTTACGGGGAATGGCGCACCGGATATTCCGCGCCAGGTTATGCGCTTTGGTGGGGCTGGGTTTTGCTCTAAAACCGATCAACCGGCACAGGTCCTTGAAACCGTCCTGTCCGTGGCCGAAGGACGGATGGTGTTTCCCTTTATGGATTTGTCGCGCGCCGGATCAGACCCTTTTTCCAGCTTAACAGCACGGGAACAAGAACTCTTGGCCTCTTTGTCTAGGGGGCGTACTAACCAACAAATCGCTGGCGATCTGACGATTTCGCTCAATACCGTGAAGTTTCACCTGAAAAATTTGTACGGTAAGTTAGACGTGAAGAACCGCGCCCAAGCCGTTGCGTGCTATTTGAATGCCAGCGGAAATGTGTAATTGTCATTACTAACAACAGGTTAACTTTCTATCATCCGTTGGTTTTGAAAAAACCATCCTTTTGGGTTGGTTAATGCCCACACGAAAGAAATATCAGGACCCCCCGCCGGGGTGTTTGAATTGACCTAAGCTCAGGCTTTGATAGGGCCTTCCTCATGGGGGGGGATGCGCATACAGCAGTACGCGGTAAATGAGTTGCCGGAACGAAGTGGGTTTTTAAATTCATGCCATTCAAACGGATCACGCGTCCAATTGTTCTTGGCATTGTTGGGGATAGCGCATCCGGTAAAAGTACGATCGCCCAAGCGATTACGGAAATTCTTGGACCAGACAGGGTGGTGAGCATCTGCACCGATGATTATCATAAGTTTGATCGTCGTCAACGCACAGAACAAGGTATTACGGCTCTCAATCCTGTTGCGAACCATTTAGATATTGCCGAACAACACATTCGGTTGTTACGCCGAGGAGAAAGCATACTCAAACCTGTTTACGACCACGGAAAAGGAACCTTCAGTGGTTGGGAGCGTGTCGAGCCAAGAGAATACCTAATTGTCGAAGGCTTGCTGGGCTATGGTACGCGGGCTTTGTGTGATTGTTATGATGTGAAGGTGTATTTGGAGCCCAAAGAGGAACTCCGCGCCATTTGGAAAATTCAGCGCGACACGCAACAGCGCGGATATTCAAAACAGCGCGTGCAGGAAATTTTGGACCGACGTAAAAGTGATGGGGAAAAGTTCATTCACCCCCAGCGTGCGTTTGCTGATATGGTGGTGTCGTTTTATCCACCTTTGAATAACGATGGAGAAACGGGCGCACATTTGAATGTACGCCACACGCTGCGGCCAACACTCCCTCACCCGGATTTAACCCCGGTTTTGGATGTCGCGAAAAATGGTTTTCGGTTAGAGTTGGCGCGCGATATTGACGGCAAGCCTGTGGATGTTTTGGATATTCACGGCGATCTATCGGATGAACGGGCCAAAGCGGTTGAAAACCTGCTTTGGAACCTCATTCCAGAGGCTCAGCATCTGCGTGAAAACGTGGGCCAGTTTAGAGATGCAAAGAATCATGCGGCGCTGAGTCATCCTTTGGCGCTGTCGGAACTATTAATTACGTATCACATGGTCAAGGCAGCCCTTGGCCAAAATGCAGTTTAACGAATAACCGATTCAACGAATAACCGGTTCAACGGGGAGAATTTAAGTCCATGACCGCAACCCATCACGAAATGGCTAATGCCATCCGCTTTCTGGCCGTAGACGCCGTCCAGGCAGCTAACTCTGGCCACCCTGGTATGCCTATGGGCATGGCAGATGTTGCCACGGTGCTCTACACCAAATTCATGAAATATGATCCTAAAGACACCAAGTGGTCCGATCGTGACCGCTTTGTTCTGTCTGCGGGTCACGGTTCTATGTTGATGTACTCGCTGTTGTATCTTTCCGGCGTTGACGACATCACCATGGATGATTTGCGCAACTTCCGCAAAATGGGCTCTAAAACAGCTGGTCACCCAGAATATGGCCACATCGAAGGCATTGAAACCACCACAGGTCCTTTGGGCCAAGGGATCACCACTGCTGTCGGTATGGCGTTGGCTGAAAAAATGCAGGCGACCCGTTACGGTGATGATATTTCCAATCACTACACCTACACCATCGCGGGCGACGGTTGCTTGATGGAAGGTATTTCCCAAGAAGCCATTTCCATGGCGGGTCACTTGAATTTGAGCAAGCTGATCGTGATGTGGGATGACAACGAAATCTGCATCGATGGCAACACCAACTTGACCTTGATTGATGATCAATGCGCACGTTTCGAAGCCAGTGGCTGGGATACCCAAGCCATTGACGGTCATGATCCTGTGGCTATTGAAGCGGCGATCGCAGCGGCTCGTAAATCTGACAAGCCATCCTTGATTGCTTGCAAAACCACCATCGGTTATGGCGCACCAACGAAAGCTGGCACCCACGATGTTCACGGTGCAGCCCTGGGTGACGCAGAAATCCAAGGTATGCGTGAAGGCCTCGGTTGGCACTCACCTCCGTTCGTTATTCCTGATAACGTTTTGGAAGCTTGGCGTTCCGCTATGGCGAAAAACTCCGTGGCTCGCGAATCATGGGAAGGCCGTCTGAACGCTTTGGACGATGCTACGAAAGCTGAGTTCGTTCGCACCGATGCTGGCACCTTGCCTGCGGGTTGGGAAGACAAGCTGAATGCATTCAAAAAAGCAACGGCTGAAAACCATCCTAAATTGGCAACACGTCAAGCTTCCGGCAAGGTTTTGGAAGTTCTAACGGCTGCCATTCCTGAAATGATCGGTGGTTCTGCTGATTTGACCGGATCTGTGAACACCAAGACGCCGTCTACGCCGTCTATTTTGAACACGGACTTTAGTGGTCGTTACATTCACTATGGTGTGCGTGAACATGCGATGAGTGCGGTGATGAACGGTTTGTGCTTGCACGGCGGCTTCATTCCTTACTCTGGTACGTTTGCCATGTTTGCCAACTACATGATGGGCGGCATTCGTTTGTCGGCTTTGATGGAAAAACGCGTGGTTTATGTTTTGACCCACGATTCCATCGGTTTGGGCGAAGATGGGCCAACTCACCAACCTGTTGAAACGCTGGCTATGCTGCGTTCCATGCCGAACTTCAACACCATGCGTCCGTGCGACGTTGTTGAAACGGCTGAATGCTGGGCGATCGCGCTTCAATCTGAAAAAACGCCAACCGGCATGATGCTTACACGTCAAGGTCTTGAGCCACAACGCACCACACACACAGACGAAAATCTGTGCGCGAAGGGTGCTTATGTGTTGTTTGAAGGCGAAGGCGGCGACCGTCAAGTGGTCTTGTTGGCCTCAGGTTCGGAAGTTGAAATCGCTGTGGCAGCTCGGGAAATTTTGCAAGCTGAAGGCATTTCAACGGCTGTTGTGTCTATGCCCTGCTGGGAACTGTTCGACGCGCAAGACGATGCGTACCGCGCATCCGTGTTGGGTGAAGGCATTGTTCGGGTTGGCGTTGAAGCGGCTATGCGCTTTGGCTGGGACAAGTATATTGGATTCAAAGGTGGCTTTGTCGGCATGACCGGCTTTGGTGCTTCTGCTCCGGCTCCTGAACTGTACAAACACTTTGGTATCACGCCTGAGAACGTCGTTGCAGAAGCAAAAGCGCGTCTGTAATCGTCTTAGGTCTTTAAACAACGTAATTAACATATAAGGAGTGAGAAAAATGGCTCTCGTAACTATGCGCCAGCTTCTCGATCACGCAGCTGAAAATAACTATGGCTTGCCCGCGTTTAACGTCAACAACATGGAACAAGTCAAAGCCATCATGGAAGCCGCTGATGCGGTTGACAGCCCGGTCATCCTTCAAGGCTCTGCCGGGGCCCGTGGCTATGCAGGCGAAACCTTCCTGCGCCATCTAATCTTGGCGGCTATTGAAGCCTATCCACACATTCCCGTGTGCATGCACCAAGATCATGGCGCGTCTCCGGACGTCTGCCAACGCTCCATTCAATCGGGCTTTAGCTCGGTTATGATGGATGGTTCTTTGGAATCTGATGGTAAAACACCTGCGTCTTACGAATACAACGTCGACATCACCCGCAAAGTGGTCGATATGGCCCACGCGTGTGGCGTTTCTGTTGAAGGCGAATTGGGGTGCTTAGGCTCTCTTGAAACCGGCGTTGCAGGCGAAGAAGACGGTCAAGGCGCTGAAGGCGTCTTGGATATGGATCAAATGTTGACCGATCCTGACGAAGCCGCTGATTTCGTGAAGAAAACCAACGTTGACGCTTTGGCGATTGCGATTGGCACCTCTCACGGCGCGTACAAGTTCACCAAAGAACCAACGGGCAAAGTTTTGCGCATTGATCGGGTGAAAGAAATCCACGCGCGTATTCCTTCGGTTCACTTGGTTATGCACGGGTCCAGCTCGGTGCCACAAGACTGGTTGAAGATCATCAACGATTTTGGTGGCGATATGGCGCAAACCTATGGCGTGCCAACCGCTGAAACCGTTGAAGGCATCAAGTCTGGTGTGCGTAAGGTCAACATCGATACCGATCTTCGTATGGCATCTACGGGCTCTGTGCGTCGTCACTTGGAAGAAAATAAATCCAACTTCGATCCTCGTAAGTTCTTGGCGGCCGCGACAACAGGTATGCGCGACATCTGCAAAAACCGCTACGAAGCTTTCGGTTCCGCAGGTCATGCCTCCGAAATCACCGCGAAGTCTCTGGAAGTTATGTTCGCAGAATACGCTTCAGGTTCTTTGGACGCTAAAGTTAGCTAAGACTTTAAGTTCAACGACGAAACAAAAAGGGCGGTCCTCACGGATCGCCCTTTTTTTGTCTGGAATGCGTGGGGAAGGGCGCTCATATTGTGCTTTCAGCGCAGGGGACAAACGGTTAACACAAATCACAATCCGCTTTGATCCATTTCGACCATAGACTTTCATTCAGAACATTGTACAAAATATCATGACTAAATTTGCAAGTGATGCGCTGATATTCACCTTAATCGGTACGCAATCGGGATAAACAATGGACGAACTTAAAGAAGACCTGCGCCATGTTCGATCCAGAATATGCGACATGATGCTTTTTGCCTCTGCAGCCTTGGTTGTTCCAGCCGTATCCGCAAGTGTCTATCGATCCATGTTCATCGGGTGGCAATGGCAGATGGGGCTTCACATTGCGACCGCCGTTGTGATTTGGATCCTTTTGATCTTTCGAAAAAAAATTCCTTACCCCCTCCGGGCCGGGACCCTTGTCTTCATTTTTCTTTTGATTGGCCTCGTGGGGTTTTGGAAAACGGGTATTGTCGCGGGGGCAAACCCGCTGTTGTTGTTGGCTCCGGTGATGGCAACCATCCTGTTTGGAAAGCGGCTCGGAATCCCTTTTACGGTGGTCATGATTTCCATGATGATTGTAACGGCTTACAGTTTTATTTTCGGGGGTCGAACCTTTGTGATCGACACCACGACCGCCGTTTCCTATATGCCGGTGTGGGTGACCTACTTGCTTACGGTTATTCTTGCCGTTGTGACGTCCATCTCTGCCATATCGATGTCTAACCATCACCTTGCGGCGGCGTTGATGAAATCAAGAAAGAGCCAAGGGGACCTGGAATACCTGAACAAAGACCTTGAACAGCAAGTGTCCCTTCGCACGTCCGAATTGGAAGGTGCTAAAATAAGAGCCGAACTGCAAGCCCGTACGGATGTCCTGACGGGGTTAAATAACCGTCGCGCCTTTTTCGAATATGCTGAAGTGATGGATGCTCAATCTCGCCGCTATAACCACACCTACGTGATTGCCATGATCGACATTGATCATTTCAAACAGGTCAACGACACCTGGGGTCACGAAGCCGGGGATGACGCGCTGGTGGTCGTTGGGAACGCAATTTTCAAAATCCTTCGAGAAACCGACATCATCGGCCGAATTGGCGGTGAGGAATTCGCTGTCATTATGTCAGAAACAGACCTTGATGAAGGTGTGATGTTGGCTGAACGCCTGCGTAAATCAATTGAAGAGATGGTGATTGAAACGGCCAAAGGTGACATCAATTTGACGGTCAGTATCGGTGTTGCCGCATGTGATGATCAGAACCTTTCCTTGGAATCGGTCATGGCCAGTTCCGATGCAGCCTTGTATTCAGCCAAGAATGCCGGACGAAATAGAACGCACCACCACCTGGAAAGCTCAAAACAAACGGTAACTGTATAGGTCTTATGGACACAGAAAGACACGCCCATAATCTGCGCGCGATTGGCCTGATTTTATTGGGAGCCTTGCTTTTGTCTTTGATGGATGGGGCCATGAAGCATTTGCTGGACCAGGGCTATGGTGTGATGCAAATGATGGCCGTGCGCGGGTGGTTTATGGTGCCGATGATGGGGCTGTGGGCGTGGAAAAAAATGCCCGAAGGATCCTTGAAAACAACGCGTCCAGGCCTTCACTTTATCCGGGCTCTTATTGGTTTTTTTGCACCTCTGTTTTTTTTCACGGCACTGATCACCATGCCGCTTGCCGATGCAACGGTGATTGTCTTTGGTTCAACGTTCATCATGACGGCGCTTTCCGTGCCTTTGTTTAAAGAATACGTCGGGCCGCACCGTTGGAGCGCCGTTGTTTTGGGTTTTGTGGGTGTTTATATCGCCACCAACCCAAGTGGTGATTTTTTCAATGGCGGGGCTATTTATGCCATCTTAGCCAGCTTGGCTTATGCCCTGATGATGTTGATCACGCGGGGGATGGGCACGGGAGAAGGGGTCTTTAAACAGGTGTTTTATTTCACGGTTTGGGCAACTTTGGTTGCGACGGTTTTGTCCTGGTCGGCCTTTGTTGCAATTTCTGTTGTGGATTTGGGTTGGGTTTTTCTGATTGGAGCCTTTTCCGTGTTCGGTCATTTGTGCCTGGCCCGAGCTTATTCCTTAGCCCCGGTAGGGGTGGTGGCTCCGTTTGAATATTCGCTTCTCGTATGGGCAACGTTGATCGGCTTTGTCGTGTGGGGACACATTCCGGGACTTCAAGTTATCATCGGCGCCATCATCATCGTCGCCAGTGGTCTGTACCTGTTGCACCGCGAGCACCGCCTTAAGCACAACTCTAAGGCCCGCTAGCCACATCCAATTGAAACACACCCCTAACATGCTGGCATATGGGTATCGCCTTTTTGTGTAAAAAAATGCCAGAGCGGGGACACAAATCAAGTGTCCCCATTCTGGCAAGTAATCGTGTTTGTCTTTCGGTTAAGCCTGTTTGATGTCGGTGAGGAACTTTTCAACTTGGCTCGACAAGGTTGCAGATTCGTCTTTGAGTTCATGGACAACCTGCAAAACCTTGTTAGAGGCCCCGGCTGTTTCCCCAGCCGCTTGGCGAACACCTTCGATGTTTTGTGAGACGTCAGAGGTCCCTTGAGCCGCCTGTTCCACATTCCGGGCAATTTCTTGGGTCGCTGCACCTTGTTCTTCTACAGCGGCGGCAATACCAGATGTGATTTCATTGATTTGACCAATGGTCCCCCCGATGCTGCCGATGGCCGTCACGGCTGCCTGGGTGGCATTTTGAATGTCGCTGATTTGCGAACTGATTTGTTCCGTCGCCTTGGCCGTTTGATTGGCCAAATTTTTGACTTCGGATGCCACAACAGCAAAGCCTTTGCCAGCGTCGCCGGCGCGGGCGGCTTCAATTGTGGCGTTTAGGGCCAAAAGGTTGGTTTGATCCGCAATGTCGGTAATTAAGGCCACAACTTCGCCGATTTTGTTGGCCGCCTCAGCCAGACCTTGAATTTTCTCATTGGTGTTTTCAACTTCAACAACGGCAGACCCGGCTATGTCGGTGGATTGGGAAACCTGTCTGGAAATTTCGACAATACTGGCCGCCAATTCTTCCGAAGCCGCCGAAACGGTTTGGACGTTGACGGAGGCTTCTTCGGAGGCCGAGGCCACGGTCACGCTTTGCGCCGTCGTTTGTTCCGCAATCGCGGACATGTTTTGCGCTGTTTCTTCCATGCTGCCTGTCGATTTATCGACGCTTTCCAACATGGATGAAATGTCCTTGTCAAAAGATGCGGTGATTTGATCGCGCAATTCTGCCCGGCGGACACGTTCTTTTTGTTCTTCCGCGACACTGTCAGAGAGTTCTTTGTTTTTGATAAGGCTTTCCTTGAAAACCTGAACCGATGCGGCCATCTCACCAACTTCATCTTCACGGCCTTGGGCCGGGATGTCGATGTTGTAGTTGCCCCCAGACAAGGTGTTCATGGCAGACGTCATGGATTTTATTGGGGTGGAAATCAGGCGACTGACGAAAAAGCCAATGGAAAATCCGATCACGGCCGTCAGAATGGAAAAGATAACCATGTTTTGAGCCGCAGCGGCTTCATGGTGTTCTGCGGCAAGCAGGGCCTTTTCGGTGAAGGCTTCGATTTCTTTTAAAAGTTTTGTGATTTCATCAATTAACAGAACCTGTTCGGCTTCAATGGTTTGTAAAAGACCGGAAAGCTCGCTGTCTGTTGCCCCGTTGTTGATGGCTTCAATGGCTTTTTGTACGGTGTGGTCATATTCTTCGTGCTGGACTGCGATCCGTTCGGCCTGAACCAGAGCCGATTGCAGTTTTTCTTTTTCAAGGTCTGATAAATGATCAGATTTAAGATCTTTTTTGACCATCTCAAGAACGTTTGAAATTTCTTCCTGAGCCAATTTGCTATATTTTTCAAAATTGGCTTCGGCGGCTTTCAGGTGAGAATTGCCTCCGTGTTCAGAGCCAAGACCGGACAGACGTAAAATCTGTTCAAAATTGATGGCTTGTTCCAATTGGTTGATTTCAACCTCTGTCAGAGCATTCACCATCGGTATATCACGTTCGGCAACACCTTGAATTTCAAAACCAAGGTTGGTCATTTGAGAATACGTAATGAAGGACCCAACCGCCCCGATCATGATGGGAATGATCACAACCACCATAATTTTATTATTGATTTTCCAATTGTTGAATTTAAGCATTTTTCCCCCTAAATAATTTTACATTCGTACTTGTAAAATAGCTAACGTACTCAATTAAAAAGATATTCGCGCTGATAGGGTTCCCCAAACGGACCCTATTTTTTACAGATACTAGTTGATTTATCCCCATTATGAAAGCGGGTTCTTTTTGAAGTCACTCGCCATCCTCGATTTTATGATTTGGGTAATTCTCGCCCTCTGGAATTGAACGCAGTGATAGATACAAGACTCTCTTCAAAGGGGGGCATATTGAACAGGGTGACGGTATCGGCATAAGCGATATCGATTTTGCTTTTAACCCTATTTTTGCGTAGAGAAACCCGCCACAGCTAAGCCCAAAACGGCCACCGCTGCGAGTCAAAGACCAGTCCCTTTGTTCATGAACGGGTGCTAAAATTGAATGCGGGTATTAGGCTTTCAGAATGCGACTGGCATCTGACGTTTTAAGTAAGTCTTGCAGCAAGTCCCAGCCTTCATCCCAAACGCCCAGGTAGGAATCCGCATTGATATGACCATGTGGGCCGATATTGACCAAATCAGCTCCCCAAGCCGAAGCGAACTGCTGCGCCTTGGGCTCATCGATATAGTGATCATTGGTGCTGGTAACGACTGTGGCGGAGAAGGGCAATGGTTTTAAGGGCATAGGGGCGAAGCAGGTGGCTTCGGCCGGGACTATGTTGGGCGAGTCTAAGTCGGGCGGGGCAACCAACAACGCCCCTTTGATGGGAGTGGATTGGTGGTTCAAAGCCCAATGCGCGATCAAGCTGCAGCCGAGGCTGTGGGCAACCAACAGCGGCGGCTCGTCGCACGCTTGAATGGCCAGATCTAAGCCGTCTAACCACAACGCTTTGTCGGGGAGGTTCCAGTCTACGCCTAACACCCAGCGGCACCCAGGGCGGTCATTTCGCCATTGGCTTTGCCAATGGTCAATGCCGGACCCGCCTAAGCCGGGGATGAGGAGGACTTGGTTCATTATATTATAGTCTCTGTTTAAAAGTTCACTTTATACTAGTCAGATATATTCTCAACTTAGTCAAATTTTAAGTGATTTTTTTTAAGGGAACAGGCGGGATGGGCTTGCCATCCGGGCCCGTGATCACGGTCTGCGGTTTGGCTGGCTCATAAGTTCTAAATTGCGTCTGGTGCTGGTCTTGATCCGGGGTGTTGGCTTGAGACATGCTCTCAAAATGAGGTTCTCGGTTCAAAATAGCCGAGGCTTCATTGAGCAAGAAGGTTTTAAACGCCAGGGCAATTGGCGATAAGCGTTTGCCTTTGCGGTGCAACACATGCCATTGGCGCATAATGGGGAAGTGCAAGATATCTGGCACGATCAAGTGACCGAGTTGCATTTCGTTTTGCACCGCATCGCGGCTCATAATGCCGAGGCCAAGCCCGGCCTGAACGCTTTGTTTGATGGCTTCGTCAGAACTGACTTCCATGCCGGTGGTCATACGGATGCCGTGCTGTTTGAAAAACAGCTCCATGGCTTTGCGTGTGCCAGAGCCTTCTTCGCGGACCAAAAACACTTCCTGTTCCAAGCGTTTGAGTTGGATCGAACGTTCGCGGCCAAAAATATGGTCTTTGGGGGCAATCAAAACCAAAGGGTTTTCCATAAAGACTCCGCCTTCGATTTCCGTTTCAACGGGCGGGCGGCCCATGATCACCATATCAACTTCATTGTTTTCAAGCTGGCTGATCAGTTGTTCTCTGTTGGAAACATCCAATTTGACGTTCACGCCGGGATACCGTTTGTAAAAAATACTCAGCAATTTTGGGGCAAAGTAGTGAGCCGTGGTGGCGACCGAAATTCTTAAGGTCCCGCGTTCTAAATCTTTGAAACTCGACAGATCGGCATCTAAGTCTTCAACCTGTTGCAAGATCGATCGGGCGTAATTACGGACCTCGCGTCCCGCCTCGGTGAGATATATTTTTTTGCCCATCTGTTCAAACAGAGCCTGACCAATTTGCTCTTCAAGCTGCTTCACTTGCATGGATACGGCGGGTTGGGTAAGATTCAGCTCAGTGGCCGCTTTGGTAAAGCTTAGGAGGCGGCTTACGGTGGTGAATGCCAACAATTGTTTGAGGGTGATATTCATGAACGCCACTTGTATCAAAGAGTTGCTATATGTTGTGGTGCCACTCTAGCAAAACACACAAGCATAAGCAAATATTATGCTAACCATTAAAATAAATTGCTTTTTTTATGGATTAATCTTCGCTATGGTAACTGAACTTGAAGCCCACATGTTTGGGGGGCGACAACAACTTATTTAATTTGCAAAGAAACATTTGAGGAGACTTTAAGATGGCTTTGTTAGATCAGACGAACCGTTATTCAGATTTAAGCTTAGACGAAGATGAACTTATTAAAGGCGGCAAGCACGTACTTGTCGCTTATTTAATGAAACCCGCAACGGGCTACGGTTATTTGGAAGCGGCCGCTCACTTTGCAGCTGAAAGCTCCACCGGGACCAACGTTGAAGTGTCCACCACGGATGATTTCACCAAAGGTGTTGATGCGCTTGTTTATGAAATCGACGAAGCCAAAGAAATCATGAAGATCGCTTATCCTTCGGATTTGTTTGATCGCAACATCACCGACGGTCGCGCTATGATCGTGTCTTTCTTGACCCTGGTCATTGGTAACAACCAAGGCATGGGCGATATTGCTTACGGCAAAATGCTCGATTTCTACGTCCCACCAGCTTACTTGCGCTTGTTTGATGGTCCGTCCAAGGACATCACCGACATGTGGCGCATCTTGGGTCGTCCGTTGGTTGATGGCGGCTATATTGCCGGTACCATCATCAAACCTAAATTGGGTCTGCGTCCAAAACCATTTGCTGAAGCTGCTTATCAGTTCTGGCTTGGTGGTGACTTTATTAAGAATGACGAACCTCAGGGCAACCAAGTTTTCTGCCCTATGAAAGAAGTCATTCCTTTGGTCTATGACGCCATGAAACGCGCTCAGGACGAAACTGGTGAAGCTAAGTTGTTCTCCGCGAACATTACGGCGGATGATCACTATGAAATGGTTGCCCGTGGCGAATTTGTCTTGGAAACCTTTGGCCCAGATGCTGATAAAGTGGCCTTCTTGGTTGATGGTTATGTGGGTGGACCCGGTATGGTCACAACCGCACGCCGCACCTTCCCTGGTCAATACCTGCACTATCACCGTGCCGGCCACGGCGCTGTGACGTCTCCTTCGGCTAAACGTGGTTACACCGCGTTTGTTTTGGCCAAAATGTCCCGTCTGCAAGGTGCTTCTGGTATCCACGTGGGCACCATGGGCTACGGCAAAATGGAAGGCGAAAACGACGATCGCAACATTGCTTACATGATCGAACGTGATTCTGCTGATGGACCTTTCTATCATCAAGAATGGCAAGGTATGAAGCCAACCACCCCGATTATTTCGGGCGGCATGAACGCTCTGCGTTTGCCTGGCTTCTTTGAAAACCTTGGCCACGCCAACATCATCAACACGTCGGGTGGTGGGTCTTATGGCCACATCGATAGCCCTGCTGCTGGTGCGATCTCCTTGCGTCAAGCTTACGAATGCTGGAAAGAAGGTGCTGATCCTATCGAATGGGCGAAAGAGCACAAAGAATTTGCACGGGCCTTCGAAAGCTTCGAACACGATGCCGATTCAATCTTCCCAGGTTGGCGCGATAAGTTGGGCGTGCACAAATAAGCACTCCGGCAATTTGCCATATCTTAAAGGCGGCTGGGGGCGGTATACTGCTTCCAGCCGTTTTTTTCGTCCAACACAGTATTTGAAAGATTCCAAGCTATGTCAGATGTTCAACAGTATTTGATTCAAGACGAACCGTTTTACCAAGCCGTTGGGAACGAAATCGAATTGTACGAAGCCGCTTATACCGAGCGTTTGCCCCTGATGGTCAAAGGTCCAACCGGATGCGGCAAGTCCCGATTCATTGAATACATGGCGTGGAAGCTGAAAAAGCCTCTGATTACGGTGGCTTGTAACGAAGACATGACGGCCAGCGATTTGGTTGGGCGGTATTTGTTGGATGCCAATGGCACCCGTTGGTTGGATGGCCCGTTGACCGTGGCGGCACGTTATGGCGCCATTTGTTATTTGGATGAAGTGGTTGAGGCGCGCCAAGACACCACCGTAGTCATTCACCCGTTGACCGATCACCGTCGCACCTTGCCGTTGGATAAAAAAGGCGAATTGGTCAATGCGCATGAAGACTTCCAATTGGTGATTTCCTATAACCCGGGCTATCAAAGCCTGATGAAGGACTTAAAACAGTCCACCAAACAACGTTTTTCCGGCCTTAATTTTGACTATGCCATGGGCAATCTAGAATCCGAGATCGTGGCCAAGGAAACAGGCCTCGACATGGATGTGGCGCAAAAGCTAGTAAAAATTGCTGAAACCGCCCGCAATTTGAAGGGGCATGGCCTTGATGAAGGCATTTCCACACGGCTGTTGGTTTATGCCGCGCGCTTGATTAAGCAGGGCATTAGCCCCAATGATGCTTGTCGTATGGCTATGGTGGCCCCGATCACCGATGACACCGACATTGCGGCGACCCTCAAACACGCCATTGATGCCGTTTTTGGTAAATAGATAAGGCAAAGCCTCGTCATGACCCTTAGCCAAGCCGAACTTGATGAACTGAGATCCTTGCTGACCTGCGGGTTTGAGCAATTGGATGTCGCGTTCGCGGGGTGCATGGAAGATGCTCACGCCCGGCTGAGCCCGGGTGCGGTGCTCAAGCTTTTGGAAGGTGGCTCGTTGATCGGCATGATTGGACGCGGTTACGAACCGGTTCAGGTCTATTTGGAAGAAATGCCGACAATCGCTCAGAATTTGGGCGAAGACACCATCGAAACGGTCAGCAAAGCGGTGTGGAAAATGTCACGCACCCCTAACGGTAAAGGCATTTTACCGTTTTTGCAGACGCTGGGCGAAGCCGCTCGGCGCTTGGGCGCACATGCATTGTTTGAAAACTATATCAAAATCGTTTTTGATATGGGGGACAGCACTTCTAAGTCCGTTCACGGCACAATACCAACCATTCCCAGCCCCGGTTTCGTCTTCTTTTTGAACCAAATGCCGCATCTGCTGAACCAGTTGTCTTTGGAAGGCATTCGCAATTGGATGGAATACGGGGTTAAGCATTACAACAATCACCCAGAGCGCCAGGTCGATTATTTCACGCTCCAGTCGGCCGATTCCAAGGCGATCATGCAACGCGAACGTCATGGTACGTTGTTTGCCGATGTTGAACGCAAACTGGGCCTGTATATGAAGGCTCTGTGGGAAGAAAAGACGTACTTTATACCCTATTCCTTAGGCTTTGACGAACTTCGCAAGCCTATGCCGTATTTTGACGAGCTTGGCCTTAGGGTCCCTGACGTATATGACGATAAAGATGGGGTGCGGGGGATCGACCGATACCGCGCCATGTTGGGGCATATGGCGGCTCACAGACGCTGGACCGTAGCGATTTTTGCCGATAACTTCAGCCCGTTCCAGCGCGTTGCTGCCGAATTGTTTGAAGACACCCGCGTGGAATATTTGATGATGCGCGAATATCCTGGTATGCGCGGCTTGTACCAAAAGCTTCACCCCAAACCCGTAGAAGGGTCCGTTGATCCTGAAAAAGAATCAACCATTCGGCATCGCTTGGCGATGCTTTCTTACGCAATGTTAGACAGTGAACATAGCTATAAAGACAAAGATTTATTAGAGTTTGTCGATCGGTTTCATGACCTAATGAAGGGCGGCGATGGCTCGACTCAAGACGTTGCGACCCTCGCCATCCAATACATTGCACGGACCCGCCGTCAAACCGATGCCTCGGCCAATGTCTGCTTTACAGATACGGAAGTCGATTACCGTGATGACAATCGCCACATGTGGAAATTCTACGAGCTGGGCGACGAAGAAGAAATGTTCGACGAACCGGACAGAACCAAGGCCGAAGAAGAAGAGCAAGCGCAAGGCTTACCCCCACGTCATTATCCAGAATGGGACTACGGGTCTAAAAGTTACCGGCCCGACTGGGTTAGCCTTTATGAAAGTTTACACCGTCCTGGAAATCCGACCCTGATTGACGACATTTTGACCAAACATGCTTTGTTGGCAAAGCGGTTGAAGCAAATCTTGGATATGCTGAAACCCCAACAATTCGTGCGGGTGCGTTATCAAGAGGAGGGCACGGAATTGGACTTGGATGTGGCGATTCGGTCGTTGATCGATTTGAAAGCCGGGGCCACACCAGATCCGCGCATCAACATGAGCCACCGTACCGATGGGCGCGACATTGCGGTGTCGTTGCTGTTGGACCTCTCACAATCGGTGAACGAAATTCCCGAAGGGTGCACCCAGTCTATTCTAGAGATTTCCCAAGAAGCGGTGTCGTTGTTGGGGTGGGCCATTGGTCATCTCGATGATGATTTTGCCATTGCGGGCTTTTCCTCAAACACCCGCCACGAAGTCCGTTATCAGCATATCAAGGGCTTTTCCGAGCCTTGGAACGACGATGTCAAAGGCCGCTTGGCGGGAATCGAAGCTGGCTTTTCCACCCGCATGGGGGCCGCGATCCGTCACGCTGGACATACCTTGTCCATGCGTCAGGCCGATAAAAAGCTGTTGTTGGTGCTGACCGATGGCGAACCTGCCGATATTGACGTGGATGATGAGCAACATTTGATCCAAGATGCCCACAAAGCGGTGCAAGAGCTGGATCAAGACGGCATCTACACCTATTGCATCAATTTGGACCCCAAAGCCGATGCCTATGTCGGTGATATCTTTGGAAATCAGTTCACGGTGATCGACAATGTGGACCGGCTTCCCGAAAAACTTCCACAATTGTTTATGTCTTTAACAAAATAACCGCCCTCAAAATTGACTTACCTGAAGACACGGCCTAAAAACATCGCTAGAATTAGCCTGTGATTATTCGAGATCGTGGCGTTCTGGACGACGAGTAAACCTGGGGAGGTCCGCTCGTAATTTTCCCAGAACAGCCCGGGAGACCTCCGTCTTAGGACGGAGGTCTTCATTTTTACAAAAGGGGGCTAATCCATGGCCCCTGTGCAACATACCCTACGGAGAAGCTTAATGACCAATACAGTCAAAATCGCCCCGTCTATCCTTTCCGCCGACTTTGCGCGCCTTGGCGAAGAAGTCAAAGCCGTTGACGAAGCCGGTGCAGATTGGATTCATATTGACGTGATGGACGGCCACTTTGTGCCAAACCTGACCTTTGGCCCCCCGGTCATTTCGTGCATTCGCCCGTGGACCAAAAAATTCTTTGACGTTCACCTGATGATCGACCCGGCTGGTCCGTTCTTGGAAGACTATGCCAAAGCTGGTGCCGACCAAATCGTCGTCCACGCCGAAGCCGACAAGCACCTAGACCGTTCGATTCAAGTCATTAAGGGCCTGGGCAAAAAAGCTGGGGTATCGTTGAACCCCAGCACCCCCGTATGCATGTTGGAAAACGTGCTGGACCAGCTCGACATGGTGTTGATCATGAGCGTAAACCCAGGTTTCGGTGGGCAAAGCTTCATTCCCGCCGCCTTGGATAAAATCCGTGCCGTCAAGGCCATGATTGGTGATCGTGACATTGACATTCAAGTCGATGGCGGCGTCAATGCCGCAACGGCTAAGTCTGTGGTTGATGCCGGGGCAACCTGTTTGGTGGCCGGGTCTGCGGTGTTTAAGGGTGATGACTATGTCGCCACCATCAAGGCGATCCGCGACTCTTACAGCGCCTAATCAACCGTTTTATCCAAACGTATTAAGCCCGCCTAGGTCATGCTAGGTGGGCTTTTTTGTTATTTGTTACAAAGTACAAGCGGGCTGCATTACTCATTTGTATTATATACATGACGGGCATGGATAATGTTATAATGCAGGCGTTAAAGGGGGGTAGAGTTTGAAATATAGGCAAGCCTTAATATCGGCTATTATAGCCACCAGCCTTGTGTTGGCGGTGGTGGGCTATATCGATCAAGATCAAGAGGCGGCTTTTCATCACGAGCGGCAGATGGAAGTCATTGATAAGCTCGGAACGGTGCGGGCAGGGCTGGAAACAGGGCTGAATTCGCATCTAAGTTTGGTTCATAGCTTGGCAGCATTGGCAAAATTCCAACAGCATTTTTCTGCCCAGGATTTTCATGTCTTCGCCCAAGACTTAGCTCAAGAACACCCCGACATTCGCAGCCTTCAACTGGCCCCTAAGGCGGTGGTAAGCTACGTTTACCCCGTCAAAGGTAACGAAGCGATCATCGGTTATGATTTGCTGGCCGACCCCGAGCAACGCGAGGTGGTCAGGCAGGTCATTCGTGATCGCAAACTGATCGTTTTGGGTCCCGTTGAGTTGAAACAAGGCGGCGTGGCCCTGATCGCTCGCCATCCCATCTATATGGCGGCTAAAAAAGGCGCGTCTGGAGATGGTGAATTTTGGGGTTTTGCAACGGTCTTCATTGATTTTCAGCCCCTTGTTGAGGCGTCTGGGTTGCTGAACGCCTCAAGTGATGTGCAATTTGCGCTACGCGGTAAAAACGGTCTGGGGGCAAATGGCGAAGTTATTTTTGGCAACGCGAGTTTGTTTACAGACACGTCTATGCTGCTGAATGTTTCCTTTCCCAACGGCTCGTGGCAGTTGGCGGGCATCCCCAAAGGGGGGTGGGTATCTTCTCGACCGGAACGTGGTTTGTTTTGGATGAGCGGCTTATTCATTGCCTTATGCGTCGGGGCTTTGATTTATTCTTTAATGCGCCGCACGGCTGAGCTTCGCAATGAGGCGAGCCAGCACGAGATGACGACGGAGGCCTTGCAACGGGCAAAAATTGAGGCCGAAACGGCGAATTTATCAAAGTCAGAGTTCTTAGCCTCCATGAGCCACGAGTTGCGCACGCCGTTGAATGCAATTCTTGGATTTTCCCAGATGTTACAGCTTGCTCCGTTGAGCAAGCTCTCGGACGCTCAAAACGGCTATGTCGAGAGTATTATCAATGGCGGCACTCATCTGCTTAAATTGGTCAATGAAATTCTGGACCTGGCTAAAATTGAAGCCAATCAAATGCCGTTGAATTTAGAAGACGTGACCGTCCGTGACGTTATCGAAGAGTGCGTGGCTTTGACAAAGCCTCTCGCAGATGTCCGGGGGCTTAAAATTGTTAATAATATTTCCAGCCAATTTCCAGCCGTTCTCAGAACAGACCGTCACCATTTCAAACAGATTACTTTGAACCTGTTGGCCAATGCGATCAAATACAATACCGACGAGGGTACGGTGTCCTTGAACGGCGTCGAAACCATTGACGGTTTCGCCACTGTATCTGTGGTCGATACCGGTGTTGGCATTGCTGCTGAGGATTACGACAATGTGTTTGAAATCTTCCACCGTCTGGGCGCAGATTCGATGATTGCCCAGGAAGGCACAGGCATTGGCTTAACGGTCAGTAAACAGCTTGTCGAACGCATGGGCGGTGAAATTGGCTTTGAAAGCGAAAAGGGCATTGGCAGTCGGTTTTGGTTCAAATTGCCGTTGGCAACGAACCAAAATGTGCTGATTTGGACCGATGATCTGCGTATTGGTGTCGAAGCCCTTGATAAGGACCACCAGCTTCTGTTTTCCTTGATGAACAAACTCACGCACCGCTCTGCAAATGATATGGACGTAGATAAAATCATTGATACGCTTTTGAATTATACCGTTTATCACTTCCAACGCGAAGAAATGGTCATGGAGGTGTGTGAACATCCAGGCCTAGAAGTGCACCGCCGTCTTCACAAAGACCTGAACGTAAAGCTCAGAACGCTTGCTGAGGCTTGGGCTGTAGATCGCAGTCCTTTGACTTTAGACAGCCTTAGGACGTTCTTGGGGCATTGGCTCAGCCGGCACGTTGGGGGAGTAGACACCCAAATTGCAGATTTCACCCAAGGTAAAGATCGTCTTTTTAATAAGTCGTTGGAAAAATTAGATTTGGTTAGTGGCTTTAACAATCTCAAGTTTTAAGGCTCCGCGACGGTCTTTTTATATGACAGCGCCAAAAATAAACCCTTGTTAATATCTATGTGTCTTAATAGAAGCTTGAATTTAGCAAGAATGCTGAATTTGCAGGTTGTGAACATAACTTCGCACAAACCATGTGAGCAAGAAAGAAAGCTTAGCCGTGGGTATCGTTCGTGAAATCAAGGATCGCGCAAGCCAGATTGTGGGACCCGTCATCGGAATGACTGTGGTGGTATACTTCGCCTATCACGCCGTTCAAGGAGACCGAGGTCTAATTGCGTTGGGTAAATTGCATCAAGACGTGGGCGAGCTTCAGGCCCAGGTTTTGGACACACGCGCCGAACGTATGGCTTATGATAAAAAAGTCCTCGCCTTAAGGTCCTATAATCTTGATTTTGACCTGTTGGAAGAACGGGCGCGGTTCGTCCTAGGTTATGGCTATGAAAATGATGTTCTTGTGATCTCAAAGCCGCCCTCTGATCGTTCCCGCGCTGTCGCAAAGACAGCGCCCTTTGAAGCAGGCCCTTAACATTATGAAACTTCCCCAAACACCGTATTGGGCGGTTATCTTTTCCAATCAACGCACCTCTGTAGATCCCAAAGGCTATGCTGCTATGGCGGCCCGGATGGTTGAACTGGCGTGTCAACAGCCCGGGTGCCTGGGATTTAAGAGCGCGCGCGATGCCGAAGGCTTTGGCATAACGGTCAGTTATTGGGAAAGTTTAGAATCGATCCAAGGCTGGCGGGATCACCCTGAACATAAAGCGGCTCAAGCCCTAGGGCGAGAGCAATGGTATGCAGACTATAGCCTGCAAATTTCCCGGGTCGAGCGGGCCTATGATTTTCAGGCGGCTCCCCAAAAAAATCCCTAAAATCCACCTTTTTACGGTTAACTGAATATAAGTTAAGTCTAAAAAAGTATTTAATATCAAGTGGATGTAGGCAAGCAAATCGCTTGCGCAGATGCCTGTGCGGATGTATTGTGGATGTCACCAAGTCGCCACGAACGAGCGACGACAAACGCTGGAGGTTACCCGCATGGCCAAAGCCGCTACCCCAACTCGTAAACCTGCCAAAAAAAAATCGGTATCGTCCCAACGCCCGGTCAAGCGTGATGCTTCGCCCCAAGAGTTGTTGGACTATTACCGTGAAATGTTGCTGATCCGCCGCTTTGAAGAAAAAGCAGGTCAATTATATGGCATGGGTTTAGCCGGAGGTTTCTGTCACCTGTACATCGGTCAAGAAGCCGTGGTTGTTGGGGTTCACGCCAATGCTCAACCGCAAGACAGCGTGATCACGTCATACCGTGATCATGGTCATATGTTGGTGTGTGACATGGAACCCAGGGGCGTTATGGCTGAACTGACGGGCCGCGAAGGTGGTTATTCGCGCGGCAAGGGCGGGTCCATGCATATGTTTTCCAAAGAAAAGAAATTTTATGGCGGGCACGGCATCGTGGGTGGACAGGTGCCGCTTGGCACCGGGTTGGCGTTCGCACACAAATACAACAAGGACGGCGGCGTTTGTTACACATACTTTGGCGACGGTTCGGTGAACCAGGGTCAAGTTTATGAAAGCTTCAACATGGCCCAGTTGTGGTCCTTGCCCGTGCTGTACATCATTGAAAACAACAAATATGGCATGGGGACGTCGATTGCCCGCCATTCATCGAACACCGAACTTTACCAGCGCGGCGCGGCCCACGGCATTCCGGGTGTGCAAGTTGACGGCATGGATGTTTTGGCGGTGCGCGATGCCACAGCCAAGGCGTTAGAACATGTACGAGGCGGCAAAGGGCCGTTCATTTTGGAAATGCTCACCTATCGTTATCGGGGCCATTCCATGTCCGATCCGGCAAAGTATCGCTCTAAAGATGAAGTGTCGAAGGTCCGCACAGAACAAGATCCTATTGATAACCTGCGCACCTTGATCTTGAAAACCAAGGCGGCCGACGAAGCAGCCTTGAAAGACATCGATCGCGACATCAAGGTGATTATCACCGAAGCCGCTGAGTTTGCGAAGACCAGCCCCGAACCCAATCCAGCCGAGCTGTACACCGACATCTTGGTCGAAGCGTAAGGCGGGGAGAACCAGTTATGCCTATTCAAGTCTTAATGCCAGCCTTGTCCCCCACCATGACCGAAGGCAATTTAGCCAGTTGGAACGTTAAAGAAGGCGATCCGGTGAAATCGGGTGACATTCTGTGCGAAATTGAAACCGACAAAGCCACCATGGAAGTCGAATCCGTTGATGAAGGCATCCTGGGCCGCATTCTCGTCCAAGGTGGAACCGAAAACGTGCCCGTCAATTCCATCATTGCGCTGATTTTAGAAGACGGCGAAGGGGCCGAGGCCCTGGATATGGTTGAAAAAGAAGGCCAGTCTCACAAAACGACACCGGCCCCCATTGCGACAGATTCCCCGGCTATGGCGGCCCATGCCGATCCGGCCCCAACGCCAGCCCCCCAAATGTTAGAGCCGGATTACGATGGTCCCATGATTTCGCAAACGGTTCGGGAATCTTTGCGCGATGCCATGGCCGAAGAAATGCGCTTGGATAAAAACGTGTTTTTGTTGGGCGAAGAAGTGGCGCAATACCAAGGCGCTTACAAGGTCAGCCAAGGCTTGCTGGATGAATTTGGCGAAGACCGTGTGATTGATAGCCCCATCACCGAGTACGGCTTTGCCGGGTTGGGTGTGGGCGCTGCGTTCGGTGGCTTACGTCCGATTATTGAATTTATGACTTTTAACTTTTCCATGCAGGCCATTGATCATGTGGTCAGTTCTGCGGCCAAGACTTTGTATATGTCGGGTGGTCAAATGGGCTGTCCGATTGTCTTTCGCGGTCCCAATGGCGCGGCGTCGCGGGTTGGGGCTCAGCATTCGCAATGTTTTGCGGCGTGGTATTCCCAAGTTCCGGGTCTGAAAGTCGTCAGCCCGTGGTCCGGCGCGGATTGCAAAGGTTTGTTAAAAGCCGCCATTCGCGACCCCAATCCGGTTGTTTTTATGGAAAACGAATTGATGTACGGCACCACCTTTGATGTGCCCGAAAGCGACGATTTTGTGCTGCCGATTGGCAAAGCCAAAATCGAACGTGCGGGCACCGATGTCACCATCACCGCGTTTTCGCGTATGGTCGGGGTCGCTTTGGAAGCGGCAGACTTGTTGGCGGCGGACGGTATTTCGGCTGAAGTCATCAATCTGCGCACCATTCGCCCCATGGACACCCAAACCATCGTGGACTCGGTGAAGAAAACCAACCGCATTGTCAGCGCCGAAGAAGGCTGGCCGCAATCGGGTGTGGGGGCTGAAATCACCGCCGTGATGATGGAACAGGCGTTCGATTATCTGGACGCTCCGGTGGTCCGCGTCACCATGGAAGACGTGCCGATGCCGTATGCCGCCAACCTCGAAGCTTTGGCTTTGCCGACCGCGCAAAAGATTGTCGCGGCCGTCAAATCCGTTTGCTACGCGTAAGGGAGCCTGAAAAATGCCCATCGAAATTCTGATGCCGGCCTTGTCGCCCACCATGACGGATGGCAACGTAAGCTCTTGGACCGTCAAAGAAGGCGACACCGTCAGCGCCGGAGACATCCTGTGCGAGATCGAAACCGACAAAGCGACCATGGAAGTGGAAGCGGTTGACGAAGGCGTCATTGGTAAAATCTTGATCCCGGGTGGCACGGAACATGTCGTGGTGAATTCCGTCATTGCGTTGCTGTTGGAAGAGGGTGAAGACGCGAAAGCGTTGGACGGATATACGGCCAGTTCTGTGGCGCCTGCCGCCGAAGCCAGCGTGGCTCCTGTTGAAGCCGCTCCCGCTGTCGCGGCCCCCGTGGTTGCTGTGGCACCCCAACAATCCGGGACGCGGGTGTTTGCCTCGCCCTTAGCCAAACGCATTGCCGCCGACAAAGGCCTAGATTTAGCCCAAGTCCAAGGTACTGGCCCACGCGGTCGCATCGTTAAGCGTGACGTGGAAGGGGCGCAGCCAAGTGTCGCTGCCCGGCCCACCGCATCACCTATGGTTATGCCCGAAAGCGGCACCTTTACCGCCATTCCGCATTCCAACATGCGCAAGATCATCGCGCGACGCCTGCAAGAGTCTAAGCAGACCGTGCCGCATTTTTATCTGACCGCCGATTGTCGCATCGACAAGCTTTTAGACATGCGTAAATCTATGAACGCGGCGTCACCAGAAGGTGAGGGGGCTTACAAGATTTCGGTCAACGATTTCGTGGTGAAAGCGGTGGCGAAGGCCTTGGTCGAAGTCCCCGAAGCCAACGCTCAGTGGACCGATGACGCGGTGTTGCAACTGCATGCGGTGGATATTTCCATCGCCGTGGCAACGCCAAGCGGCCTGATCACGCCGATTGTGCGCAATGCGGATTATAAAGGTCTGGCTGGCATCTCGGCCGCCGTCAAAGATTTGGCAGGACGGGCGCGGGATGGCAAGTTGATGCCTGAAGAGTACACAGGTGGTGGCTTTAGCATTTCAAACCTTGGTATGTATGGCGTCAAAGACTTTGCCGCCATTATCAACCCGCCCCAATCGTGCATTTTAGCCGTAGGAGCTGGAGAACAACGGCCCATCGTTGTTGACGGTCAACTGGCAGTCGGCACCGTAATGTGCTGTACGCTTTCAGTCGATCATCGTTCGGTCGATGGGGCTGTCGGTGCGCAATTCTTGGCCGCCTTCAAACGCATCATCGAAGAACCCGCCTTAATGGCGCTTTAGGACGAGGCTTGAGATATGTCTGATACAAATTTCGATCTTGTCATCATCGGTGGTGGCCCCGGCGGTTACGTGGCGGCAATCCGAGCGGCGCAATTGAAAATGAAGGTGGCGTTGGTGGAACACCAGCATTTGGGCGGTATTTGCCTCAACTGGGGCTGTATTCCAACCAAGGCGTTGCTGCGTTCGGCTGAAATTTACCGTCAAATGCAGCATGCCAAGGACTATGGCCTCAGCGCCGACGGCATCGGTTTTGATCTGAAAGCCATTGTTGACCGTTCGCGCAAGGTGTCAGGGCAATTGAGCGGTGGCATCGGTCATCTTCTGAAAAAGAACAAGGTCACCGTGTTTGACGGTTACGGCAAGTTGGCGGGTAAGGGCAAAGTCGCTGTGACCAAAGACAACAAGCTGATCACAACGTTGAGCGCCAAAAACGTTATCTTGGCGACGGGTGCCCGTGCCCGGGTGTTGCCAGGCATGGAACCAGACGGCAAGTTGATTTGGTATTACAAGGACGCGCTGGTCCCCAACGAAGTGCCAAAGCGTTTGTTGGTCATCGGTTCGGGTGCGATTGGCATTGAATTTGCCAACTTCTTTCACACCTTAGGGTCCCAAACCACCGTGGTGGAAATGATGGACCGCATCGTGCCCGCCGAAGACGCGGAAGTTTCGGCGTTCTTGCAAAAATCACTGACCAAGGATGGCCTGAAAATCATGACCTCGGTCGGGGTAAAAGTCTTAAAAGCGGGCAAAGACACCGTGTCGGCTACCCTTGAAGTTGATGGTGTTACTCACGTTGAAGAATTTGACCGGGTGATCGTGGCTGCGGGCATCGTCGGCAACGTCGAAGACATCGGCCTGGAAACCACCAAGGTTCATGTCGACCGCACCCACGTCACAACGAACGAATGGTGCGAAACGGATGAACCCGGCGTCTATGCCATCGGCGACATCGCGGGGCCCCCGTGGTTGGCGCACAAAGCGTCTCACGAAGGCATGTTATGTGTGGAAAAGATCGCCGGGCTTAAAGGCTTGCATCCCATGAACACCGACCACATTGCGGGCTGCACTTACTGTCATCCCCAAGTGGCCTCTGTTGGGTTGACGGAAGCGCAAGCCAAGGAACGGGGCCATAAACTTAAAGTGGGTCGTTTTCCTTTCCAAGCCAACGGCAAAGCGATTGCCTTGGGCGAACCCGAAGGCTTTATCAAAACAATCTTCGATGAAAAAACCGGAGAATTGCTGGGCGCGCACATGATCGGGGCCGAGGTTACGGAATTGATCCAAGGCTTCGTCGTCGCCATGGGGTTAGAAACCACCGAAGCTGAACTGATGCACACCGTGTTCCCGCACCCAACCTTGTCAGAAATGATGCACGAAAGCGTGTTGGATGCGTATGGTCGGGCGGTCCACTTCTAATGAGCCTGATTATTCGCAATTTGGCCGCCGAAGACGAGCCGCGTTGGC
>Ga0316202_10000823_pt1 | contig 28647 bp, 41 predicted proteins | sample 3monrhotite_MG_FD_204934 | JGI IMG/M metagenome (GOLD analysis project Ga0316202, IMG submission 204934) | Microbial mat bacterial communities from mineral coupon in-situ incubated in ocean water Damariscotta River, Maine, United States -... | ecosystem: Environmental > Aquatic > Marine >... | reverse complement strand
AAATTACTGGAAGCATTTGAAACGTATGGAGCTAAGAACACACAGATCCACAGCACTGTAATCGGGCCAATTGATGAAATGGATGTAAAGAAGATGAATGCAGACTTATTTCCATGTTTGTTTGTGAATCTTAGTGCTGGAAGTATTGACAAAGGTGAAGCAGAATTGACAGTGGAGGTAATCATTGCCACAATGCAACCAAGTGATTTGAAGGATCGTGCATGGATTATCAGCAATATGTTCTATATGATCAAAGATGTGATTGCATTAGGCCACAATCATGCATATGATGACAGCAAATTTATTCCGAGAGCAACAATGGAGCTACCAGTTGCAGTATTACCATTCAATGTGAGATTTGAAAATCAACTAATTGGCTGGACTGCTGATCTGAACTTTTCAGTAGATAACACAAATGATGTGTGCTTAATACCTATGACATGATCACAATGATGATTGACAGTGTGAAGTATGATGCACCACTCACTACAAAGATCATGCATGATGTAGCGATGAGATGGAAAAAGAATGCACTTCAGATGCTAAGGAGGCAAGGACACAGAGCAACTGGAGCACTGGCTAACTCAATGAAGTTAGAATGGGAGCTGAACCAAGACAAAGATGAATGGACAATTGAACTCACTCCAGATGTGGATTATTGGCAATATGTAGATTCTGGTGTTGATGGAGTGAATAAGAAATATAGTCGGGAGACTTTCAAACTAATGAACTCAAATACCAGAACATTCAGCTTCACAAATAAGAAACCACCACTGAAAGCAATTATGGGATGGTTAAAAGTAAAAGGATATCAAGGCCGTAATGCAAAAGGACAATTCATAACAGATAGATCATTTGGATTCTTAGTACAGAGAGCAATATTTCAAAGAGGATTAAAACCATCATACTTTATATCTAAAACTGGTAATAACATTCTAAAGAAATACTCAGATCCAATTGCTTCTGCTGTTGGTCAAGATGTAGCAAATATCATAGCTAAGATATTGTAATAAAATAACAGAAACGAACATATATAAAAATGGCATACATCGTAGAACAACAACCATCTGAAACAGCTCTCACAAGCACACTACAACCAACTATCTTCACAGTCTCTGATGTAGGATTCAGTGGATACAAATACAGATTTGCATTAAAGGTAAAAGATGATGCTGGAGTAGTATTGACAGTCTTAGCATTACAGCCAAATAATAATGAAGCAGCCACATTCAATATTTCTCAAGTATTAGATAGTTATGTAAAGACAACAGAGATACAAATACCATTAGATAATTCCAGTTTCTCAATTCATCTTCTTGGTAAAAAAGTCTTAACTCAGCTATGTGCAAAGGGAGCATTTACAGCAAGAAAGTTTTTGATTGATGTTGGATACATAAAATCAGCAACAGCTGATGGAGATGTTTCATACACAGTGCAAGATTCAGATAACAAAGTATTTGCAATAAGATGGGCTGGACAAACTTCTGATTTTGCAAATTGGAATAAAGTGGAAATAAATGATAAGTTCATAAGCGAATTTTCAGAAGCAGCTCCATCATATGATACTCCAATGCTCAGTGAGATACCTTTGAATGGAACTGGAACTTGGCCATCTGGATTGAATGCTTCATCAAGTCTATTCAAAGACAATGTAACAATGACATCATTCAGAACATTAGCAACTCCAACTGGAACTGCAACTGGATATGATCTTAATCGCAGTCTAAACTACTATAAAATCAGAGTAATGAATGGAGCATCTGAAGTTGGTATCTATGATGTAAACACATCAACGTCTGGTGGAGTGGCATCTGGAGCAGCTGGATCAGATAGCATGATATCATTTGTTGGAACTGGGCCAATGAACTTAAAACTTCAAACTGTCAATGCTGGACTTGCAACAGCTATCAATGGCACTTGGACACACTATGATGTGGTGGCATATACATCCGCTTCATTAAACACATCTAATCAGCTCTCAGGGATATACAGATACACTCAAGTAGAAGAATCATGTTTATACGATGCATTCACTATTGCATTTCAAAACAGAGCTGGAGCATATGACTACATAGATGTATTAGGTGCGCAAACCAATACAACCAACGTAACAAGTAAAGCAAAGTATGTAGGCAAGTCAGGAAACTATCTTGATACAAGTACATCTGTTAATTGGGCTGCATATGGAAGGAATGGAGGCACTACATTTAGAGATGTAAGATCTAAGAGAGGAATGAAAGTATCAACTGGATGGTATGATGAAAGCAGAGATGTTTTGATAGAATCATTGATAGTATCACGCAAGGTTGTAATGATAGACAGCAATGGAGACATAAGACCAATAGTGATAAAGGATACAAACTATCTTGAGAAAACCAGTCTAAGAAATAAGCTATTCGCATATGATATAAATATTGAATACGCAAAAGAAAGAGTATCATGATTGAGCTACAAGCGAGAGTTGGAGATCTTTATGATTGGCATACTTTGGAATTATCTGAAGATGCAGCTATACCATTAACATACAGCTTTGCTAATCCAGAGAAATTAATGAGTAGAGAGGCTCCATATTCTGGAACGTTTCTCTTGCCATTCTCAAACATAAACAATGACTTCTTTGAGAACTATTTTATGATAGACCTTTCACAAGGAGCATGGAGTACGGATGTATTTAGGCCAGAGAATCCAGTTCAATGCACTCTGTTGAATGATGGTGTTGCTTTGATAGAAGGAGTATTGCAGTTGTTGAGTGTTTCTAAAACTGGCCAGACATATGAATGTGCTATAAGTGGAGGTGCTGGAGATCTATTTACACAGATGGGCAATACTAAGCTTAGAGATGTATTTGCAAATCCAGCAAACTATGAATATGACAATACACCAGCAAATGTCATTGCATCATGGAGTGGAGATATTACAGATGGAGGTGTTGGATCTGGTGTGCTTCGTATTCCATTAGTAGATAAGGCACTCAGTCAAGGAGGGCGTTTGTATGGTGATTTTGGAGTTGATGAAGGTGTATTTACTTCAAACTATCTACCACCAGCACATCTGTTACCATTCATGCAGATAGATCATATTTTTAGAGAGATATTAAACTTTTTTGGATTCTCTCTTGAGAGTACGTTCATGGCAACTTCTGTATGGACAAATTTATATATGAGTTTAGGCAATGGAGCTAATGGATTAAAAACAACTCCATATTATGGTTTTAAAGCTGGATTGAGCTTAGACATAACAGCAGCGGCTGGAAGTGATACTTTTGTCATTCCATTCAATGATACTTCTGGAGTGAATCTTTATGATCCAGATGATAGATTCAATGAAACATCTTTTTCTTTTATTGTGCCAAGTGATATGTGGGCGGTGTTTGATTTCTCATTTGAGATAGATAATACATCTCAGGCTAATACTTGGGGAATTTTTAATGTTGAGTTAAATTCATCTGATACCATTCTATCAAGTATGGGTTGGTCATTGGAACAAGGTCAAACATACTCAGAACCTTTTTCATATACTATGCCACAAGCAGTATTCTTGGAATCTGGCATGGAAGTGCAACTGACTATGACAACTTATATGGAGGGTTGTATCATAAAAAAGAATCCATTAACAACATTCTTCAGATGGTTATCATATGAGAGCACAACAATAAGTGGTGAACCAGTTGATACGATTGCTAATATGCCAGATATCACATGCGCGGCATTCGTGAAAGACTTAGTTCAAAGATACAATCTCACTCTATTACCATCTACAAGTCCACAGCAACTCATATTAGAGCCATTAAGCGACTATATAGCTTCAGGTGATGTATTGGACTGGTCTGAGAAATTAGATCATTCACAACCGTTTATTGTAAAACCAGCCACAGAGCTTAGAAGTAAAGATATCACTCTCAATGATGGAGTAGATAATGATTGGCCAAATCAATTTCAATTCAATGAATATGGCACACCATTAGGTCAATATGGATATAGATCAGATGATACATATGCAGTTGGAACACATCAAAACAGCTCAGTATTTGGAGCAACAGCAATTCAGCAACTACCAACAGCGGATTGGAACTCAGTCGATGCAAACACAATAATATATCCACGTTTGTTTGGAGAGAGTAATGGTGCGCAAGTTCCAGTTGCTCACAAACCAAAAATATTGTATTGGAATGGAACACAAACAACTGGAGGTCAAAGCATATTTATAGGCTCAACAGAAACAGCAGTGTATGGATGTGTCACTCCATTTCATACTTTGCCAATAACAGATTCAACACAATCAACATATTGGAGGCATACACTAAAACAAGCTGCTGGTTCTCCTTTGATTGGTCAAAATTATGCGCTTGGATTGGCCAGATCTTACTGGAGTGAATACCTACAACAGATATATTCAGAGGATGCAAGACTTGTGATGTGTCAAATAGCTATCACACCAGCAGATATGAATCTCTTAACCTTTGATGATAGGATATTTATTGATGGAATCTATTACAGAGTGATTGAGATAAGTGGATACAATCCAGTCGATCCCAAACCAACTCCAGTGAAGTTAATGAAATTGATTGATATAGGATCTATTACATTATTTCCATCTGAGCAATGTGCATTGACATATGTATCTTCAAACATAGATGGAACGACAAACTGGGTTGATGCTTCTGGAGTATCTCAAAATCCAACTATTGAATGTTGTGAAGCAGAAGGATTGACATATGCACTTGATGGTGTTATTCCTGAATGTTGGTGGGATTGGCAATCAGATGGAGAGGATGGAGATCCAACAGAAGGATTTGAAAATGGAGTATCCAGTGGTTCGGGTGTTTCAGGTATTCCAACAAGATCATTCTTTCCTCAAGTGCCAATTCCAGTTGGATCACAACAAGGAACACATCTACTGAGACAAAGCTCCAAGAATTTCAATATGGCTTGGTCACAGAATGGAACAGCTGCTTATGTTAAAAACACACTGAATGAAGGTATGGCATCTTCTATGTCATTTCAGTTGATGTGTGTTACAAATAGCACCACAGCTGTTGTGGCTGGAGTAGAAGGAAAGCTAATAAGTGATATCATAATACCTATCAACTCAACAGCACACTTCAAAATCAATGCACTTGGTGTAATATATGCAGCAGCAACATTACCAATAGGTGGAACATATTTTGTTTCTCAATCCATTGTGCTAAAAAACATTGATGGAGTAATATCAACCATTTCAGATACAGTGGTTGAAAGCAATCGTGATTCTGGATTGGCTGCTCCAACTGTTTCAATAGCTCATGTGAGTGCATCTAAAAGAGATTTTGTGCTGGATATTTCAGTAACTGGAGAGGATGATGTGAACACATCTTGGGTAATGGATGTGAATGTGACATATATGAATATGAGCAGCAGTTCATCAATAGTCAATAATGGCTTAATGACTGAAGCAAATGATTTCTTTGTATTAGAGAATAAGACTAAACTGGTAACAGAAGCAGCATGAGAAAAAACTATATAAAAAATATGTTCATTACAGTTCCTAAAATTATCAAGTTGGGTACTATGTCTGATTCAAAAACATACACAAAAGAGACAATCAGATTCTATGGGTATTATGAAGAAACTGGATTCAAAGGATTTTTCAAGAAAGTGTACATGGGAATAAAAGCCAGATTCAATGTCTAAGACAGCCACAGTCAAACTCAAGACTGAAGGAGTAACACAACTCACTTCAGAGCTAAACAAAGCAGCGAAAGCAGCTGACAATCTGGAAGATTCACTTGATGAAACAGCAGAAGCAGCTGATGATGTAGGTGAAGCATCCACACAAATGACTGGTGGCCTTGATCGTATGTCTGGTGGCCTTATAACTATGTTCAAAGGAGCAATTAAAGGAGCAAAGACATTTGTACTGGGATTGAAAACAATGAAGGGTGCTATGGTAGCAACTGGAGTTGGTGCGCTGGTTGTAGCTGTTGGTTCTCTTGTGGCATATTTCACCTCAACTAAGAAAGGTGCAGAGCTTCTTGAAATTGCTTCTGCTTCACTTGGAGTGGTTATGGGAAAGCTCACAGATACATTATCTTCATTAGGTGGAATAATGGTTGGAATCTTTACAGATCCAGTACAAGCCATAAAAGACTTTGGTGGATTCTTGAAAACATTTGTAATGGATCGTGTCCAAAATCTAATGGATGGACTTGGATTTCTTGGTTCAGCAGTGTCAAAGCTATTCAAAAGAGACTTTGCTGGAGCTATGGAGGATGCAAAGAAAGGAGTTGAAAATCTTGCAATGGCAAATCCATTAATTGCTGGAACTGTCCTTGTGGTTGGTGAATTGGTTGATGCAACAAAGGAGCTTGTTGATGAAACTACCAAAGCAGTCACTGCTCAAAATGCATTGACAAAAGCAAGTCAGGAACTCAGACAAGCAGAGAGAGATTTGATAGTTGATGAAGCAAAGAAACTTGCTATCATAGCAGAGCAAGAGGTGATCTCAAAAGACATAACTAAAAGCTTTGCAGATAGGATTGCAGCTAATAAGAAAGCACAAGAAGCTGAAGCATCTGTACATGCTCAGAGAGTTGCAAATGCAAAAGAAACACTAAGAATCCATCAAGAGGAAATGGGTTTGACTGAAAGCCTTGAAGAAGATTATCAACGTGAAGCAGAACTTATTGCAGCCGTAACAAATCTGGATACTCAATCAGCAAAACTCAAGAAGAAATTTGTTGTAGAAGAAGGTATGTTGAATGAACAGATGGCTGCTGAAAAGAAAGCTATTGATGATGCAGAGCTGTTAAGAATAGATACACTAAGAAAAGCAACACAATCAGCAGAGCAGAATGAAATTGATGCTGTTGCATTGAAATATCTTACACTTAATGAGATGGCTCAAGGCAATGCCGAAACTGAAAAGCTACTCAAAGAAAAACAAGATGCAGAATTACTTGCCATCACAGAAAAATATGCTGTAAAAGAAGAAGAAGTTGTAAAAGAAGCAGAGAAAACCAAACAAGAATTAAGGCAAGAAACAATCAATTCAGTCATGGCAATGACACAAGCAGCGTTCTCTTTATTCTCTGCTCTGGATCAGGGGCGTGAAGATGATGATAAGAAAACTGCAAAGAAAAGATTTCAGAGAGCAAAGAAGATGCAAATTGCTTCGGCTGTTATGAGTACTGGATCTGCTATCATTGCTTCATTATCAGCTCCACCAGTTGGATTAGGATTTCCAGCTGGATTACCGGGTGCTGTTACAGCTGGATTAACTGGAGCAGCTTCTATTGCATCCATAGCAAAAACAAGATTTGATTCTGGTGGAACTCCAGATGTAGTATCACCACCAACTGCTGGAGGTAATCAAACAACAGCATTAGTGCCAGATACATTTGCACCAAGTGAAACAGCTCCAACTGACTTAGAAACATTAACAGATAAACCAATCAAAGCATTCGTTGTGGCTCAAGACATGACATCACAACAACAACTCAATGCTAACTTATTACATCATGCAACCTTATGAAAACAATTGAATTATTAATAGACGAAGAAATGGAGCTGTCAGGAATCACAGCTGTCAGTCTTGTGAGATTTCCAGCCATAGAAGAAAATTTTGTTTTCTTTAATCGTGGAGATAAGTATATCATGGCCAAAGTAGATGAAGCCAAAAGAATGTTAGTCGGCCCAGCATTGATTCCAGAGAAAAGAATTGCCAGATACAACGAAGAAGAAGATGAAGAATATGAGGTCTATTTCTCAGTTGAAACAGTGAGACAAGCATCACAGCTTTATATGAAAGAGGAAAAAACAAACTCACACACATACGAGCATGTAGATGATATCAGTGGATTGACTGTTGTGGAATCTTGGCTTATAGAAGATCCGAAAAGAGACAAAGCAGCTCTCTATGGATTTGATTTGCCAGTTGGCACATGGATGTTATCTATGAAGATTTGGGATGAAAATATCTGGAATGCTATCATTGAGAAAGATGTGAGAGGTTTTTCTATTGAAGGATACTTCACAGATGAATTGGTGAAGGCACAAAGACTTGAAAGAGTGCCATGCCCGAATTGCCCAAAAGATACAGAAACTCTTGAGCAATTGAAATCACTTGTATTAGAAGAAATGGATGCAGTGTTTCATCTGGATGGCAAACCACTCTGGAGGACTATTGAAGAAGCAGAGCTGTATGGAGAGCTGTTCAATAACTGTATTGGATACCATGAGCACACTGTTGATGATATCGTGCTCTATATGGCTTGTGAGGATCATACAAAGGGAACGGATTGAAGAAAATTATATATGTATTTGAACAAGTAATATCATGAGCAAAACAATCGACAAAATCAGAGGATTATTAAACCTCCCAAACCTAACCAAATTCTATGCAGAAGCAAGATTGGATGATGGTCGCTTAGTAGTAACAGAAGCCGAAGCAATGGCTGTTGGAGTAGAGATCTCTGTGATGTCTGATGAAGGCAATGCAGACTATCTTGATGATGGCACATATGCACTTGAGGATGGAACAGTTCTCGTTGTTGCTGATGGTCGCATTGTACAACTTGGTGAAGAAGAACCAGAAGCAGAAGCTGAAGTGGAAGTGGAGGTTGAAATGGCTGAAGGTGATGAAGCTGATGTGCAAGATTGGGCTGGTATGGAAAAGCGTATCAAGAATCTTGAGGATGCAGTTGCAGATTTGAAGCGTGATAAAGTTGGAGGTGATGATGAAGTATCTGAAGAAATGAGTGAATTATCTTCAGAGATAAATGCAGCATTTGAAAACATTGTGGAACGTCTTTCAGCTATTGAAAACGAACCAGCAGATACTGGTGTGAATCACTCACCAACAAAAAATAATAGTAAGGACATGGATCAAGAAACTTTTTCATCTTTGAAAACAGCAGACAGAGCACATGCAATAATTTCAAACTTCGCAAAAAACTAAAATGAAGTATATTAAAAAAACCTCATTCAATGCAGAGGAAAAAAGCGTTGCAACAAAGCATGAATTTAATGGGCCAACATTAACAACTCCAACTTATGCTGGAGAGTTAGCATTGCCTTTCGTGAGTGCTGCTTTAAAGAGTGGTGCTACCTTAGCAAATGGATGGATCAGAACAATTGATGATGTATATTACAAGGCTGTAATAAACCAAATTGAAGGTGCTTCTTTAATAGCTGATGCATCTTGTGATTTCGCTGATGCTGGATCTGTAACAATTACAGAGAACGTTCTAACTACAAAAGAACTTGCTGTAAATATTGACCTTTGCAAAAAGACAATGCGCCAATCATGGTTAGCAGCTGATACTGGAAACAGTCTCAACTCTAATATGCCATCTGCATTCTCTGATTATGTAATTGGACATATTGCTGGATTAGTTGCTCAACAAGTTGAGAATGATATCTGGACTGGAGCAGATGCTACTGGTGGAGAGTTCGAAGGATTCTTAACAGCTACAACTGGAATATTTGTTGTTGATGGAAACGTTAATGATGTGACTACAATCTCACCATACACAAAGGCAATCATTGTTGTGGAAATGGAAAAAGTACTTGATGCTTGTTCATCTGAAGTATTAGCAAAGCCAGACTTTGCTTTGTATGTCTCACCAAAGACAGCATTCCTATACCAGCAGCATCTTGGATCTGAAGGATTCTCAAATGACTATCAAGCGAATGCAAAGCCATCTAACATATACGGCTATCCAATCTATGCTTGTCCAGGAATGCCAGACAATCAAATTGTTGCTACATATGAGAGCAATCTTGTATTTGGTTCTAACATCCTCACAAACATGACTGAGGTTCGTACAATAGATATGTCACCAATTGATGGATCTGACAACGTGCGCTTCATCATGCGTTATGCAGCTGGTGTACAAGTTGGAGTTGGTGCTGACATCTACTGGGGTAAAGCATAATATTAACTGAAAAAAATTAAAACAAAATGGCTTGTAATTTAACAGCTGCGATTGGATTAAACTGTAAAGACACAGTTGGTGGAATCAAGGCAATTTATTTTAGTGACTTTCAGGTGGCTGGATATGGTGGTATGACCTTTGATACTGGTGCATTGGATGGAATTGATACAGCTCAAACTGTTTACAGATATGATGTGCAGCCAAATACAGCTTCACTGACTACAACTATAACAAATGAACCAGCTGGATCTGCATCTTATGATTCAGCATTGGAAGTCACTTTGAATATTTTGAAGCAATCAACATCTGATGAATTACAGAAGTTGATTCAAACAAGAGTATTTGCATACATCTTAGATGCGAATGACAATGTGTACTGCATTGGACTTCAAAATGGATGTACTGTAACTGGTGGAACGTTTGTAACTGGTCAAGCGAGAGCAGACATGCAAGGATATACACTAACTGTGACAGCTGGAGAGAATACATACCCACCAGCAATAACAGCTTCAACTGATGCTGCTGCTGCTAACTGGCCATTCGATCAAGTTGATGGTGGAACTGCTGCATTTACTGTGACGAATCCATCATAGTATTTTAAATAACTAACTGAAAGAGGGGTGGCGATTCGCTTCTCCTCTTTTTTTTTACTAATAAATTAATAACTTAGCACACAATGATTCAGCTCACCAAAGGAACAAACGTATTGGATATTAATCTAAGTGACTTCAGTGGAGCTGGTCAAGACGTGGTTCAAAATGGATCATTTAATGATATAGGTTCAGACCTTGTTGAGAATGGTGACTTTGCTGAGATAGGTTCTGAGCTTATTACGAATGGAGATTTTAGTGCTGTTCCATTAGGTGGTGAACTTGTGACTGATGGAAACTTTCCAACGCCAAATGTAAATTGGAGTTTATCTTCATCATTTACAATAGCAAATAACAAGCTGCATTGTCTATCAGATGGAACATATGAATTTGCTTATCAGAGTTCAGTGTTTGAAATTGGCAAATCATATGTAATTACTTTTGATATTACTGGATGGACTTTAGGAACAATAAGAGTAAGACCAACAGCAGAGTCTCCTTTTCAAACGGCTTCTGCTAATGGTAGTTATTCTTTTTTTTATGTAGCTGTTGAAAATACTCAATTAATAATAGAAAGAGATTCAGGTGCTTGTAATATGTTTCTTGAAAATATCTCAGTCAAGGAAGCTACCAACCTTGTCACAAATCCAAACTTTACGGATACTGGAAGTGAGTTAATGCCTACGATTGGAACTATCGTAAATGCGGGAGGGGGAAGCATCACTTTAATTAGTGGGATTTCTTATAGTTCTACAAGTGACGGAACTTCAGGAAGCTCTATACGCCCTAAAATTGATTTAGCGACTACTTCTTCAAAGTCTTATAAATTAGTTATAACACCAACTTCGACACCAACTGGAACAACTAACTGTGATTTCTATGATGGTGCAAGTTATTTGTTTCAAGATTATGATTTTACAACTACAAAAGAGATTTACTTTGTAGATAACGGTTCTGTGTTTTTAAGTTTTGATGGCGCTCAAATATACGATGTACCAAGCTTCACAATATCCGTTAAAGAACTCGGAGAGGATTGGACAGCAAATGAAGCTGGAACGGACACGGTAACTTTTGCGAATGATCAAGTTCAAATAGTTTCGGATGGAGTTTCGGGTGCTACTGGGATACTTCAATCAGGTATATTAACAATAGGTAAATCTTACAAAGTAACTATTGATGTAGCTTCAAACACAAACAAGTTTAAAATTATACTTGGTGGTGGTTCAATAGAAGTAACTGGAACTGGTGTACAAACGTTTTACGGAGAAGCAACTGCTACTGCTTTATATCTTTATAGAATAAGTAGCCAAGCCGTAGATGCAGTAATTAACAGCATCGTAGTTCAAGAGCTTGGAGAGGATTGGAGTGAAATTGTATCCGACCCAGATTCAGCATCATTTGTAGAAAATGGTCTAAAAATAGTTCAATCTTCAGATTTGGGGATTGATAGTAGAGTTTTTCAAACAAGTGTAACACAAGATGACAAATCTTATAAAGTCACCTACACCATACATTCAATATCATTAACTTCAGGTAACTCAGTTAAATATTATAATGGAGCTGCGTACGTAGTTTTACCCGAACAAGGTGTAGGAACGCATACATTTTACTACACAAGGCAAGGAACATTAGATAATTGGATTTTCAATTTAGCAACTCCAGTAACTTCAGCAACCGACTTTGTAACTATAAGCAGTATCTCAGTTAAGGAGGTCGGACAAGATTGGACTATTCAACAGCCAGATGGACAATTAGTAACTTTTCCAAACAGCACACTTTCAATAGTCTATGATTCAACTGAAACACAAGCATCAACTGGAGTGTATCAAGATATTTTAACAATAGGTAAATATTATAAAATTGAAATTGATGTTGCTTCTATTACTGGAGATTTAAAATTGCAAGTTGGTAGCGATTCACAAGTAATAAACACAACTGGAACTTCATACTTTTATACAAAATCGGATAGTGCAAGAATTTACATTGTGAGAGCACAAAATGGTGATAGTGTTTCAGGAGTGGTGAACAGCATCTCAATTAAACAACTGGATACCAATGGTAGGTGGGTAACATTTGCAGATCCAGATTCAAAATCTGTAATGAAACTTGGTCAGGTAGATCTTGAGATTGATTCATCTGGAAACAATTGTGGAGTATATCAGACTGGATTGATTAAGCCAAATAAGCTCTATATCATCACCATTAATATGAAAGCAACAGCAGCTATCTATGTTGAGATCGCAGCTTCTTTGGGTACGGCTGTGAGTGCTGTGATAGGAACAGAATTACTGACTACATCATACAAAGAATATTCTTTTGAATATGTCACTCCATTTGCTGTTGATCATGACTTGCAAATACATAGATTGTTTGGTTCTGGAGCAAATCAAACTATTTCAATTGATTATGTTTCTATGAATGGGGTTGATGAAAGCCAGTGGACTAATGATCCAACTTGGGATCCATTTGCAAAATCTCTGGTTTTTGTTCCTACCTTAACAGATGAATCAACAAACAACTCAAAGCAATTCACACTGGATACATTAATAACAGATGGAGGTTGGGATGGTCGCAGTTTACATGGCCAAGTAATAATCAATGAATTTCCAACTGAAGTTCCAGCAGCTGGAATTATCAATTTAAAACAGCCAGATTTTTTAGAAGGATTTTACCAAGTAGAGATTAGAGGTTATCTTGGAACTTTTTATCGAGTATTAGGAAAATGCATGGCACATCTTGAAAGAACATCCACAGAAGATGGATACAATAGATTTGAATCATATAATGACACAGTAACATATAAGGCATATGAAGAATAATAAAAGCGAGTTCTCAGTAATGGGAATGCCAGTGCATGACGTTCCACAATTTGAAGAAGTACAAGGAAAGAATTGGATATCATATGGCTCTGATGATTGCTATGGTGATTATCTTGAGAGCTTGTATCTTGGATCTTCAATACATTCAGCAATTGTGAATGGTGTTGGAGCTATGATATACGGCAAAGGATTGGATGCGGTTGAAAGAGATGATTCAGATGGTAATAAAGAGCAGTGGTTGAGACTTCAATCTCTATTGAATAGCAGTGATGATGATTTGCTCAAGAAATTAGCTATTGATCTCAAACTTTATGGCCAGTGTTATGTGAATACAATCTGGAATAAAGCAAGAACTTCAGTTGCTCAGATGAAACACTTGCCAGTGCATACGTTAAGAGCTGGTGTTGCAGACAGTGAAGGAAAGATACATGAGTGGTATTACAAAAATTCTTGGGCAAGGTCAAATGATAGAGTAAAACCAAATGTATTGAAGTCTTTTTCAAGTGAGGACAGAACAACAGCATCCACAGTTTTACAGATAAAGAGATATGCTCCATCTTTTCATTATTATGGGTTGCCAGATTACGTTGGTTCAACTGGATATATAGAACTGGATCACGAGGTTCAAAGTTTCCATCTCAACAACATTAAAAATTCTCTAATGCCCAGCATGATGTTGAGTTTTTCTAATGGTATTCCAACAGATCAAGAGAGAGCAGATATAGAACGCAAAGTATATGAGAAATTCTCAGGTAGTAACAATGCTGGAAAGCTATTAATTACGTTTAATGATGGGCCAGATACAGCTCCAAAGATTGAACCAATTTCAAGCAATGGATCTGATGATATGTACACCTACCTAAGCACTGAGATAACTAACAAAGTGCTCTCAGGTCATAGAGTGACATCACCACTGCTATTTGGAGTCAGAGGTGGTGGAAATTCTTGGGGTTCTAATGCTGATGAATTAAATGATTCATACAGTCTATTCCATAATACAGTTGTAGAGGAATTTCAAGATATTTTGCTGAAGGGATTGGAAGAAGTTTTTGTTGCAAATGCAATCAATCTTGATTTATTTTTTATTCCATCTAAACCAGCTAACTTCATAAATATTGAAGATGACACTACGGAGGTTGTAGAGCCAACAAAAGAAGAAATGAAGTCTGTATCAGCTGATAAATTAGAAGCGACTGCTGAAGCTCTCATTGCACTTGGTGAGGATGCTCCAGAAGGATATGAAGTGATAGATGAGCGTGAAGTGGATTATGATGATGAAGATAGACTTGATGGAATGATAAATGGAGTGAATTTAGCTTCAGTAATTCCAAATCCAAGTGATCAATCAAAAGAGCAAGACAATCCACTCTTTAAAATTAGGTATCAATATGCTCCATTGAAGATAAACCAGATGAAATACAAAAGCAGAGATTTTTGTGTCAAAATGGTTGGAGCTGCAAAGTTTTATACTAAGGAAAATATCTACAAAGCTGGTAGAACAGCAGTCAATAAAGGATGGGGGCCAAAAGGAGCATCTAAATACGACATATGGTTAAATAGCTGTAAATCAGATAAATACAATATGTACAAAGGCGGTGGATCATGTGCTCATTATTGGAGCAGATTTACTTTCCTGAAGAAAGATGATAGCAGAATCACTGCAAAACAAAGACAAGCCATAATAAATGCGCTTGATCCAGATGAAAGAAAAGCAGTCACACCAAAAAAGAATGATCCAAAGGTAGCAGAGAGGCCAAGAGATATGGATAATAGAGGATTTTTACCATCTAATAAAGCAGCTCAGAATATTAAAACTCCAGTGAATTACGTGAAACCAAAAGAAGATAATTAATCATGGCAAGTACAACAATTGTCTTAGTCTCTCCATCGAGAGTTAAGAGAGATACATCACTGGGTGGATCGGTTGATCCAAATGTGTTATTTCCAGCTATTTTACAAGCTCAAGAAAAATGGATTTTGCCAGTGCTGGGAACAGATCTTTATAACAAGATAAAATCACTGATTTCAGCTGGAACAATTGACGATGGAGGGAATGAAATTTATGCCACATTATTGAACACATATATTATTCCATGTTTGGTGCAATTTAGCTTCATGGAGGTGATACCAGTGTTGAGAGTGAGATTTGTAAATAATGCTGTTGTGGCAATGAACTCTGAACAAGGTGGATCTGTGTCATATGATGATATAAAACCTCTCATATCAACTGCAAGAGATATTGCATCATGGTACAAAGAAAGATTAATTGATTATCTATGTGCAAATTCCTCAACATATCCAGAATATACAAGCAATACATTTCCAGATGTTGCACCATCTTCAGCAAACTACACTCAAGGATTAAATGTGGAGAGATCTTACAACAAATCAGAAGCAGAAGCATTATTGAGATTAATTACTGGGCCAAGAGTATGAAACTGAACAAGCGCACCAGAGCTAATATCAAAAAATTAAAGAAATACATTAAGAAACATGGCAACAAAAAAAGTAACACAACTGGCAACAGCGACAAGTGCAGCGGATCTGGATCTTGTGATGATTGTCGATGTGGCTGACACTGCGATGTCACCAGATGGCACAAATAAGCAGATTACAAAAGCCAATTTATTGAGTGGTATTGCTGGAGGTGATGACCATTTCATCTTTAATGGGGGTGGGTATGTTTCAACTACAAGTGAAATGGCAGTAAGTTTTGGAATGTCCACTACTGATTCAAATGTTTTTAATTATATTACAACTGTATTAATTCCGATTGATTGTAGGGTTGTAAATGTAATTACACAAAGTCAAGGTTCAGGTGGAAGTACAGACATAAGCATACATAAACCAACTTCATACAATCAACTTGTAAGTTCATCAACTCCTCTTGGCACAGTAACTCAAGCAGCACATGATATTGGTGTTGTTTACACCTCTACTTTTGACACAGCTACTTATAACTTTGCAGCTGGAGATAGAATGGGAGTAACTGTTGATAGTACATCTAATCTTTTGGGACTAAGTTTAACAGTATTATTAAAGAAAATATAATGAAAGATTGGGAGAAACCACAAGAGTTTGTAGAATTTACGTCTATTGAAGAACAAGACCAAATTACAACAGAAGAAATGTTGTCTGATGTACTTGGAAAAATCATTATAAAGCTCAACGAACTTGATGCAAGGATTGTAGCATTAGAACCTAAAAAGAAATAATGGAAATAATAGCAGTTGCAGCATCTTGTTTTATTGGAATACTTGGAACGTGGATTAGAATGACAAATGATGTCACAAAAATCAAAGCAAGAATATTCTCACTTGAAAAGCAAGAAGGAGAGGTCAAAGCACTACTCAAAGAATTGTGTGTGGGTATGCAAGAGATTAAGATTTTATTAGCAGAGAAAGGAATCAAATAAAAATATATATATTATGGAATTTATTATTGAAAATTGGGCAATTTTGCTATTGTCTTTTATGGCATTTTTGAAAGTGGTTGTGAATCTCACACCTACAAAAACAGACAATCAAATATTTGGATATCTGGACATTCTCATAACAGCTATCACTGGAGATCGTAGAAAGAAGAAGTGAAGCAAATTCTCACACAGATATTAGGGAATCTTGATATTACTGAGATCTTCAAAACTAAGGGCAATTTAAGGAGATGGAGCGCGAAACGTTCCATTGGTGGAATTATAGTGCTGACAGCGTGTAATGATGTCTTAATACATGGTATATCATGGCAAGGTGTTGTGATGTGCTTTGTTGGAGTGTTGCCATTAATATTATCACTATATGAATACAACTAAGAAATACAGCTGGTATTCAAGTCAGACATATCACGAAGGATTCAATACAGCTGTTCTGTACACTTATATTCCTAAATGAGACCAAGACTATCAGGAAATATTTTAAAGGCCTACAAACGGCTTACAAAGGCTGAGAGAAGAATCTTGGTGATAGGTGACGTACATGCACCATATACAAAAAAAGGATATTTAGAATTTTGCCAGAAGGTCTATGCAGAGCATAATTGTAATCAAGTTATCTTCATAGGTGATTTAGCCGATCACCAATATGCTTCGTTTCATGATTCCAATCCAGATCTTGCTGGAGGTAAAGATGAGCTTGAATATGCTATTGCAGAAATACACAAATGGAGAGATGCATTTCCAGTTGCAGATGTAATCATTGGAAATCATGACCGAATTATATCCAGAAAGCTATTCAAAGCTGGAGTACCTAAACAATGGCTAAAATCATACAATGAAGTACTTGGAACAAATTGGAACTGGACAGAGCGCATTGTGTACGATGAAGTGCAATACATACATGGTGAAGGTGGAACAGCATCAACAAAGGCAAAGAATGACATGATGAGCACTGTTCAAGGCCATATTCACACTCAATGTTATGTGCAATGGTTTTCTGGACAGAAAAGAGTAATGGCCATGCAAGTTGGATGTGGAGTTGATCGTGATAATATAGGAATGTCATATGCTAAGGCATACAAATTCCAACAATTAGCTTGTGGAATCGTTATTGGAGGTCACACAGCATATAATGTCATGATGCCTATATAATAGAAAGAGAGCCACAGAAAATAAGGTGTTCACGTCTCATTTTGATGCAGCTCTCCAACTAAACAGATAACAAAGCACAATGGAACACTTTGAAATCTGGTCAAATATACGTATAAATGATGAAACTCACTAAATGTGGGTTTTTTTTTGCTCTGTATTCTCCAGTAAACACTAAGAAATAAAAGAAAGATTAAATAAAATGTAATAAAAGTGTTGTTTTATTAAAAGTTAGTTGTATCTTTGGAGTATGAATAACGCAAATAACAACAAAATGAAAAACTTTAAAAACACAATTTTTACAAAATTAGAAAAGCAATTATTAAGGTCTTTTCTACCAATTCAAGATGTTTATTTTGTACCTGATGGATGTCAAAAAATAAATCACATAACGTTTTTAATATTTGACAATGAAGGGGAACTTCACATGCCTGAAACTATAAAAGGTGTAGTTGGAAGCTTATGTAAAAAAGGAGTTTTATTATCGGAAGATTATGAAGATAATGGTTTTAACTATATTTATTTAGCTGATTGTTTTGATGATAATCAAGAGTTGTTAGATGAAACAATTGACTTAGTAAAACTATAAAATAAATAGGGGGTGAGATTCCCCCTTTATATTTCAACTATGAATATTAGAGATTTATTAACTCCAGAGCAATACGAAGAACAATTGCAAGAATATAACAAACTGGTAAAAAATAATGAAATCACATTTTTTCAATTTTTAACTGAAACCTATAAAACCAAATCAAAATAAAAAATAGCAGTCATGGTGATTGTGTAAGCGATAAACTCCACCTGAATAAGGTCACTAAGTGAGAACAGCGGATGGAATAGAAAAGGTCCGCAAGTGAAACAAAATATGAGTTCGATTCTCATGCTGCTACCAATAAAATCAAATCAAAATGAAAAGCACGTTAGAAGAAAAAATGAAGTACATGAGGCAAGAAGCTGAAAAGGAGGTTGTGTATTATCGTAATCGAATGATTGAAGCAGAAGAAGAAGGAGCTGGAAAATTTAGCTTTGAGTTCTATCAAAACAAACTCAACGAATCAAAAGCATATCTATCTGGCATGATGGATACACTCAATGCAATATCACATCATCAAGCATCATGAATGAATCAATCCAGATAATAGGCAATTGTGTTTATTTACACAGTATAGATGAATGTGGAAATTGCACTCAATTAATCGGTGAACTTTCAGAGATGTCTGAGCAAGAAAAAAATTATTACGGAATACAATGAAAAACGTTCAAAATATAGATTTTAGAAAGGTCATAAATAATTTTGATAAAGAAACCACTCTTATTATCACAGATCCACCTTACAATGTTGGATGGAAATATGACAGCTACAACGACAAAATAAGTAAAGCAGATTATCTTGAGATGTTTGCACACTTCAAAGGATTCAAATTTGTTGTTATTCATTACATAGAGGATATTATCAAGTACATTGTTCCTCATATGGGTGTTCCAGATAAGGTGGTGCAATGGGTGTACAATAGCAACATGGGAAAACAGCACAGAAGCATTGCATTCTTCAATTGTAAACCAGATTTCAAGAAAGCATATCAACCATATAAAAATCCAAATGATAAACGAGTGCAAAAATTGATGGAGAATGGAAGCAAGGGAGCAAAATTGTATGACTGGTGGAATATTAATCTTGTGAAAAATGTGAGTAAAGAAAAAGAACAATATTCAAATCAAATCCCAGAAAAAGTACTTGAAAATATTATCAATATTGCTGCAACAGAAAATGATGTTATTTTCGATCCATTTTGTGGAAGTGGAACAACATTAGCTGTGGCAAAAAAACTTAATAAAAATTATTTTGGGTGTGATATTTCAGAAATTGCGGTTGATATTACAAAAAAAAGATTACAATCAATAATATAGTATGTATATTAGCAACCTAAACAGATACAAAAATGGATTTAATTGAAACAACCAGAATACTCACAAGGATCTTAGAGCAAACAGAATACTCTATTGAGTACAATGGCAAGAGGTTAGAAGATGCCAAGAAAGAATGCATCAAGGATTCCAATACTAAGATGTGGATTGAAGCGAATGAGGAAAGAATGGCAAGGTACAATGATGAAGTTGATGCTCTCAGACAAGCAATTTACTCTATTAAAGTACAGCAAGAATTTGAATACTGGAAAGATAAAAATTTAATCACCCCTAAAACATAAAACATGGGAATCAAGAAAAGTGAGCTGAAGCAACTCCAACAAACTGCTTCAAATATGGTTAGAACACTAACTGAAATGACTTCACAAACTGGAGAGCTTTCTAAAATAGCTACCAAGCTAACAGATAGAGCTGAGGCAAATCAAAAGAAGTCATCAATTAAGATGGCACAAGAGATGAATGATGTCATGATTGAGCTGTCAGCTTCTCAAGGCATTATTGGATCAGCATTAGTCAAAGCATTAAACATTAAATAAACTAAAACAGATGACAAATTTCAACACAGAGATACACGAAAAAGTATCACAATTATCACAGCTTACAGTAACATATCTAAATGAAGATATTTTAAAAATTGTAACACTTGCGCAAGAAAGAGTTGGTTCAAGGCAAAGAGTAAGTAGAAGCTTTAAAAGAGAAGCAATGGTTGGACTATTAACTGGATCAAAGGTTTTATTTGAAACAGTTGGATCAATGCTTACAACAGAATCAAGACAAAGTAATGTGATTAAAAATCTTTTATCAAGTTTAGAATTTACATTTAAAGCATGTGAAAGAAACAAGATTGTATTTGATTCTTCTGAAGAACTTTTAAATTCTTGGAATGCTGGTCTTAAATGGGCTTTAAAACAAGAAGGAAGAAATCCAAATGATGATATAACATCAAAACAAGTTTTAAACCTTTTTGACAATGAATAATCTATATAGTGATTGTTGTGGAGCTGAATGCTTCATGACTGAATATGGCATATGTCCAGATTGCTTAGAACATTGCGAATTTATAAGTGAGGAATCATGAAAAAAATCAACACAGAAACAGCTGCGCTTTATCTTCAGGACTACATTGAATCTATTAATACAGATGGAGCATATGAAGAATCAAGAAAAAATAGCGCACAACAATTCATCCAGTATCTTATCAATTGGCATGTAGAACCAGCTCAGAGCGATTCTAAGCGCAATACAGAGCATAATGAACAAAAGTGATAGCAATACAAGGCAAGTGGATAAAAGTCGCTTAAAAGATGGTTATATGGTCTTACATGAAGCTGAATGGTTAGAATGCCAAGCCAGATTGAATGCAATTGGTGATGAAAGAGAACGCAAAGGAGCACCATATGATAATCCAATGGTTCAGATAGAATCTACTTTGTTTGAAATAGAGTGTAAAACAGAGATGCTGAAGAAGCTGCTCAATCAATACGTTTTAAAATGAGCACACATATCAGTCCACTCACCGGTGAAGTTGTACTATCTGGAGAAAGTTTAGATGTAAGAGGTAATGTCTTAACGACTGACACGATCTCAGCATATGAATTGGCACACAAATACAACAAATCAATCACAGCTCTGGTCAATGGACAATATGTTGGTTGGGGATACACTCCATCTTTCATTCATTTCAAGCACAATAGAGAGCATATTGATGATATTTCAGACATTACATACTGGCATGACTTTCCACATGGAGAATTTTGCCGATATCATGCAATTGTGCTTATAGCTTGTGGTGGATATGATTCAAAACAATTCTATTCTGATAGATTATCATATCAAGAAAATGAAAGGTATCTCACACATGTACGTGGTTCAGTTTTATCTAAGAGTAAAACACAAAAAATAAGTTTCAAATCCAGAAAAGATAAATCTGGTTTTACAATCAAAGAAAATAACATAAAATAACATGAAAATAACATGAAAAATTCAAAAATTACTGCTTTACAAGCAAACGGAACGTGGCAAACTAAGAGAGGTGATACAATGTATGCCTTTGAGATACAGTTTGAAGATGAGCAAACTGGACAGTGCAATGCTAAAACAGCTGAACCACCTTATGAAATTGGTGACATGGTATTCTATGAGGTCACCAGATCATCAAACTTTGGAGATACTCTAAAAGTGACTAAGAATGATCCAACAGCATTTAATGGAGCACCAAAACCACAAACTACTCAGAAGAATATTGAAAATTCTTGGGCAATTCAGACAGCTGTTCAGATAGTTGGATCATGCAAAGAAGAAACGTATGATGAATATTTGGAACAGATTGGAATTTTAGCTCGTATTTTATTAATAGAACGTGATAATTTAAACTAATGAAACACAACAAAAACGGATTCAAATCTTATATAGTTAAGATGTATGGATCTCAAGCGAAAATGGCCAGTGCTTTGAAAGTTTCAACGAACACAGTAAACAGTTGGGTGCAAAAGAATCCAATGCCATTATTGAAACACTCTCAAACAATATTGAAACAATGTGATACAACAGCTCAAGAGTTAATGTCTGAGGTTCTGTATCATAATGAGAACATAAAGTGAAGCGTGACCTTTGCTTCAATTCAGAAGCAGCTCAAATGTATGGTGTAGATGGGGCAATCATGCTCCACCACCTTGCATTCTGGGTGTATAAAAACAAGCTCAATCAAAAGAATGAGATTGATGGTCACACATGGACTTGGAACAGCGCATCAGCTCTCAGGGCAATATTTCCATTTTGGAAAGATAACCAGATTAGAAGGATCTTAACTAATCTTGAAAAAGAAGGTGCTATCATTTCAGCTGTTCATAATCGTGCGAGATGGGATAGAACAAAATGGTACACAATTACTGAAAAAGTCCAGCAATTCTACCAATTCCAGAAATCTGAACATGCAAGTGCAGAAATCAAGACATCGAAGTATAAAAAACAGAAGAACGATGTTAAGAAAACATCACACCAATACCAGATAGTTAATACAGATAGTAAACAGATAAAGACACATATAGTATATCCATACGAAAATGAGGAATTTAAAAAAATATGGAAACTATGGAAACAAGACCGATCCAATCGTAAAATAAAAAAGTACACAAAGATTGGAGAACAAGCTGCTCTCAAGAAATTGCAAGATGAAAGCGGTGGAGATGTAAATACAGCAATAAAAATGATTCAAAACTCAATAGCAAATGGATATCAGGGAATCTTCGCAATTAAAAACAACAGAAAACAGAATGCAGCTGTTCAAGGATTCGACAAATCAAAGCTGCTTGATCATCTTGAACAAACTCGCAACTCTTAATCCGGTTGAGGCATGGCATCAAGGCACTAATGTCCGGACTGCAATGAAATGTGATGAAGTGACAACGTTTGCAGCTTTATATGCCATCACCAAAGACATGCTTGATTATCTGGAGATGAACAAAACTCTCAGAACGCAAGAAGAAATACAACATGCAGTATCTGTTTTACTGAATGAATTTCCAGCGTATAAATTAGAGGAATGGAAAATTGTCATGGATAGATTCAAAGCTGGTTATTTCGGCAATATGTTTGAACGTCTAAAATTGCCAGAGCTGAGAGAGGCATTTCTAAAATATGCAGATGAAAGATCAATCATGATGGAGAATAAATACCATGAGACTAAAAAGATAGAACCAGAACCATTGTCTGAAGAACAGAAAAACATCATGAAGCAATTAGTGAAGGATCTTGATTTAAAATCAGATACAGATTTCAGAGGTCGCTGGAAACATATTCACCATCCAAATACACCAGAATGAAGATATTAAATTTATATGCTTGTTTAGGAGGCAACCGCTATAAGTGGGACGAAGTAACAGATATTGAGGTCACAGCTGTTGAGTGGGATGAGGAGCTCGCGCGACTATATCAAGAACGATTCCCTAATGACAAAGTGATTGTAGCGGATGCTCACCAATATTTATTGGATCACTACAAAGAGTTTGACTTTATTTGGTCCTCTCCTCCTTGCCCTACACATAGTAGGATTCAAATTTCTATGAAAACAACTCGAAAAATGAAATTTCCAGATATGAAACTTTATCAAGAAATAATATTTTTAAATGCATTTTATACTGGTAAATATGTAGTTGAGAATGTAATTCCTTATTACGAGCCATTAATACCAGCAAAAAAAAGGCATCGCCATTTATATTGGACAAACTTTAATTTACCTAACAATTTAAGCTCTCGCAAAAGTCCAGATATGGGAAGGACAATAGATAAAGTAACCGCCTTAGGAAAATTTCACGATTATAACTTTAGACAATATAAAGGAAAACAAGATCACCAAAAAATAGCTCGAAACTTAGTTGACTACGAAGCTGGCAGAACAATACTTGAAACAGCGTGTGGAATTATCAAACAAAGCAATACAAATCAACTAAGTATTTTATAAAATGGATGAAGAAGAAAACGAATTTGATATTTTGACACAAGAAAATTAACACAACAGAATGAAACTTAAACTAATAAGAACAAACAGCAGCACAAATTCAACAAATGGACTATTGTATGATATCACATCAGATCCAGAATTTATGTGCTACACTCTTGAAGATGAACCAAGAGAAGTAAAAGTAAAACATGAGACATGCATTCCAGCTGGTGAATACACTCTTGGATTAAAAACACATGGAAGGTTGCATGACAAATACCAATATAGATTTGCAGACATTCACAATGGTATGATTGAACTCTTGGATGTGCCAAATTTTACAGATATTTTGATTCACTGTGGAAACACGAATGAAGACACTTCTGGATGTTTATTGGTTGGAGATACACAAGAGAACAACAACACAAAAGAATCTGGTTTTATAGGCAAGAGTACATTTGCTTATTTTAGGATCTACAAAGCCATATCTGAAGCAATAATGTCTGGAGAGCACTGTTCAATTAATATCACAGATGATGTATTCATATGACTGAAAGAAGCAAAGCCAAAAATGCATGTGATAAGGCATTCAGCAGATTTGTGAGGTTATCATGTGCAGATAAGTATGGAATGATTAATTGTATTACTTGTGACAAGCGCAAGATGTGGAATGAAGTTGATTGTGGTCACTTTCAAACCAGAAGTAAGTTATCAGTAAGATGGTTGTATGAACCAGAAAACGGATTAATCAATGCAGCTGCTCAGTGTAAAGGATGCAATATGAGTAATGGAGGGCATTCTTATCAGTTCGGCAAGAAGATAGATGCTCTGTATGGCTCAGGGAAGGCTGATACAGTCGTTTTCATGTCTAATCAGATACGCAAGTACTCAGTGCAAGAGTTAAGGGATATGGCGGCCTCATTTGAAGCGAGAGCAATAGCCATATTACAAGAAATTTAGGAGACAAATATTGTTTTCTTATATTTGGGGTTGTGGTTAGAAGCTACATATCCAAAAATTACGATGCTATAAAAAAAATGGCATGTACTATTGCCAAAAAAAGTTTGATTGATTGTGAGGAATTATGTCACATTGTGATATTAAGTATTTTAGAGAGTGATCAGAGCAAGATTGAGGAACTGATTAAGAAGAAGCAGTTGAGATATTGGTTGGCAAGGATGATGATGAACCAATACAACTCCACCACATCACCATATCATTACACATACAGAAAACCAGCTGAGAGACACAGAGAAGCGAAGCAAGATATTCTGCTGTGGTTTGATTCTGATATTGAAAAGAAGATTAAAGATGAAGAAAAGATTGACTTCATCAACTCTACTCTTTCAGATATGCCATATTTTGATAAGACAGTAACAGAAATCTATTATGAGCATGGCCATTCTTTCAAAACTATGTCTGAAGATACTGGTATAAGCAAAACAACTCTTTTCAAAGCTCTAAAACGTACTAAAAATGAAATCAAAGAAAAAGCCAAGCAAAGGACTTGGAGACACGATTGAGAAAGTAACAAAATTCACTGGACTGAAAGCAGCTGTGGAATCCATCTTTGGAGAGGATTGTGGATGCTCTGAGAGGAAAGCGAAATTGAATCAATTATTTCCATTTGGAGCACATATGAGTGCAGAGGATCGTGATTTATATAACAAGCATTTAATCAATTGGAAAAAAGGTGGTAAAGTGACTGCTTCACAGCAACATCTGGCCATTGATATTTGGATAAGAAGTACAAATAAGAAAAAGAAATTTTCAAACTGCACATCTTGTGTAAGGAAATTCTTTGAGGATATTGAAAAGCTATATGAAAACAGCTGTGAAAATGAATAAGACTGAGATTAAAAAGAAAGCTATGATGGAAGCACTTGAGAAATCACTTGGTGTGGTCACACAAGCATGTAGGATTGCAAGTGTATCCAGAACGCAATACTATCAATGGTTAAAAGATGATCCAGTATTCAAGAAGCAAACAGATGATATTGCTGAAATAGCAATAGACTTTGCTGAGAGCAAACTTCATTCTCTTATCAGTCAAGAGAACGTTCCAAGCACAATATTCTATCTTAAAACAAAAGGAAAGAAACGTGGATATGTAGAATCTCAAGAAATGACTATCTCAGAACCAAACAAAAAGCCAAGCTGGATCACAAGCGAGGATGAAGCAGAGTAAATCATATTACGACTGCAAGAACTGTGATACTCGTATCCAAGTCCATCAAGGTGGAACGAGATCTGGCAAGACGTATTCTATATGTCAGGCATTGATTGAGTGGTGTGTAAACAATAAGAATGCTGGTTGGGTAATTACGATTATAAGAAAAACAATGCCAGCTCTCAAGGCAAGTGTAATGAGAGACTTCTTTGAGATATTAGAGAATGAAGGATGGTATTCACCTATGAATCATAACAAATCATCTTCACAATATATTCTTTTTGGAAATGTCATTGAATTTGTTTCAATCAAAGAACCACAAAGAATTAGAGGCCGCAAAAGACACATAGCATTTTTGAATGAGTGCAATGAATTAACCTTTGAAGATTTCACACAGATAATTTTGAGGACTTCAGAAATCATGATAATGGACTTTAATCCATCTGATGTCTTTTCTTGGATATATGATAAGGTAATGACCAGAGATGATTGCAGTTTCTTTCAGACTACATATCTTGATAATCCATTCTTAGACGAAAACACAATAAAAGAGATTGAATACCTAAAATTAACAGATGCAAATTACTGGAGGGTATTTGGTCTTGGTGAACGTGGCTTAAATATCTCTGCTATCTTTCCACACTTCAATCAAGTAGATAGAACGCCAGACAGAGCAAAGTTCATTTCATTTGGATTAGACTGGGGTTTCACAAACGATCCAAGCGCACTCATATCTGTGTACAAAGATGGTTTGGATATATATGTTGAGGAACATCTGTATGAAACTGGCTTGACAAATAAAGACCTAATGAGAAAGCTGAGAGATCTTGGAATCAATCGTGAAGAAATCATTGCAGATTCAGCTGAACCGAAATCAATCACAGAGTTTGAACGTAAAGGATTTTTAATCAAGGGCGCGAAAAAAGGGCCAGACAGCATCAGATTGGGAATTGATGTGATGAAACGACATAGAATAAACATCACAAAAGAAAGCAAGAATTTAATAAAAGAGATGCAGTCATATAAGTGGAAAACAAACAGAGATGGAAATCAAATCAATGAACCAGAAGCAAATCAAAAGGATCATGCTATTGATGCACTCAGATATGTCTGCTTGAATAAGCTCATGGAAAACTACTCAGGCAAATATTACATATCATAAAACAAGAGTAAGTGAACACACTCACCAATTAGCATAACCAGAAGTGAACACGCACGTTTTACGCACGTTTACCGTAAAGCCGTACGATTTCCGTAAAAAAACCGTAAAACCGTAAATACCACCTTAAAAACCATAAAATGAAGATAACAGTACCAACATCAATTGCAGATATCACAGTTAAGAAATGGATTAAACTATCCAAGACAGATGATGTGGTTAAGCGTGTAGCAATACTCTGTGACATAACACAGAAAACAGTTAAGAGTATGACTATTGAAAGCATGGAAACTGTAAACTCTTTACTGGAGGAATTAGAAGATCCAAGTCAGACAGAATTTGAGTTTTTTCCAATTATAGAATTGAAAGGAGAAAAATACGGAATACATCCAAACCTCTCAGAGCTTACTGTGGGAGAGTATGCAGACCTTGAGACAGCTTGTGTTGATTCTGATGCAAACTTGCTTCAAATCCTCTCTATACTATACAGAAAGGTCACACACGAATCAAAAGACTTCTATCAGATAGCACCATACACTGGAAGTGAAAACAGAAAGATATTCAATGAGTTGAAAATGGACAAAGTTTTCTCTTTACTCGCTTTTTTTTTGAATATAGGTCTGACCTTTATGAAAGATTCAGTGCAATCTTTGGAGGCGGTGGAGAGGTAGGTTCATCAATGGCAAATAAATGGGGTTGGTTCGCTTCAATATATCATCTGGCTGGTGGAGACATATTAAAAATTGAAGCCGTTACAGAGCTTAAAATTGAACAAGCATTTACTTTCTTGTGTTACGAATTAGACTTATCTATATCTAAGAATAATAAAGACATAATCAAGTAATATGGAAGCAAATCAAAGTGAAACCACAGTATATAAATTACTGGAAGCATTTGAAACGTATGGAGCGAAAAACACACAGATTCACAGCACTGTAATCGGGCCAATTGATGAAATGGATGTAAAGAAGATGAATGCAGACTTATTTCCATGTTTGTTTGTGAATCTTAGTGCTGGAAGTATTGACAAAGGTGAAGCAGAATTGACAGTGG
>Ga0316202_10000822_pt1 | contig 28681 bp, 28 predicted proteins | sample 3monrhotite_MG_FD_204934 | JGI IMG/M metagenome (GOLD analysis project Ga0316202, IMG submission 204934) | Microbial mat bacterial communities from mineral coupon in-situ incubated in ocean water Damariscotta River, Maine, United States -... | ecosystem: Environmental > Aquatic > Marine >... | reverse complement strand
CCAAACATGTTTTAGTGGTTGCCGATTCCTGTTATTCCGGTTCCATGACACAAAGTTCAGTGGCGCGTATTGATGCCCAACTGGATGATAAACACTTGAAAAAATGGTTGAAAGTCATGGCAAAAACACCATCACGCACAGTACTGACATCGGGTGGTATCAGCCCTGTGCTCGATAGTGGTGGTGGCAAACACTCTGTCTTTGCCAAAGCCTTTATTCAAGAGTTAAAACAAGATACCAACATTATTGACGCGTATAAAATCTATCTTGGTGTATCACAACAGGTTAAAATAGGAGCAGCATCCATTGGGTTTTTGCAACGACCAACGTATGCACCTATTCGTCATACCGGCCATAATGGTGGTGAATTTCTTTTCGTAAAACAAGGATAGAAAGGGTAATGTTGCATCGTATTTCAACCTGACGGTATTTATACTTTCTTCACACTACTTAAGTACAGCTTGGTTTTTGTCGGGTGATTATTCGGTGACACAAAGTCGGTGCATTTCAGTCGTATTATTGGCACTGCTGTCTTGCGCCTGCACCACACCGACGGTACGCAATGATGCATTTGCCGCCACCAGCGGTTTTACACGTCAGGTTATACGCGGGGCTGATTTTTCACATGTTGCTTATATTGCTAAAAGGCGCATTGAAGCCCACAAAGAAAATGTATGGCATGTCTACATCGAAGGAGATGGCTTGCCCTGGATTCGGCGACGGGTTATAGCAACCGATCCCACTCCGTCAGAACCACTCATGTTGCGATTAATGGCACAGGACTCACACCCGGCCATTTATCTGGGGCGACCCTGTTATTACGGAATGGCCAGGGAGTCAGCTTGCAACCCTTGGGTATGGACGTATGGACGTTATTCGGAGCAGGTCGTTGAGAGTATGCGCACGGCACTGGTGACCTTAATCGACGCAAATGCCATTACCGCACTGGTACTGATCGGCCATAGCGGAGGAGGCACATTGGCCATGCTGCTTGCAGAACGACTACCCCAGGTCCGGCTCGTGGTGACGCTGGCAGGCAATCTGAATATAGATGCATGGACAACCCGGCATGGCTATACGGCGTTGACGCATTCACTGAATCCGGCACGTCGTCCGCCTCTACCGAGCCATATTGATCAACTGCATTATGTCGGGGAGAACGACAAAAACGTGCCGCCAGAAATGCTAGAGGCCGCCGTCAAACAACAACAAAATGCCCGGATGCTGGTGCTGGATGACTTGGGACATCAGCAGAACTGGGATGAGTACTGGATGGAAATTCTACAAACAATAGATTTTTTGGAGAGAAGTTATGAATAACCTTATGTGGGCACTTTCAACCACCGAAGCCTGGAAGTTCAGCAAAAAACCCGTTTCTTTACAAACGTTCGCATGGGCACCCCCATCGGGCATGTTTTTCCGGTTATTTCTGGTGATTGTAGGGCTTTGTGTGGCAGGTACCGGTTTGGCGGATGGGCATACAGACCTCGAAATAACGAATATCGTGCAATCCCCTGGCAATCCCGTTACTTCCGGTGACACCGTGAGCTATACGCTCACAGTGCAGAATATGACTAGCCAGATACAGCTGCCTACTGATATTCAGATAATCTCGGGTGAAAGTAATATTACCGGGTCATTCAGCCCGGTTGCAGAAGGATGCTCTCTTGATGGTGATACTTTTTTCTGCTCGCAGATCGCTCCTGGCCAGTCAGCACAATATACGTTGCGCTGGCAACCGCCTGTGGGGCAGCATGACCTTGTCTTTGTTGTCGACTTTGTCGGCTGTAGCATTGAGTGCCAGGGAGTAGATAGTCAATCCATTACAACGAATGTCGTCCAGGCTTCTGCTGGCATCATTCAATTCAGCAACAGCACCTATCAGGCCAGCGAACAGGATGGCTTGGCAGCAATTACGGTGACCCGAACTGGTGGCAGCGCAGGTGCGTTGTCCGTTCGTGTATCCACGGGTGGAGACGGTGATACAGCAACCAGGGAGGATTATTCTTTCCCACAGTCGGAAGTTCCTGACACGCTCTTTTGGTCAGATGGCGACATGACCACCAAAACCCTGAATCTCAACATTACGGCTGATTCACTGGTGGAAGGAGAAGAAACACTGACCCTTCAACTGATAGAAAATACTACGAGAGTTACTGGATTCTTGGGCAACCTCAGCTTGGCAACACTGTTCATTCAGGACTCAACCGTTGCCCCGTCCGCTGTGGATCAGCTCAAGGCCCTATCCGGCAATTTACAGCGCGGCACATCGGGAACCACCCTGGAACCTTTTGTTATCAGTGCACTTGATACATCGGGAAATCCTGTTGAAGGGGTGTCTGTTGATTGGGAAATCCTGCCTGCTCGCGGAGGCACCCTGTCACAGCTAACAACGACAACCGGTGTCAACGGCCAATCCAGCAACATACTCACTCTCGAAACATCGGAGCGTCTAGTGATAAAGGCTATCGTGAATCCCAATGGTGGCTCGGGTGAGTTCAATATCTCTTCTACTCATTTGGGCAATTCTGCTTCTGTCATTTTTGTGATCAATGGCAGCATTACCGACCGGACAGGGCTCTCGAAAAACCAGAAATCTATAGCAAAAACGGTGGATGCCATGTGCGTCGCCTTGGCAGGAATGGAAGCAGGACGAAGTGCCGAACAAGATGATATGTTGAGAACCTGTGGGCTCTTGGAAACCGATGACCTGGCAGAGGTTGCCGCAAGTCTGGACCTGCTGGCCCACGAAGAAGTATCCGCTCAGGGCAGAGTGATTATCGAAACCGCCAAACTTCAGTCTGCAAGTATCCACAGGCGGCTTGTGGCTCTGCGTGCCGGTGCTCGAGGTGTCAACCTCTCGGGCCTGAATATCAACATTGATGGACAAATCCTACCTGAATCCGTTGTCACTGCACTGTTCGGGAGCAACGCACAGGGGGGCTCGGCGGGAGAAGGGCAAAGTATCGCCAGTCGCTGGGGCAGTTTTGTTAATGCCACGCTTATTGTTGGCGACAGAGATAAAACAAGCCAGGAAACAGGGTTCAACTTCCGCGCCGAGGGCATCACCACCGGTGCTGACTACCGTATATCGGATAAACTGGTTGTGGGTGGTGCCTTGGGTTATTCCGGCAAAGATTCTGACTTTAAAGGAAATGCCGGTGATATGGAGATCGATAACTGGCACCTGACAGCCTATGGCAGCTACTATCGCTCAGCAGCATTTTATCTGGACGGCCTGATCAAACTGGGCAGAAACACTATCGACACCCGGCGCAGGATCAACCTGCCTAGCGACCCCCTGCAAGAAGGCATCGGTGATACAACAGGCTGGGAATATGCCGTCAGCCTGAGTGGTGGTTATGAATACAGCCGGGATGCAATGACTTTCGGCCCTTATGGACGACTGGGATATATTCAGACATCGATTAATGGTTACTCTGAATCAGCCTCGAACCCCGGAGGTATAGGCTCAGGTTCGGTATTAACGATTGATAATCAGAATGTGGATTCCATAACAGCCGTACTGGGGAGTCAGCTCAGTTACGCCATCAGCGCCCGCAATGCTGTGTACCTGTTGCAACTTAATGGTGAATGGGAGCATGAGTTCAGAGATAACTCACGCGCCATCGCTGCACAATTTGCTCATGACCCGACCCGAACCAGTTTCGACGTTGCCTCCGACAGCCCTGATCGAAACTACTTTAATCTGGGCCTGGGTGCTACGGCGACGTTTGCCAATGGCCGGTCTGGCTTTTTTCACTATGAAAGCCGCTTGGGACAGGATGACGTTCGCCAATACTGGATTAATCTCGGCATCAGAATGGAGCTGTAATTTTCAAAACCCCAGCGCACGCAAACAGATGAATCTGCTATCATTAGCGACCTTTTCGCCGCCCTGTTGGGCAGCGCAGTTTGAAACAACAGATACGCGGAATACAACATGAAGGTACTGATCATCGGCGGCGGCGGGCGCGAGCACGCCCTAGCCTGGAAAGCAGCACAGTCGCCTGATGTAGAACAGGTTTTTGTAGCTCCCGGCAATGCAGGCACAGCCCAGGAACCCAAGCTGGAAAATATCGCCATCGGTGTGGAAGACATCAACGCACTACAGGCTTTTGCACAAGACAATGCCATCGACCTGACTATCGTCGGTCCCGAAGCACCACTGGTCATCGGTCTGGTAGATGCGTTTAATAAAGCTGGCCTGCGCTGTTTTGGTCCCACCCGGAGCGCAGCACAACTGGAAGGCAGCAAAGCTTTCACCAAAGATTTCCTTGCACGGCACCACATCCCCACTGGCCGCTACAGCAACTTCACTGATATCAACGAAGCATTGGATTATGTGCGTAAACAAGGCGCACCCATCGTCATCAAAGCCGACGGTCTGGCGGCGGGCAAAGGTGTCATCGTGGCCATGACCCTGAATGAAGCCGAAAGCGCAGTACGCGATATGCTCGCAGGGAATGCCTTCGGCGAAGCTGGACATAGGGTGGTTATCGAAGAATTTCTCGAAGGTGAAGAAGCCAGTTTCATCTGCATGGTGGATGGTAAACACATCCTGCCACTGGCCAGTTCGCAGGACCACAAACGGGTGGGCGAAGGCGACACCGGCTCCAACACCGGCGGCATGGGCGCCTACTCCCCTGCCCCAGTGGTCACGCCCGAGATACATGCGCGCATCATGACCGAGGTTATCGAACCTACTGTGGCGGGCATGGCTGCCGAAGGCCACCCCTACACGGGTTTTCTTTATGCGGGACTGATGATCGACAGCAGCGGTGCTCCCAGAGTCATCGAATACAACTGCCGCTTCGGCGACCCCGAAACCCAGCCCATTTTAATGCGCCTGCGCTCAGATATTGTCGCGTTGTGCAATGCAGCACTGGATGGACAGCTAGATCAAATCACCACTCGCTGGGACCCACGTGCCGCCCTGGGCGTGGTACTGGCCGCCGAAGGTTATCCCGCCAACTATGCCAAAGGTAAGGTAATCACCGGGCTGAACAGCGTAGAAAATTCCGATAATGCCAAAGTTTTTCATGCTGGCACCACAGAAAAAGATGGTCAGACCGTCACCGCTGGCGGTCGCGTATTGTGTGCCGTGGGCCTGGGCGATACAGTGAGCGCAGCACAAAAACACGCCTATACACTGGCAAAAAAAATCCGTTGGGAAGGCATGTTCTACCGCAACGATATCGGTTATCGTGCCATCGACCGTGAACGCAAGAATAATTGACACTGAAAAATCACTTTTTAATCTCAAGCATAATAGGCAAATCACTATGACTGCACCCTTCGTTGCTATCCTCATGGTCTCTGATTCTGACCTACCAGTCATGCAAACCACTCTCGATACTCTGGACCAACTGCAAATACCCTACGAAGCAAAAATCACCTCTGCACATCGCGCCCCGGACGCCACACATCATTATGTGACTGATGCCGACCGACGTGGCTGCGCGGCCTTTATCGCCGCCGCTGGGCTGGCCGCCCATCTCGCCGGTGTGGTGGCCGCACTGACCATCAAACCCGTCATTGGCGTACCCATGGACAGTGGCCCGCTCAAAGGCCAGGACGCACTGCTATCCACAGTAATGATGCCCGGCGGCATCCCCGTCGCCACCGTAGCCATCGGCAAAGCGGGCGCCAAAAACGCTGCTTATTTGGCCGCCCAGATTCTCGCACTGAGTGACCCAGAACTGGCTGAGCGGGTTAAAGCCGAACGCGCTGCCAACGCCCGTACCGTGATTGCCAAAGACGCCAAGCTGCAAAGCAAACTCGGCAAATAAGCCCCGCTCACACCTCAATGAATCACTGGCAACTCACACAAACCGCCCGGACGATTCATCGCGGTGGCATTGTCGCCTATCCCACCGAGGCCGTATTCGGCCTCGGTTGTGATCCACTGAACCCCGAAGCCGTACAAAACCTGCTGGCGCTCAAACAGCGCCCCATGGAGAAGGGGCTGATTCTTATCGCTGCCGACATCGCGCAACTCACCCCCTTTATTATCTCACTCACACCCGAAGCCAAAGCACAACTGGCCGCTACCTGGCCCGGTCCGCACACCTGGTTGCTACCCGCGCACGCCAATGCCCCTCGCTGGATACGCGGTCGGCACGACACTATTGCCGTACGGGTCACCGCCCACCCCATCGCCGCCGCCTTATGTCGAGCCACCGGACATGCTTTAGTCTCTACTAGCGCCAACCCTGCCGGCAAAGCACCCGCCCTCAACGCCCTGCGCGTGCGTCGCTACTTTCCCGATGCGCTGGATAACATCTTGCACGGTGCCCTCGGCGCAGAAACTGGCCCCACCCCCATCCGTGACCTGACCACAAAAAAACTGATCCGCCCTGCCAGTCCATAAACCTAACCTAAAGCCTTTTTCAGAGCATGTTGAACTCACCGTATGGGTGATACGCCTTCGTCCAAAATAATCTGAAAAACACTTTATCTTCTGCACCTTAGTCACTCTCGCTACGGTTTAACTGATTAATTTAGGTTAAAACAATATTGACAAATGGACCGATCGGTCCTATTTTGTTTGTCATGAACGCAGGACGACCTAGAGAATTTGACACCGAACAAGCACTGCAAGCGGCTATGCACCAATTTTGGCGTCAGGGCTACACGGCAACCTCGTTGCAGGATCTGCTCAGTGCCATGCAAATTTCCAAAAGCAGTTTTTATCAAACCTTCGACAGCAAACACACACTGTTCCAGCGCTGTATCAAACACTACCGCAGCACACTCGAAAACGACATGCGCACCCACCTGCAACAAAGCCCTTCTGCCCGGCAGTTTATCGAAACCACATTTCGCGCTATCGGCGACAGCAAACAACCCACCGATGACCGGTTTGGGTGCCTGATCATGAATACCGCCAGTGAATTTGCGCAGAGTGACCCGGTCATCGCCGAGCTGGTGAAAAAAGGCACCCAAAAAATGCGTGCCGTGTTTCTACTCGCCGTCAAACGTGCGCAAACAGAAGGGGATATATCTGACGACAAAGACCCCAACGCCCTGGCCAGTTATCTGTTCAGCAGTATAGGAGGGCTACGCAACATGGCTAAGGCCGGGGCAAACCAAAAAATGTTGAAGGAAATTACAAAAATTACCTTGAGTAGTCTGAACTGATTTTTTTACCTGGTTTTGGACCAAATAGTCCATATTATCAGCATCGCTAACCGGCACCAAAACAGCAGTCCCCCATTAACGTAAACCTACAGGAGAAAAAAATGTCATTCACTGTACACAATAAAACCACAGCACCTGCTGCTTCCCTACCTGTCATGGACGCAGCAGAAAAAGACTTTGGTTTCCTGCCCAACCTCTATGGCGCCCTTGCCGAATCGCCCGCCGCTATCGCCGCTTACGCTGCCGTCAATGAAGCATTGAAACAATGTGCATTGTCTCCCGTAGAGCAACAAATCGTGGCGCTAACCGTGAGTACGGAAAATAACTGCAATTATTGTGTCGGCGCACATTCGACCATTGCCGGCATGGTACAGATGCCCGCCGATATTCTGCAACAATTGCGGCAACAGCAAACCTTGTCCGACGCTCGTCTCGACGCCCTGCGTCAATACACCATTGCTGTGCTGAAACACCAGGGCTGGGTGCCCGCAGAAGAACTAAAGGCATTTCAGGATGCCGGATACACTCGACAGCACATGCTGGACACCTTAAGCATCGTGGCACTGAAGACACTGAGCAACTACACCAACCATCTGGCTCACACGCCACTGGACACACAATTTGCCGAAATGGCCTGGGAAAAACAGTAAGCCATCCTTCCTGGGAAGGCATGCGCTTTCCCAGGAATCTTCATTCTTCAATCAAAAAATTCGAGAAGTAAAAAGAGAAGTTACGGCGGCACTCTAACTAAGCAGCAACGCTGAATCCGGCCTCGGTGATCGCTTGCTCGATAGCATTTTGTTGAATCACACCTGAATCAAATTCGACCGCTACCGTTGCACTGTCCAGGTCAGCTGTCGCAGATGTAATACCATCGCGATGAGTCAGAGCATTCTGGATGCTCTTTACGCATCCGCCACAGGTCATTCCATCAACACGAATTTCTATACGTTCCATTGTCACGCTCCGTTAGTCTGTTTTTGAAAAATTAAAGGTAAGCTGGGTAGTTACAAATCAGGTTTCCACCGTCGTAACAGTAAGGAGTTACTGACAACACTGACACTACTCAATGCCATTGCGGCACCCGCTATTGTCGGGGTCAACATGCCCATTGCCGCGAGAGGTATACCAACGATATTGTAAATAAATGCCCAGAAAAGATTCTGTTGGATTTTGCTGAAAGTGGCACGACTGATGGAAATCGATGCGGCCACCAAGCGGGGATCAGGTCGCATCAGGGTAATGCCGGCGGTTTCCATGGCAATACCCGTGCCTGTACCCATGGCGATACCCACATCAGCCGCTGCCAGCGCTGGCGCATCATTAATACCATCACCAATCATGCCCACCTTATAACCCGCTTCTTTCAATTCGTTGACGACCAATGATTTCCCATCCGGCTTAACGCCACCCCGTGCATCATCAACACCTGCCTGTGCGCCAATTACCTGAGCAACGTTGGGTGCATCACCGGACAACATCAAGGTTTTGATTTTCATATTCTCTAGTGCCTGAATAGCAGATTTGGCACCGCTGCGCAGCGGGTCGGCAATGGCGATAATACCCATGACACCTTGTTGATCTGCAATCCAGATGACGGTTTTTGCTTCATCCTGCCATTGTTGCGCAAGCTCATTGGCAGCTGATGAATCAATTTCATTGTTAACCAGCAATTCTTCATTACCAATGAAAATTTGCTTTCCCGATAGCTTTCCCGATACCCCTGTACCCGTGTGGCTCTGAAAATTATCCACCGGTGAGAGTGCTAATCCCCTTTCCATTGTTTGATCCAGAATTGCCTTTGCCAGAGGGTGTTCACTGCCCTGTTGAATTGATCCGGCAATAGTGAGCAATTCATCTTCGCTACCCCGCTCAGCATGAATGGAAATAATATTTGGCCTGCCCTCGGTCAACGTGCCGGTTTTATCAAATATGATGGCCGTCAGCCCGTGGGCATGTTCAAGGGATTCCACATCCTTGATCAAAATTCCAGATCGGGCGGCCGCACCCGTGCCCGTCATAATGGCCGTCGGTGTCGCTAATCCCAGGGCACAGGGACAGGCAATGACCAGTACGGATACAGCGGCGATCAATGCTGTTTCAAACGTGCCATCTGTGACAACACCATACTGAACAAGAAATGTGACAACCGCGATCACAAGGACAATCGGTACAAATATTTCACTGATCCGGTCCACCAGACGCTGCACCGGTGCCTTGCCAGCCTGGGCATTCTCAACCAACCGGATAATTTTCGACAACGTGGAATCTTCACCGACTTTGGTCGCCTTGATTTCCAGCAGACCGGTACCGTTAATCGATCCTCCGGTCACCCTGTCACCCTGAGCTTTTTCTACCGGCAGACTTTCTCCGGTAATCAGCGCTTCATCGACTTCACTGCGACCCGCCAACACTTCGCCATCAACCGGGAGATTTTCACCCGGCTTAACGATGACGATATCGGAGGCTTTGACTTCGGCGATGGGCAGCTCCCGCTCCGAACCATCGTCACAACGCACCCGGGCAACCTGGGGGCGAAGTTCCATCAACTGTCTAATCGCTAGTGTGGTGCCACGTTTGGCTTTGCTCTCCATGAACTTTCCGGCCAGGATTAAAGTAATCAACACCGCAGAAGCTTCAAAGTACAATTGCCCGTGAGCATCTTGAAGGGTGAAAAGCAGATAAACACTGTAAAAATAGGCAGCAGAAGTGCCCAGCGCCACCAGCACGTCCATATTACCGGCACCCGCTCGTAATGATTTGTAAGCGCCTTTATAAAAGCGGGCACCGATAATGAACTGTACAGGAGTCGCCAGCAACCACTCGACCCAGGGTGGGAGATGAAAGCTGCCAAGGCCTGCCATGGCCGCCATCTGTGAAGCCAAAGGTAAAGCCAGCAAGGCTGATGCAATCAACAGGTATTTTTCACGACGGAGCGTTGCTTCCTCTCTGGCACGGTGTGCCCCCTCAACGCGAGCTTGCTCTTCAGAGGCAGAAATAATAATCGCCTTAAAACCCGCACGATCAACAGCATCGGCCAGCCAGTCCAGCTGTACAACTCCGGAAATACCCGTTACGTCTGCACGCTCCAAAGCCAGGTTAACGCTTGCCTCGGAAACACCAGGCACAGCCATCAGCGCTTTTTCAATGCGCCCTGCACAAGCGCTGCAAGTCATACCCTCAACCGGAAAAGAAAATGTCTCGCGGGCCACATCAAATCCTGAATTTCGGATTACATTTGCTACACCAACGACATCAATTTGATCGGCATCATAAGCAATATCCGCGCGCTCTAACGCAAAATTGATGGTAGCACTACCGATCCCGGATGCTTGACCCAGCGCTTTTTCCAGACGGACGGCACATGCCCCGCAAGTCATACCCTCAACGGCAAAACTGGTTGATGTCAATTGTTGCGGATCAACGGCTGCTGATGGATCAGATGTCATATTCGAAGTCACTCTGTTTGAAATGGTTGATCAGTAAACATCAGAGGATTTTACCAAGTTATGATATTACTCACTTTCGTGTTCAATGAAATGTTAGGGGGTATTGACGGGCTGAAAATCAATGCTGATACGTTTACCTGCCACCGGCCGGAATAAGTTGTCAGCAAAAGCGACATGCGCCGGATGTTCGCGATAGCTGTCGATTACCGCTGGATGGCAAAACCGAATCAGCCAAGTGTACCGATAAGGGGCATCCGCTTGCACTGCTTCGCCACTGTACACTTCACGCACCCCCGGTATGGCGGAAAGCACCCGGCGGCCTTCCACCATCATGGCCTCTGCGCCGTGATCATCCAGACCTTCGGTGTTGTAGACAATGAGATGTTCCACCGGGTTCCACGACTGGCATTGTAACAACACTTCAGCAGCACGATCAGCCGCTCCCCACAGGCGTATGCAGCACTCAACTTCAGCGGCAACAGCACAATTGATGCCCTTTACTGAGCCAGTGTAATCACTGGAAGCGTTAGTTCGGGTATTTTCCCTGATCTGTTTTGCCGCCACATCGGATAATACTGTGCCGTAGTTGATTTTGCTAATACCGTTCGCAATCCATTGACCATACTGGTCATCAGCAAGCCCACTGCTGTCGTGCATGACCAGCGGTATTTGCAGTCCTGCATTGATTTGTTTCAGGCGTGCATCATCCGACCTGGGGCTGTCTTTCATACGCCCATGTACGGCATCACTGGAAATGGAGAGAAAATCTACCCCCGTCTGTTCAACATAGGTCTTGGCTTCTGTCAGAGAGATGTCTGGCTCACCCGAAGAAACCTCGATGCTTCCTTCAACCGGTATACCGCAGGCGTGTGCCATTTCGACAACCTGTTGAGTGAGCCTTGTATTTTCCGCAAAACTCAGACGAGCGAGATCTAGCTGCACACCATTGCAACCGAATCTGATTCCGTTCACTGCGGACTCCAGGCAAGTACCATGATCAAAATGAATGGCCACCGGTACCTGTGCCCGGATTGCGGCAGCTTCTACCGCTGGCATCATTAATCCAAAATTAATCTGCTCAAAACAGGATTCTGCCAGATTTAGAATGACTGGCGCACGCGCTTGCTCTGCGGCCATGATTATCCCGTCCAGAAAATCCAGGCTCATTACTTCAAAGGCACCTACTGCATAACCATGCTGATAGGCATGTTGCAACATATGTTTCATATCAATCAGTGGCATAGTCCGTTACCTTATGATTCTGTTGCTTCTTCAGACTCGGTATAGCCCGCTTTATGCAGGTGATCTTCAAGTGCTTCGGCCATCAGCGCCAGCACTTTTCCACGCAAATGACTGGCCATGAAATAGTAATAATTCATGGTACAGCTAACCGGTGTATGCAGGACAAACGGATCGCCAATACCGTTAATGGCTGTTTCAATTTCCACGCCATGTATTCCACAAAACGGGATTTACCACAACCTGTCGGACCTTTCAGCATCATTGGCATACGTACGCCATAAGCCGCTTCGTAGAATTCTATTTCCCAATCGATAGCTTCGTAACAGGGTTCTTCTTTAATGAGGTACTGCGTTGGATTTACTGTAGAATCGGACATAATCATACTCACTCAAAATCTTCGAGAGTTACGTTTCTTCATCTCCAGTTTCATGCTCACCCGACCAACCCGCTGCTTTTGCTTTCTTGACTGCCTGTGCATAAATTTCACGGTGGCGTGTCGCCAGTGGCTCGGGCAATCGGCTGACCATGCAGCCGTATTTGTCCCATTCGATATTCACTTTTTGTAGCAAGGCGTCAATCCCGGCTAGGTTCCAGCCTTCACAGGTTTCAGTTTCAGGAACAAGCCCAAATACCCAGGCATCTCTGATAATCTTTCCAATGCTGGTCATACCACCATTGATCTCATTATCAATGCCAACATACCGGTTCGGTTTTTTATTCATATTATTTCCATCTGGGTGGCCCCGGCCACGCATAAATGTGACCAGGGCACTGACTTTACAATAACGGCTTAAACCGTTTTACCATGATAGATTACCATTGAAGCGCCCGCAGATTGGGAAAAGTTATCAAAACCCAGCAGACGAACATGATTGTTCGGATGGGCGGCATGACAAACCTCAACTTCCTTGAGGATGACATCAACATCGGTTTCACCAAACATGGGCAATTTCCACATGTACCAGCAATGACCATTGATATTTTCCGGTTATGTGTGTTCAATGCCCGGATTCCAGCCCTTGCTAACGATGTACTCGATTTGAGTACGTGCCTGCTCGGGGGTAAAAGCGGGCAGGTATCAGAACGTTTCAAACTTGCGGCTTGAAGTATCACTCAGACTTGATTCGTAATCTTGCATGTTACTGCTCTTAATTTTATGCGTATGTGTATCACTTTGCGAATCAATCAGGGTGCATCAGCCCCCTGATTGGCAGCAACAATTACCTGTGCGAGACGTCAAGTTTGTCAACAGTATCGAATTCAAACTTGATTTCTTTCCAGGTTTCCATCGCGGCGGCCAGCTCGGGGCTGTTTTTGGCAGCGACGGTAAGGATGTCTTTACCTTCTTTCTCAAGTTCGCGCCCCATGTTGCGCGCTTCGACACAGCCTTCAACCACAACACGGTTAGCCGCTGCACCGGCAGCATTCATACCCCAAGGGTGACCCAGCGTACCGCCACCGAATTGCAGCACAGAGTCATCACCGAAGATGTTGACCAGCGCAGGCATATGTCATACGTGGATACCATCGGATTTAATATATGAATCACGCATGATGTCGATCCAGCCGAAAGTGGCTTCACGATCACCTTCCAGCTTACCGACAATAGATTTTAGCCATTATGATCTCCAGTGGTTCAACAAAATAAATTGTGTAGCGGCCGTTTTCCGCGTGCAAACAGTATGCTAAAGCCAACACATAAACTAAAATCAATAGTTTCCATTCAATATATAGAGTTGTATCTATGGCTTACTCTGTCGCTAAAAACCTTATTCGCCACGTCACCCTGCGCCAGCTGCAAATATTTGAGGCCGTAGTCCGGCTCGAAAGTTACACTCGGGCCGCCAGGGAACTGCATCTGACACAACCTACCGTCTCTATGCAGGTCAAAAAACTGAGCGAAGCAATGGGCTATCCTCTGCTTGAAAAAGTAGGCAGTCACATGTCCACCACTGCCATTGGTGATGAAGTGTATGCTTCCGCCCAAAATATTCTCAGTAATATGGTCTCACTGGGTGAATCAGCCACAGCCCTTGAAGGCGTGGTTAAAGGCCCCCTGCGCATCGCCGTTATCACCTCAGCCAAATATTTTATGCCGCACCTGCTTGGGGCTTTTGTCGGCCAGCATCCCGGAGTGGAACCCAGGTTAAAGGTGACCAACCGCTCCCAGGTGCTTGAGCGCCTGAAATCCAATAAAGATGATTTGCTGATTATGGGTCAAGTTCCTATTGAGCTTGATGTGGAAGCCCACCCCTTTGTCGATAACGAGCTGGTCGTTGTCGCCAGCACTCACCATCCACTGACAAAATGCTCATCTATTTCACTCCAACAATTGAGCAAAGAACGTTTTCTGGTCCGTGAAACCGGCTCCGGAACCCGCTTGGCTGTGGAACGTCTGTTTGCCGCCCAGGGGCTGGAGGTTCGACCCTATATGGACCTGGGTAACGCTGAAGCCATTAAACAGGCGGTAATGGCCGGGCTGGGCGTGTCCGTTTTATCACGGCACAATCTGCGCCTGGAACTTGCAGGTAAACATATTGCGATACTGGACATGCAAGACTTTCCGTTATTCTTCCGTTGGTATGCTGTACATTTAAAGAGAAAAAAACTGTCACTGGCATCCCGTACATTTCTGAACTTTCTTCTGCAACAGGGAAAAGATATGTTGCAGCAGTTTCCGTACAAATTGGTCGATGATGCGGAGCAATCTTCAGGTACCTGATGTGCTTCAATAAAACTATACAAGTTTCTGAAAGCGGCAATCATCCTAAATTAATCAGTTGAATGGTAGCGAGAGCGACTATGGTGCTGAAGATAAAAGATTTTTTGGGATATTTTGGACGACGGCGTATCACCCATACGGTGAGTTCGAAATGTTCCAAAAAGTCTTTTAGATTCTGTGCCATAGGCGTTCGCAGTAGATTCAACTGATTAATTTAGGATCATAGCAATCCATGCAGCCAGTCGTGGTGCAGCAGGTACACGCACGATTTCAGGCATACTCAAACAGCGGGGAGAATCTGTTGGATTAGCTGCGACTACTTTCCTTGAATATCCTGATGTTAAGTTCAAGAATCATTTCTGTAATATTTTGATACTTTTTATAGTTTAAAACTGTGGGATTTCATGAGACAAAAAAGATGTAGAAGGCCATATAAAATCAAAGCACCAAAAATTGCTAATACTGTTAGGTAGATTGCTATGTTTGGAGGTTTTTTAGGGAGGGCGGGTGATGGAGATCCAGAAATAACAACGTTGTGACGAGGTTGGAAACGACTAAATGATACTTCAGGAGGCTGGGTTCTCGCGAAAAGCACATAACTTATGGGTAATAGAAAGGTAACGAACCAGGGAAACCGGGCTCAGATCACAAGACTTGTGTACCCCCCAAAAAAGAACGCAGTCGCTGAAACAGCGAAGCACCAAGCTTACGCCCTTCTTCATCCTGAATTTCAGCGACCTGATGCCGCACTGCCAATTCCGGTTGTAGTAAAAGCTTTTTCTGATAACGCAAGGCCGACAACAGATAGATTTTCAACTGCCCCAGACCGACAGGCGCGGTGAGATAACGGTAGACCTGCCCTTCATTAATCAAACTGATCACACGGTGCGAGTCTGCCTCCCCCGTAATTACCACTGAAAGGATCTGTGGATAATTAGCCTTGGCAACCTTAACAAAAGCTAGATCTTCTTTAATATTATCGCTCGAATTCGTCACCACGATATTAACGTCGTGAGTCGCAAGGTACTCCATGGCATCGGTTGACAAACTCACGGAAACAACCTGCGCCTTCTTACCAATAACACCTTCCAGGGTGGACTTCAGGCTGGCACTGGAATCCAGAGCCAGGATAGTCGAAACGACATTATCATCACTGTTCTCCAGCTTGCTCGCTGACACAGCCTTGACATCAAACAGCTTAAGTGAAATATCCGTCGCCATCCTGACAACTTCAAACAACTCATCATTATTCCAGGGCTTGGTAATATAACGAAAAATCTCACCCTCATTGACCGAGTTCACCACTGCCGACAAATCTGAATAACCCGTGAGAAGAATACGTGTGGTATTCGGTGACAACTGCTTTACTTTGGAAAGCAGTTCAATACCCGTCATCTCGGGCATACGCTGATCCGAGACAATCACATGAATGCGATTATTGCGCAGGATATCCAGCGCTTCTTCACCACTGTTAGCAAGAAAAGTCTGATAATGAGGGCGCAGCAAACGACCCAGAGTACGAACAATTCTCGACTCATCGTCAACAATCAGGATATTCGTTTGTACTTCCATAACCACCTTCATTGATTCTTATTATCGGCTTTACGACTATACGACTATTTACTCTTGCGGCCTTTTCTTCACCGGCAGCACGAAGACAAAGTTGGTACCCTTGCCGGGAATGGATTTGAGCATCACCTTACCGCCATGTTTGGTCACAATGCGGCGCACAATTGCCAGCCCCAGGCCGGTCCCCTTGCCGACATCCTTGGTAGTAAAGAATGGCTCAAAAATTTTGCGACGAGTCTCTTCATCAATCCCCTCACCATTATCCATAACGCTGACCATGACCTGGCCCTTTTCCAATGAGGTACGAATCTTGATCAAGCCATTGTCACGATCAGTCGCTTCAATAGCATGGGCTGCATTGTTGATAAGATTAATCAACACCTGGTTAATTTCTGCGGGAGAACCAAAGGTCTCCGGTACATCCGCAAGATCCATCTGCACCTTTGTTCCCGGCGTAATTTCCTTCTTCGCCATCTTGAGTGCGCTCTCCACACACTGTTTGATATCAAACCAGTCTTCATCCGAACGATCCTTGCGGCTGAAGTCACCCAGGTCCTTGATCACATGCTGAATCTGCTCGATACCACCCTGCATGTCATCGACGATTTCCGGTAGCTCATCCAGCATGGCTTCATCCTGAGTGTTCTGAACAAGGATCGCAAAATTGTCGATACGTGAACTGATCTGGTCACTGTCACTCATGCCACCCAGATCATTTTTCAACATGGAGAACTCATTCATCAGGGTCTGCATTTTTTCCATGCCATTGTGGAGCACCTGCAGGTTGCTGCCCAGATAGCCCAACGGTGTATTAACTTCATGAGCGACAGTAGCCACCATTCGCCCCATTCCCGCCATGCTCTGATCCAGATTCTTGTCCACCATTGAACCACTCGCTTCGGCGGCGGCATGTTCATAAGCCTCCGTCTTCTCGTCAATACCCTGTTCAAGTTTTTCAGCAAACTCCTGAGCCTGGCGGAACAGCATGACTCCACCCATTATGGCAATGATCGCCAGCAGAAGCGCCGCAACAAGGGCAATGATAAAATTAACGAACCGCTCATCGTAGTGCTTCGCCAGGGCGTCAGAATAATAGGTTCTGTATTGCGAAATCAGTTCGTCACCAATTTTACTGGCCCGCAAATCCACGACCTTTTCGACACTGGAATCAAGCTGAATCTTGCGCTCCACCAGCACCCTGGCATGCGAGAGAAAGTTGCCCAATGGATTGGCAACACTCTCTGGAAACGCCATCATATTCTCATCCATTTTGTTAAATTCCACCAGCAGGGTTGCCTGGTTTCCTTCATCCGGCCTTTGCAGAAAGGCATTGGTCCGTTCATACAGGTCACTGATATTCTCAGCATGCTTCTTGTCGTCCATCTCGCGCAGCTTCACATTCAAAGCTCGCGACGCCAGTGGTAAAAATTTCAGTGAATTGCGCACCACCGCAAAGTTGGATTTGAAGTGCTCAATGGATTCTTCCTTGCTCTCTATCATCAGCAGAAAACGTATCAGTTTGTTTTTGAGTGTCTCAGGAACATCCCCCGTCGCCAGCTCACTGATACCGAGTGCTTTTCGCAATTCGCGCACCTGGGGAAGATAGGCTGCCACCTCGTCAAAATCCGAATTCGGTGTGGAGTATGTGTGCAGGGCGGCCAACGACCACGCGGCATCCATCGCTTGAAGTTTCTGAATATTCTCTATGTTGTCCGCAAAAACGATATCCTGTTGAACAGGCATCGTTTTGACAAGATAGAACCCAAGCGCGCCACTAAAGGCAATCGCCGCTACCAGAAGAAAAATTCCGGGCATTCTCTTCATTATTTCATCTCCGGGTGCTCACCCGCCAAGGTTTTAAGAAATTCGACCATTGCCTCTATATCATCGTCAGGGGCTTTACGACCAAGCTGGAATTTGAACATAACATCTTCCGCATCACGCATCGTTTTCGCTGTACCATCATGTAGATAGGGCGGGGTCAGGGCAACCATGCGTAAACTGGGCACCTTGAAGACATGTTTGTCTTCCGGGTTGCCTGTGACGTTAAAACGTCCCATGTCCGCCTCGGTAATATTTCCGCGAACCTTGAAATAGGAATTCACTGCGCCGAAAAGCTGGAACATGTTGCCGCCAACAGCTACCCCTTGATGGCAGGAAACACAACCGTAACGCTTGAATAGTTTGTATCCGTGCTTTTCCCTGGCAGTAATGGCATTTTCATCGCCACGCAGATATTGATCGAAACGGGAGTTGGGCGTAATCAGACTACGCTGAAATTCCGCGATGACATTCTTGACGTTATCACGGGTAATACCATCCTCGTAGATAGCCTTGAACATACCGGGATATTTTTCATCATCGTAGAGCTTGGCCAGCACATCCGGCCATTGACTGCCCATCTCGACGGGGTTTTGCACGGGCCCATCGACCTGATCTTCCAGTGTCTCGGCACGACCATCCCAGAACTGCCGAAACAGCAAACCGCTATTATAAACAGTCGGCGTATTAATCTTGCCCATTCTGCCTTTTATACCCTTGGAAAACTTGACGCGGTCAACACCACCTGTTTTCAGGTCGTGGCAAGTTGCACAAGATACCGTATTGTCCGCAGAGAGCTGGGGATCATGAAAAAGCAAACGTCCCAACGCCACTTTTTTCGGGTCCACATCAACTGTCAGCGGAATCGGTTTGATGGGCTCGTTCAGTAATGGCTCGCCTGCCAACACCTGCGAAGAGCACATCATTGCCAAACCAAGGAGGCAGAGCTTAAAACCACATGCAAGCTGCCAGGTAGAATGCTTACTGCTTTTTAAGGTTCGTCTTGTCGTTAGCATCATCTGAATAATTTCACTTAGTTGAGCAAAGCGGTGAATTTTTTGGGTACTGTAAAACCTTCTGTGTTCGCATCCATTTCACTCCAACCTGTATTACGGTCATATATTTCAATTCTTTAGCCGCAACACAAACTATTAATCCGCCCGGACCTGACTCATCGTTAGAATACCTCTCATACGTTGCGCCCAGCTCAGTCCATATTTCGGCATATTAAAATCGTAACTTTTTAGTTTGTTAGCATTCGGTTTCAAAAGAAATGTAATGTGCAGTGCCATACTCGTACTTCTGTCCACTGGCATCTTGAATTGCTGCCCGTACACCTGTTGCGATGTATATACCCAAAGTAATTTTTTCCTTCTGAACCAGAAGGACGTTAATAAAAAAAGAGGTTTTTTGTGCTTTTTACTACCCGCTACTCACAAAAAAGGCAGGCACTGCGGCCCGCCTTTTTTGTTACGTTACCTTATTTTTTAAGATTAAAACCCACCTTGACACCCACCGCAAACACAGACGTGTCCTCACCAGGTGCCGATAATGTGGTTTTGGTATTGCTTGAGGTATGCGGCGTACTAGCAAAGCTATAAGTGCCAGCATCGTCATTGCTTATTTGCGAATAAATGACATAACCCGTGACATTATCTCTAAAGGCATGATCCAGCCCCAGGGCAAAATAAGTAGCCCCATCCTTACCTGGTGCATCACTATCATCCGCTTGCGCGACCGCTGCTTTCAAGGTCAATGTCCCCATCTGGTGTGAGCCCGCCAACCAGAATGCATCACGGGTATTGGCCGCTCCATCACTGATGGTATCGAAAATAACACCCACTGTGGAAGAACCAAAGTTGAACTGAGCCCCGATTTTGCTGGCAGCAATATCATCACCAACGCCCTGTCCATCAATATCGTGGGATAAAGTGACATATAAATTGTCGGCATTGTAATTTAAGTGCAGCCCCATATCGCTAGTATCATCATCATCTTCATCAGCACCAAATTGTAGATGGCCACTGAAGCCGCTAAAATCAGGCAGAAACCAGATGACTGAGTTACCAATACCACCATCAAAATAAGCACCACCCGGTGTACTTCCCATCAAAGCACTGTAATCAGCAATGGTGCTGCCGAAAATGTCCATATTATTGGTTGAGGTTTTCCAGGGGCGACCATGGTAGCCCAGAGCTATGGTGCCGAATCCACCGGCCAGACCCACAAAACCGTCACGTCCGCCGCCAAATAAGGAGCCGTTGCCACTGTCACCGCTATCAGTACCCAAGAAAGTATCGAACAAAAACACACCTTTCAAACCATCGCCTAAATCGGTACTGCCTTTAACGCCAAACGCAGAATGGTTGTTACTCACTTGCGTAAAACTATCCGCACCGTTGTCCAGCGATTCAACAGCGGCAGCAACCGTACCGTATATTTCCAGCTCATCCGCTTGTGCCAGTGCTGAAACTGCCAGCGCATTTACTATCACTACACTCAACAATGTTTTTTTATTGCTCATGTATATTAACCCCCTGAAAATTAACGAAAAAAGTTTCAACAAAAGCAAAATGCAGAAAGTTTTTCAACAACTACAGCTTCACTTCAGGAAACAACGACTTACCCTTAACAATTAGATCAAGTCTTCCTGATGCTAGAATAGATTTCGCAAATGTCCACTTTTTACTACAAAACTGATGCACAATTGGCAACATATAATATACTTACCGCCCAAGACCGTTGCAGAAATACAACAATCAGTGGGTACTGTAGCAAATAGGGGGAAAGCCAATGAAAGTGCAAAGAAATGCTCCCTGCCCCTGCGGTAGTGGCAAAAAATATAAAAAGTGTTGTGGTAGTGGTAGTTCTTCTGAAAAGAATGAGCGCGAGCAACAAAGCTCCAAAACTTCACCGCTCCGGTCCTGTGGTGATTGTGCCGCCTGCTGCCAGGGCTGGTTAACGACCCATGCACTGGGGCATGACATTTATCTTGGGCACCCCTGCCCTTACACCGATGGTCACGGTTGCACCATTCATGCCGAACGCCCTAACGACCCATGTAAAATATTTTTCTGTGCCTGGGCAGAAGCAGGAAGCGAACTACCTCAGTGGATGCAGCCCAACCAAAGCGGCGTCATCGTAATCACAAATAGAATGAGCTGGAAAAAAATACCCGTGGATATCCTGGCATCCAGTGGTCAAGATCCTGATACAAGATTTATACAGTGGTTTCAAAAACGTTGCATATCTCAAGGCAGGCCATTTATCTATCAGCACCAGAATCAATGGTTCGGTTATGGGCCACAACAATTTCAATTGGATCTCGCGGCGAAAATTGCCCGCAAAGAAGCACTGTGGGATGGGGCACTGGATAGCGTAACCACCCTTTGAGCCTGGCTTAAGCCATAATGAACAAACACAAGTGGTCATTACTCAGCCTGATTTTTCAGATGTACCGTAACGGCTACGAGAACCCTCGTAGCAGCATCAGTTCGCACAACCATTTCCACTAAAAATCAGAAACAGCCTGCCAGACAAGTGTATTTTATTCCTGAACCTCTGCATGCTGTAGTGGTTCAAAATTCATTAACAGCTGACTCACTACCAAGGTGGATTCTGTTCAACCTAGAAACCTCAGTTGGGCGCGAAAAAGACGCGTAAGATATTGGTGTGCATAGTGAAGCATAAAAATTCGTGGTCACCTTATTGGTGATAAGACATTTTTCTGCTTTGCTAGGTGCGCCAAGAGCTTGCGCGGACTTTCGTGATCCAACTGAGGTTTCTAGGTTCAAGCACAGACAGAATAAAAACCCTTTTCCTTTATTTTCTAGCGCCTTCGACTCGCCTTGTGCCCACGCGCATTTTCGCCGGAACGCTGACCATCGCGATGACCGGGTTTTGGTTTTTTGGGTTTGTTCGGTTTGATGGGCCGACGATCCAGGTGTGATTCCGGCAAATCATGCACTGGTTCAAATCCCTCCACCAACTTACGCTCCAATAATTTTTTAGTCAGCCGTTCGATATCCGAGAGCTGCTTGAATTCATCGGCACTTACCAGCGATACCGCATGCCCAGTAGCACCAGCACGACCGGTACGGCCAATGCGATGCACATAATCTTCCGGCACGTTGGGCAAATCGAAATTAACCACTTGAGGTAACTGCTCAATATCCAGACCACGAGCGGCAATATCCGTTGCCACCAAAACTTTTGCTTTACCTCGTTTAAAGTCGGCCAGTGCCTTGGTGCGAGCCCCCTGACTTTTGTTGCCGTGAATCGCGGTGGCACGAATACCTTTTTCTTCCAGATAACGCGCTAAGCGATTAGCACCGTGTTTGGTGCGACTAAACACCAACACCTGCTGCCAGTCATTGTCGCGAATCAGTTGGGTAAGCAATGCCGACTTCTGTTTTTTATCCACGGGATGAATCCACTGCTCCACGGTCGGTGTGGCGGCATTACGTGGCGTGACAGAAATTTCCACCGGGTCGTTCACCAACCCCTTGGCCAGCTTGCGGATCTCATCAGAAAAAGTCGCTGAGAACAGCAAGTTTTGACGCTGCCTGGGTAATCCAGCAATGATTTTACGAATGTCGTGAATGAAGCCCATATCCAACATGCGGTCAGCTTCATCGAGGATCAATACTTCCAGGTGGTCAAACTTCACTGCGTTTTGCTGATACAAATCCAGCAGCCGCCCGGGAGTGGCCACCAGAATATCCACGCCCTTGCGCAACTTCATCATCTGCGGATTGATTTTCACACCGCCGAACACCACCGTTGAACTCAACGGCAGATTTCTACCATAATCGCGTACACTTTCACCCACCTGAGCAGCCAGCTCACGGGTCGGCGTCAACACCAACGCGCGCGCCTGATTGGCACCAGCACGCTTACCTTTTGATAAGCGCTCCAGCAGCGGCAGCGTAAAACCGGCGGTTTTCCCTGTGCCGGTTTGCGCCGCAGCCATCACGTCCTTGCCCTGAATAACCGCGGGAATAGCTTGCAATTGTATGGGGGAAGGAGTGTCGTAGCCTTTTTGTGTAACAGCTTCAAGAATAGGGGCGCACAGGCCCAGGTCGGCAAAACTCATAAAATAATCTCTGATGGGTGTTTCAGTCTGAATGCGGGCATGCAGCACCGCGATAGCGGACGTGCAGCTTACAGGAACTCTCCGTTTAGTGCTATTGATGATTCACTCTGTACTTTCACACTCATTTTGTACGGGATAAGCCTGGAATGACGGCGGTATCCAACACACCCACCGCAAAACGGCCCGGCTCAATAAACAATGCTCGCTCCCGGTTTCCATCAGCTTTGTACGTGGTCTGCACATTACCAATACGACTGGCGAAATCAATGGCTACCACGCCCGTACCAACGCCTTGCAATATTTACTAAACTGGGCCAGTTTCCCGGCTTGGAGTGTGGAGACCAGTTCCAGTTTTTTAATACTGCGACTGCGGGCGATATTCAGAGCACGGAGGGGAACTCAGGGGTATGCTTTTGCGCGATGCGCGTGTATTCCGGCGGTCCTGCTTAATTCATATTGGAAATTTGTTTACATCTGTTCGAAGGCGATGCGAACCGCTATTCCTGCGAAAATTTTGCTCGCAGCCTTCCCGATTTGCATTACATTTCAAGTCACTAATTTTGGCCAAAGCCGAATAAAAAATATGCCAATGTCAATGCAATCAATCCAAACCCGGATGATGCCCATGACCAATAAAACAATCGGGCTAACAACCGGTCAAACCGCGTTGTATGCTTGTACAATAGATTAGGATCTGCCTCAAATCCCTGTCCCAATCCCATAGATACAGAGTTACGTTTAATTTTTTGTGCGACCATTTTCGGAAGTGCTAATGCCCCTGCCACATTAACGATGTCCCAACCACTCGCAAACTCGATACCCAGTGCATGTTTGGTCGCCGGATTTTTTCTGAGTTTGCGCACTGTCACTTGGCCAAAAATGATGTATAAAGCCATTGATATAAATGCCACTACTGCAAAGATTGCCAAGAGGGCAGAAAAACTCATAGGGAACTTACCCAGTCCATTATGTCGTCATACCAACCGCCACTTTTTTCTTTTACAATGTAGTTTGTTCCCAGAGCGGTAGCCGCCGCAACAACAATAAGCCCCACCCAGCCAACAGGTGTGGCAACCACGAAAAAAGCAACCCCCGCTTTCGCGGTTGCAGTGCCCGCCAATGCACTTAACGTAAAACTACTCGACTCAACAAACAACTCCCGCTCCCAATTGCCATCGGCTTTGTAAGTAGTCTGTACATTACCAATACGACTGGCGAAATCGATGGCTACCACGCCCGTGCCCATCGCCTTGCCATATTTGCTGAACCGGGCCAGCTTTCCCGCCTGGAGTGTGGAAACCAGTTCCAGTTTTTTTATGCTGCGACTGCTGCGGGCGATATTCAGGGCACGGGTACGATTGAGCAAGGGCCTGTGCCTCTGCGTGATGTTTTTTGAATCTGAGCAGTCGTGTTCGGCTCATGCTGAGAGTGTTCTTGCATGTGCTCAAAGGCGGTGCTAAATCAACATTCAGTCGGAATCCAAAAGAAAGTAGGCTATGGATAATATAATCATCGAAAGCCCGGAGGAGTAAAAAAGCACGCAAAACACCCGTGCCAGCACCCGGTCAAACACTGTCGTGTATTTGTACAATACGTTAGGATCTGCATGCAGTGCTCCCATTGTGGGATGCTTTCTGCTTTTTTGCGCGACAGTTTTTGGCAACGCTAACGCTTCAGCCACATTAAAAATATCCCAACCGCTTGCAAACTCTATACCTAGCGCCTGTTTGGCTTCCGGGATTTTTCTAAGTTTACGCACAGTCACTTGACCGAAAATAACAAATAAAATCCACGCAATAAGTCCTACGGCAAAAACCATTCCCAAAAGGTTAGAAAAACTCATAAGGAGTTTAACCAGTTTAAGATATCATCGTACCAACCGCCGCTTTCTTCTTTTACAATATAATTTGCAGCCATAGAGGCTGCCGCTGAAACGACAATAAGCCCAACCCAACCAGCAGGCGTCGCGACAGTCAAAAACATCAATGCTCTGACACCCGCACTCATGGCGGTTTTACCCGTTAACGCACTCGCCGCAAAACTACTTGACTCAACAAACAATTCCCGCTCCCAGTTGCCATCAGTTTTATACTCATTCTGTACATTACTAATACGGCTGGCTACATCGACAATAATCAACCCATTACCCGATACCTTGCCATATTTACTAAACCGGGCCAGTTTCCCGGCCTGGAGTGTGGAAACCAGTTCCAGTTTTTTAATGCTGCGACTGCTGCAGGCGATATTCAGGGCACGGGTACGATTGAGCAAGGGCGTGCCTTTGCGCGATGCGCATTGTACTCCGGCAGTCCTGCTTAATTCACGCTGAAAGTGTTTTTGCATGTGTTCGAAAGCGGCACTGACCGCTATGCCTGCGGAGGCTTTTGTTGCACCAGTCGTTCCCTTGCCTCGTACTACGTCTCGATAGGCCAGCAGGGTATCCTGAAACGCTGTACCGCAAGCACAAACATCGCTACGGGCGGCATAAAAACGGTACTGGTCGCCCCTGTCAGGGCAGAGTTCTTTGCACTGAGCCAGTTTTTTTAATACAACGAAAACCTTCCTCGTAGCGCCCTCGGCTGGCATTACATTTCGAGTCACTCATTTTGGCCAAAGCCGAATAAAAAATATGCCAACGTCAATGCAATCAACCCAAACCCGGATGATGCCCATGACCAATAAAACAATCGGGCTAACAACCGGTCAAACCGCGTTGTATGTTTGTACAATAGATTAGGGTCTGCCTCAAATCCCTGTCCCAGTCCCATAGATACAGAGTTACGTTTAATTTTTTGTGCGACCATTTTCGGAAGTGCTAATGCCCCTGCCACATTAACGATATCCCAACCACTCGCAAACTCGATACCCAGTGCATGTTTGGTCGCCGGGTTTTTTCTGAGTTTGCGCACAGTAACCTGACCAAAAATGACAAATAAAATACAGCTAATAAAGCACACAACCATAACGATTGCCAAGAGGGCAGAAAAACTCATAGGGAGCTTACCCAGTCCATTATGTCATCGTACCAACCACCACTTTTTTCTTTTACAATGTAATTTGTTCCCATAGAGGCAACCGCAGCCACAACAATAAAGCCCACCCAACCAGCAGGCGTTGCGACAGTCACAAAAGTCAGCGCTGCATAACCTGCATTTGTTCGTGGGACGAGCTAACCATCATCCCTTTCTGAAGATTCATTAGCCGTGTAGGCGACACTGGTCGAGGTTTATTTTGTATTCCTTGTTTCAGTCGAAAACCCCAAACTCATCCAATATTATCAATACAAACATCGCAAATACCGACAAAGTAATCAGCATATAAAACACCCTCGCCAACACTCGGTCAAACAACGTTGTATATCTGTACAATAAGTCAGGGTCTGCTGCAGTCCCCCTGGAATTACGTCGAATTCTTTGCGCGATGGATTTTGGCAGTGTTAACGTTTGAGCTACGCTCAGGATATCCCAGCCGCTTAAAAACTCAATGCCTAACTCATGCCTGATTTCGGGTTTTTTTCTGAGTTTGCGCATAGTGACCTGACCAAAAATGACAAAAAAGACACTCCCGACTAGAAGTACAACGAATGGGATTGCTAGCAAAGTAGAAAAAGTCATAAAGAATTCAACCAGTCCATAACATCATCGTACCAGCTACCACTATTTGCTTTTACTTTGTTATTCATATGCAGGCTCGCAGCCGCAGCCGTAACAATAAGCCCCACCCAGCCAGCAGGCGTTGCAACGGTCAAAAAAGTCAACGCCGCATATCCTGCATTCGCAGTAATTATGCCCGCCCAAGCACCCGCCACAAAACTACTCGACTCAACAAACAACTCCCGCTCCCAGTTGCCATCAGTTTTGTACTCATTCTGTACATTACTAATACGGCTGGCTACATCGACAACAATTAACCCATTACCCAATGCCTTGCCATATTTGCTGAAACGGGCCAGTTTTCCCGCCTGGAGTGTGGAAACCAGTTCCAGTTTTTTAATGCTACGACTGCTGCGGGCGATATTCAGGGCGCGGGTACGATTGCGCAAGGGCGTGCCTTTGCGTGAGGCTCTTTGCAATCCAGCAGTCATGCTTAATTCACGTTGAAAGTGTTTTTGCATGTGTTCAAAGGCGGCGCTGACTGCGATGCCTGCGGAGGCTTTTGTGGCACCGGCGGTTCCCTTGCCTTGTGTTACATTCGATAGGCTAGCAGGGTATCCTGATAACGCTGTACTGCGCGCACAAACTTGTCGCTACGGGCGGCGTGCACGGTGCTGGCCGAGCCTGCCAGGGCAGAGGTGGTGTCGTGCAGTTTTACCATGGAGTCGCTGACCCCCACGATATGATCTTCTCCCAGCGCGGCAGAAAGTGCATGAATGTTTTGTGGGCAGTGGTTATTACGCAAGGCACGGAGAATCAACTCTTCATTGTATGAAGTTTGACCAACAGTGTAAGGTTCATAGGGCCACATAACCCCGCCTGATCCGCTGCATTGCATTGCGTCCAGGGATTCGCCACACATTTGTTTAAACTGGGGTTTGTTCCAGGTTCGGTTGCTGATGAGTATTTCTGCCATTTCGATATCCTTAACTACTGTCGATGGGCGTCAATTTATATCAGACTACTGGCGATTACACTATGCAATACTACCGGTTTACATTTATGTATCTGTAACGTTTCAATTTGCAGTTACTGATCTTGATCGCGCTGACGTTCACATCAACATAAGCGCTACTCCACTGTCAGAGCCAGATGGAACACCACGTCCGGCGAGGTGCGCACGGTAAGATCTTCGCCCACCATGACATCCAGTTTGATGTTTTTTCCCAATTGCAAATTTCCGCCCATGAGCAGCTGCACGGCGGTAGCATTAATTTGTTGTAAACCACTGTCGTCGTAAAACGAGCTGTTAACATCGGCTTGCAGTTTCAGTGTTATCCATGGCAACACCTGTGCACCTGCGCCAACACTAGCAAACGCGGCGACACGCCGTTGTTGCTCCGTCAGCACATCGCCCTTGCCCATAAGCAACAGTCCGCCACCACCAAAAATACTGCCGGGATAGTTAAACCATGATCGCATGTGATCTGCCGTTACCCACAATGCGACTTCCGCAGCACCGCTGCCATGCAATTGATCGCTGTCACCCGTAGGCAAACTCAGTGAGCTACGAATGGCCGAACGGGTATCTTTACCGGCATCCGGCCACTGCCAGCCCGCGGTTAAGCGCACATCGCCGATACCTGAGGTAGCATTACTTAGCGACAGGCGGGTCACGCCGTTGCGCTGATAAAAATAATTGAGCCGATCGCGCGGCGCCGTGTTACGTCCACCCTGCGGTAGACCAAAAATGCTGTGCCAGTCTTCAATAAAACTGTCCAGTGAACCGCCGCTGTGGCTGATGTAAGGAATCTGCACACCCCACTCCCAACCTCTGTCTACGCCGCGCGAATACATAAACGTGCTGCGGTTAGTTTCTCCATCAAATAACAGGTTCTCGTTTGCCGTATTTCTGAGGATGTAATTACTGGCGAGATTATTCACCAGCCGATAGCGGGCACGTCCCTCGCTCAGAATGCCCGCACTGTCGATAGCGGGCAGATTGTGGATTTGAATGATAGGGCTTTGGTTAAAACTGAAAAATGGC
>Ga0316202_10000821_pt1 | contig 28691 bp, 21 predicted proteins | sample 3monrhotite_MG_FD_204934 | JGI IMG/M metagenome (GOLD analysis project Ga0316202, IMG submission 204934) | Microbial mat bacterial communities from mineral coupon in-situ incubated in ocean water Damariscotta River, Maine, United States -... | ecosystem: Environmental > Aquatic > Marine >... | reverse complement strand
CCAAAGATGGACAGAGTTACATCGCCCACCTCAACCCGGACTCCATGCGGACACTGACTCGCTGTGTGCTGGAACCCGCGCTGGGAGAGGTTGCTGAGGGTGAATATTTCCAATTCGAGCGGGAAGGCTATTTCTGTAAAGATCCGGTAGTTACTGCCGATTGTTCACCCGTTTTCAACCAAACCGTCACTTTGCGTGATTCTTGGGCAAAAATAGAGAAACAAGCGGCCCAACCGGGTTGACACCGTCTTGGATTTCACTAGAATAGCGCTTCGCTTTTCGGGGCTATAGCTCAGCTGGGAGAGCACTTGCATGGCATGCAAGGGGTCGGCGGTTCGATCCCGCCTAGCTCCACCACATTGCTTGGAAGCGTCGGTACTTTATAGAGTAAGTAGCAGATAGTAGATTAGTAGTACACCAGTCAATGTCCCCATCGTCTAGAGGCCTAGGACACTGCCCTTTCACGGCGGCGACAGGGGTTCGAATCCCCTTGGGGACGCCATAATAGCTTGTCTCCACTGCAAACCTGTAGTGGAGACAGCAATCTTCTAAAGTCTCTGAGCCAAGCATGGTTTGCCTGTTAGCCGATTTTTGGAAACGTGAGCCCGTACTTTTGAAGAAGCTGTTTCACCCGATGCGTATCATTAGCCGTTCTTTTCTCAGACCGGCTGACATTCAATAATCTGCGTCCTGCTTCAGCCATTGTCTTAGATTCCTTGCATACCGCTACAAGACCGGCAAGTTTAATGTAGTCGTAGTAATCCAATTTATCCGCAGCTTCTTTGCCGATGAGGGTTTCTGCATTCCTCGTTGGATTATATTGCGTTTGCGAAATATTTCGCCATTTGCTGCGTAATCGATTCATTTCCTCACCAATATTTTCAACTGTAATTCTACCGCCGTTGGCCAAAGTGCCATGCGAGTGATGCTGGCGTTAAGGTCGCGGAAATCGGCGCTCCATAGGGCTTCATTGGATGAGGCGAGGTTGGGTTCTAGGTCGTCCAAGCGCTCTTTGAGAGAGGGGATACGAAATGAGCTTCCCTCAGTTTTATAGATACCACCTAACGTCCACTGGAAGCTCTTCCATATTCAATCGAACTTATCTGACCTAAATAGCGATATCGATGATTTGGAATATAGAACACCTCGATGTAATCAAAAATATCGGCACGCGCTTCATCGTATGACCCGCACTATGATTACACGAGCATATGTAGTCTTAAGGTATATTAAGCGGCTATGCTAGAGTGATACGCGGTGGCCTGAAGATGGTGTGTCTGGTCTTAAAGCAACTTTGTGGTGCTATGCAATATTCTATCTTGATGATTGAAGACGACGAGTTCCTCGCCCAGCAAGTAGGGCGATTTCTTGAGCAGTCGGGATATCAGGTTAACCTGGTGTTTGATGGTCAGCAGGCCCTGGCGAGTTTTAATACTAACGCCCCTGACTTAATTCTATTGGACTGGATGTTGCCCGAAATATCCGGCATTGATTTATGCCGGGAAATACGTAAAACCAGCACAGTTCCGATCATTATGTTGACCGCTAAGGGGGAAGAGAGCGATAAAATTATCGGGCTGGAACTGGGGGCGGACGACTATATGACCAAACCCTATAGCCTGAAAGAGCTACTGGCCCGCATTCGTCGCATACTACGCCGCGTCACAGAGGCAGAGCAACAAGTGGCTCCGATTGAGACGGAAAGGTTGAAGTTTCCACATTTTGAACTGGATGAGTCCACCCACAGGCTGATCGTCAATGGCCAGCCACTAGAGACGACTTGTAGTGAATTTGATTTGCTGCGATTGTTCTGTAGACAACCCGGGCGAGTATTTAGTCGCGATGATCTATTGTCCCATATCAGCGGCAAAGAACATGGGGCCTTTGATCGCTCGGTGGATATGCACATCAGTAACCTGAGAAAGAAGATCGAGCCCGCCCCAAAAAAACCTGTCTATCTTAAGACTGTGTGGGGCGTGGGTTACCGTTTCGAAATTCCCACATGAAGCTTCTACAAAATCTGCGTGTCAAGTTTGTTGCATTGAACTTGCTGGTGCTGTTACTCAGCTTTAGTTTGCTGAGCCTGGCTGGTTATTTTTTTATCCAGCACTACCTCTTTATCGAGGTCAAAAAGAGTTTTCTGGAACGCACTCAGGTGGTTGCTGAAGATGTGTGGCCAGGCTTGTTAGAGAGTGAAAAAAGCGGTTACGTACAAGATTGGCATCGGCGCTTTCCGGAGAAGAAACTGTATTGGTTGCGTGATGATCATTGGGAGCCGAGCGTCATTGAGTTTACTCCGGTCAGGGAGATGGTGGCCACCTTGTTGCCGCAGGCCTTGTCTGGAAATGCGGTCGTTAACAGTAACTTTCAAGGTGAAATGGCGGCGCTGGTGCCCGTGCAAGATGGAGTTCTGGTGCTGACCTTAAACCAGCTTCATGAATCCCCGAGAAATGTCTACCTCATCGCTATTTTATTAGTTCTGTCTCTGGTACTGATTTCGGTGTTATGTCTGTATCCTCCAATAAACAAGATTATCATTTTAATTCGAGCGCTAAAGACGCTGGCATCCAGGGTTGCCCAGGGCCATTTCGGTGAGAAAATTGCAGAAAACCGTTCAGATGAGATGGGTGAGCTAACGCAATCATTTAATCTTATGTCACAGCAATTGGCCGAGGCGGAGAAACAAAATCATAATCTTATTGCGGGAGTCTCCCACGAATTAAAGTCCCCGCTGACCCGTATACGTGTCAATGCAGAGCAATTGACATTATCGTCACCTAATCCGACAGATATAGTTACTCGTAGCCAGACAATTTGTGAGGATGTGGATCACCTGGATTCCATTGTGAATGACTTGTTAAGTTCGACTAGAATGCGCATCGAACCTGTTTCTCTGAAAACAGAAGCGCTAGATATCTGTTTGTTCTTGAAAAAAATCGTGCGTTTATATGACAAAATGGAAAAGCTGAATGGCGTTCATATCCAGTATCACAGTACTGTTTCTCGCTTAATAATGAACATAGATAAACGGCTCATCAAACAAGCGTTAACAAATCTTATCGACAACGCATTAACGGCAGTAAAAAAGAATGGAACAATAGTCGTCGGATTACGAGACGAGGACAACCACTGCATTATCGAAGTGACCGACGACGGTCCCGGTATAGAGAAGCAATATCAGAAGCTGATTTTTGACCGCTTTTATCGTATCGACCCCTCCCGTCATCGAGGCACCGGCGGTGTTGGCCTGGGGCTGACCATCGTCAAGCAAATCATAGAGGCGCACAACGGCGAAATTGAACTGAAAAGTGATCCGGGCAAGGGCAGCGTTTTTCGAATATCTATCCCTCTCTAACCCACATGACGTTCGACCACATTTACACTTTTCTTACATTTCTCTGAAAATTTCTATACGTCTCCTGATTATGCTTGTAGCTATTGAAATCAGGAGATGCATGAATGTCAGATTTTATTCGTTTAAACAAGGTATCAAAGTGGTTTGATACGGCAGCGGGTCGCTTTGATGCACTTAGCGATATCAACCTAAGCATAGCCCAGGGTGAGTATGTTGCCATTGTGGGAAAATCGGGCAGTGGCAAATCAACCTTGCTTAACATGCTTACCGGGATTGATCATCCTAATGAAGGTTCGATCAAGATCAATGCCAGAGAGATACGCACTCTGAAAGAGAGCCAGTTGGCAAGATGGCGCGGTGTCAACATCGGCATCGTGTTTCAGTTTTTCCAGCTAATTCCCACCCTTAGCATTCTGGAAAACCTGATGCTTGCGATGGATCTGGTTGATGTCATCCCGAGGCAGGAACGCCGAGAACGTGCAGAGTTGTTATTGTCTCAGGTCGATATCATCGCACACGCGAGTAAACCACCCACAGCATTATCGGGAGGGCAACAGCAACGTGCCGCTATTGCACGGGCACTCGCTAACAACCCTCCAATTCTAGTGGCCGATGAACCCACTGGGAACCTGGATAGCAGAACTACCGAGATGATCCAGATGCTGTTTTCTCAGCTGGTGAATAGTGGCAAGACCGTTATCGTCGTGACCCATGAACAAGTTAACAATGCTGGCTATGACCGCGTTGTCATGCTCAGTGATGGGTGTATTGTGAATAATACGGGGCCGATGGAAACGGTTGTTTCTCACTCGCAGGGCGCTTTGTTATGAACCGTCTTTTTAAAAAGGCGTTCAATGATTTGCGGGGCAGACCGGCGCGCTCTGTATTGGTGATTATCGCTCTGATCGTCGGCATGTGGGGCATTGGTTCCATTGCGGTCTCTTACACCGTTTTAAAGAATGACCTGAGCGAGAATTATCTAAAGACCTCTCCGGGCCATGTCATCCTTGTCTCTCAGAGTTTCAACAAGCTTGATCTGGATCAATTCAGGCAACGTCCGGAAATCGCAAGTGCTGAATTTCGTGACTTCTCTATTGAACGGGTAGAGGTGCATAAAGATCAATGGTTACCTTTCTGGCTGTTTGGCGTGGAGGATTTTGATCGTTTTCAATTAGCCCGTTTTTATAGTGAGCAAGGTCAATTTCCACCTCCGCCCGGCACGCTGTTAATCGAGAGAAACGGACAACTTATTTCGGATCTTGACATTGGCTCCATCGTCCGGCTTCAGACTGCCAATAAACAGATCCAGCAAGTCCCTGTCACTGGTATTGCCTTTGATCCGGCGCAAGCACCCTCAAGCATGGATTACTGGATCTATGGCTATGTCGATAAACAGACATTTCACAACCTGACGGGCATAAAAAATAACCAGAGATTAGTGGTTCGGTTTAACGGTGTGTATTCCACTCAGGAGGTGCGTGTCATGACTCAACATCTTCTGGAGGATTTCTCAGCGATGGGAATTGAAACCACAAAGGTCACCCTGCCGAAATTCAACGAGCACCCCCATCAGTTTCAATTAAATTCCCTGTTGTTCCTTCAAGGAGGGATTGGAATGCTCGCCTTCGTCATGGGTATGATCTTAGTGTCGCAGGTGATGAGTGCCATTCTGGCACAGCAGGTACGCCAGATAGGGATCTTGAAGGCAATCGGCGCATCCAGTTTGCAGGTGTTTAATAGTTATCTGGTTATAGCTGCAATATTGGGCCTGATCGCCATGACCCTCTCTATACCTCTAGCGATCATCTCTGGCTATGGTTTTACGCAGTTTGTCGCCCAGCAGTTAAATTTTGAGGTGCTTACCCCCCGTCTTCCAGCGCAATACTATTTTCTGTTATTCAGCATAGGTCTGTTACTGCCCATTCTGGCCTCTGTGAATGTCATTCGCAGAGGTGTGATGGTGTCGGTTGTCGATGCCCTGAGCGATTATGGTGTCACCATCCAGAACGAAAGTAAGAAGCTTATGCAACTGCCTTTTTCCAGCACAACGATGCTGGCAGTGCGTAATACCTTACGGCGTAAACGTCGTGTGATGATTACGGTGGCGACTTTAGCGCTGGGCGTGGCGATTTTCAGCACAGGATTCAATCTCAGACAATCCCTGGTCAATATGCTGGATGATATTGGTCACTCACTTCAGTACGATGTCCGAGTAGTGTTAAACACGCCCCTGCCTGAAAGCCAAGTGTTTAATCAATTCCAGGGCGTGGACAATGTCAAACAGATCCAGAACTGGAGCGGGGCTAAAGGCATCATACAGACCAATCAGGTCGGGATGAGTAGTGACACGACGATTGTCGCGCTGCCTTATGACACCAACGTCATTGATTTTGAAATGTTGGCTGGCCGCTGGCTACAATCATCCGAAGCGCTTGAGATTGTCGTCAATCAGAGTGTCTTGGAGTCTTTCGATGAGGCCGTGATCGGTGAACATTATCAGCTAAGTATTCAGGGCAAGCTGCATACTGTGAAACTGGTGGGTATCGCCAGAGAATTTGCCTTACCGACTATCTATATGGATAAGGCTCAATATGAGCAGCAGATAGATCCTCAGGGCCTTGCCAAAACCGTTTTGTTTGTTGCCAACGAGAACTCGGCTGAAGAGGTGGCAGCACTTAAAAAGAATATCGAAAGGACAGTGGAAAACGCTGCTATCAAGGTGCGTTACGTGACTTCACACAGCGAATGGGCAAAAATCCTGTATGACCACCTTGATATAATCCTCAGTCTTCTCAGTTTTCTAGCCTTGCTGGTACTTATCGTCGGTGCCCTTGGCATGGCTTCTGCGACAAGCATTAATATTGTGGAGAGAACACGTGAGATCGGCGTGCTCAAAGCAATTGGCGCAACGCCTGCCATGGTTCGTCAACTATTTGTTAATGAAGGCATGATCGTCATTGTTGCCAGTATTTTAATCGGCTTGCTTGTTGCGTTGCCATTAAGTGTATTGCTTGCTAATTTTTTTGGTGACTTGATACTGCAAGTGCCGCTGAATTTTGCCTTTAGTTACCCAGGCCTATTGATTACCTTGATCACCTGCCTTTTATTCGGCTGGCTTGCCAGTCGCATACCTGCCGAACGCGCCATTAATGTTTCTGTTAGAGAGGCATTGGCGTATGAATAAACTTCTTATCTTTACCTTTGTTTCGCTGTTTTCATTTCAACTATCGGCTGCGAACCTGGATAATATTCTGATAACGTCAGCTGATAAAACAGAATCTGTAAAACGTTTCCAAGGAGCTTATCATCCTATTTTTTTATTTAACAAGTCTCATTGCGATTGTGTCTTACTAACTTTTTTGTGCCTATTTGAAATGATACCTGAAGCCTTTTTGTAATGGAAAAATCGAAAAAGTTAATAGATATTTACTATAGACGGTACTGATTGGATACACCGGGCTTGTTCAACAATAGGATAAAATTGCGGATCGCTTCGCTCTCACAATCTATCCTTATTCATTATATTTTTATTTTACTATCCATGAACCTTCTACCATCAGTTTTTCATTTTCAAATATCTTAATCTGAAGTTCTAATTTATATGCAGTACATCAACAACTATCTATTTTCAGTTATTCAAATTTCCATGCGGTAAGCAGATGTAGATCCGTAGCAATTTTTTAGTTTACGACGGGTTAGCCACTGAACGTGGTCATTGGATTAAATTTAATCATCTTTAGTAAGTGATCCAAAGAAGATATTCAAAATATTTCCTCCTCTGGGCATGATATTTGAGATGAGCGTGTATGGGTCGAGCGTAAATCGTTCACACGTTTGTTCAGTTTAAAAGTCAAATATAGAGCATTAATGTTGTGCTAAGCCTGTGAATTCATGTCTGATACTAAAATAGATATTGCTATTATTTTCAAACTGGGTGAAAAAAGTATAAAGTTTTTCGCCATAAAAATGATTCCACCCAGCTTCAATTTTAGTGGAATCCGACATTTTATAGGATACATTAAAGCGTAAATGGCCATCTTTATCCGAGGGCGAGTAAAAATTAAATAACATCAATTTCAGGTCTTGCTGCATCATTAGTTTCGTTAGTCGCAGAGTAATGAGGTGACGATTCTCATCGTCCGGGAACGAGCCACTTAGCAGGCTTCTGGTGTATTCATCATAATCCAGTTTACGTTCTAAATAATATTGAATGCCTGATGTGAATTCAGTGGCAAGTTCCTGTTCATAACCAAGCAAAAAACGAAACTCACTATTGCGAATAAGCGGGTTTTTTGCCGCATTATCGTTACTCTTGTAATGACCGACTTCAATATTTCCGATGCCTTTGGCAATCGGCCTACGAAAGCTAGCGCCAAAAACTTCAAGCCTGGGGAACATTGCTTTTCCGGTGACATTATCTTGCCCCGCTGGACTCTTCCAATAGCCATTATAATAATAAAAGGCCGCTTCGTTAACACCAATTGAACGATAAAGCCGTAGCGATAGTTCATCATTATTAAACCAGTCATCCGGCTTGTCGGTGACAAGAGGGTTGTCCCTGCCTCGGAATGAACTTGAGCTTCGATCATAAAAAGAGTTACGCTTGCCATCGATATAACGATCTGCCCCAAACCTGGGGATGTAAACAATATCTATATTCAGAGCATTAAAAAACAGGGACGATTTAATGGCATCCGTGGGTGCTTTCAGGTATTCATCGTCACGACCTATCAAGAAAGCGTTCCAGTCTTTGGCAAAAAGGTCATTAATAAACACAAGATCACCCGTTCCCCACGTCAGAATCTGGCGACCTATTTTCATATCCACATAACTCAGTGGGCTAAATAAAATATTGGCCTGCCTCAGATCGATGGCCCCTTCACCTGTATCAAGGTCTACGTCATGATTATCCATAACAGGATCGTAGACAACATCTGCAACAAGATTGAGAGTTAATTGGTCAAACTCTTTTTCTGTCTCAATCTGTAGCCTTGCTTCATCAATACTTTCCTCTTTTTCGTTAGGGTCATTTTGCGTGCGAGTTCCTAGTCTTATTTCAATAAAACCATTAGTTTCCAACTCATCGCCCTGAGCCAGGCTGGTGAGGCTCGTCATACCTAACACCATGATGAATAGCAGTATTGTCATCGCTTATTGAAGATATTTTTTAGCTGGACGGCGTAGATAACGCTCAGTAAAAATATCTTCAGGGAGTCCCTGGGAATATTTTATGTCTGAGTAGTTGAGGATTGTTTTACCTCCGCTTAGGTTATCGTCCATTTGTGAATCTATGACGGTTGGGTAACCATCGATAACGGATACTTTTTGAACTGTGTAGGTTCTGTACAGTTGATTATTTTTATTAAAATATTCCGTCTTCATGGGTAGATATGTTTTTTTATCAACCCAGTTTTTGAAATAAGTGAATTCGACTAAGTCGGGATGTTTCGGGATACTTTTGATAACGTAGTAATCAGTACTCTCTTCAAGCAGCTCATGGGTATCCTCGTTAATACCGCGTCCAGAGACATCTTCATAAAAAAAATGCGAGCCAACAAAGCTTGTTCGTTCGTCACTAGCCGCAATGCGTTTCACCAAGTCCAGTGCCGGGAGATAAAGCCAGCGGTCGTCTTCTCGATCACTGTTTTTCCAGGCCATAAAGACTGTTTTTTTAATGTCTGCTGGTCCTCTGAAAAAGATGTAATATTTCTGGTTTCTGTCGTCCGTCGAAGTATTTTTTCGTAGCATGGACACACTTCGGGTCCGCTCCCGACCTTGTTTGTCAATAATGCGCATATCTGCGCGTGCCTTTGCATCATCGCCCTGATAATAAGCAGCATGGATCGCCTTTTTGACTATCTCTATTGCCTCTGCGCCATTGGCTTGTGAAATAAAAGATGAAATAAGTAGCAGGGATAGAGTGCTGGTGATACGAATTATATTTTTCATATTGATGCTTCTCTTAAGGTTTTCTGGTTTCGAGCTCTAAATAACTGTTTTTCAAACAGGTAAATAAGGGCAGGTAAAATAACCAATGTTGCGATACCGCCGAGAACCAGAATGCTTGACAGCAATATTCCAACCATTTGGTAGGGGACAAGCGGGGTAAGTAATAATGGTAGAAAACCCACGCCGACAACAATTACATTACGAGTGATCGCTCTGGACGGTTCGCCAAACACGGCGGGAATGGTCTCTTTCCAACTGTTGTAATTCGGTCGTAAGTGACGACTCCTGGAAATAAAGTGGATTGCATAATCCACAGCTAGGCCAATACTGACGGAGGTCAATATTGCCAGGGGTGTGTCAAGGTTGCCACTTACCAAGCCTGCAACGCCATAAATCACTGTGACGGTAAAAGTCAGGGGAATCATAGCCAACAGCCCCCAGGAAACTGATCGGAATAGTACCATTAAGGTGATCATGATAATGATGAAAGAGCCGGAAAAAGCTTTGACTACACCTACAGTAACGTGATCCTGCCAGACAACATTGATATGTGTCATGCCAAACCATTCACGTTTCAAACCGGCAGGGGGCGGGTTTTCTGAGAAATAATGATCAACCATTTTTTCTACTTTAATCATGTCCTGATTGTCACCACTCTTTAATTGAAACCAGATGTTGGCTTCCTGGTAATCAGGCGTTACATAATGCCAAAGGTCATTGGGGCGATGACTGTTCTGGAAAGTAAGCAGAGTTTGTGCAACAGCAGCGCGTGTATCGGGAATACGATATTGTTCTTCATTGCCACTAAACAGTTCTCGATGAACCGTTTTAACGATCTCGGTCATCGCGATTGTTTTGCCAACTGTTTCTGACTTATTGATATAGGCTTGAAAATCATTAATGTAATTCAGAACTTCAGGCTCTTTGAAGGCTTGATTTTCGCTGGCCTTTAGCGACAGATAGGCCATGTAGCTACCCGCAAACATCTCATTGAGGATTTTGTCGGCTTTTCGTATCTCATGTGATTCGCCAAACCATTTCATTGGGTTATCGTTAGGGATAAGTTTGCTGATCCCATACATGGAAGCCAGGCTCAATAAAATAGCCAGCACTGTAATCGGCTTGGCATAATTCAATGCGCTATGGCCTACTTTTGGCAAAACCCTGGCTAGATAGCCCTGGCCACCGGGATGACGTGTGTGTTGCATACCAAAGTTGGCAAACTTTCTCTCCGGCATCAGCATGATATAGGCAGGGATTAACGTCATGGTTAACGCCCAGGCGAGAATCACACCGATGCTGACGAAGGTACCAAAGTCCTGTAATGGTGGCAGGGGAATCAGGTTCAGTGCGGCAAAACCGGTGGCGGTTGTTACGGTAGTGAGTAACATCGGTTTTGATAACTCCTGCATTACCACCTTAAGTGTCTTTTTTCGATCCTTAAATTGTGGGTAACGGTCATAAAATTCTGAAAGAATATGCACCCCGTCAAGCACTGCGATGGGCATGATAAATATGGGAATCATCGATGTCATGATATGGATGGCATGACCGGTGACAACCATTAGGGCCATGGTGATCATCACGGCCAGATTAGCAACAATCATTGGTGACAGAATTAAAATGAAGTTTCTGAAGAAGAACCACAGCAAAGCCATAATCAACGTCATGGCCATCGGTGTCGCAACTGCCATTTGTTGGAACATCTCAACGCCAAAGACATCCTGGGCGGTTGCCAGGCCGGTGATAAAAAACTCATCATCGCCCTCGTAAGCAGCGTATCTCTCCTTCAGCAGGTTTGAAATTTTATAGCTGACATCTTTTGATGTCATGGGGATATAGAGTGCGATGGCCTGGCCGTTGGTCGAAACCAGACTCCTATTGAGGATAGGCTGGTTTTGTGCTTTCTCCCTGACTTGCAGGGCTTCTGCTTCCGTTGTCGGCGGAGCAGGCATTAGCCAATTGAATTTGACGGTGCCCGGTCCACCTTGTTCGATATGCTCCACATAGGAGGGAGAGATCAGCTCTACAGAGACGACACCGACAGTATTATTATTTTTATCCTGCCATTGCAGGGTTTTGGCATACGTCGATAGATCATGAATGTTGCTAAGCGTTGCTGGATTAAAAACACCATTTTTGTCTGTTTTGTTAGTAATACCAACCACCATCAAATCATCAATAATAAATTTTTTCTTTTGTTCTCGATTGGTCACTCTGACTGGGTCATCGTATACCAGCATACTTTCAGGATCAGTATCGATCGCCAATGAGGATAAGATGTTGGTGAATTTTCCGGTCAATGTTGGAATAGCCGCTAGTGTAATTAATGCAAATGCCAAAAATACAGGCATCCATATATAAAGCTTAGGCGATTTAATAGCCGTTTCAGATAGTTTGATCACGTTGACTCCTGAATTGTTTTTGCTGATATTTTTTTGTTGCCGGATTTATAGATTTTGTGCCGTCACAATCCAAGTTGCTGCACCCAAAGTAATCCCGTGCTCCGTCTCACAAGGCATGAGCCGTTCGCGTAGTTCTGCATTAATACGAGACTTATCTGTGTCACTCACATTGGGCTGGGATATCGCTCCACAGGCCGGCCCCATGTTAGTTAGAAAGTCGATTGCCTGATCGACATTGGAACCAACACTAAAAGGTGATGCGAAATTTTCGATTAGGATGTTTTTAAAACCCGCCTCGTTCAAAATGCGCATCACCCTATTTCTATCTCCAAATGAGAGTGGTCCAGGTTGTTCAGGTTGCGGGGAGACCGGTAACGGTATGTGATTTTTAACGATATCAAGCGCTAAGCTGATCCATTCGTTCTCTTTGGCAGGTTGCCAGCACATGAATGCCACACGTCCGCCGGATTTCAATCCTCGCCGGATATTGCTGAATGCAATTACCGGATCATCAAAAAACATCACTCCGAAACGAGAAAAAGCCAGATCTAAGACTGAAGGCTCAAAATGATGGGTCTGTACATCACTAAGGCTAAATGCGATGTTACTTTCTAGTGTTGATTGTTCTCGAGCTTTGGCACGGGCTAGTATCTGTTCAGATATATCAATACCTTGTGCGTGGCCACTGGGCCCCACTCGCTGTGCGATATCATGAGTAGTATCACCGCAGCCACAACCGATATCGATCACGCTTTCACCCGCTGAGATATCAGCAGCTAGCATTACCTCGTGGCCAAAGTGTTTAAGGCTTACATCCATTCGTTCCTGAAAACGTACCCACTTGTTTCCGCCGTCACCATTCCAGTATTCAATCATGTCGTCGTTAGCTAGTTTGTTCATGTCATTTTTTGTTCCGTATTTAAAAAAATTAGGTGTCTAACGGTGTTATGTCCGTCAATGCGGTGGATAGGCTGTATCGTAGGCGGGCAAGGTTTCCAATCGTTTTAGCCAGGCAGCGATGTTTGGATAGGTTTGGTTGAGGGGGAGAAAGCCGAGATTTAGCGATTGCACAAAGATTTCTCCACATTTGAAGTTGCCTTAAAGGCATTCATTAAGAATTAGATTGCAGTATGGGTGGTTTATCTATACTTGAGAACTCTTGACTTTTGCATGTAGTCGGTCTGATAATGGACCAATGACAGATTGGGATGATTATCGGTTTTTCCTTGCCGTTGCACGAGAAACCTCGGTAAGGAAGGCGGCTAGCACATTAGGTGTCAGCCATTCGACGGTATTGCGCCGGATTACAATCTTTGAAGAAGCACTGGGTGTGCGGCTGTTTGAACGACTACCAACAGGTTATTTCACCACCGAGGCTGGTGATGAGATGTATCGTTCTGCGCTACAGATAGAAGAAGAAACAACGGCCGCTAATCGTCGCATTGCAGGGCGTGATACCCAGCTAAGCGGTAAGATCAGCGTGACCATGCCCAGTGTGTTTGCAACCCATCTACTGATGCCCGACTTGGCCGCTTTTCGACAGGCACATCCAGGCATTGAGCTGGAAATCATCCCAACCTATTCATTAGTCGACTTGGCAAAGCGAGAGGCTGATGTTGCTATACGCGTGTCCAATGATCCACCTGATGATTTGTTTGGGCGTCGTATTTTGCAGATAGCGAAGGCAGCGTATGTCAGTGAGGATTACTTGGCTGGCCTTGAGCAAGAGGAGGAGTCACTTCACTGGATTGGTGGGACGACCGTACCATTATCGTTGCAATGGATGAAGGGAAGTGATTTCGCAGACATCCCTGTTGGGCCTATTATTAATGACCCTTATGCGGCGCTCGAAGCTGTCAAAGTGGGGATGGGGATGGCAATGCTGCCGTGCTTCATGGCGGATGCTGAGCCCAATCTTTACAGAATGCCTCCAGGCACACTGGTGTGTAGAGACCTCTGGGTGTTAACTCACGAGGACATGCGCAATACCGCTCGCATACGTAAATTCATTAGTTTTATGGCTAACGCGATCCTTAAATATCGTGAACTTATTGAGGGGAAAATGCTAAGAGATTTGTCCGTGAGGCAACTACGCGCGTGAGCGCGGGAACAGTCTAATCATTAAGTTAAGTTGACTACGTACTGCGTAGATACGTTGTGGGCGGCAATTTACCCCAAACAATGAACGAAAGCGTTTGGCCATTCGCTGTCTAATAATTCGAAACCCTTAACGGCTGGATGTAGCCCAACCGGGTTGACACAATTATATTATCCTCCGTCCATGGCCAGATTAGCAAGAGTGGTATTACCCGGGTATCCGCACCACATCACCCAGCGCGGCAACCGCCGTCAGGATGTGTTTTTCACTGATCGTGTACCAGTTTCTCCGCCAGCAGTGTGATGGTGATTGACTCATTGGCTGCGACCATCACCAGTACCGTGAACTGAGTGCCACGGAGTCTGGTTTCACTCATCACCTCTTCATACACCTGCGTCACCACGCGGGAGGCCTTGCGGATGTTGAAGCAGGCGCAGCTGGGGCAGGCAGAAAGCTCTTTGCGGGTGATTTTTTTAACCATATAGTGTATATGCACCTAAATGAGAATGAAAGTCAAGAAGAAAATATTTCGTAATTATGAATGAAGGGCGTAAGTTCGAAGATGAGCAGGCGATACCATCTAACAGGTGCAAGGAATTATGGCGATTATCATTAATCTGGGTGTGATGTTTGCGCGGCGTAAGATGAGACCCAAGCAGACCTGATTCGGGTTCCGGACATCAATGTCATCCTGTTTCAGGATAACGTTTATTCCGTCAATAATTATCTGAAGAGTTCAAAAAAACAACAAACTCAGCTGATGCCGGTTTACTTCCCAGGGAAATTTATAGTGTGAGTGAAACGATTGAAGAACATCTCCTAATGCTAGAGGGAGTGATAGGAAATCAGAACGATATAGAGCAAGAAAAAAATCATTAACTATAATCCCATTGATTTTTTTGGGTGGCGGAGGTTTAGTTGGGCGAGACCAGCCCTTTCAAGGTGACTATTCATTAGGTTTTTCCCCACGAAGCAACCTTGCTGTAGAGACATGCGGATGTTTCGAATATTTATTGCGCTTACCCATAGGTTTCTTTGCGCCCCGACTCGACTTCCTGAGCTTTGACAAATTCACGTTGACTGCAAGCTGGAGAAGTATCTCAATGAGTTTGACAAGGCTCATTGTTTGAAAAATAACCCATTCTTCATCAGGCAACGCAATCATCATTCCATCATACGTTCGAGCGATATTCCCTGCTAAATAGTACCCGGAAAGTTCCTTCTCTATCGTCTCTTCGCCATACTGAGATCGCAGCGCCGCTTTTATAACGGCCAGTATGTTGTAAGCAACCAGCGCAACACAAAAACCAAACAAAGCTGCTTTCGGATAGCCCAACGTATTCACTTCTGAGTGTAAATGGGCTTCGAGCTCTTGAAACATCGTCTCTATGCGCCATCGCTTGCGATACAACTCAGCGATAAGCTTGGCGCTGGCTGTAGTTTTCGTCAGGTTGCTCAGAATGACAATTTCCTTTTCACCATCACGCGTTTCTGAGGTTAGGCGTAGTCGAATCCGGCGGTATTTTCTTGCCTCACCCAGATCATCAATAATCGTAATCCATTGCTCATATAGCGTTCCTGTCTCTGTTTTTCCCACTTCTTTTTCTGAACCCGATGCCTCCCACTTAAGCCCTTTATGTTCTCTACAGATGAAATAACCCCCGTTGTCGGTCATCCCCAAAAGAAAAGCTCGAACACAAAAATTTCTATCCATGATCCATACATCGGATGGCTCAATCGTCGGTAATACCTGTCCCAGTAGCGAACGTTCCTGTGCATGCCCATCCTCACAAGGAAAGACATCAATGGACATCTCCAGCATAGGATCATAAACAACGAGAGATTTTCCGGGCAGTGCACCCGCCTTGGTCTCTCTCAGCACATCCAGCCGGTGTTCTGACGCTTCAATGCAGTTACCATCCAGCATTTTGACCCGGTATCCGGGTAATAATGGTTTGCGCGCCCCTTTTAGCGCATCAATGATTTCGGCTTTTTCTTTCGCTGTTTCACGAACTAACGTTGCGGATGTATCCGTACTGATGCCATTGAGCTTGTTGTAGAGTGAGGTGATTGATACACCTATCTGCTCACCTTCTTCTTTATAGGCTGCATTCACAGAGGGGAATGTTTTAAATATCACCAGATTCATCAATTCAAAAACGGTGGAGAACAACAATGTTCGTGTGTATTGCTCTGCTGCTGTGCGCTCAAAGTGTGAATTAATTTTTTCCGGGCAAAGTCCTCGCTCCAAAAGAACCTGGACCATGACGGGGACAGGGCTTTTATCCATAAAACGCTGAAAAATTTTGCTGAACATGATGGTCTCTTTGTTGAATAATAGCTTTGGGAGAGATTATTCAGCAACGCAATACGAATGACTAGAGAGCACATGCTTTTATCATGAGGATCTACGGTTGGCCACCTTGAAAGGGCTGGTTGGGCGAGACTTAAACACTCTTTCAGTTTCAACTCTTTACCAATATCTGAGTGTTGTGTTAAAGAAGGCACTAACGAAGGTTTGGTGGTAGCATCGTGAAGTCTTTCGAGGCGTTCCGTGAGGGAAAATTTCATGCGAGGATCTCTGCGAGGGGCATTAAGAAATCGGCATTTCTACCGTGACTGCGTAAAAAATGTATGTAGTTTAGTCGCACCGTAGATTCGTTATATGTGAAGCCAATTGCATTGCTCATTAATTAGGAGAATACAGATGAAAAATAAGGTTCAGAAATACTGGGTTATTATGATGGCAATTTTTATCTTGTCTGCTTGTGTTGCAACCACTTCAATCAAGCATGGTAGTTTAGAAAAAGATATATACCATTCATCGACAAACGAATTCAGTATTTCAATCCCAGTGGGCGCGGCCATATACGACGGAAAGCATCCACTGGGTGGTTTCATGTCTATAAAAAACCTTCCAGAACCGACAATTGAGCGCGGAGTTGCTTATTATCGTGTAGCACAACCTGAAACAAAATTAGTTATAAAAGCGGAAAAGGGAATTATTGAGGCTGGATACAATGATTGGCTTAAAAATTACGCCTCAAGAGAAACAAAAAATATTCTATACAAGGAATGGTTAGAAATTGATGGCGCGCCCGCTTACTTTACAGTCATCGAAGGCTCTGGGTCTGGTCTTTTAGTTAAACCAAGTGCTTATTATGGTACGATCAGCTTCGTAAGGGAAAATTACAGCTATGTGTTATATGAAATCATTGACGCTCCTTATCAATTAAAAGGTAACGCTGACTCTCCTGAAACAATGAGTATTAAAGACTCAAAAAAACGCCTCATTTCAATACGAAAATATTTTGATTCAATTAAATTTACCCAGAATACATCTACTAAACTCCCAAAATAAGGGGGCAGAATACTTAATTATGTTATCCTCCATCCATATATAAATCCAGCGCTTCATCTATGCATTCGCTTGGAATGCCTATTTGATAGATAATTTCATCCATACCTGCATAAATGCCTAACAGTTGGATAAACGAGATCTGGGGTCTCGTTTATCCTTTTTTATGTTTTTTATATTTTTTGGGTTTTTTAGGTGGTAATGACTTAACGAAACTGATGCATGTGTTTAGCCAAAATGATAAATCAGAGTCAGATTCAATACCTGTCGGCGACACATACACCATTCCTTTCATTGAATTTCCCGTGAAACCCATCTCACTTGCGAATGCCATAGACAAGCAGCATTCATAATTTTCGGGGCCCACACGAGCCATAAGTGTATCTTTTACAATTCCACATGACATATGGTTTGAAACCATAAAACATAGCCCTCCAAACATTTTCTTCTCTTCCACATCATCACGATCTTGCAACAAATCTCGTATTCTTTCTGCTAATCCTTCATCGAATGCCATATATGCGCCTCATTGAGATTGGTGTTTTATTTAAACATAACGTCTAGACAAGTCCCTTGGGGCCAATTGTTAGCTGTGTTTCCATGAATATGCTTCAGAATCTATATTTTTTATATAGTTAGATTTCCCTTCTGTATAAGTTTTCGGGTCTTTATCAAAAAGTGAACATAAGTTCTCTTTTAGTGTTTGATATTCCTTGGCTTTATTGGGGTGCGAATCCATAAATGCTACAAATAATCTGTGCCTTTCTATTTCTATTGACCCAGCCTCAAACATATGAACATGATGGGTGCGTTTATCTATTCCTTTTTGGAAGAATCTTCTACCCTCGATTCCGTACTCTCCTTTTACTTCATATCCCTTTTTTTCGAAGTTTTCTTTTTCTATGTCCAATTTACTTAAGTATTCAACTTCAATTAAGATATCAATAATGGGCTTTGCTTTCATTCCAACAATAGCTGTGCTTCCTATATGAAACGCTCTTATAAAATTACCTTTTATTAATTCTTTAAGCGACTTTACTTCTACTTCGTAATCAATAGGCCAGCTATCGCAGTAATTAACAAGCTCAATTTTTCTCATGATTTCAAATTTTTCAAGCAGCTAACCGTTGGGTAAACGAGCCTCAGGGTCTCATTTATCTTTTTTTATAATTTTTCCCTACACACCACTTCAATATTAAAACATTCATGTTCTAATGGTGGTTGAAAATAGCTATTAACTCGGCGAAAGACCTCTTCTGTATCAAAATGAGCGCGCTCAGGATAAGTATTTTTACGCTTCTTAAGTTGTTCCAAGCATTGATTGTCGTTCACTTCCAAATAAAATAGTTTATGCAATAGGTTATGTTCTTTGCAAACTTCTTTAAACCATGCCCTTTGATTTACGGTATTTCCAGGAAAATCCATGACAACTGAAATACCAGAATTCAATATATTTTGTACATGATTTTTCAATAAAGGCTTCAGGCGTACTGAGTATTTTATGTAGTCTTCGAAGTTTTCTATTTCTTCTGGGTATATAGCTTTTAACCACTCGTCTTCAGATAATAAAATTGCGCCCGTCTTATGGGCAATTTCCTGCGATAGAGTGGATTTTCCAGACCCCATTTTTCCGCAAAAGAATATTAATGTTCCTTTTTTATTCATGGCTAATATTTTTGTGCATAATGAGACTGTAGAATTTCTGCATTTCAATAAAGACCTTCTTAACCCAATGTTTTTGTTTGAACGTTTTCATTGCGATTGCGTTTTAAGGATAAGATTACGGATCGTTTCACTCTCACAATCTATCTTTATTTGTTATATTTTACTACCCATGAACTTTCTACTATCAGTTTTTCATTTTCAAATATCTTACCTGAAAAGATATCCCCCACCTGAACAATACCAACCCCCTTAGGGGTTCCGGTCATTATTAAATCATCGTCTTCAAGTGAAAGAAAACTATTGGCATCGTCCAATATTGAGCTTGGCTTATTTAATATTAAATCATATTCAGCCGTCTGAATTAAGCTGCCATTTATGTGAAGCTCCATTCTAAGGGCTGAAATGTTACCGTCAAATTTGACAAATTCGCTAAATACTGCAGATTTATCGAATGATTTAGCTCGCTCCCATGGCAATCCCTTCGCCTTGAGTTTCGATTGAATTTCTCGCTTTGTGAGATCTAAACCAAACCCGACAGCAAATAATTTTTCTGACCGGACTAAAAATGATACTTCTCCTTCAAAATGAATCGCTTCTTTTTCGTTGAAGAAAATATCGTTTGATAAAGATGAGTTTGGCTTTAAAAATATGACAGGTTCTGTCGGAATCTCATTATTAATCTCTTCAATATGATCTACATAGTTCCTTCTGACACATATGATTTTTGATGGGTAGACATCTTGCCCATCAAGTTTAACAGACTTCATTCTAATTAAATTCCTTGAAAAAATTACTCACCATAAAAATATAACAGTTGGATAAACGAGGCTCGGGGTCGAGTTATCTTTTTTAGATATTTAATTTTTATACTCACGATTGTTTGGAAAAATATCTTCGTAATGTATACCGAAGGCATTATAAAATGCACTGAATTTAACCCGTGGTGTTATATCTATACTCTGCAATTGAGCATGTTCACTTCGTAGAGCGTTGAATATAAGTTTTGAGTCATTTCTTCTTGTTCTGGTAACATTTCCAAATGACACCAGCATCCGTATCAAGCGCGTGATCAAGTAGTTCTTTTGCCCTGGGTTCAAGTATCTCGTCGCAACCATTAACCCATGCTACGGACTGGATTGTTTATGCCCGTGCAGTTAGTTAAACTGATACCCTTTAGGCACTACAATAATACCCTGGGGTGATATCGTGAATCGCTGTCGGTCGTGTTTTTCATCATAGCCGATTATTTCACCACTGGGCACCACAACCCCTTTATCCACAATACAGTTTTTGAGCTCTGCTCCGGCGCCAACCTTTACGTCGTCGAAAAGCAGAGAGTCATGGACCATGGCTTCATCGCCGACATGGACGTTAGTGAAGAGGATCGAGTGTTGCACACTGCCGCCAGCGATGGTTACGCCGCTGGCGGTAATGGAGTTGATGGAGATTCCTTCGTTACCTAAGACGCCCGGTACCGTACGCGCTGGTGGGTTTTGGCCAGAGTAGGTGCGAATGGGCCAGTTGTCCTGATACAGATTCATCGGTGGGGTTTCTTGCAGCAGATCCATGTTAGCTTGATAGTAGCTATCCAGCGTCCCCACATCACGCCAATAACTGTCTTGACTCACTCGCCCCCGGGCACCGCCAAATGGATAGGCCTGAACCGCGTGGGTTTTTATAAGGCGGGGGATGATATCGTTGCCGAAGTCGTGACTGGAGTCATTTTTGTGGTGATCTTCTTTTAATATTTCGATCAAGCGTTTGAGTGTGAATACATAAATTCCCATGGACGCCATGGCGCTGCCGGAATCCTCTTCCATGGGCTCTGGTGTCTCCGGTTTTTCATGAAAGGTGGTGATACGGTGCTGTTGATCCAGGGACATAATGCCAAAGTGGTGGGCTTCCGCGAGGGGCACTTTCATGCAGGCGACGGTCAGGTCTGCTTTCTTTTCGATGTGTGCGGTGACCATGGGCGCATAATCCATGCGGTAGATGTGATCGCCTGGCAGGATCACGACCTGTTTGGCGCCACTCCGTTCCAACAGATATAGATTCTGATAGATGGCATCCGCCGTTCCTCTGTACCACATGTCACCCGTGCGCATCTGCGGTGGCACGGTGGTGATGTACTCGCCAAGTTCCGGGTTAAAAATGGACCAGCCATCGCGGATGTGTTTCTGCAGCGAATGGGATTTGTACTGAGTCAGCACCAGAATGCGCCGCAGCCCGGAGTGGAGGCAGTTGGTAAGCGCGAAATCGATAATACGGTATTTACCCCCAATAGGGACCGCAGGTTTGGTGCGCTCTTCGGTCAGTGGGTGCAGACGTGATCCTACGCCGCCAGCGAGAACAATAGAGAGTGTGGAGCGTGTATTTACAGGCAAGGTCTGACTCCGGTCAATTTGATTTGGGTGGGTATATGTTGTGTCGCTAATCGAACCTAATTATTCAGTACAGTTAAAAAAAGAGCTTGTCGCTGTTCAAATTGCTCCTGATTTGTTCGAGTACAAGAACTTCTGTACCTCTTGATGGTGAAAAACTCGGAGTTTACATGTGTAAATTGACATTTTTGACGCAGTCATCGAGCAAATCAGGAGTGAGCTGAATAGTTATCCTTAGATCAGCTTAAACAAGTAAGAAAGCATACCATTTTTTTAACGAGCCGCAATTCATTATGTCAATTTGATCGGCGAACACAACATCGTCGGTGAGCCGTGGTATGTGCTGCTGCTGGATGAGCTGGAGCTGTAGGTACAGTGCATTCTCTCCAGTGATGCTCACTTTCATGAAGTGCAGTCGATGCATGCAGACCGTCGTTGCAACCCGGCTGTTATAAGCACGAAGCCATAAAGGGGTCAAAAATTATAACAAAAAGTATATAGGTATTTTTATTGAAATTTGCAGAGTTTGATGAGACAGAAATGAAGAAATGGCATGTTGAATTCGAGTGGATGTCATCCTAAGCTTATTAAGGTTTTATGGGATTAATTGGAATGGAAAGAAAAAATTTATTTCATTAGTAAATAGTCAAGAGAAAGGAGAATTTAGCACTACTTAAACACTGCTATAAAATTCCAGCTGCGGAAGGAGAAATACAATGGCTATAAGAAATTATTTAGCGCGTATTATAGTAGTATTTGGAATCGGGCTTTTATGTGTAGTATTAAACAAAAACGCTTTTGCACATTGTGACACGCTTGATGGCCCAGTGGTGAAAACGGCACGAATAGCCCTTGAAAAAGGTGATGTAACACCGTTGCTTAAGTGGGTTCCGGCCGATGATGAAAAAATAATCCGAGTCGCTTTCCAAAAAACGCTTGCTGTTCGTGCCAAGGATGCCGAGGCTAAAGAATTAGCTGATATGTATTTTTTTGAAACATTGGTCCGTATTCATCGGGCGAGTGAAGGGGTACCCTATACTGGTTTGAAGCCAGGTGAGGCTGTTGATCCAGCCATTGCCCTGACCGACAAAGCTTTGGAAAATGGATCGGTAGATAAGTTAGCCGATGTTTTGACAAAAGCCATGGCCAATGGTGTGCATGAGCGTTTTCAGCATGCCAGGAAAATGCAAGCGCATGCCGATGACTCCGTGGTTGCTGGTCGTGAATTTGTCTCAGCTTATGTTGCCCTCACACATTACGTGGAAGGTTTGCACGCTATTATCAACGGAAGCAAGGGCAACCATGATAAAGGGACTAAAGACCATAGCAGGCATGGTCAATAAATAATCAGCTAGTTTTTTTATGATTTTTTTGAAAAGGAGAGGCTAGCAATATAGTTTCTATGAAGCGTTTTGGTCTTTGATTTCCGTCGATGATACCTGTTATATCGTACCGGTTCTGTTGTGCAAGCGATGTCATCAATCAAGACTGCTAATTTACCCCGCAGCGTAATGAGCTAGAAATAAAAGCCGTTCAGGCACGGTATTTTTCGTTTTTCAAAACGCCTGAGAAAAATTAATTTTGTAAATATGCTCACGATAAAATATTGTTTTGTCGATTTCTTTTGAGCAATGTTAGCCATCATAGCCGTCAGATTACTGGTCAGTATTTTTGCATAAAAACCCTGTTTAACTGACAAAGCAGACTTCTCTGAAGAATTCTCTATTTCTACCCATTGCTTGAGACGTTTGTCATTTTCTTCAACACCCTATTTCAAGTGATATAATTCCTTGAATACATGGGCTGGGAAAATCAAAAGCAAAAAAAGACGCTATACCCTTTTCAATAAAATTCTCGTGCAACCATCTTATTTGCTCAGATCAAGAGTGTTGCGATCGAGTAGGGATCGCCTGCGGTGTCGCATCGTTGCTGAGCGCTGCTGCTCTCTGTGCATCGGTATTAGTCTGGAGTTTTATGGCTGTACTTCAGAATACTCTAACAAAAGCGCACGTGTGTGAATTTTGGATTAAAAGTGCGTTGTTTAGCCATGCTTACGGGGTAGATGAGTCTGGTTTACCTTTACGGAAGTTTAGTTTAGATTTTGTAGACGGCGGCTCCGTCGTGTAGGCTACCGTTTACTTCAAATGGGTGTGGCAGCTTCTGCCATTTGAAGATCATTGCTGAATAAAAATGTGATGTCCCAGAATGGAGACTGCGGCTTGCCATTGCTTAATCAGGGGCATTATGGAAAATAAAATAGCAATCTAAACGGAGGGTGTTATGGAAAACGAAATAGCAATGCAGGTAGTGGATCAAATGGGTGAATATCTTGGACCATTGCTGGAAAAAGGGGGCGACGCGCTGATAAAGGGCGGTGAAAAGGCTCTGGAAAGTGCGGCAATGAAAAACATTCAGAGTCTATGGGATACGCTGGGCAGCGTGATTACCGGCCGACCCCAAGCGCAAGCAGCGGCAGAAAAATTGGCATCTTCGCCTAACAATGCTCAAGCAAAACAACAGTTCACTGATGAACTGGTGACTATTCTTCAATTCATGCCAAATCTGGCGCAAGAACTTAAAACGATTTTAGAGCAGACGGGTGATGGTTCTCACAATACAGTGAACGCAACGGATAGTGCTGTAGCCATCGGCGAAAATGCGACGGCTGCAAATGGAGGAAGTACCGTAATCAAAGGCGATGTCCATGGTTCTGTAACCATCAACAACTAAATGCAAGGAGCGCTCGTGTCCGAGGTAACTGATAACCCCACCACAGCACCAGAAAGCAAAACGATTAAAGCAACGGATCACAGTCTTGCTATTGGTGGAAATGCCCGCGATGTTTATTTCAACAACAATGGTCAGCCCACCGCCAAAGCAAAAGACCTGGAGCGCGGTTATCTCAATTGGTTACAGAGTGAGTGCCGTGCGGTTTCCATGTCACCTTTCAGTGCGGGTGGGGGAGATGAACCAGGGTTGCAACTAGAGGCAGTCTACACCGCATTGCTCACCACGGTGCAGCAGCGTACTGATGATAAAAAAAAACACATTGAGCACAATCCAGAAGAACAGAAAAGACTATCAGCGGTTGAGCTGCTCAACGAGGAGTCCCGTCTGGTTTTACAGGGTGGCCCAGGCAGTGGCAAAAGCACCTTTGTAAACTATCTGGCGCTGTGTCTGGCCGGTGAATATCTCGGCAATACCGAAGTAAACCTAGAGGCGTTGACTCAACCGCTTCCGGATGAAAATGGTGACGATCAAGACGAACGCCAGGCTTGGGATCATCCGTTCTTGTTGCCTATAAAAATCATACTGCGCGACTTTGCCTCTAGCGCCTGTCTGCCAGCCACCGTTGATGAAGCCACCGCTGAACACCTGTGGCATTTTATCGAACAGCAGCTTGAAAAATCCGCTAAAACAGCACTAGTGCCATATTTAAAGCAACGACTGAATCAAGCGGCTGCCAATGTGCTGTTGATGTTGGACGGCCTGGATGAAGTTGCTGAAGCCGCGCAGCGCCGTCAACAAGTGCGCGCCGTGATTCAAGCCTTTGCCGATGCGCATCCAGGTTGCCGGGTATTAGTGACCTGTCGCCCCTATGCCTATGAAAAACCGCAATGGCACTTACAAGGCTTTGCCAGTGGTCTGCTGGCCGATTTTTCTGCGGGACAGATTCGTCGATTTGTTGACCGTTGGTATGCCAAAGGAAATCTTGATAAATCGGATGCCACAGGGCGGGCCGGTCTATTGAAAGCACTGATCTTCCGGCGTGATGGGGAAAGGCTATTAACGTTAGCACGACGACCACTACTGCTGACGATGATGGCCCACCTGCATGCCGATAAAAAACGTGATCTCCCTGAAAAAAGGGGTGAGCTTTACGAAGAGGTCACTACCTTATTGTTAGAAACTTGGGAAAAGCGTCGTTACAAGGTGGATGAAAGCGGCGCGGTGGTTTTAGCACAGGAGAGTTTAAGTGAATACTTGAGGGTGGGGCCGGATGTGATTCGCTTTGCTCTGGAAAAAATGGCCTATCAGGTGCATAAGTCACAGCCGGACGCCCAGGGCACGGCAGATATTCCAAGCGGCCAACTCTATGAAATCCTGGCTGCAGCAACGAACGGCGATAAAGATATTAAACCCCAGCGTGTGCAAGAGTACCTATGCGACCGTTGTGGCATTCTCCATGAGCGGGGTAACGAAGTGTATACCTTTCCGCATCGCAGTTTTCAGGAGTATCTGGCAGCCTGTTATCTCAACCGCGAAGAGGCCGAGCTGATCAATGATGCAGGCGAGGAATGGGAATTTGCCGAGTTTGTCGCCGAGTTGGGCCGCACTGCCCCAGACCGATGGCGTGAAGTGGTGTTACTGGCAGGTCTAAAGGCTGCGGCGGGTAATGCCGGTCCAGCCTGGGATTTGGCCGAGGCGCTATGTCCAGAGCCTCTGCCAACGGGTGGAAATATCGCTGACGAGGACGCCTGGGGAGCACGTCTGGCCGGGCAGTTGATTGTGGAAGCGACCAATCCTGCGGTGGCTAAGCACCACAAGGCACGTATTCGCGACACGATTCGTGATTGGCAATTGGCGGTCATGCGCCGCTCCTCTTTGCCTGCCAGGGAGCGTTGCGCTGCTGGAGAAAATCTCGCTGGATTAGGGGACTCACGTTTTAACCCAGAGAACCATTTCCTGCTTAACGAATCGCTGGTGGGTTTTATCTATGTCCCGGCGGGTACGTTCAATTTTGGTTCTGATCAACAGGAGGATAGAGCGGCAGATGCAGATGAAACACCTCAGCATGCACTGATGTTGCCGCAATACTATATTGCACGTTACCCCGTGAGCGTGGCCCAATTTCGTCATTTTGTGAATGACAGTGGTTACGGCGAGGTGTATGAACAAAGCCTTACAGGGTTGGATAATCAGCCGATGGCTTGGCTGAGCGGGCATGATGCCATCGCCTATTGCGCCTGGCTGCAACAAAAACTGATCGCGCAGGCTCGGCAGCGATTGTCTGATTCTGTCGTATTGAGCGCTGAGCAGACAGCGTTCTGGCGTGGCCTGGTAGAGGATAAACTCGCGGTAACTTTGCCCTCAGAGCCTGAATGGGAAAAGGCAGCACGGGGTGAGCAGGGGCTTATTTATCCCTGGGGTCAGCAATGTGATCCAGACAAGGCAAACTATCATCAAACAGAGTGGGGGCAAACCAGCGCCGTCGGATGCTTCCCGCAAGGAAAATCGCCTTACGGTTGTGAAGAGATGAGTGGCAATGTGCGGGAGTGGACTCGCAGTGTCCGGGATAGCTACCCTTATCCACAAAGGGGGCAAGCATTACAGCAAAGGGAAGCGATGCAGGGGAACGATCCCCGAGTGTTGCGCGGCGGCGCGTTCTACGACGATTCGGGGTATGTTCGGGGAGCGTGTCGCCTCAACCTCCATCCGAATAACCGTTTCAGCAATATTGGTTTTCGCGTTGTGGTGTCCCCATTTACTCTGGACGATGACAACTCTGAACGCTGATACTCTGGGGTTTTCTCTGAGGGGGTTATATGGGGCGTGAAGAGATGCCGATTTTTACGCGCAGCTACGATTTATTGGTGTGGCTGCTGGAAGTCACTCGACACTTTCCCAAAGCAAATCGGCACGATTTTACCAAACGCTTATTAGACGCCGGTTTTGATTTAAGAGAGCGTCTTGAAGAAGCGAATTTAGCGCGTGGTGCTCAGCGCCTGAATCGCTTGAACGAAGTAAATGGCGAAAGCTATTCCTGGCTGCGTACAGTTGGCAGTGCCAAGCAAATATTATAACGCCCGTTTCCTGGGAACATCCTGAAACGGGCACCCTGCGAGTAAACGATTTGTCGACAACGTTTGAAGTACTCTGGGATTCACTTAAGGAGTACGAACAATGGAAGATAAAGCCGACTCAATCAGTGTAAATGAAAGTTCTGTGGCTAATACAAAGAGCCAAGGAGATGCCTTGTCGGCCAACAATGGTTCTACGATTGTTAAGGCCAATAATGTCATCTTTTCACCTGCACAGGTGAATGACCTAAAGTGCTTAATGCCTGCATCGTTGAGTGAGGCAGCGCGTGAGGCTTTGGCAACACGCTATCTGGAGTATCTGATTAACCGGTATTCGTTTGTTCAATTCAAGGGCATGGGGATTAATAACCTGCCTTTAAAAATTCCATTATTAGATCTTTATGTTCCATTGCGGACTCGGCCACACATGCCCGAGGGAGATTGCTGGACGGAAGAGCTTCGCCTTGCCGGACGTAAAGCATCACAAGAAGAGATGGTGGCGATAGGTTCACGAGTGGGTGCCCCAATACCATTGTTAGCAGTATTGGACGCAACATCGTGTTTAGTCATATTGGGTGATCCCGGTTCCGGTAAAACGACATTTCTTAAATATCTTGCTTTAAGCCTTGCCATGGGACAGACGCCTAGCGAAGGTTTACGAGGTTATTTCCCTGTTCTTTTACCGCTTTCTGATTATGCGGACCGGCTTAGCTATGAACCAGATCTTTCGCTGGAACAGTTTTTTAACGACTATTATTACGCGGAATTTAATGGTGAGCCATTGGGTACATTGGTCGCCTCGGTGTTGGATAAAGGTAAGGGGCTTGTGCTGCTGGATGGTCTGGACGAAGTTAAAGAAGAAACGGTCCGAGGCAGAGTGGCCGACCGCGTGGCGCGTTTTTATGCCGCACAGCACAAAAAGGGAAATCGTTTTGTGATGACCAGCCGTATTGTGGGCTACCAGGAAGTTCGACCGACCGCTAAAGGATTAATGGAGTGTACGCTGGTGGATTTTGACGGTGATGATATCGAATCATTCCTGAAAACCTGGACCGATTTAGTGGAGCAAGCGGCCCAAGGGCTGGGGGCGAGTGCAGACTACAGCGCCAAACAAGAACGTGACGAGTTGCTCGCTGCCATTGAGGGCAATGAACGTATCAAACACTTGGCGGCCAATCCGTTGTTGTTGACCATACTTGCCTTGATGAAGCGGCAGGGCGTGGTGTTACCTAAGTATCGGGTGCAGCTCTATCAAAACTATGTGAACAGCTTGCTCACTGATTGGCATACTGCACGCAGCCTTAAGGGAGAGGCACTCAGCGTGCCGGGTGGAGATCAGTTACTCAAGGTGTTATGGCCGTTGGCCTTGTGGATGCAGGAGCAGGCGCCAGGCAAAGGCTTGGTGAAATATGGCGCCTTGCTGGAGTGGTTGCGTCAGCACTTTGATAAACCGGGTGTTGATGATGCGGAAGCCAAAGCGAAAGCGTTTATTGAAGATGTACGTTTGCACTCGGGTCTATTGTTGGATCGTGGCGGTCGCCAGTTTGGATTCATTCATCTTACCTTTATGGAGTATCTGGCCGGGGTTGCGATTGCACGCAAGTTTCAAACAGGTGGCGTGGCAGCGGTGTTGGAAGCATTAAGCACTTATGTGGATGAGCCGGATTGGCATGAAGTGA
>Ga0316202_10000820_pt1 | contig 28731 bp, 17 predicted proteins | sample 3monrhotite_MG_FD_204934 | JGI IMG/M metagenome (GOLD analysis project Ga0316202, IMG submission 204934) | Microbial mat bacterial communities from mineral coupon in-situ incubated in ocean water Damariscotta River, Maine, United States -... | ecosystem: Environmental > Aquatic > Marine >... | reverse complement strand
GAAGTGGGGATATATTAATTAATAACGTACATTAGATTTGTATTAGAAGAGCCGTATGATGCGAGAGTATCACGTACGGTTCTGTGAGAGGTTTGGGGTGAAATTCCCCTTATCTACTCGACTAAAAAATCGTTACCAAAAATGGCTAAAAATCAACAATGAGACAAAAAACATATAATCAGTTTAAGTTTTTAAAAATAAGTAAATGTTTTATTTTTTTACTTTTAGCATTTTATAATAGTAACTTTTATAGCCAAAGTAACATATCAGGTTATATCCCAATTAATGACAGTTTACAAAACGAACAATTAGTGTTTTTAGCTAAATTTAATAAAGAAACTCCTTATTCTAAAAGAGATTCAAAAATTATTGCACCTATTCCAATTGATAAAAATGGCTTTTTTAATTTGAATAAAGTACTTTCTGAAAAGCAAGAATTATATTTTTTATACTTAAAAAATAACCCAATTACATCGCAAGAATTTATTTTATCAAATAATGACTCCATATTTTTTCAGAAAAGCAATATCCCGTTTGCCATTTTCAAAAACACAAACCAGACAGATAAAGAATGGCAAAAATTAAAATTTTTTAAAAATAGGTTAGACACCAGTAAATTTAATCAAAAGAAATATTTAAATGAAATACGTATTTATTCTAAAGATTCACTTCAAATTTTAGCGGTGAAATTGCTAAGCATTAAAGAACTTAACAATAAAAAATTACTTGAAAAAGATATTTTACTTAACATAAGTTACTATATCAATCTCTTAGAAGAATTAAAGTCAAGCGATATTAATCCTGATGAATATATTTTTTTGGAAAATAAATTAGCGATACAAACCTTGAATAAAGCTACAAAAAAATATGTTATCAGTAAATGGGTAAACATTGTTTTAGGATGTTTAGTTTTAAGTTTACTTTTCTATATATACTCATCAAAAAGAACAAAAAAAATGGTTGTAGTTGATAATTTAAGCAAACAAGAAATTAACATTAAAAACTATATTTTACAAGGTAAAAGCAATAAAGAAATTGCTGATGAATTATTCATTAGCCTAAGTACGGTTAAAACTCATATAACCAATATCTATAACAAACTAAATGTTTCCAACAGAGGAGAATTACTTCAAAAATCAAAAAACAGTACGGGTACTAGTACTTAATTCAAACCAGTATTTTACTTATTTATTAACATTGTTATAGTTCTTTGCACTTATACAACAATTAAAATAAGTTAGTATGAGTCTTAGAATTAAAATTATATTCTTTTTAATTATTTACTACAACACCGTATTTGCCCAAAATAAATTTAATGTTTCAGGAACAATAACTAATCAAAAAGAATCTCTATCAGCTACTGGAGACGCTTTCCTATTGACTGAAAGAGAGGGGGAATTAATTAAATATACTTCAATAAACAAAGGCGATTTTTCAATTAAATCAATTCCCAAAGGAACTTATCTATTAAAAATTTCTTGCTTTGGATTTAAAGATTATAAAAAAGTAATCATTCTAGATAAAAATATTGAAATTAAAATAACTCTAAAAGCGAGTTCAATCCAACTTAGCGAAGTGCAAATAACGGCGAGTAAAAAACCCATTGAAAATAAAAATGGAAATATTATTGTGAATGTTGAAAATACCATTTTTTCTAAAGAAGCTAATCCAATTGATTTACTTGCTAAACTCCCAAATATTCAAATAGGCTCTAACAGAGAGTCTATTAACATCATTGGAAAAGGTAATCCACTAATTTATTTGGGTAAACAACGAATTTCTATAGATGAACTCAATAGTATTTCAATAGATAATATCAAAAATATTGAAATTATAAATAATCCATCTTCTAAATATGAAGCTGACGGAAGAGCTGTTATACTCATTACTCGTAAAACGAGTAATCAAGAAGGTTCAAAAATTTCTTTATCAGAAACAGCTTCTTTCAGGAGATATTTCAGTAATTTTTTTAGTAGTAATTTGAGTTTAAAAAAAAATAAGCTTGAAGTTAAATTTAATGCATCTTATAATAAATTGAAATTTTGGGAAAGCAATGGTGCTAATTATCAAATAACAGATAGAAATGTTACTTCTAATTATTTAGTTGAAGCAATAAGTCCCCGAAAGGAATATATTATTGGAGGTGGGATTTATTATCAAATTAATAATGCCGATTATTTTTCAATAAGCTCAAAATTAAGAACTCAAAATGAAATATTCCCAATAATAACAAGTTCCTATTATAAGGAAAATTTAAATGAAAATACTGTAAAATCATTTAGCGAAAATGATTCTAAAAGATTATTTTCTAGTACAAATATTAATTATTCAAAATCACTTAAAAAATTAGGAAACTTGTTTTTAGGGGGACAATACACAAGCTATAATCAAAATTTAAAAAGCCATATTTCAAATAATTTTAACAATACCTCTTATGAAGATTCTCAAAACAGATTTCAAGATTTTACGATAAAATCAACAACCTTGAAAGGAGATTATGAAAAGAAATTTAACGAAAAAATTAAGCTAGAAGTTGGTGGTAACTTATTAAATACAACTTCAAATTCTATAGCCGAAATAGAAAATTTGAATCCGCAAAACACTAATAACTCATATTATAATTACTCAGAAAAAGGTAAATCTTTCTATACACAATTGTCAGGGGAGTTAAAAAAAGTAAACTATGCTATCGGGTTACGAGTAGAAAAAACACACATAAAAGGAAAGTTTACGGATAGTAGTGAATTTTTAGTAAATAGAAAAAACACTGATATCTTTCCGAAAGCAAGTATTAATTTTCCAATGGATAGTACAGCAACTCTATCTTTTAATTATGGAAAAAGCATTCAAAGACCTAATTATTCTAAAGCTAGTTCTATTACAACCTTTATAAATCCTTTTTTAGAATTCAGTAATAATATCAATTTAAAATCTACCTTAACAGATGAAATTTCTATAAATTTTCAGTTAAAAGAGAAATCGATTACAGCTAGTTATTACGATGTAAAAAACCCTGTACATTACAGTTTGATTTATGATGTGAATAATGACAAAACAATAATGTTTCCTTCCAATTTCAAAAAAGAATATGGTATTAATATTGATTTGACGATTCCTTTAAAACATAAATTCTGGAATTCTACAAATCTATTAAGTTTTGTAGTAAATAAGATAGATGACCCAAAAGCAACAAATTCAAAAACAAGACCTTATTTATATTTCTACAGCAACCATCAGTTTAAAATTGACAATTCAAGTTCCATAGGTATTAATGGATGGGGATTGACAAAACGTAATGAAGGAATTTTTGAGAGAAATGCACTTTTTGTATTAAATGCATCTATTACCAAAAAGTTCTTTGATAAGTTAGAAACTACACTTAGCTTCAATGATATTTTTGATAATTTACAGTATAAGGAAAGTTATTTATTACAAAATATAAAAGCGAAAAATATTTTTTACACGGACAGAAATAAAATATCAATATCCTTAAAATACTCCTTCGGCGAAATTAAAAATATTGCTTATAAAAATAAAGATATTGATGAAAATTTAAATAGAGTTAAGTAATAAAAGCTTTGGATTTTTTACCAAATAATGACACTATCCTAAAATCTTATGTACACCTATCCCCTGCTAAACAGCTATAAACAAAGAGAAGTTACTTAAGTATTGAATAGTATTTGTAAATTACAAAACTAAGTTGAAAGAAGTTTCTTTATTTGGAATAGAATGTACATTCAAACTACCACCATGCAAATGAATTATTTGTTTAGATAAGCTTAAACCAATACCAGTCCCTTTATCTTTAGTTGTATAAAACGGAACAAAAATTTCATCAATAATATCCTTAGAAATTCCAGACCCATTATCAAATACTTGTATAAACTTATTGCCTTGTACATTAATTCCTGCGGTAATTTTTACCTTACCATCCGTTTTTTCTTCTAAAGATTGTAGTGCGTTTTTAATTATATTAATAAGCACTTGAGAAATTTGCTTCTCATCAATAAAAAATTCCAAATCAACAGGTTTAACTTTTACTTCAAAAATTAGGTTCTTATTATTAGTTGCCTGTTTCATCAGACGTATTACTTTATCTAGTAATCGTTTTGCTGAAACAAGCGTTTTATCTGGTGCTGGTAAATTGAGAATACTTCTGTAAGATGTTACAAATTCCATTAAATCTTCACCTTGCTCTTTTATTACTTCTAGTCCTTTAACTGTATTTTTAATAGTATTATCATCAATATTGTTTTCATTTAGAATTTCATTATCCACTTTATAATATTTGATTAATGAGTCTGAAATCGAGGTTATAGGAGTAATTGTATTCATAATTTCATGAGTTAGTACACGAATTAATTTAATCCATGAATCAGTTTCTTTTTCATCTAATTCTTTATGAATATCTTGCGCAACTACCAATAAAAGTTTTTCATTATTTAAAGATAATGATGTAGATTTTAGGGCAATTTGTTTTTTTTCTCTTTCATTTGTTAATTGTACCAATTTACGTTCAAAAGGTTTTAAATCAGAAAACAGATCGTACAACTTTTTATCTATCTGATTTAGTTGTTTTATATGATTTAAAGGTTTGTAATTTAGTAACTTTTCCATTTTTGAATTTGCAAAAAGTATATGCCCTCTTTTATTAAATGTTAATATGCCAATATCCGCTTGCTTTAAAATTTCTTGATAATATTTTTCCTGTGCCTGATTTTTAAGATGAGCTTCCTGTATTTTTTCGTTTAACATATTTAAACTTTTATGCAACTCATTTAATGATTTAACATGAACTTGTTCTGGAAATATCAACGTAAAATCTTCATTTTTAATAGATTCAAAAAAATAAGCTATTTTTCTATTGGTATGGTTTATAAATTTTACTAATTTAATAACCTGAAGAGTCATGACTATAAGAAACAAACCGCTTAGAAAATAATTTTCTTTTACTAGATAAAACGAAAATCCAATTGTAGTAATAGAAAAAAAAAGTACCAGTATTATTAGTCGCACATAGAAATTTTTACTAGCCATTATTTTTCTGATTTTTTTATTTTATTATACAAGGTTTGTCTTGTTATGCCTAATTGTTCTGCTGCAGCACTATAATTACCATTATTTTTATTTAACGTATTGGTTATCATAAGTTGTTCCATTTCACTTAGTGTATTTGGCATAAATTCTAAGGGTACTTCTGTTTTTTGATTTAACAAAAAATCTGTAGGTTTTAATATCTTATCTTCTGATAAAATAACTGCACGTTCTACAATATGTTGTAATTCCCTAATATTGCCTGGCCAAGAATAAGATGTTAATTTTTCTTGAGCTGCTTGGTTAATTCTCAGCCCTTGTTTTCCGTATTTATTCAAGAACTTATTTAAGTAAAAATCTGCTAAAATCAGAATATCTCCTTCTCGGTCTCTTAGAGGAGGTACTTCAATTCGAATAGTATTAATTCGATATAATAAATCTTCCCTAAAAAGGCCATCTGTAACCATTTGATCTAAATTACAATTGGTAGCACATATCAAACGAATATCAACTAAAATTTGTTTATTTGAACCTACTCGTACTATCGTTTTATTTTGTATAACAGACAATAATTTAGATTGAGTTTGAAGAGAAATATTTCCTATTTCATCTAAAAACAAAGTACCTCCATTCGCAGCTTCAAATTTTCCAACTCTGTCTTCTTTGGCATCAGTAAAGGCCCCTTTTGTATGCCCAAAAAGCTCACTTTCAAAAAGAGTTTCAGAAATAGAGCCCATATCTACTGCAATAAAAACTTCTTTTTTTCGAGAAGATACTTTATGGAGCTCTCTAGCTATCAACTCTTTACCAGTACCATTCTCACCGGTTATTAATACATTAACATCCGTTTTAGCTACTTTATTGGTCAATTTTAAAACGGCATTTAGTGATTTTGAAGTGCCAATAATATAATTTGAATCTTCCTTGTTGATAATACGCTTTAAGCTGGTTTCTTTTTCCTTTAAATGAGCAATTTCTTTTTTGGATTTGCGTAGTGAATAAGCCGATTTTACGGTAGTTAATAGCTTTTCATTATTCCAAGGTTTTAAAATAAAATCGGACGCGCCTTCTTTTAAAGCTTTAACTGCTAATTCTACATCTCCATAAGCAGTCATCGTAATTATTAAAATATCTGGTGCTCTCTTTTTGATTTCTTTTAACCAAAATAATCCTTCATTTCCTGTATTAACTCCTGCAGAAAAATTCATATCTAATAAAACAAGATCATACTCTTTTAAATTCAAAAGAGATGTAATTTGATTTGGATTACTTATAGTTTTAACTTCCTTATATTCAAATTGAAGCAGGATTTCCAAAGCACTTAATACACTTTTATTATCATCAATTATTAGAATTTTGCCTTCGCTCATTATATTTCAGGTTTATTTCAGAATTTAAAACTACAAATTCAAATTAATTCAAAAAAGAAACTGTAAAAATATTATACATTTATTGTAAATTATTTTTACAAAAATAATTTCATTTTTTTTAGATTAAGAGTATTATATATCTGATAATCAATAATATAAATTTATGGCATAGGAATAGCTATCTGTTTGGCATAATATAATTATATGTATAAATTTCGAAATATTTTTATTATACCATTCCTTTTTATGTGCATGATTTCCTATTCACAAGAAAATTGGACCTTAAATGACTGCATAAAGTATGGTTTATCGCATAATTTAAAATTAAATGATTTGAATTATAACACCATTTCTAGCAAAGAGAGCTATAAACAATCCTATAAAGAACTTTTTCCAAGCATATCTGCAAACTCCAATTATTATGTTTTGTATGGACGTTCAGTTGATCCGAATAATAATCAAATTGTAAGTTCTAATTTCTTTTCTAATAATTACTCTATAAATGCGGATATAGATATTTTTAAAGGATTTCAAAAACTAAACACCATCGTTGCAACTAAATTTTTGTATAAAGCAGCTCAAGAAGAAAGTTTACAAGAAAAATACTTGTTAGCATTTCGCATAATGAGTGCATTTTATGATGTCAGTTTTTATGAAGGGCAATTGCAGATTACATCAGAACAATTAAGTATTTCAACAGCAAATGTTAATTTGGTTAAAAAGCAGATTGAATTAGGTATAAAAGCTGGAGCTGATTTGTATGAAGTTGAATCCGTTTTATCAGGAGATAAGCTAGCAGTTATTCAAAATAAAAATAATTTGGCAGCAGCTAAATTGAAATTATTGCAGAAAATGAATCTTAATAGCAAAAACAATATTGAGATTAATACATTAGATGACGAAAATGTTTTAAATCAAAATCAAGCGAATAAAAATGATATTGATTCTATTTATAGTAAAGCCCTAACTTTTATCCCAACTATCAAAGCACAAGAATTTAGAGTAAATGCGGCTAAAAAAAATATAGCAATTGCCAGAGGAAACCTTTATCCTTCCCTTTCTTTCTCAGCCGGATATGGTACGGGCTTTTTTGAAACTAACATAGACGCATCAGGAAAAGTAATTCCATTTCACACACAAATTAAAGATAATGCATCACAATTTATAGGTTTTTCTTTAAGAATACCGATAAGTGAACGCTGGAGTAATAGATCGCAAATAAAACAACAAAAAATTGCTTTATTAAGGTCAAAAAATAATTTAAGTATACAAAAACAGGAACTCAATAAAATCATTCAAGAACTCATTCAAGGTCATAACGCTACATGGATAGAATATAAACAAACTAAACAAAATGTTAAAGCGCATTTACTTACATTTAAAATAGCTCAAAAAAAATACGAAAAAGGAATGATAAGTATTTTGGAAGTAAATCAATCAAAAAACTTATATGCTAAATCTCAAAATGAAAATTTACAGGTAAAATTAAAATTGAAAGTACAGCAAAAAACATTAGATTTTTATAAAGGATTACCGATATTTAATATAAATAATTCAAATTAAAACCTATTTATGGATATACAATTAGAAAAGAAAAAAGGTTTACGGCCAAAACACTATGGGTATGTAGCCCTTGGGTTATTCGTTTTATTTGTTGGATGGAAGATACTCTTTGTAAATTCGGTTTCAACGTTTAGAACCGAAAAAGACAAACTATCTATAAGCGAAGTAATCGATGGTAAATTCGATGATTATATTACCATAAATGGCAATGTAGCTCCCATCACTACCATTTATATGGATGCTTATGAAGGTGGGCGTGTAACTGAAAAACTTATAGAAGAAGGAGCTATGGTCAAAAAGGGGGATATTATTCTTAAATTAGAAAATCAAGGTTTGTATGAGCAAATTTTAGCTAGCGAAAGCAATTTAGCCTTAAAACAAAATGATTTGCGCTCTACTAAATTAACTTTTGAATCGCGTCAGGTTGAAGGTAAAAAATCATTAGCTACAGCAGAATATGAATTGCATCGTAAAAAGAGAAATTTTGAACAAAATCAGGAATTATATAAGGATGAACTTATTTCAAAAGAAGATTATCTTACATCAAAAGAAGACTTTGAGTTGGCTCAAAAACAATATAATATTGTAAAACTACAAACCGTGCAAGATGATAAATTACGTAAAACTTCTTTAGCAGGATTAGATACAGATTTGGAGCGTATGAGAAAAACATTGTCCATGGTATATAAACGGTTGGACCATTTAAATGTGAAAGCTCCTGCCTATGGTCAATTAGGTTTCTTGGATGCTGAGATTGGGCAAAATATTGCACAAGGACAACGCATTGGACAAATTAATGTATTAACCAATTATAAAATTGAAGCGACAATTGATGAGCATTATATTGATCGTGTTAAGAGGAACTTAACAGCTATATTAGAACGGAACGGAAAAGAATATCCGTTACGCTTGCGAAAAGTATATCCTGAAGTTCGTAATGGAAAATTTAAAGTGGATTTAGTGTTTACTAAAGACAAACCCGAAACCATCAGAACAGGTCAAAGCTATAATATTAAATTACAACTTGGGGAATCTCGCAATGGGCTATTATTACCAAGAGGAAGCTTTTTTCAAAGCACAGGAGGTCAGTGGATTTTTGTTTTAAATGCTGATGGCAGTGAAGCATTAAAAAGAACTATTAGCATCGGAAAACAAAATTCAAAATACTATGAAGTATTGAGTGGTCTCAAGGCGGGAGAAAAAGTAATTACCTCTAATTATGATAACTTTGGTAATGCCCAACGAATTATATTAAAATAAACTGTTAAAAACAAAATAAAATGATAGTAATCAAAAATTTAAAAAAGAGTTTTAGAACCGAAGAAGTAGAAACATTAGCTTTAAATAAAGTAACTCTCACTGTAACAGAAGGAGAATTTGTAGCCGTTATGGGACCATCTGGATGTGGAAAATCAACATTGTTAAATATTATAGGAATGCTTGATAACCCTACAGAGGGTAGTTACAAATTTGCAAACCACGAGGTTAGTGGATTAAAAGAAAGTCAACGCACACAATTACGAAAAGGGAATATTGGTTTTGTATTTCAAAGTTTTAATTTGATAGATGAATTGACTGTTTTTGAAAACGTAGAATTACCACTAATCTACCTTAAAATGAAAAAAAGTGAACGTCGGGAGAAAGTAAAAATGGTATTGGAACGGATGAAAATTGGTCATAGAGAAAAACACTTTCCACATCAATTATCAGGTGGTCAGCAACAACGTGTTGCTATTGCAAGAGCCGTAGTATCGAATCCTAAATTAATTTTAGCTGATGAACCAACTGGTAATTTAGATTCAAAAAACGGTACTGAAGTAATGAACCTACTTACCGAGCTCAACCAAGAAGGCACAACTATAGTAATGGTAACTCACTCTGACAGGGATTCGCATTATGCACATAGAGTAGTTAATCTTTTTGACGGACAAATTGTAACTGAGAGTCAGAATAGAGCGATTGGGGCAAGTATATAAGCCCCCTCTTAATTTCTCTAAAGGCGAAAGAGCGATAATAAAAGATAAACAAATCTTCTATTTATTTATCTGGTACGGTAGCATTCGGATTGGAGAAGTTAAGGAGAGGTTTAAAATAAGATATTATGTTTAGAAACTATTTTAAAATAGCTATTAGAAATTTTAAAAAACAACCATTTTTTACTTTTTTAAACACGTTTGGTCTTGCTGTGGGCATGGCTGGGGCGCTCTTGATAACCCTCTATATTTATGATGAGTTAAGTTATGATACTATGTTTACGGATGTTGATGATATTTATCGCATCAATGTGGATATCAGCTATGGAGCAAATAAAAATGCATTAGCAACAGTGCCACCACCTATGGCTGCGGTAGTAATAAATGATTATCCGCAAGTGGAGGCGATTACCCGCCTCAGAGGGTGGGGAAGTATGTTGGTTCATAAAGAAGGTTCTGAAAAAAATATTAAATCACAGAGAAATATGTTTGCCGACCCTAGTTTTTTTAGTTTATTCGGTATCAATATGTTAGAAGGTGATGTTAACACAGCACTCAATGAACCTAATACTCTGGTTATTACCAAATCGGCAGCAACTACTTATTTTGGCAATAAACCAGCTTTAGGTAAACGTCTAATCTTAGATAATAATGAAGTGTTTACTGTTACTGGAGTTATCGCAAATTTTCCCAAAAACTCATTTTTAAGGGATTATTTTATGCTGATGTCGATGTCTAGTTTTGAAGATGCGAAAAGCAATAATTGGGGTAGTAATAATTACAGCACTTTTGTAAAGCTGTCGCCAAAAACAGATATTGGCAAATTTGAAACAAAACTACAAGATGTTTACAAGAATCACGCCTTTCCCTATTTTCGAAAAACCTTTTTATCAAACATAACTTTAGAAAGTTTTAAAAACAATGGTAATAAATTCAGATATAGTCTTATTCCGTTAAAAGATATTCACTTAAATTCTGATAGAACAGCTGAATTAAGTGCTAATAATGATATTGAGACTATTTACATATTTTCATTTATAGGACTTTTTTTAATACTATTGGCAAGTGTCAACTTTATGAACTTGAGTACGGTACAATCTTTAAAAAGAGCCAAAGAAGTTGGGATTCGTAAAACTTTAGGGTCAAACAAACGAGATCTAATAAAACAGTTCTTAATAGAATCGAATGTCATGGTTCTCATTTCTTCGGCATTGGCTCTAGTAATTGCAATAGCAGCCTTATCTTATTTTAATGACTTATCTGGTAAGAAATTAGAAATACCTTTTTCTAATCCGTTCTTTTGGATTATGTCAGTTACAGTTGTATTGTTTTTAGGATTGATTTCCGGAAGTTATCCTGCCTTTTTTATGACTAGATTTCTTCCTGCCAAAGTATTAAAAGGAAACGGACAAAGTGGTATAGATGGTAGCAAGGTGAGAAATGGACTGGTTATATTTCAATTTGCTATTTCAGTATTTTTGATGATAAGTACTTTGGTAGTCTATCAACAACTACAATACATAGAAAATAAGGACCTTGGCTATAAAAAAGATCAGGTGTTAATAATAGAGGATGTTTACTCTGCAGGAAATAAAGTACAATCATTAAAGGAGGAAATAAAAAAACTAAGTACGGTAGAAAATACAACTATTACTAGTTTTTTGCCCACTCCAAGCAATAGAAATGACCAATCTTTTACTTTGGAAGGCGATGCTCCAGGGGATCATAGTGTCCAGATTCAAAAATGGGATGTTGACTATGATTACCTATCAACTTTGAAAATAGAATTAGTTAAGGGGAGAAATTTTGATTCCAAATTTAGTACGGATTCCACCGCAATAATTGTCAATGAAACCACGGTTTCAAAATATGGCTTAACACCAGAAAAGATTATTGGCAAAAGGATAAAGGATGATAGTGATAGTATTACTTATTCAATTATTGGCGTAGTCAAAGATTTTCATATTTCATCACTTCGTAATATTATAGACCCTGTGGGATTACGATTAAGCAGGAGAACCAGTAACAATCTGGTAGTAAAATTAAAATCTGGAAATTTCCCTAAAACCATTACGCAGATAGAATCTGTTTGGAATAAAATAGTGAACGGACAAACATTTAGCTATTATTTTATGGATGATTCTTTTAATAATGTGTATAATTCTGAACAGCGTATCGGTCGGATATTTATAACCTTTACTATATTATCCATTTTAATTGCCTGTCTGGGTCTTTTCGGATTGGCAGCTTTCAATGCCGAAAAAAGGATTAAAGAAGTTGGTGTCCGAAAAGTTCTTGGAGCCAATGTTGGTCAAATAGCGTATATCCTATCGATTGACTTTCTAAGGCTTGTAATAATCGCCATAATTGTAGCATTTCCCATAGGTTGGTTTGCTATGAACAGATGGTTAGAAGATTTCTCATACCACGTTCAAATTAGTTGGTGGGTTTTTATTTCAGTAGCTATTTTGGCAATATTAATATCTATTTTAACGGTAAGCTTTCAGGCAATTAAAGCTGCAACTGCCAATCCAACGAAAAGTTTAAAAACAGAATAAATTATGTTTAAAAATTATTTGAAAATATTAATAAGAGGATTGTTTAAAAATAATGGGTACAGTGTTCTTAATATTTTCGGATTGGTAATAGGAATTACTTGTGCCAGCTTAATTTTTTTATGGGTAGAGAACGAGTTAGATTATAACAAATCCTTTCCTAACAAAGATTACATATATAAAATCCTGACTAATCAGGAGTATAATGGTGAAATATACACATTTGATGCTACTCCTGGTATTTTGGGACCAACTTTAAGCGAAGAAGAACCCAGTATAAAATATACTACCCGTTTTAACGAAGAAGAACGCTTAATTACTTTAGGAGAAAAATCGTTTTATAAAAATGGAGCTTATGTAGATGATGATTTTTACTCCATTTTTAGTATACAATTTATAGAAGGTAGTATTGAAAATGTAAAAAGCAATATTAACGGAATTGTCATAACAAAAAAAACAGCTCAACAATACTTTGGTACATATAAAAATATAGTAGGGAAAAACCTAAAATTAGATAACAAAAAATATTATAAAATTACTGGAGTTATTGCTGATTTACCCGATAATGTTTCTTTACACTTTGATTGGTTATCTTCTTTTAAATCTTATGAGTTAGGAAAAGAGTATTTAAAATATTGGGGGAACAATTCCACAAGTACAATGATACAACTTTCTAAAAAAGCTAATTTTAATACAGTAAGTAGTGCTGTAAAAAAAATAATTCCTGAAAACACAGATAATGAAGGAAGAACATATGGTATTTTACATAGTATAAATGATTGGCATTTAAGGGGTAGTTTTGAAAATGGTGTACAAAATGGTGGGCGAATTATTTATGTTCATTTATTTAGTATTATAGCTCTTATTATATTGATTATTGCTTGTATTAATTTTATGAATCTAGCCACTGCTAGAAGTGCAAAAAGAGCCAATGAAGTAGGTGTTCGTAAAGTATTAGGATCAAAACGAATCCATTTAATAGTTCAGTTTTTTATAGAATCATTTGTTCTTACCTCAATAGCTGCTATTATTAGTGTGTTTTTTATTTTACTACTATTGCCTCAGTTTAATCAAATTATAGGCAAAAACTTGCAAATAGAACTAGCAAACCCTATTCATATAGCAGTCCTTGCAGGTATTCTTATTTTTTGCAGTATTTTATCTGGTTGTTATCCTGCCTTTTATTTGTCATCATTTAAACCAGTTGTCATCCTTAAAGGGCTTAAAGGTAATCAAGGAGGTGCAACTTTTATTAGAAACGGATTAGTCGTTGTGCAATTTGCAGCATCCATAATTTTCATTATCAGCACAATCGTTATTTATACTCAAATAAAGCATGTTAAAAATAGAAATATCGGTTATAACAAATCAAATTTAGTAAGTATTAGTATTCAAGGTGATTTACTCAAAAAAATTGATGTTGTAAAGCAGGAAATTCTCAATACAGGCATGATAGAGCATATTGGACTGAATAGTTATAATGTGCTTAATGGAGGGAATAATGGTTCAGGATATAGCTGGGATGGAAAAGCCGAAAAATTTGATCCATTAATTTCACAGAGGTTTATTGATCCTGATTTTTTTTCAACCATAGGTATTAAAATTATTGATGGACATAATTTTTACAAAAAGACAAACGAAAATAGTATTGAAGCTATCATTACGTCATCATTTGCTAAAATGATAAGTAGCAATGGTTCTGCTGTTGGTAAACTCATAAGAAGAAACGATGACGTTTATGAAATTGTAGGTGTAATAAATGATATTGTATATGGTAATATGTCTACTGAAAAATCAAGTCCTGTAATATTTTTTAATTACCCAAGTGAAGCCTCTTATATCTATGCAAGGATTAAAAAAAACAGTTCTATTAATAAAGTAATTACAGCACTTTCTGCTGTAATGCAAAAAAATAATCCTGCTTTTCCGTTTAAATATAATTTTGTTGAAGATTCTTTTAATTCAAAGTTTAAAAGCGAGGTGTTAATAGAAAAGTTATCGCAATGGTTTGCTATGTTGGCTATTTTAATTTCTTGTTTTGGATTATTTGGTTTAGCGGCATACACTGCAGAACAAAAAAGTAAAGAAATTACTATACGAAAGGTTCTAGGAGCAAATGTTAAAAGCATAGTAAACCTATTGTCGCAAGATTTTTTAAAGCTAGTAATTATTTCTATAATAATAGCAATTCCTATCGCATGGTTAGTAATGTCTAATTGGCTTCAAAAATTTGCCTATAGAATAAATATAAGTTGGTGGATGTTTGCTTTAGCAGGACTAATAGCTATTTTCATAGCAATGTTTACAATTAGCTTCCAAGCGATAAAGGCTGCCAGAACTAATCCCGCTAAAACATTACGAACGGAATAAATGTTATTAAAATTTTATGAAACACTCCTTTACTTATTATTATGTGCTATCGCAAAGAGAGGATAATATTTCGGAAATAGTGTATCATTCAAAAAATAAAAAAACAAATGAATATTATTACAAATTTTTACATAAAGAAAAAGCCCAAAAAATGGCTGAGGAAGAAAAAAAATTATTTCCAGTTCTAAAATTTCGAGTAATAGAATGTACAGAAATATTTGAACCTAGTGAATGGTTCTGAATAGAATTAGAACATCATTAAATTAGTTAATAAAACCGCCAAGAATTTAACCAATTTTAAATATATAATCAGAAAAAAAATATCAAATGTTATTTTTTAAAACATACTTTAGGCATCTGTTAAAAAACAAATTATATACTTTAGTAACCATTATTGGTTTTGCCATTTCTCTTGCTTTTATAATTCTTTTAGGAGTGTATATTAAAAATGAATTGTCGGTAGATGATTTTCAGGTAAATAAAGATCGGATATACCGTATAGAAAGTGAGGGATCGACAGATTTTTCAGGTCCCATAGCTGTAGATCTAAAAAATAAATATCCTGATATTGAAAGTTATACGAGAGTTTATGATCAAGATGGTATTGCCACTTTATCAACTAATAAAAAATTAAATATTCATTACCTTGCTGTTGATAATTCTTTTTTTAACATCTTTTCTTATCCCCTAATTAAAGGTTCATCATCTGATGTTTTAGCTTCTAAAAACAGCATTGTTTTATCTCAATCGTATGCTCGTAAATTATTTGGTGATATTTCGCCTATAGGAAAAAAAGTAGCAATTAACACCAATAACGAATTTATAGTTTCGGGAATTATGAAAAATTTTCCTGAAAACACCATTTTTAAACTACCAGATGCAATAATCAACATTAAGGTCATGTCTAGTATTACCGGTTTTAAAAGTTTTCTTACCGAATATGGGTTTTGTTCTATGAATATTTATTTCTTAGAAGGTTTTAATGGGAACCTACAATCTAAAGCTTCTCAGATTTTAAAAGATTTTAAAAATAATTTTTGGCTATATAAAGAGGGGTATGCTAAAGGTGTTGTATTTACACCTTTAAAAGAGATTTATTTTAGTACAAAACAAGGGGAGGGAGCAAAGAGTAATAATAAAAATTTAATAGTTATCTTATCTGTAATTGTATTGCTTATATTACTATTAGCAATTGGAAATTACATTAATTTAACAATTGCTCAGGCTAACTTCAGAGCAAAAGAAATAGCTATTAAAAAATTAGTTGGAAGCTCAAAAAGAAGTTTGTTTATCCAGCTTATTAAAGAATCAGTTTCACTTTGTTTTATAGCCGTAATTTTAGCATTGTTTCTAGCAAAATTGGCTGAACCTGTGTTTAATTCGTTGTTGAATACCAGTTTAGACTTAAACAGTAATTTCACTTTTTTTAATTTTATAATATTAATAGGATTTTTTAATGTAATTGGTGTTGCTTCGGGTATTTTACCAGCGTTAAGGATTGCTAGTTTTAAACCTATAGAAATTGTTAAAGGTTCTTTTCATAAAAAATCAAAAAGCGTTTATAATAATTTATTCATCACTTTTCAATATATACTTACCATTGCACTTTTAATTTGTAGTTTATTAATAATAAAACAAACCTATTTTTTAAAAAACCACAATTTAGGATTTAATAAAGATAATATTGTTCATTTACCATATTTGACAGATACTAACAAAAAGGCTACAGTTAAAAATACGTTACAACAGATTTCAGGTGTTAAAAGTGTTTCCATAACTTGGGGTAGTCCTATTGACGGAGGAAGTAATCAATCTTTTAATCATAATGGAAAGCCAGTAAGTTTTCAGGAGTTTAGTGTTGATTCCAGTTTTTTCTCTGTATTTGGTATTAAAATAAAACCTACTAAAGTTGCTTATTCTAAAAATGGAGTTTACTTAAATGAAAAGGCTTTAAAAGTATTGGGTTTTGATTCTATTCCAGCCTCATTTAAAATGAATGATAATAAATTACCCATCTTAGGAGTAGTGAACGATTTCAATTTCAATGACCTTAGAAAAAACATTGGGCCTATTATGATTCATCAACAACAAGATGATTCTTATGCTTCAAATATTTTTATTAAAATAAACGGCACTAATTCATTTGAAACCATAAAAAAAATAAAAGTTACGTATGCAGCTTTAGTTGATAATTCACCTTTTGATGTAACCTTTGTTAATGATGCCATAAACCAATGGTATAGTAAAGAAGAAAAAACAGGAAAGATTATCGGATATTTTACATTACTGTCATTTATCATTTCATTTATGGGCATATTGGCCATGTCAACTTTTTATATACAACAACGTAAAAAAGAAATTAGTATCCGTAAAGTAAACGGAGCGTCTATTGTGCAAATTTTTTCACTTTTAAATAAGAATTTCCTAAAATGGATTGGGATAGCATTTATATTAGCAGCACCTACTTCATGGTATTTTATGAATCAATGGCTAGAGAATTTTGCCTATAAAACTAAAATGAGTTGGTGGATTTTTGCTTTAGCTGGGTTAACAACATTTTTAATTGCCTTTTTTACAATTAGCTGGCAAGGATTAAAGGCTGCAATTATAAATCCCGTAGAATCATTAAGAAATGAATAAACATTTTGAATTTGTGCTTTATAATACCATTAAAAAACTGATTAGAATACATTTAGTAAAAAAATTAAACAAATGATTTTTCTGAAAGCATTTCTAAAATATTTAGCCAAAAACAAATTATAGTTTATAGATATATATAAATAACATCAATATGTTTAACAGAGTAAATTTTAATCTTATAATGAGAACTTGGTATAGAAATAAAACTATTTCTATAATTGCAATACTTAGTCTAGTTCTAGGTTTGGCTAGTTGTAATTTACTTGTAGGATTTATAATAAGTGAATGGCATATTTCAAAAGGATCAGTTGATAATTCAAGAATTTTTCTTTTGAGGACAGATCTTCAAGTTAATGAACAATTAGAAAAAAGCTCATACATTCTTCCAAAATTACCATCTATACTTATTGAAAGATACCCTGAGATTGAAAATTATTGTAGATTTCAAGATATTGATAACTTGCTTTTAGAAAGCAATAATTTTAGATCTAATGAACAATTAGTATTGTATGCAGACAGTTCTATTGTAGATTTCTTTAATATTCCTGTTATTGGTGGCTCATTGATTGAAACGCTATCAAAACCTAATGAGGTAGCAATAACTAGGAGCCTTAGTAAAAAAATATTTGGAAAAGGTAATGCATTGGGTGAGCCATTAACTATTTCTAATAAAAAGCACAAAAAAATTTATAAAATTACTTCAATAATCGATGATTCTAAAATAGAATCATTAATTAAATTTGATGTGCTACTTCCACTAGATAAAAAACTATATTTTGGGGGGATTACATTTTTGAAACTTAGAAAGTCTTCTTCATCAGAAAATCTTTTAAAAAAATTGAAAACTGATATTTCAATTTTACCGAAGCTTACAGAAACCAGTAATTATTATTTGCAAGATTTCTCAAGCGTTTATTTCGATAAAAGTGAAACATTAACAGATTGGAATTTCTTATTAAGAAGAGATATTTCGTTTATTTATGTAAGTATATTTACTGCTATTTCACTTCTATTAATTGCTTGTTTTAATTATATAAATATGATTCTTGTTTTGTACTATAAGAATAAAAAAAACAGGCTTTTTCAAAAAATTATTGGAGCAACAAATAAGCAATTGCAGCTACAAATAATTAGCGAAACATTTATTGCAGTGCTCACCAGTTTTATCCTTTCTTTAGGTGTAATTGGGCTAATTCTACCATTGTTTAATAATATGTTTAATGGTCACTTAACTATGTATACATTTTTAGACATAAATGTTTTATTAGTATCTTTTGTATTAATAATCATTTTGACATTAGTTCCTTCCCTTTTTCTTTTTTCGAATTTAATAAAAAATTCTAACGTTCATTTGGAAAAAACAAAAATATCAAAATTAAAACCTCAAATCGTTAAAAGTATTGTAATCGTGCAATTCACTATTTCAATTATATTAATGGTAGCTAGCTTTGTTTCCTTTAGTCAGTTAAATTTTATTTATAATAAAGCTAATATTTCTAAAAGTATAGTAGAGATTAAGAGTCCTGATAAAAATTTCACTCAACTTAGCACTCTTAAAAAAGAAGTAAAAAAAATACCTGGAATAGTTTCAGGAACAATTGCAACTTCCAATTTTTTTAATGGTTGGCTCATTCATGTAGAGGGGAATTCTTCCCAAGTATTGTATTATAATTTTGACTCTGATTTTATTGAAACTCATAATTTTGAATTAAAATCAGGAAATGATTTTTCCTCAATTGCTAGTACATTAAATGAAGGTGTTATTGTTAATGAAGCCTTTGTTAAAACATTTGCACTTAAAAATCCAATTGGGAAAATAATTATTTTTAATAAAAAAAAGCATACAATAACTGGTGTCATTAAAGATTTTTATACAGAACCTTTTAGTAAAAAGATTAAACCTACAGTTATAAGCCTTTTAAATGATGATTCGGATTTTAGTTATGGCTATACTAATTCTGTTATTCAATTTAAACTTGATGACAAATCTATAGAGCCTACTTTAGATCAAATTAAAAAGGTGTGGATAAAAATGTATCCTAACCAAATTTTTTCATTCGTATTCTTAAAAGATAAATTTGATTCTTTCCATCAAGATTATTTTCGTTTATATAAAATAATTGAATTTTTTACAGTAATAAGCATATTTCTGACCATTTTTGGGCTTTTTGGAATTGCCTTTTATTTTGTAGAAAATCGAATCAAAGAAATCGGCATACGAAAAGTAAACGGAGCTACTCTTGGAGAAATCTTATATATGCTTAACAAAGACTTTATAAAATGGGTGATAATCGCTTTTGTAGTTGCTTCCCCAATTGTATATTACATTATGAACAGATGGCTAGAAAATTTTGCTTATAAAACAACAATAAGCTGGTGGTTTTTTATATTGGCAGGTGTATTGGCTTTAGTAATCACCTTACTAACTGTAAGTTGGCTAAGTTGGTTGGCAGCTACAAGAAACCCTGTGGAAGCATTAAGAAATGAATAAACATTTTGAATTTGTGCTTTGTAATATTATTAAAAAATTGATTGGAAGACAATTAGTAAAAAAATTAAAAAAACAATGAATTTTATAAAACAGGCTTATCGCAAATTATTCCGAAAAGGAGAAAATACCACAACGAGAATCATATCATTAACGGCAGGACTGGCTTTTGGTATCCTTCTGCTGTCCGAAGTTTTTTATTATTATAGTTTTGATAGTTTTTACCCAGATACAAACCGTCTTTATATTGTTCATGAAAATTTTAAAGTGGACGATTCATCCGATAAACTAGAGAGCTCTCCAAGTGTTAGTGGTGCAATTGCTCCTGGACTGAAAGCTGAAGTACCAGGTGTTGAAGCTGCCACGCGTTTAAATTCAATCGGGACTCAGGTTTTTTATACGGATAACCAGAATAGCTACAAGGCTAAAATTTCGCTAGCAGATGAATATCTCTTCGATGTACTTCCGCGACCAATGATTAGCGGAAATCCAAAAGAAATACTCAAAAGCCCAATGAACTGCATGGTTTCACAAAAAATTGCAAATGAAATAGGTGGTAATGTGATTGGAAAAATGATTGAACTAAAAAAGTATCCTAATAAAAAACTTACTATAGCCGGAGTATTTGAAACCTTACCTGAAAACACCAATTACGAGTACGACATTCTTATTTCTATGGTCTCTACCAAACAGTTTTTTTCATGGGACGGCACCAATAATTGGTTGGGTAATGACCGTTATTATGCTTGTGTAAAACTTGAACCGGGAGTTAAACCCGAGAGTTTGGAACTTGCCGTTCGGAAAATGCAAGAGAAAAATCAGGACATTGAAAAATTGGAACAGGAACAGCAAGGAATGGTATTAAAATATTCTTTTAAACCTATCACAAAAATGCATGTTGATAATGTAAAAGATATGATTATCATTCTCAGTACAATTGCAATTGCTGTTTTGTTTGTTTCACTTATGAATTACATTTTACTTACCCTGAGTTCTCTAATAAATCGAGCCAAAACATCGGCTATACATAAAACATTTGGAGCTCGACCCAGAGATCTGCAACTACTAATTTTTTCAGAAACCTTCCTGCTATTTTTGATTTCGCTCATTGGAGCTATTCTTATTCTTTTAGTAATAAAACCAATTGCTGAAGCACAAGTTGGACATCAACTTTCTTCTGCATTAAATCCTTATGTCATTTGGCCTTTATTGTCTATAATTGCAATATTGGTAATAGTATCTAGTTACCTGCCGGGTCGATTCTTCTCACGTATTCCTGTAGCCACAGCATTCAGAAACTACCGACAGAAAAAAACCAAATGGAAACTGGTATTACTTTCTTTCCAGTTTATTGGTTCATCGTTTATCCTTACCGTTTTGGTAATAGTAGCAATGCAATACAACAGCATGAAGAATGCCGACCATGGTTATCATACAGAGGACGTTTATTATGGATCAACCACTGGTATGAATGGAAGTAAAATTTCTACTGTGCTAAATGAATTGAGGGCTCTGCCTGAAATCGAAACGGTTGGCTTAGGATATGATGTGCCTATAAGTGGAGCTTCAGGTAACAATGTTCTTTCACCAGACGGAAAAAGGGAGCTGTTCAATGTCGCTGATTTTTATAATGTTGATGAAAATTACCTCTCTATTCTGAATATTAAGGTATCCGAGGGTCAAAATTTTTCTCAAAAAACAACTGCAACTGGCGATATGTTGATTAGCCAAAAAGGTGCTGAATTACTAAAGCTGAACAATGGTTGGACAGATGGAGTTATTGGAAAGCAAATTAAGATAACAGAACATCATATGAGTACGGTCATACGTGGAGTTTTTCCAGATTTTATTATCAATTCTATTTCTGATCCGGATTCGCGCCCATCTGTGTTTTTTTATCTGCCTGAAAAAAAATTTGAACAACACAAAATTGATAATCCATCAACATCATTTGATATTCTAATAAAAACTCACAAAGGTGCACAGGCAGGAATCATGAAAAAAATTACTGATGTTTTTAACCTAGCCCTTCCACACAAAGATGCAGTTATCAAGAGTCTGGAAGATGAGCAATTAAATATTTACCAGAATGAAAAAGGTTTTCGTAATGCAATGCTTACTGGAAATATTATCATTTTATTAGTTACGGTTATTGGTTTGTTGGGTTATACTACCAACGAGGCTGCCCGTCGCAGAAAAGAACTGGCCATTAGAAGAATTAACGGAGCAAACCTGTCGAATATTCTTATGGCATTCATCATAGAGTTAGAATACATTGCTATTCCGGCTGTACTCCTCGGATTAATTGGTGCTTGGTTTACAGCTAATAAATGGATGCAGAATTTTACCACCAAAATTCCGCTTCATTGGTGGATTTTTGTAGCATGCAGTATGTTCATTCTACTACTTGTGGCATTAATTGCTACTATAAACTATACGCGCACTATTAACCGAAATCCGGTGGAGGCTTTGCGTCACGAATAGTCAGGAAGTTAGTTACTTTGGTAACAATGTGATTGAAAATTATTTTTATAGAAAAACAATATGAAATGATACAATTTAAATTAAAACTCGCTATTAGGAATTTGCTAAAAAACAAAATGTATTCTGCACTAATAATCGGTGGTTTTTCTATTGGTTTTACAGCTTTTATAGTTATTAATTTGTTTTATAACGTTGAACACAATGCAGATACTGGCTTTTCAAACTATAAAAATATTTATCGATTATACGATATAAAAAAGAATACCTGCAACCTCGATTATAAATTGAATACTCCGCTCTCTGAAAAATATCCTGAAATTAAAAATACCTGTCCAATGGAATATACTTCAGGATTCAAATTCACTATAAAAGATGCAGAAACGAAAAAATTCACTCAAGTTGAACATCTAATTGCAACTAATAATAATTTTTTTAATATTTTTTCAGTAAAAATTATTGCTAGTTTATCTGATAAACCCTTCAGTGAATTGAACTCAGTTGTAATTACCGAAGCTGTTGCCAAAAGGTTATATGGCAATAAAAACCCTCTTGGACGTACTCTAAAAACCGAATTTTTCTCAGGCATAGTATCAGCAATTATTAAAGATCTACCCCCCAATTCCAGCTTTAAAGCAGAATTACTTTTAAATAGCGATAATAAAACATTTCAAATGTCACAAAACTGTGATAATGGAGTATGCTATTATCCTACTTCTCATTTTCTTTTAATGAAAAGTACTACTGATATAAGCCAATTTACTAAGAAACTCAACTCCAGCATTAAAGAATTTAATACTAATGTAGACAGCCTAGCACTACAACCACTAACTAATATTTACCTTTCTAAACTTTCCATACAAGATAATCAAGAAAAAGGTAGTTCAAAAGCATTGAGTATTTTTCTTTTTATTGGGATATTAATCATACTCCTTTCAAGTATCAATTACTTAAATTATACTATTTCAATGCAATATGCTAAAATGAAAGAAATTGGCATCAATAAAATCAATGGAGCCAGCCGTTGGCAACTCATATCGAATTCATTTTTTGAGATTGTCATTGGAGTATTTATTTCAATTTTTATTTCTGTAATTCTATCTGGATTACTTTTGCCTTACACTAAAATTATATTTGGGCATAAAGTAAGTATTACAGATATCAATTTATTTCAATTAATTCCTGTGTTTTTAATAACAATTATTGGAATTATCATTCTCAACAGTCTTGCACCTATTTATATTTTATCACGATTTAATATTACAAATTTTTTAAACAAAGGACGCTCGTTAAAAGGAAAACAGCTTGGTATTAAAGTCATGTCAACTTTCCAACTTACGGTTTCAATTGTATTAATTGCTGTAGTAATAATCATTTTTAAACAACTTGAATATGTAAAACATTATGACCTAGGATTTAATGAGGAGCATCTAATTAAAATAGAACTTCCTTATTTGTATCCAAATCCTTCACTGATAAAAGAAGAAATGGCAAAACTATCATTTGTTGAAAATAGTGCATTGAGCAATGGGATTCCAGGCAACATAAGGTTAACTATGGGGAGCGGCTCAAAAGACAATAATTTTATGATAAGTTGTATTAACGTCTCTAACGATTATTTGAAAACTATGGGTATTCATTTAATTGATGGAAGAAACTTTTTAAAAAGTGATAAAAACAAATCCTGTATATTAAATGAAGAAGCTGTAAAACAATTTGGCTGGAATAATATTGAAAATAAAAAATACAATAATGGAAATAGTTATAATGTAATTGGGATGGTAAAAAATTTCAATGTTCAATCATTGCATAGCAACATTAATCCTGTAGCATTAATTTATGATCCTGACCACCGATTCGATGCTTTATCTATAAAACTTAAATCTGGAAATTTTGAGCAACAAATAAAACAAATAAAAGGAGCATGGAAAGAACTATTACATGATGAACCATTTAACTTTCAATTTTATGATAATATTTTTCTAACTATGTATGCCAAAGAGGAAAAATTAGCCCAATCCATTACTTTTTTCTCTTTAATTGCTATTATATTAACTTGTATGGGAATACTTGGGCAGATTTTTCTAATTTGTTTAAACAAAACAAAAGAAATAGGCGTTAGGAAAGTAAATGGCGCCAAAATATCTGAAATTATAATGATACTCAATAAAGGGTTTATAAAATGGATAGCTATTGCTTTTATAATTGCCACACCAATTTCTTATTATGCTATGTACAAATGGCTTGAGAATTTTGCCTACAAAACGCATTTAAATTGGTGGTTATTTTTGTTAGCGGGTTTTATAACCTTAACTATAACTTTGCTAACGGTTAGCTGGCAAAGTTATAGAGCTGCAACTATGAACCCTGTTGATGCCTTAAAAAATGAATAAATGAAATTAATATAAAATTTTAAAAAATGATAATTCTAGAAGAGAACATCATAATATTTAATATCATTTTTGTTTATTTAGTGTTTTAAAAATCTTATATTTGAGATAAGATTGAAAGTCAAATCTAATCAATGGATATTAAAGGTTAGGTCAACAAATCGGTCAACAAAAAATTATTAGAGAAGGGAAGTCCCTGTGAATAAAGGGAAATCATCAAGGGTTCGAATCCCACTCGAAATCTGTACAACTCACTTTGGTTTTTGCTTCAGAATTGATTTATAAGGTAAATAGAGATGTCGTTCATCTCAATATGGTTTTACTCTACCAAGAACAGGGAATAAAAGATGATTTGGATAATATAGAACTTTTTGAAGGTAAAGTAAATGATTAAATTCAGAAACCCTCACTATATAGAACCACCAGGTTCTTTGCGTCAAATATTGGCACATGGACTACCACTCAACATGGTGCTGTAAAAGGTAAAACACAAACAAGTAATACCAAATATTACAACTTAGATATTATTATGTCTGTTGGGTATAGGGTAAAATCTAAGCGAGGAACACAATTTAGAATTTAGGTAAATGCGCGCGTTTTTTTAAATCACATTGTAAATGCGCACGTTTTTTAGGTTTGGCGCACGTTTTTTAGTTATCTTTAGCTTTAAATTATAAAGTTAGTACAATGGAAAAGAAGATACCATTAATTGAAACAACTATATTTCAAGGTAAAATTACTCCTGAAAAAGGGAAAATAGTAGGTTATGGAGCTATAATAGAAAGTTTAAAATTACCAATTCCATTTCCTAAAACACTTTCAATAATTACTGAAAAAAGTAAAAAATACAGTGCGGAAAATTGGAATGTATTTCCAGCATCCTACCAACCAGAACCAACTTTATACAAACAATTGGTGTTTGCGATTAAATATGAAGGTATTAATTTATTGGTATTTAAGGCACTATTTAATGCAATAACAAAGGAAGAAATAGGAACAATTTTAAATACAGAACCTATGGGGCAATACAGCCGTAAAATTTGGTTTTTGTATGAATGGTTACAAAAAGAAGAAATCAACATTGATGTAGATTTAAAAAAGCGGAAATATATACCGCTTTTAGATGAAAAACTTCAATATACTGTAAAAGGTGTTGAATCTCCACGGCATAAGATAATAAATAATCTTCCAGGAACCGTAGATTTTTGTCCACTAATATTTAAAACTGAAAAATTAGAAACCTACATTACTGCAAATTTATCTGAACAAAAAAACACCTTTTTAAATAGTGTACATAAAGATGTGCTGCAAAGAGCATCTTCTTTTTTATTACTAAAAGATTCCAAAGCATCCTTTACCATTGAAGGCGAAAATCCTGGGAACAATAGAGCTATGCGTTGGGGAAAAGCCATTGGACAAGCTGGTCAAAAAAAATTAAGTATTGAAGAGTTAATACGCTTGCAACAAATAGTAATTGAAAATAGTAGGTTTGTTAAAATGGGATTGAGAACAGAAGGCGGTTTTGTTGGTGAACACGATAGAATTACAGGTGAACCAATTCCAGATCATGTTTCGGCCAAACAGCAAAATGTTGAACAGTTATTAAATGGTTTAATAACTACAAATACGATAGTGCAAGAAGAAACCTACGATGCGGTATTAGCTGCAGCAATTATTGCATTTGGTTTTGTGTTTATACACCCGTTTGTAGATGGAAATGGTCGTTTACATCGTTATTTGATTCATCATATTTTAGCACAAAAAGAATTTACTAAACAAGGTGTTATTTTCCCCATTTCAGCATCAATTTTAGACCATATAGATGATTATAGGAAGGTGTTAGAAAACTATTCTCATCCATTATTAGATTATATTCAATGGAAAGAAACTGCAGACCATAATGTTGAAGTTACTAATGAAACCATTGATTTTTATCGTTATTTTGATGCTACAAAACAAGCAGAGTTTTTATATGATTGTGTAAATGATACGTTAGATAGAGTTATTCCAAACGAAGTAAATTATTTGCAAAAATATGATGAGTTTAAAAAATACCTAGATAATAATTTTGAAATGCCAGATAAAACTGTGGCCATGCTTGTTCGTTTTTTAGAACAGAATAACGGAGTTTTATCAAAACGTGCATTAAACAAAGAATTTTCAATATTAAAAGCAAATGAGGTAGAAGAAATTCAAGAATATTTTTCGAATATTTTTATAGAGGAATAAAATAATAGGCAGAATTGGACATTTCATTTAGTTAATAGAAGTGTTTAATCAAATTTATAGATATAAAACACGCTCTACAAAATTGTTAAGATCGATCCACTTTTTGCTAACGATTAACAAGAATTAAAACTATCTGATAAATGGGAAGTGCGCACGTTTTTTGTAAAAATATTGTAAAAGCGCATATTTTTTTTAATTAGCGCATATTTTTTAAATAATTTTTGCTCCAACATTTTTTAAAAAACTATTTTCCATTTTAAAACTTATAGAAAAAGAGATTCGCAATGTCAAATCAATTTAAAGTAAAAAATGTTTGAAATAGTCCATATTTTCTATATATTTGAATAAATATTTGTATAACATATCAATCTAAAAACGGAACACGTTTTTGAATACGTTTTTGCAAATTTATAGCGCGGGAGCCCAGTAAAATGGTTGTCAATAATGACAAATTGGAGCTCATAACCCGAAGGGCTTTAATGAATTCCTCCATAGTTATCCTTTGAAATTTTAAAAATCTTAAATTTATTTTGCATTATTAACCAACCCCAGCGATCTTTAATTTTAAATTACTCTCCCCAAACAACTCATTAAGTTCAATGATCATTTTTTTATGATTATCAATGGTGAATTTCGAAAAAACCACTATGAATTCACTTTTGGTTTTTCCTTTTATTTTGTTGGGTAGTAAATAAGTGAATATGGGCTCCTTTGGGATGGTTTGAGAAGATTTTTTCTTAAGGCTGATGATAAATCAATTCAGACTTTAATGTTTTAAAAAATGATTCAGCTACAGCATTATCCCAACAATTTCCTTTCCGACTCATACTTTGGGTAATGAATTTGTTTGTTTTAATATATTTTCTAAACTCTTTACTAGCATATTGGATACCTCTGTCTGAATGAAAAAGTAAAGGTTTGTCTATTTTTCTTTTTGACAATGCCATTTTCCAAGCTGGTATAATAGTTTGATTGGTGTATAAGGTTGTACTCAATGCCCAACCAATAACTTGTCTATCATATAAATCAATAACAGTAGTAAGATACAACCAGCCTTGTTTGATTTGTATATAGGTAATATCTGATACCCAGGCCTGATTTAAATCATCAGGAGTAAAATTTCTATTTAAATAATTTCTGCAAATAGGGTATCGATGGTTAGAGTTTGTTGTAACTCTATATTTTCCTGATTATTTTACTTCTCATACCATTGAATCGCATTAATTTAGCCCCCCTTCTTTTTGAAATTTGATAACCTTGTCTATTTAGCTCAGCTGTTATTCTAGGACTTCCATAAGTTTTCTGACTGCTATCAAAAATATTTTTTATTAAATCGGTAAATAGACTATTTTCTAAGGCTCGATTAGAAGGGCCACAACTAAACCACCTATAATAACTACTTCTGCTTACTTTTAATACTTTACACATCTTCTCAACAGGGTATAAATGTTTATAACTAGCTATAAACTGATAGACTTCCCATCGCTCTTGGAAAAGATATGAACGGCTTTTTTTAATCAATAGAATTCCCCGAGGCTCTGCCTCGGGTGTTTCGTAAAGATATGTATATTTGTGGATATGAGTGAGCATATCCACAAGAGTCATAATAAAAATTTGCTTCTGTATCATTTTGTA
>Ga0316202_10000817_pt1 | contig 28771 bp, 23 predicted proteins | sample 3monrhotite_MG_FD_204934 | JGI IMG/M metagenome (GOLD analysis project Ga0316202, IMG submission 204934) | Microbial mat bacterial communities from mineral coupon in-situ incubated in ocean water Damariscotta River, Maine, United States -... | ecosystem: Environmental > Aquatic > Marine >... | reverse complement strand
CAGAATTCTGTCTCGTATGCGCGTCAATGAGCGCTCTCGTCCCGCTGGCCTCCTGCCTGGCTTGCGAAGCCGGCTTCGCCATTCCGACTTCGCCGATTGTCACTCATGGTGATCCATGCGGGCTAGGTCCGAGAAGCGCTTGGGCCCGATCAAGGTCGGGTCGAGCTCAGCTCCTGGGGTCCAGAGGTGGGCGCCGGTTTGATTCAGGACGACCACCCCCTCGGGAGTTGGGCGCGACGATCACGCGGTTCTCCTCGACCGAGGGGCCGACCAGGCGCACTCGCCGATCGCGCTCCCGCACGACCAGGACGCCGGGCGCCCCTGAGAGGACCACGTCCCCGTGGGTCAGCGCCAGCCTCGAGCCCCGGTAGCCCAGGGGAACCTCACGGGTCTGGAGTGAGGCACCCTGATTTCGCCAGACCCTGACTTGCCCGGTGTGAGTCTTCCCGGCGAAGGCGCCTTGCCGCCCCCAGCTGAGGTTCGCGACGTAGCGGGAGTCAGGGAGGAGAAAGGGGCGCAGGTTCTGTCGATAGAGGACGAGGTCGTTTCCGGGGCGGTAGAGGACGAAGCCGCTCCCGGCCGGGTCGGCCATCAGGGCCTGGTGCTTGCTCTTGCCCAAGGGCTTGGGCGGAGCAGGCAAGGCCTTGGCCTGCCAGGTCGGCCCCTGGTGGAGGCTCAGGCCAGATTGGCCGTTGACCACCAAGGCGTCGCCGCTCCAGGAGACCTTCCAGGGCTCCTCGATCAGGCCGAGATCGGCGACTTGGTTGGCCCCAGCGTCGTAGATCTTGAGGCCGAAGCGCGGCCCCTTGGCGGCCCCGGTCCGCAGGCGCGTCGCATAGAAGCGCCCGCTCTTGGCAACCAGGGGTTGGATCCTGTGCCCTGCGACTCGCGAGCGCAGGGCTCCCGCGAAGGTCCAGGTCTCGAGGATCGTTTGGACGCCCTGGTTGGACACGGTCAGCAGGCCGTCCACGAGCCAGTGCACACTCGCGAGGCGACCCGTCGTCTCGAGCCGCACGCCTTGGTGGGCGACCAAGGAGATCAGGGCGACCTGCTCGCCCACGCGCCAGCTGGCCAGGTGCGTCCCGTTCAGGGCCCAGGCCAGGGTCGGGACCTCGCTCCCCGGGGGGTGAGCCTCGACGGCGAAGAGGCTCGCTCCGGTCGGGCTCTTGACGAGGGTCACCCGACCCTTGGGCGTCGCGATCGCCAGGAGTCCGTCCGGACCCCAGGCGGCGTTGCGGACCTCGGCCCCCAAGAACACCCCGCGCCAGGCTTCGCGGCGAGCCTCCGCGAAGGCGTAGCGGCGCTTGGGCTTGTCCTCCAAGGCCAGGGCGCCCGCGCTCAGGAGCGCGGCGTCCGCCCAGCCATACTGCCGCCGCGCCAAGCGCGCGCGGAGGTCGAGGGACTCCGCCATTTGGGATCGGGCGCGCTCGAGCTGAGCGGCCAGGGCGGCGTTGGCGCGCGCTAGCTCCGCGCTCTTGGCCTCGGAGCGCTCCCGGGCGGCCTGGGCTTCCTCGCGCGCCTCGAGGGCGAGTCCCTTCTCGGCCTGGGCCCGCGCCTCGGCTTGGAGGGCGTCCTCCCGGGCAGCCTCGGCCAGGGCCCGCTCACGGTCCAAGCCCCGCACGAAGAGGGCTGCGCCGGTCACCCCAGCAGCGATCAGGAGCAGGGTCCCCAGGGTCAGGAATCGCGTCAGGCCTCGATTCCGCCGCCCCCACTTTCCCAGGCGATTCGCGAGGGTCGGCGGCCTGGCCAGGATCGGCTCCCCGCGGAGGTAGCGGCGGAGGTCGCTCGCGAGGGCCGCCGCAGACACGTAGCGGTCTTCGGGCTCCTTCTCGAGGCAGCAGAGGAGGATCGTCTCGAGGTCTGGGTCGACGAGGGGGCAGAGCGAGCTCGGGCGGCGCGGCTCCTGGCTCGCGATCTTGCGGATCAGCTCGACGGCGGAGTCGGCCTCGAAGGGGACCTCGCCCGTCACGACCTCGTAGAGCGTCACTCCGAGGCCGTAGACGTCGCTCCGTCGATCGACGCGGTTGTGTTGGCCGACGGCCAACTCCGGCGCCGAGTAGACCGGGGTTCCGACGGCCTGCCCGGTCTTGGTCAGGCGCTGCCCGTCCTCGAACTTGGCGACGCCGAAGTCGGTCAGGAAGGGCTCCCCGTCAGCTCCGAGGAGAATGTTGTGCGGCTTCACGTCGCGGTGGAGGACCCCGTGCTCGTGAGCGCAGTCGAGGGCGTCGGCGATCTTGGCCCCGATCTCAGCGACGCGATCCGGCGGGAGCCCACCCTCGCGCTCGCTCAGCTCAGCCAGGGAGTCTCCCTCGACGAGGTCCAGGACCAGGTAGGGGCCGAGGGCCGACTCTCCGACGTCGTGCACGGACAAAATGTGGGCGTGCTTGAGGCTGGCCATCAGGCGCCCCTCGCGGAGGAAGCGCTCGCGGGCCCGGGCGGAGGCGCCGGCGCCCGCCAAGAGGACCTTCAGCGCGACCTCTCGGCCCAGGTTGGGGTGACGCGCGCGGAACACCGCGCCCATGCCGCCCCGCCCGAGCTCGCCTGAGACCTCGAAGGGCCCGATCCGCCGTGGTCGGCTCAGGTCTGAGCTCATAGGCGGCGAGAGCGCGGGCGTGATCCCCTGGGAGTCCGGGCCGGTCCGCGGGGGCGTCGTCGGGTAGGCGGCTCCCGGCGTGTTCGTGGGGGCGAAGCCTGGGGGGCCAAGAGCGCCTGGGGGGCCAAGAGCGCCTGGGGGGCCAAGAGCGCCTGGGGGAAGCGCGCGGGAGGCTCCCCCCGACCCGATAGTCCCCGGCGGAAGGGTGCGCGAGGCTCCGCCTAGGCCCGGAGGGCCAGGTGAGTGCCCAGGGCGGAGGAGGGGCGAGCCACGCTGCTCGTCGAGCAGGGTCGGGATCTCGTCTTCGGGCTCGAGGGACACCTGACGAGTCTAGCCGCGGCCGCGGCTCAAGGCTCGCCGTAGCCTTCCCGCAGCTTCTGGCGGAGCCGACGCGACAGGTCCTTGGAGGCCGCCTCGGCCGTCGCGAAGGCCTTGCTCCGTTGAGTCCCGGCGCTCCCGCGCGCTCCGTAGTGGAACTCGACCTTGACCCCCGCCTGGCGCCCGCGCCAGAAACGCTGCGCCTTGTATAGCTCGTGCCAGGTCGCGTCCTCGGGGGACGACGGCGCGGAGCCTTGCCGCGCTGGCGTCGGGGCTGAGACCGTGGCGTCGGTCTGGCCGAGGAGGAGGGTCCCCTCCTCGGTCGAGATCGCGAAGCTGCGCCCGGTCCGTGACCAGGTCAGGCCCCCCGGGAGCGCAGGGAGGGTCAGCTCTCGGACCTCTCCTCGCTCCAGGTCGGCGAGGAAGACTTGGTGCGTCCGGAAGTGATTGGGTCCCGCGCGCGCGTGCTCTTGTGCGAGGACGAGGGCGTAGCGACCGCTCGGGCTCGAGGCCCAGCGCCAGGCCCCAAAGGGGAGCTCGACCCGACCGTGGAGCTGACCGCTGGGGCTGATCCAGCTCAGGCCGTGGGCGTGGTCTCGCTCCGAGAGAGCGTAGAGGACATGGGCCCCGGCGCCTGCGCAGCGGAGGCTAAAGGTCCTGTAAGGACTGAACGCGAAGCGCGCTGCGTCTGGGCAGTGCGGCTTGACGTCGACTCGGTGGCTCGGCTTGCGGGCCCCGAACTCGTAGAAGCAGAGCCAGCGGTCGTCCTCGAGCGAGGCCGCTCCGCCGGGACCGAGGCTGACCGCGTCTTCGCCGGCGCCGACCGAGAGGCTCCAGATCGCGCGCTTCTTGCCCGGCGCCTCGGCGTAGGCCTTGAGCGAGCGCGCCCCTCGGATCGTGTAGGCCCCAGGGAGGAAGCCCGCCAGGAGGTCTCGCCCCCCATGAGACTGGGGCCCCGGGAGCTGCTTGAGCTTCTTCCCAGCCAGGCGCACGACGGGTTGGGGGCCCTCGCCGTAGGTCAGGATCGGCTGGCGGTCGCAGTCGAGAGAGCGGATCCGGAAGGGAGCTCGGGCGAGCTCTTTCCAGGCTCCGCTCGAGAGGTCGAGGCGCGCGAGACCTGTCCGGTCCGAGACGCAGTAGAGCGCTTCGCCCCGGGGACCGAAGGCCAGATCACCCAGGCGCGGTCGGGCGAAGCGCTCTCCGACGACCCGGGTCTCGAAGGCCGAGACCTCGGGCGGAGTCAGAGCGTCGAGGAGCGCAAGGGGGCACTCCCCCTCGTCGAGGAGGCTCAGGACCGCGTCGCCGGCGTGCTCGGCGAAGCCGCTCCGGGCGAGGAGCAGCCCCCGCTCCAAGAGCCCCTCCGGCGTCGGCGCGATGGCGCGCAGACGTTGCTGGAGCTTCTTGTCCACCAGGGGCTAGGCGCGCCCAGCCAGGGCGGCCGCAGGCTGCGCCTGAGGCGTCAGCTCTTCACTGAGGACGTCCGCCCACACGTGGAGGTAGAGCACGAGGTCCTGGCGGTGATTGCGCCGCAGGTGCCGGCGCCCGTCCGGCAGGCGCTCGAGGACGCGGGGGTGGTCGAGGGTCTCGAGGGCCACGATGTCGTCAATGGAGAGGCCCGCTCCGAGCATCTCCGCGATCACCTCGCCCAGCGGAGCCCCGCTGGTCGGGCAGTGCTCCTGGGCCTGATCCCGCCACTCACCGACGGTCGCCGTCGCGCGCCGCTGCAGCTCATGAGGGCTCCGCCCAGTCAGGGTCTGCGCCAGGTGCCCACAGTTGCAGTGCCCGTAGTGGCCCCACTGATAGGCCGCGCCTGCAGCCACACGCTGCGCCGTCTCCCGCAGCGCGAGCACGAGTTCCTTCGAGGCTGTAGCCATGGCGTTCCTCCGACCCCAGGCTAGCCAGGACCTGCAACCCCAACCACCGGGAGAGCGCCTCGCCGAGACCCCTCCGCCGACGAAGACAACGCACCTGTCCGGCAGGCCTTACGAAACCGAGCCGCAGCAACTCGCCCCCCTCAGGCGGAGCTTCTCTGCTCAACGTCGTCGATTTGCCAACACGACTCCGCTGCTTCCAACTCTGAGGCGCTCGGTCCCGCCAACTCGCTCTTTGCGATCTTGGGGGCCCTCGGCGTCTCTGCGACTCAAAGGGTGCTGACCAGAACCCGGTCCTCCTTCCCGGGCCGGGCACGGTCTGCACGAGCCTTCCGGTCCAGGGCACGGGCACGCTGCGGAGCCCCAAGCCGCCCTCTATAGTGCGCCCCGACCCGGAGGAACCCATGAGCGACAGCGTCGAGATCACCTCAGTCCTCAAAGAAGAGCGCGTCTTCCAGCCCCAGGCCGACTTCGGCCAGAGGACCGGCGGCGCTCACGTAGCGTCCATGGAGGACTACCGAGCCAGGCACAAGCGCTCGATCGAGGACCCCGACGGCTTCTGGGGCGAGATCGCCAGCCAGCTCGACTGGTTCGAGCCCTGGACGCAGGTCTGCGAGTGGAAGCTCCCCGACGCCAAGTGGTTCGTGGGCGGAAAGACGAACATCTGCCACAACTGCGTCGACCGCCAGGTCGATCAGGGGCACGGCGACCAGCTCGCGATCCTCTGGGAGTCCGAGACGACGAACCTAGAGGGCGAGCCCGAGGTGCGGCGCCTGACCTACGCCGACCTCAAGCGCGAGACGGCCAAGCTGGCCAACGTCCTCGAGGGCCTCGGCGTCAAGAAGGGCGACGTGGTCACGATCTACATGGGCATGGTCCCCGAGCTCGCGATCGCGATCTTGGCCTGCGCTCGGATCGGGGCCGTGCACTCGGTGATCTTCGGCGGCTTCAGCAGCCAGGCGATCGCGGACCGAGTCGAGGACGCGAGCAGCTCGATCGTCCTGACCTGCGACGGGAGCTGGCGCCGGGGCTCGATCGTGCCCCTCAAGGCCAACGTCGACGCGGCCTGCGAGCTGACCGACACCATCAAGAGCGTCTTGGTCCTGGCGCGCTGCAGGAACACGATTCAGTGGAAGGCCGGCCGCGATCACTGGTGGGGTGAGCTCACGGCGCGGGCTTCAGACGAGCGGGCCTGCGAGCCCATGGACAGCGAAGACATGCTCTTCCTGCTCTACACCTCGGGCTCGACGGGCAAGCCGAAGGGGATCGTGCATACGACCGGCGGCTACATGGTCTACACCTACCTGACCAGCCAGCTGACCTTCAACCTCCGCCCCGACGAGGACCAGCTCTACTGGTGCACGGCCGATATCGGCTGGATCACCGGGCACAGCTACATCGTCTACGGCCTGCTCCCGAACCGCGTCCCGACCCTGATGTACGAGGGCGCGCCGAACCACCCGGCCCCGAACCGCTTCTGGGACATCGTCGAGCGTCACAAGGTGACGCAGTTCTACACCGCCCCGACCGCGATCCGAGCCTTCATGAAGTGGGGCGACGAGCACGTCGAGAAGCACGACCTCTCGAGCCTCCAGGTCCTGGGGACCGTCGGCGAGCCGATCAACCCCGAGGCCTGGATCTGGTATCGCGAGAAGGTCGGCGGAGGACGCTGCCCGATCGTGGACACCTGGTGGCAGACCGAGACCGGCGGCCACATGTTGACGCCCCTCCCCGGGGCTACGCCGACGGTGCCCGGGTCCTGCACCTTGCCCTTCTTCGGGATCGACGCCGCGGTCGTCAACGAGCAGGGCGAGGAGCTGCCTGCCAACACGGGCGGCTTGCTGGCGATCCGCAAGCCCTGGCCGAGCATGCTCCGCGGGATCTACGGCGATCGGGAGCGCTTCGTGCGGACCTACTTCAGCAAGATCGAGGGCATGTATTTCCCCGGCGACGGAGCCCGCCGCGACGAGCTGGGCAACTTCTGGATCATGGGTCGCGTGGACGACGTGATCAACGTCTCGGGTCACAGGCTCGGGACCATGGAGGTCGAGGCCGCGATAGGCAGCCATGAGGCCGTCGTCGAGTCCGCCGTCGTCGGCATGCCCCACGAGATCAAGGGGACCGGGATCGCGGCCTTCGTGACCCTCGAGGGCGACCGCCAGCCAAGCGACGAGCTCCGAGCCAGCCTCCGCGACCACGTGGCCCAGGCGATCGGCGCCATAGCCAAGCCGGACATGATCCGGTTCTGCGACGCGCTCCCCAAGACTCGCTCGGGGAAGATCATGCGACGCCTCCTGCGCGACATAGCGGCCGGGACCGACTCCAAGCAAGACGTGACGACCCTCGAAGACTTCACCGTCCTCGCGCGACTTCGCGACGACGAGGAGTAGGCCTCAGGCCAGCGCGTGGCGAGCAAGCGTGACCCCGACGGACTGACGCCGCGCTTCCTGGCGAACGTCACCGAGCGCCAGGCTCGCGTGATCAGCGCTCGGATCCTGGCCTGCGTGGTCGCCGCCGGCTTCGCGACCTTGTTCTTGGAGGACGTCTCCGCGCTCCGCTCGGCGACCTGGCCCAAGGGCTGGCCGACCCTCCTCTCGCCCCTGACCATGCTCCGCTTGGTCCTGATCACGGGGACCGTGGGCGGCCTGGCCTTGGCCTTGGTCTACATGGCTCGCCGGCGCGGGGCCTGGCTCCTGCTCCCGGGCGTCGGCCTGTTTCGCTCGGCGCTCGCTCAGGCTCCGCGAGCCTTCCTCCCCAGCGAGCTGGAGCTGGCGCGGACCTCGGACGAGGCCTTCTGGGTCGTGCGGCGCGGAGAGCCGACCTGGCTGCGGCCCATGATCGTGCCCTTCAAGGGCGAGGCCCAGCGCGAGCTCTTCGAGCGCTGGCTGAGCGAGCGCCCCTACGACTACGCCGACATGCTCGGACCCTTCGCGCTGGTCGAGTCCAGCGACGAGGTCTCGGACGAGAGCGCCCTCGGCCCCTTCACCCTCGAGGAGTCCGGGGAGGACGGCTCTGCCAGCGAGAGCGTCCCTGTCGGCTCTCCCCTCGCAGCTCAAGGGCCCGAGGTGCCCGAGTCCGAGGTGCCAGGGGCGTCGGCTCCGAAGGCCGCAGCTCCGAAGGCTGAGTCGCCGGCGCCAGCCTCAGGGGTCGAGCCCAGCAGCCTGCCCCTCCGGGCCGAGGAGCTGCAAGGCGGCGCTTGGGCCCGTTGGCGGGGCGCCTTCGCCATAGCGCTGGCAGTGTTCCTGGCCCTCGTGGGCCTGGCCGAGCTCCGCTACGGGGGCGGCCTCACGCGAGCCCAGGCCGAGCTCTCGGGCTCGGCCTCCTTCGTGAGCGAGGTCTGGAAACTGGCCGCCCTGGCGGCGGGGCTCCTGCTCCTGGGCCTGACGGGCTTCGCTCGCCCGGGCCGAGTCCTGCTCTTGGGGGAGCGGCTCCTGATCGTGGGCGGCTACGCCTTCGTGCTCCGTCCAGAGACCCAGCTCGCCCTCGGGGGCGGGCGCCTCCACGCCCAGGGGCGGGCCTGGACCGTGGGGCTCGCGACCGAGTCGGACCAGTGGGCCGAGGTCGCCTGGAGCGGCGACTCGGCCAGCGAGGAGAAGCTCGCCGCCCTCGACCTCGAGCTCAGGCGGAGCGGGGGCCTGCGGCCCCTCCTTCGCGGCCTCTGCGCCCTGGGTGGCCTGACTGGGATCGTGGCCTTGACCACGCTCCTGGCCCGGGACCTGCCCTTCTACGTCCTTCACGAGACGCGCGATCGTCATCACCAGCAGGCATTCTTGGTCAAGCGCGTCAGCGACGAGAGCCTCCAGGGTCTCGTCGTCTCCCGCCCGCCAATCGCCCGCCCGGGCGCCGGGGCGACCTTCTCACTCGTCCTCGAGCCTCGTCGACCCAGCTGGTCCGAGCTCTTCGGGGGAGGTGCGCCGAGCTTCACCCTGACCTCGCTCTGGCCGACCGAGCGCGACCAGCGCCTCGAGCTGACGCTGCCCAGGGGCGGCGTCGTCCTGACCCGCGGGCTCGAGCGCGTCGCCGAAGGACGCGTTCGCCTGGATCCGGAGCTGGAGAGCGAGCTCGAGGAGGGCTGGCGCGGGGTCCCCGGGCTCCTGGAGGGGCGCCTCGCGGCAGACAGCCCGGCCGAGCTGCGCGACTTCGCGTCCGGGTTCTCGAGTGTGCGGGAGTTCTTGGTCGAGGACTCTCGCCTCAGCCTGCGTTGGGTCTTGGACCAGGGGGAGATCCGCTGGATCGACCTGGCGCCCAAGCCGCAAGGAGTGACGGGCCTGCCCCTCGCGCGGCGACTCGCCCTGCGCTGGAACCCGCCGGCCTGGACCGAAGAGAAGAACCTCCCTCCCCAGGCACGTCGTGCGGGGACGACGCGAGGCTACTACGAGACGAAGCTCCCGACGGCCCTCGAGCTCTTGCAGGCGACCCAGGAGATCCGCGAGGGAGAGGCCAGCGTCCGGGAGGTGGTCGAGCCGCTCCTGCCCGGACTCTGGCCCCCGGCGCCCCCGCCCCGGCGACGAGGCAGCGGCGGCTCGCGCCAGTAGCTCAGCGCGGCTGAAGGTGCGGACGTAGCTGCTCGGCGAGCTCGGTCGCGCGAAGTCCGTCCAAGCAGATCCGGACGCCGCCCGGTCGCTGACAGCGCTTGGCGAGGCAAGGCGAGCAGGGTGCGAGGCCAGGCAGGGTTGCGGTCCAAGCCGGACCCGGGATCCCCCTGGGGCCGGTCCGGGCGGGATCGGCCGCGGGGAAGAGCCCCAGGGTCGGGACGCCGAGGACCCGCGCCAGGTGGAGGGGGCCCGTGTCGCCCCCCAGGACGGCCCAGGCGGAGCTGAGGAGGCGGGCGGACCCGGCCAGGTCTCCGCTGCAGCGCGTCTCGACCGCGACTTGAGCGTGGGCCCGCAGCGCGCGGGCGCGCTCGGCGTCGTCGGGGCCGCCCAAGACGAGGACATCTAGGTCCTCGGTGGACGCTGCGCAGGCGTCAGCGACCTTGGCCAAGAGCTGGGGCGGGAGCCGGTTCGCGGGCTTCCCCGCCCCAACCAGAAGGATCAAGCGCGGGCGTTCGCTCCGACCTGCCCGGAGCCCCTCGGGGAGTCGGGGCCTCGGACCCTCGGGCGCGAGCCGTGGAGGAGGGGCCGCGTCACCGAGGGCGAGGTGGGCGGCCTCGATCCCGCGCAGATAGCGCTCGACGGCGTGGGCCTCTCCCGGGCGCGGAACCTGGAGGCGATCGCTGTAGAGGAAGCGCGCCCCTTCGCGCGCCCAGCTCGGCCCGAGGACCCGCCGAGCGCCGCTGGCGCGGGCCACGAGGGCCGAGCGGAGGAGGCCCTGGAGGTCGATGGCCGCGTCGAAGCGCTGACCGCGCAGGCGGCCGATTCCGCCGAGGGTGCGGCGAAGGGCGCTCAGGCTGTGGGTCGCCTCCTTGCGCTCTAGGACTACGAATCCGTCGAGCGCGGGGTGCCCTTCGAGGAGGGGCGCGGCCAACCGCTCGACGGCCCACCACAGCTCGGCTCGGGGCCAGAGCGCTCGAGCCCGCTCGAGGGCGCTCAGGCTGTGGACGACGTCGCCCATGGCGCTGAGGCGCACCAGGAGGAGCCGACGAGTGGGAGCAGGATCGCGCACCCGACGAGCCTACCGAGTGCTCGCGCTGGCGGGCGCCGAGGGTCGCTCTAGAGCCGCGCCGCTAGGGCGTCGTTGAGGACCTGGGGGAGGTCCGTCGTGATCCCGTCCACCCCGAGCCCGAAGAGCTCGTCCATGACCCTGGGCTCGTTGATCGTCCAGACCTGGACCGAGCGCCCCGTGGCCTGGGCCGCGCGCACGAAGCGTCCGCTTGTGACAGGGAGACCCGTGTCGTGGTCGTGGTTGGAGTAGCGCGGGACCTGGAGGACCTTGGCCGGCGAGCCGAACCAGCGCTCGAGCCCGGTCAGCTGGAGGAAGAAGAACTTCTGGATCTCCCAGAGGCTGGCGCTGGTCGGGATCTCGGGTGCCAAGGCTCTGACCTCCTCCAGGATCCCGTGCTCGAAGCAGCCGATCAGAGCGCGGCCGCCGGCTTGATCCTGGAGGGTTCGGACGACCTTGCCCACGTGGTCAGGGTAGGGCGAGGGCTTGATCTCTACGGTCAGGAGGTGCTCGGGGTAGGCCTCCATGACCTCGCTCAGGGTCGAGATCACGACGCCGCGCCCGCGGTAGGGATAGGTCTTCCCCCCGTCTTGGGTGAACCAGTAGCCGGCGTCGAGGCGGCGGAGCTCAGGCAAGGTCAGGTCGGCGACGCGGCCGCTCCCGTCGCAGGTTCGGTCGACGGTCTCGTCGTGGATCACGACCAGCTCCCCGTCGCGGGTTCGGTGGACGTCGAACTCTAGGACGTCGACGCCGGCCCGGGCTCCGGCCTCCATGCCTGCGAGGGTGTTCTCAGGGGCTAGCCCGCGCGCGCCGCGGTGTCCCGTGCGGACGAGTCCAGCGCCGGGTTGGATCGCGTCGAGGAGGCGGCTCACGCCTCGGGCCACTCCCCGCGCTCGATCAGCCAGGCCGAGAAGTGGCGGAGCGCGTTCGTGATCGGCTGGCCCGCCTCGTCCATCGCGGCCAGCTCAGCGCGAGTCACGAAGCGGACCTCCTCGACCTCCTCGGCTTGGAGCTGGAAGGGGCCAGAGGCCGTGGTCCGGAAGATCCGGATCTGCTCGTAGTGAACGCCGGGCGTCGGGGGGAGGTGAGCCAGCTCCACGAGCTGGCTCGTGACGCCCAGCTCCTCCTCGAGCTCGCGCGCGGCGACCTCGCGGTAGACGGCGTCGAGGTCGTGGTCGGGCTGAGCGGGGTCAGGGTAGTCGCTCTCCTCGACGTGGCCGGCGCAGCTCAGGTCCCAGTGGCTGGGGAAGGTCTGCTTGTCGCGGTGGCGGAGCTGGATCAGGAGGCGGTCGTCGAGCGCGCGGGCGCCCTCGAACACGAAGGCGTAAATGCTCCGGTGCACGAGGCGCTCCTCGTGAATTCGGCGGCGCTCCTCCCAGCGAACGAAACGGTTCTGCTCGTCGACGACCGCGATTCGACCGGCCATGGGCCCTCCCGCGAGGCTCCTCGCGGGCGGATTCTCGCCTCTGGGGCGGGAGAAAGCGACGCGGGCCGCGAGCGAGATTCCAACCGGCCTTCTGGTGGCAGGGCCCTCGCGACGAGGCAGAATGGGGCCATGGAACTCGTGGCCTGCGAACAATGCGGCTTCTCTGCCAACCAGCCGACGCGGGTCCGCTGCGCGGTGTGTCGCGAGCCCTTCGGCGGCAAGCTTCCCAAGCCCGAGCGTCGGCGCCACCAAACCGGAACCCACACCCGCAACTGGCGGCGCGACCTCCTGACCCGGCGCGGCGCGCGGCCCTTCGTGATCCCCTACGGGAAGGTGACTCGGATCGGGCGCGGCACTGAGTGCGAGGTCCGCGTCTCTTCACCCCGCGTCTCGCGAATCCACGCCGAGCTGCGCTGGGAGAAGCAGGACCTCTTCGTCCGCGACCTCGGGTCCCACAACGGGACCCGCGTCAACAACGCGCGGGTGGACGAGGTCCGCCTGCGCGACGGCGACGAGATCACGATCGGGCCCTACCGCTGCGTCTATCGCCGCTTGAAGGGGATCGAGGAGGAGGCCCTAGGGCGCGTGGACACCGAGCTTCAGGCGCTCCTGAGCCACGAGGGAGCCTTCGAGGCCGACCTCGCTGAGCGCGATCTGCTCGAGCTGCTCCAGGCCCTCGAGGTCCAAGAGCGGACCGGGACCTTGACCTTGCGCGAGACCGACTTCACCGACGGCGTCCTGGTTGTCCGAGGGGGACGCCTGGTGTTCGCCGAGAGCGGGAGGTTGGCCGGAGACCGCGCGCTGCGGAGCCTGCTCCGCTCGGAGGTCGGCAAGCTCCGCTTCGTGCGCGAGGTGGCGGAGGACCTCCAGGAGAACGTCGAGGGCGACACTCTCCAGGACATTCTCCTGGAGAGCGCCAAGGCCGAGGACTCCATGCTCACGAGCAAGTTCACCGTCGCAGACCTCCTCGATCTCGACGACGAGTCGCCCCTCCCGCCCGAGGAGGACGACCCCAACGACGAGACCTCTCCAGAGCTCGACTTCAGCGTCTAGCCCGTCGGGGTTACGAAACCGGCCTTGCCTCATAACCAGACCTGCGGAGGACCTTGGCCCTAAGATCGCCCTCCTGGTTGGGGGCTCTTGTGAGCGAAGAACAAGCGACGGATCTCGAATCGAAGCCCGAGGGCGGAGGAGCCTGCAGGGCGTGCTGCCTCGGCCTCTTGGCCCTGGTGGCGGCCGGGATCCTGGCGCTGGTGGCCCTGAACTACAGCTCTGGCGGAAAGCTGGACGCGAGGCAGGCCCAGGTTCGAACGGAGATCGCCCAGCTCCAGACGGCTGCCAAGGAGCGCCGCGGCACGGTCCTCGGGACGCCTGCCAACGACGAGAACGCGGTCGTCGACTATCAGGGCTTGGAGTGGCTCCTGACCGTCGGCAACGAGAAGGCCCGCCGGGAGAGCTGGAGGAAGCAGCGCCCGCAGCTCCCCGCCGATATCGACGCCATGGTCACCAAGACCAGGGATCCCCAGGGCGAGGCCTTCGACTTGGTCAACACGGGAGAGCTGGTCAAGCAGATCCACCTCAGGCGCGAGTACGACGAGTCGCCGGAGGCTGAGAAGAAGCGAGTCGAGGCCCGCGCCGCCTTCGCCCGAGTCAGGCCGGCCTTGCGTTACGTCCGCGACGGGCTGAGCCGCGGGACCTGCGACTGGGGCGTGCAGTGGGAGCGCGGCATGGAGGCCGAGATCCCAAACCTCCTCGTGATGCGCGCCGTCGCGAACCTCATGGCCTATGAGGCGACCCTCCAGTCGCCCAGAGAGGCGCTCCAGACCGGGTTGCAGCTCGTCGCCTTTGGACAGGACATAGCTCGCCAGGGGACCATGATCGGAAGCATGATCGGGGTCGCGGTCTCTGAGATCGGGTTCGCGAGCCTCTCTCACACCATGGGCCGCCCGGGCCTCGAGGTCAGCGACTACCGACGCCTGATCGAGGTCCTCGGCGCCTTCGAGGTCCCCCCCGTCGACTCGCTGATCGCGAGCGAGCGGTTGACCGGGGTGGTCACGGCGCTCCAGCTCAGCGGGCGCCGGCTCGTGGAGAAGACTGAATCCAGCGACTCGGACGACCTCCCCAACGTCGAGGACGGCGTGATCTTCGGGGTCGACCTCTGGAGCGAGCGCGAGCTGGAGGGCTATGAGCACTTCCTCGGGCGCGCGATCGAGATCTCGCGTCTGCCCATTGAGCAACGCGAGGCGGCCCGGGCGACCATGAACCAGGAGCTGGAGGACTCGTTCTACATCGTGGCGCGGATCGCGATCCCGAACCTGGAGGCGATCGACTCCAGGCTCCGCGATACCAAGGCGAAGGCGAAGGTCGTTCGCGTCTTGGCGGCAGCCCACGTGGTGCGCCTCGACCAAGGCAGCTTCCCGGCCAAGCTCCAGGACCTGTCCAAGGTCCTAGGGCAGAAGGGACTAGAGGATCCCTCCTCACTTACGCCAGGAGCGCCCCTCCTCTACCGCTTGGACGGGGGTCGGGTCTTGGCGTGGGGAGTCGGGGAGAACGGCGTCGACGACGGCGGGCCTCAACGAGGGCAGCAGGTCACTCCGAGCGAAGACGACTCGGGCTTCGAGACCAAGGCGCCAGGGAAGTAGAGGGAGGCTGGAGCGGACGGTCGGCACGTAGCCCTCTATCCTCACCGGCGGTCAGGGAGCTGTATATGAGCGAGTTCGAAGTGGTCACGGGGAGAGCGCCCGAGGACGAGTCTGGGGGCGGAGGCTGCCGGAACTGCGGGCTGGGCTGCCTCGGGTTCCTGATCCTGGGCGCGATCCTGTTCGGCGTCATGAGCGCCAACGCCTCCGCTCGGCTAGACGCGCGCTTCATTCAGGCCAGCCAGGAGATCGCTGAGCTGCAGGACGCGGCCGACGTGCGACGGAGCACGGTCGTGGGGGAGCCTGACAACGACGAGGACGCGGTCGTCGACTACAACGGCCTGGAGTGGGTCTTGACCTCGGGCAAGGACGGGAACCGGCGTGAGAGCTGGAAGAAGCGCCGCCCGGCCCTCCCCGAGGGGATCGACGCCATGGTCGAGCGGGCGAACCCCGAGGGCGAGGAGCTCGACTACGTCACTCTGGCTGCGCTCTTGGCCGGGATCGACCCCGACCGGGAGTTCGAGGACACGCCCAGGGAGCGCGCGCGGCGGAAGAAGGCCGAGGCGCTCTTCAAGCGGCTTCGCCCGGTTCTGCGCTACGTCCGCGACGGGCTGAGTCGGGGGAAGTGCAACTGGGAGACTCAGTGGGCCCGCGGAATGCGCTTCGAGCTTCCGAACCTGCTCGCGATGCGCACTGCCGCGAACCTCATGGCCTACGAGGCCTCCCTCCAGCCGCCCTCTGAAGCGATTCGAACCGGGCTCCAGATCGTGGCCTTCGGGGAGGATCTAGGTCGGCAGGGGACAATGATTGGAGGCATGATCGGGATCGCGGTCTCGGCCATCGGGTTCAAGAGCCTCGCGCACACCATGGGTCGACCCGGCTGCGAGGCGGGCGACTACCGCAAGGTGGTCGCAGCCCTCGAGGGCTACCGCGGAGCGCCGGTCGACGCCCTCCTCGCGAGCGAGCGACTCGTCGGGGTCGTGTCGGCCCTCGAGCTGAGCGGCCGGCCCATGGAAGAGGCTGGCTCTGAGGAGCTCGGCTATGAGGCCAGCACGGGCGAGAAGCTCCTCTTCGCCCTCTCGATCCTGCAAGTTCGGGAGCTCGAAGGCTACGAGCACTTCATGGGCAGAGGAGTCGAGATCAGTCGCTTGCCTCGAGAGCAGCGCCCGGCCGCCTGGGACGAGTGGGGGCGAGACCTCCAGGACTCGAGCTACATCGTGATCAAGGTCGCCATGCCCAACCTGAGGGCGGTCCAAGGCAACCTGACCGAGGCCGAGGCCCTGGCGCGAATCACGCGCGTCCTGGCCGCTGCGCACCTCGTTCGACTCGAGGAGGGGGCCTTCCCGAACTCGATCCGAGGCCTGGCGAGGGTCCTGGGCGAAGGAATCGAGGACCCCTGCTCCGCGACCGCGGGCGCGACCCTCCTCTACGCGCGCGACGGCGAGAGGCTCTATTGCTGGGCCGTGGGAGACGACAAGGCTGACGGCGGCGGTGCGAATTCCTGGAAGACCAAGAACCCAGCGCCCACGCAGGGTAGCGACGACCGCGGGCTCATGACCCAGATCCCCAGCAAGTAGTCCCCTGACCAAAGCGCGCCCGACTTCTATGGTGTCCCCTGCCCGGGGGACGAGGGGCACGTGACGGAAGACGAACGAGTCGAGGACGCGGGAACCAACGCGGACGGAAAACCACCTGAAGGAGGCCTCGGCTGCCGGACCTGCAGCGTGGGCTGCCTCGGGATCTTGATCCTGGGTGGCCTCGGCGTGGGTCTCATGACGGCCAACGCTGGCGGGCGGCTTGACGCGCGGGTCTCGGAGGTTTCGCAGGAGATCCTCGACCTCCAAGACAGCGCCGATCACCGGCGGTCCACGATCCTGGGCGCGCCGGAGAACGATCAGAACGCCCTCGCGGACTACCAGGGGTTCATGTGGGTTCTCGCCGCAGGGAGGTCGAACGACCTCCCGCTCAGTTGGCGTGAGGGAAACCGCCCCCTCCTCCCTGAGGACGTCGACGACATGGCGAAGCGGGTCGCGCCCAAGGGCCAGGGCATGGACCCAGTGGCCCCGGCCTACCTGGCCCCGGTCCTCGAGCCGCACTTCGACCTCGAGAGCATGGAGCCTGGCCGCAAGAAGCAGCTCCTGGCCTCGGCCAAGCTCTACAAGCGGTTCCGCCCGGCGCTCCGCTACATTCGCGACGGCCTCAGCCGGGGCAAGTGCGACTGGCAGGTCGTGTGGGAGAAGGGCGCCAACCTCGAGATCCCAAACCTCATGGCGCTACGGGCCGCAGGGACCCTCATGGCCTACGAGGCCTCGCAGCAGCCGCCAGCCCAGGCCCTCCAGACAGGGTTGGAGATCGTGGCCTTCGGCCAGGACTGCGCCCGCCACGGGAGCATTATCGGCGCCATGATCGGGGTCGCGATCTCGCACATTGGCTATCAGAGCTTGGCCCGAACCTTCGAGCGGCCGGGACTCGAAGCCAGCGACTACCAACGCGCCATCGACGCCCTGGCCTCGTATCAGGTCCCCTCAACTGAGGAGCTCCTGCGAGCGGAGCGGATCTCAATGACGGTGACCATGCTCCAAATGAGCGGGCGCTCCGTGGATCAGTCCAGCCCTGTCACGGGGACCGAGGGAGTCATGGGCTTCGGACCCGGCTCAGAGACCCTGCTGACTTGGGACGTGGTGCAAGCGCGCGAACTGGACGGCTACGAGCGCTTCCACGAGCGCGGCGTGGAGCTGGCGCGCTTGCCCCACGCCGAGCGCCGTCAGAGAGCGCTCGGCCTCGAGGCGGAGCTCGAGGAAGAGCACTACCTGATCGCGAACGCGCTCTACGTGAACGTGGACTCGTGCGTCAATCAGCTCGAGCAGAGCTACGCCCTGGCTCGCGTCGTGCGGACCTTGGCAGCGGCGCACCAGGTCCGGGTCCGAACGGGGGCCTTTCCTCAGCGGATTCAGAGCCTCGCGAACCTGCTCGGAGAGGGCGTCGCAGACCCGACCTCCGACGTCCAGCCCGCGGTCTTGGGCTACGGGGTGCAGCAGGGCTACGTCCGCTGCTGGATCGCGGGCGAGAACGGCGTCGACGACGGCGGCCCTGAGCTGAAGCTCCCACGTCCTAAGCGGACAGCTTCAGCACCGGGGAAGAAGAAGCGCAAGAGCCGGAATCCGCGCCCGAGGTCTGGCGTCGGCGGTGGGGGCGACGACATGGGCTTCCAGAGCATGGCGCCGCCCGCCGCCGCGCCGAAGCCCGTGAGCTCGCCGGGGCAGGACTCCGAAGCCCGCTAGCAGTATCATGCGCGCCCTGAACAGGGTCGGCGCCCCAGGCGACCCACCCGAGACGCACAGGCTCTGAGGACTCATCATGTCGCAACCCCGCCGCATTTCTCCCTGGTTCGCTGCCCTCTTGCTCTTCATGGGCGCCCTCGGTCTCTCGAGCGCCCTGGCTCCGGCGCACGCCGACGGACGCCACGAGAAGCTCAGCAAGCGGCAAATGAAGAAGATGATGAACCGCTGGGCGCGTGAGCTGGGCGTCAAGTGCGACCACTGCCACGTCAAGAAGGGCGAGACCTTCGACTACGACGCCGCGACGCCCAACAAGAAGCTGGCCCACTACTGCGACGAGCACTTCGTGGCTGAGCTCAGGACGCCCAAGGGCAAGGCGATCAGCTGCGCGACCTGCCACGACGGCAAGGTCAAGTTCATGCCGCGCCCCAAGCCCAAGAAGGACTAGCCAAGCGTGCGCGCTCCGGCCGCGAAGGCCCTCGGGGGCCTAGCCCTCATGGCGTGTTTGGCGTCCCTCGGCTGCCCCCCGGTCAAGAAGACCCAGGAGCCGAGCACGCCGACGCCGATCGGGTCCCCGCAGGCCGCTTCGAGCTCGACTCCTGTCCCGGTCGAGACGGCCACGCCTGAGGCGGCGACACCTGGTGGCGCTGGGCCAATGCCTATGGCGCACCCACGTCCTGAGGACGGGATCCCGGGCACGGATCGCCTCCGGACCATGAAGCTGCGCCTGGGCAGGACGGACCTCCAGGTTTGGATCGCCGACACGCGAGACAGCCGCCAGCTCGGTCTGATGCACGTCAAGGACCTCCCTGAGGATCGGGGCATGCTCTTCGTCTATCCGGTCACGGCGCGGCGATCTTTCTGGATGGAGAACACCTACGTTCCGCTCTCGCTGGCCTACCTCCGCTCGGACGGGACCATTGACCAGATCCTCGACATGGAGCCCCTCTCTCGCCGAACGCACCCCTCGACGGGCGTGATCCGCCTCGTGCTCGAGGTCAACCAGGGCTGGTTCGGCCGCCACGGCGTCAAGGTCGGCGACAAGATCCCTGGGATCGAAGGGTTGATTGGCTACTAGCCTCTCAACCCCGGTTCCCGGTTAGCCTGAGCGCATGAGTCGGCGCACCGACAACCCCATGACGATCCTGATCATGGGGATCGTGATCCTCTGCGGCTTCGGAGTCGCCTTGGTCCTGCTGACCGACAAGACCCCCGTCTTGTCCCTCAAGCCCCTCGTGAGCAAGCAGTTCGACATCGAGTGCCGGGCTCGCTTCAGAGGTCCTTCGGCGACGAGCCCGCCGGCCGTCGAGGTGATCTTGGAGAAGGCCGAAGACTACCCGGCCGCTCAGGACGAGGCGCTCGCGGCCTGGTCGCTGGGGAAATACCTCGAGCTCGTCAAGGAGACGGAGGTCGGCACGACCACGATCCGGCAGCTCGAGATCCGCGTCGAAGGCGAGCCCGCAGCGCGCTTCGTCCTGACCCGCGCTCAGTTCGAGGGCAAGCAGCGCGCCGAGACGGAGATTCAGACTCTGGCGAACCTGGTTCAGAGCGCTGGCCTGATCGAGGTCCAGGTCCGGGTCCTCGGCTACTCCCGCAACGGCGCCCGGATCGCGGTCCGCTGCACAGCGCCCGAGAGCGGGCGACGGGCCTCGGCCATGGCGCGCCGGGCGCTCCTCAAGCTCCAAGCGACGGAATACCTCGGCTCGATCGAGTTCAAGGTCCAAGCAGGAGGGGAGACCCTCGAACTCCAGGGAGGGCGCGACACCCCCCTCCGCCGAAATCAGCCGCCCCAGCGTCGGCGAAACCGTCCCAGTGGGACAGCTTCGCCCGCCCCCGTCAACTCGCGAGGTCCCTAATGGCCGTCAAGCAAGACCGCCCCATCGATCCCAACGAAGAGGGCGTCGTGGTCTACGTCGCCAAGAGCAAGGAGGAGATCGACAAGGCTCGCGCGGCGCTGGACGAGGCCGGCGTGCCGGTCAACCTCCCCGAGGCCGCGATCGAGGCGCTCTTCGCCGCTGGCAGGACCAGCCTCCCGATTCGTGTCGCAGCCCAGGACTTCCGCAAGGCCCAGGACGTGATCGACGAGCTCTTTCCGCCTCCGGTCCTCGACCTGCCTCCGCTGCCTGGGACCGAGCCAGCCAAGCCTGCTTCCAGCGGCGGCGGCTCCCAGGGCTCCGGGGCGGGAGGGGCTCCGAGCGCGGGCGGCGAAGCCGGCTCGATCGAGACCTATCGTCCTCAGCCTTCGGCGGGACCCGCTACGACCCGCAAGCTCGAGGGCAGCGCGACTAAGCTGATGTTCATTGCCCTCGTGAGCTTCATTCTCCCTGGGATCGGGCTCCTGAGCGGGATCTTCGCGGCCTACTCGGCCCACTGGTGCCTCGATCAGCTCCCTTACGAGAGCACCTCGGCGCGCTCGCGTGCCAAAGCAGCCCTCGGCCTGGGGATCGCGGCCGTCTTGGTCCAGCTGGGCGGCGGCGGCTACCTGGCCTGGCTGAAGTTCGGCTAGCTCGCGACCGCCGGCTCGCTGAGCGAACTCGGCTCGGGGGCTGGCTCAGGCTCCGCCAAGGCCCTCTCGTAGGCCGAGCGAACCACCGCCATGTGCTCCTCGAGGGTCTCCTCACGCCAGCCCTCGGTGGAGATCGGCGGGAGGACGCGAGCGCGGATCGTGCCTGGCGCCGCGCTCCAGCACTCCTCCCAGATCAGCTCGTGCCCGCCCTGGATCACGACCGGCACGATCGGAAGTCCCGTCGCGACAGCGAGGTGAAAGGGGCCCTTCTTGAAGGGCATGAGCTCGCCGCTGCGGCTCCGAGATCCCTCAGGGGCGACCATGGTCGAGTAGCCCTCCTCGCGCAGGAGGCGCTCGGTGCGGTCGAGCTCGGCTTGCCACTGCTCGCGATTCTCGCGCTGGATCAGGGGGTGTCCGCCGAGGGCCCAGGCCCAGCCCACGATCGGCAGCTTGGCCAGAGAGCGCTTGCCGAACACCAGGCAGCGCGAGCCTGAGAGCTCCGAGTTCACGAGGAAGTCGAGGAAGGTCGTGTGGTTGAAGGTCAGGATCGCGGGCCCGGGAATCTTCTCGCGTCCCTCGTAGATAACCGTGATCCCGCAGAGGTAGAGGGCCAAGCGGCTGCAGAGACGGCCGGCGACGAGCGAGAGGCGGTTTCGCCAGGCCAGGGTCGGCCACAGGATCGCGAGGGGCGCAAAGAAGGCGAAGAGGAGCGAGAGCCCGATCCCGCCGAGGCCGAACACGTGCAGGTCGCGAACCCAGCGCCGGAGTCCGCGGCACTCGGTCGGCTTGAAATACCAGCGCAGCACGACCTCGGCCAGGCCGAACTGAAGCGCGGCCGAGCCAAGCACGATCACCCCGAACACGGGGTAGCCAGGGAAGATCTCCTCCCAGCCCTTGGGCGGGCCTTGGCAGAGGTTGACGTTCTCGGCCACGGGCGTCACGAGGTAGCTGAGGTACATCAAGGCCGCGGTCAGGCCGACCAGCTTGACCCAGGTGAAGCGCGGGATCCCGAGCGAGCGAACGCCCGCGATTCCCAGCGCCAAGCCACCGAGGTGGGTCCCCATGGAGGTCGGGAGGAACTCGCCCCCGGTCGCGAAGTCGAGGACCCAGAGCGGGGTCCCGAACACGAGGGAGAGGACGCCCAGCCCGTTGAAGACCGGGCTCCGCAGCAAGAGGCCGGTCCCGACGCCGAGGGCCGCCATGTGACAGCCCCAGAGGAGGTTGCCTGGGCGGCCGTTGTAGAGGAAGTAGGCCGCGTGGAGCGCATAGAGCGCGTAGGCCACCAAGCCCCACCAGCGGGGGACGAGGGGGGCCGTCCCCTTGGGGTCGCCGAAGATCAGGCTCCAGGCGCGACTCACGCGGGGGCCTCGCTCGACTGAGGGGCGTCGGGGCTGGGGTCAGCAGGAGCGGGCTCGGGTTCCGTGTCCTCGGGTGACGTAGTGCCAGGCTCGACCTCTGTCAGGCGCAGACCCTTGAGGCTCAAGTAGGCCATGGCCGGGACCGCGAGGGCGAACATGCTCAGGGCCACGATCTGGCTCTCGGTCAGGGGGTAGCCCGCGACTTGGAAGAACACCTCGTGGTCACGCCGGAAGTGCTCGACGACGAAGCGCACGGGCGCCTGCATGAGGACCACGGCGGCGAAGGCTTGCCCGACCCGGGTCTGGAGCTTGCTTCGATAAGCCCAGGCCAGGAAGAAGATCAGGAGGACGGTCAGCCCCTCGTAGAGCTGGGTCGCGTGGAGGCTCGGCGTAGAGGTCACCAGGGGACCCAGCTTGGCGCTCATGACCGCGTCGAGGTGCTGCTCGTTGAGCATGCGGTCGTAGTTGCAGCTCAGCTTCTCGCTCGCGAACTGAGCCCAGCCCGGAGTCCAGGGTTGGAGTTCGACGCTCAGGAGCGCGTTGGGCCCCGCTTCGCGTCCCCAGCAGCAGCCGTGGGCCAGGCAGCCCAGACGTCCGAAGAAGAGGCCCAGGGGGAGGGTCGGCGCCACGAGGTCCAGCATGCGCAACATGCTGACCTTGCGAATCCGGAGGTAGATCGCGGCCGAGAGGAGGACGCCGATCACGCTCCCGAAGTAGGTCAAGCCGCCGGCGCGAATGTTGAGCATTTCCTGCCAGGGGACGGTCACGCCCTGGGTCAGCCCGCGCGGGAGGCCGAGCTTCTCGAGGGCGCTCCCGCCCACGACGCCCAGCCGAGCCTGCTCCCCGGTCCGGCCGGTCTTGAGCAAGAACCCGCGCTCGGTCACGACGATCCCTTCGTCGGCGCGGTGCTGGGTCGTCTCGATCCCGACCACCAGGTCGTGGCTGGCCCCGGCGCCCTCGAGGCGCTCCTTGACCTTGGTCAGGGTCGTCTCGTCCCCCTCGAAGGTCACGGTGAAGGGCTCTTCGTCGTGGGTCGTGAGGACGAGGGTGTCGCCCTTGGCCAGGGACTCCTCGATCCCGGCCCCGGCCACGATCGGCGGGCGGTCGGCGAAGCGCGTGTCCCAGGTCTCGATCAGGAACACGGCTCGCGCGCCGAAGAGCCCGCAGAGGCCTGTGATCAGGAGCATTTCGAGCATGCGCTCGACGCTCATGAGCTTGGTCTGGCGCGCCCAGTGGATCGAGAACACGGCCACGGCCAGGCAGCCAGAGGCCATGAGGAAGCCATAGGTCTTCCACTTGATCGTCTCGACCACGCCCAGCAGGAGCACGAGCCCGACCAGCCCAAAGAGCCCCCCAAAGGGCGCCATTTGCTGCTCCTTGGGGTCGCTGCTCCGTCGCCAGCCGAGGAACCACCCGACGCCCAGCAAGACGAGCAGGAGGCCCACGAGGCGGCCGGGGATTTCGAGGGAAGGGTGCACGGGTGGCGCAGGATAGCGGGTCTAGAGCCGGTGGGAAACGGCGCTGTGAGCCTGTCGGGAGCGCGCTCGAAGCGTCGGACCTCCGCCGATTCTGCCGCGGCAGAAATCAAGGGCACCGAGCAACCCAGATCGCAGGGTCTTCTGCTCTCAGGAGAGGCTGGTGTCCGGGACGGGCCTCGCGCTTCGGGAGCTGGCCTAGACGGCTGCCAGCTCGCCTCCAGCTCGCGCGCGCGCTTGCCCGCGGGCGCCGGCGACGAGCTCGCTCGCGGCCTCGCTCCAGCTCGGGAACTCGAAGCTGAAACCAGCCTCTTGGAGTCGCGTGGGGACAACGCGCCTGCTCTTGAGGAGGAGCTCGGTGTCGGTGCGGAGGAGGAAGGCTCCGATCTCAGCCATCCAGGCTGTGGCCGGGAGGCCGAGAGGGACGCCCCAGGCTCCTCGGAGGTCAGCCATGAACTCTCGCTGAGGGAGGGGCCCTGGAGCAGCGAGATTGACCGGACCCTCGAGGTCGGGGCGCTCGAGGAGGAGCTCTATGGCGCGCACGAAGTCGAGGTCGTGGATCCAGGACACGTATTGTGCTCCGCCAGCGATCGGCCCGCCGAGCCCGAAGCGGGTCATGCGCGAGAGGACGTCGAACACGCCGCCGCGGCTGGGGCTCATGACCATGGCGGTACGGAGCGCGACGCGTCGAGTGTGGGGAGTGTCCGCGGCGAAGACCTCGCGCTCCCAGGCGGTCGCGATCTCGATACTGCGTCTCCAGTAGTCGGGCGCGTCCGGCTCGTCACCGCCGATCAGGCCGGTGTGCTCGTCGTTGGGAGCGTCGAAGCGGTGGGCGTAGATCGTGGCGGTGCTCATTTGGAGCCACACGGGCGGAGGAGCCGCAGCTCCGGCGATCGCCTCTCCCACGATCCGGGTCGAGTCGACCCGGGAGGAGAGCATTCGCGCGAGGTTGGACGGCGTGTAGCGGCAGTCCACGCTGCGGCCCGCGAGGTTGATCACCGCGTCGCAGCCCTCGAGCTCGCCGACCCAATCGCCGAGGGTCTGACCGTCCCATTGGACGCGGCGAGCGGTCCCTTCTTGGCCCCCGCGAGGAGCACCACGGCTGAGGACGACGACCTCGTGGCCCTTGGCGAGGAAGGCTCGCTCGAGGATCCCTCCGACCTGTCCAGTTCCTCCGGGAATCACGATCTTCACTGTGACCTCACTCTGGGCTTGTGTGTCCGCTGCCCTCAGGTATATTAGTAAACATGTTCAGCGAAAACGCAAGTGTTAGCGATGGTTAGGGATACGCCGGCGGTGTCAGAAGCACCTCGTCGCGGCCGCGGTCGCCCGAGAGGGAGGACTTCGAAGGGCGCAGACACCCGCGCGCGCCTCTACTCGGTCGCGACCCGCCTGATCGCCGAGCGCGGGTTCGAGGCCACGACCCTGCGCTTGATCGCTCGCGAGGCCGGGGTCAGCCCGGGGCTCCTCTATCGCTACTTTCCGAACAAGAGCGCCCTGGTCCTAGAGCTTTACCAGCAGACCTCGGGGGAGTTCGCGGCCCAGGCGGCGGAGCTCCCCCAGGGGAAGTGGGTGCCCCGCGTTCTGGCGGCCCTCCGAGCGAGCCTGGAGGTCTTGGCTCCGCACCGTCGAACCCTGCGGGCCCTGGTGCCCCTCTTGGTCGGTGATCCTGAGCAGGGGCTCTTCGGGGCCCAGACGGTCACGGCCCGAGAGCGAGTTCAGGGCGTCTTCGAGGCCGCGGTCTTGGGCGCCAGCAACGCGCCCCAGGGCGACCTCGGGCCGGCCCTGGCTCGCGTGCTCTACGTCCTGCACCTGGGCGTGATCCTGTGGTGGCTCCTCGACAAGAGCCCCAAGCAGCAGGCGACCCGCGGGCTCTTGGCCTTGATCGAGGCGAGCGCCGGCGCCCTGGCGCTGGCGCTGCGCCTCTCGCCGACGCGACGCGCTGTGATCACCCTCGACGGCCTCGTGCGCTCGGGCCTCTTCGGCGAGGGCCAGGACCTCCCCGCGCCCGCCTAGCCAAAAGTCAGCGAAGGACAGAGTCCCGAGCTAAGCTCTCGGGCTCGGACTTGAGCCGAGAGACGGAGTTGGTAGCGTCCGATCCCACCCCGAGCGAGTCGCCTCCGTGTTTTCTCCCGCCGAACCTGTCGCTGCCTGGACGCACCTCCTTGGCGCGTTCGTAGCGCTAGGCTTCGCGGTCCCGCTTCTGCGCGCGGGCGTGGGGCACTCCAAGCGCCAACGCGTCCTGGGCCTGTTCGCGCTCTCGGTCTTCCTCCAGCTCGCGATCAGCGGGATCTATCACTGGCAGGCCCTGGGGAGCCAGTCTCGCTTGATCCTCCAGCGCGCCGATCACGCCGCGATCTGGCTGGTGGTCGTGGGCTGCTTCCTCCCGATCCGCCACTACCTGTTCTCGCTTCGCTTCGGGACCGGGCTCCTGGTCTTGATCTCCCTCGTGGCCAGCTTGGGGCTCCTTCTCGAGACGGCCCTCCACGACGTGATCCCCTCTTGGATCGTGGTCCTGCTCTACGTCGTGTTCGGCTCGATAGGGACCCCAGTGGCGCTCTGGCTCGTGGCGACGCGCGGGCTGCGCTACACCCTGACCTTCTTCCTCTGCGGCGTCTCGTTCAGCGCGGCCGCCATGATCGAGCTGATCGAGGAGCCGACCCTGGTCGAAGGCCTCGTCGGCTATCACGAGATCGTCCACGTCCTCGTGCTCCTAGGCTTCGCCTTCCACTGGGCCTTCGTGGCCAAGCTGACCCGCGAGGCCAAGCTCCTGCCGAACCTGGATCGCGTCAGCGAGGTCGAGGTCGGGACCGAGTCCGGGGCCCAAGCCGCCTGAGCCTCAGGGCGAGGCCAAGCTCCTTCACCAAGAGGTGTGGCGGCGCGACCTCCTTGGCGTGAGGTCTGCCTCTGGGCGCCGTCTCTCCCTGTGGGCGTCCGACAGTCGCTCGGGTCCAGCTGGTCGGGAGGGCACGCAGGCTCTCTCCACCGAGCCGCGCCCCCCCCTCCTAGCGCTGCTTCCCGGGCCACCGAGCTCAGAGGTTTCCCGTGACGAAGATCGAGTTCGAAGGTGACTGGACCCGCGCGCACCGCCGGGGGCAAGCGCTCGAGGAGCTGGCCGAGGGCCGCCTCCCGGGCGCCTGGGGGCTCCTGCAGCAGGTGATCGGGCACTGGGCGATTCCCCGCAACGACCGCGGCGCGCTGCGCTACGGCAAGGCGGGCTTGGACACGGTCGGGAGCGTCCTGACCTATCGCGCCTCGCAGCGCAAGCTCCTCGACGACGGCTCGGACCCTTGCAAGGCCTTCCTCAAGGAGCGCGGCTACCGGCTGGCCTTTCCTGGCGTCGGGGACGGGTTCTTGAACTTCATGTTCAAGGCCCTCAACACCGTCGACTTCCGCAAGAAGAAGGTCCGCAACGAATACGGCAACTCCGGCGAGAGCGCCCTGATCGAGTTCACCATCGCTGACAATGTGTGCGCTTACTTCTACGACTCCAAGGGCAACCCAGCGGCCAAGAAGGAGCGGACGGTCAATGCCCCCGCCGCGAACCCCGAGAAGATCTCGATCTTCTGGGACGGTCCCTACGTGCGGCCCGAGGACCACGCCAAGCTGGAGGGCTTCATTCGGAGCCTGATCTGGGATCTGATGGGGACCCAGACCCTGATGCTCGCGCGGACCCGGAGCCTGGGCGGGAGCAGCAGCTTCACCCTGGGAGGAGTCCGCGACGAGTTCGACTTCATCTCCGCCGACGACGCCTGGAACGACGTCCGCCAGCTGGCCGGGCGCAGCCGCGCCTTCCTCGAGAAGGGCCGCTCGCGCTGCGTGCTCTTCTACGGTCCTCCAGGGACAGGTAAGTCGACGGTGGCTCGCGCGATCGCGCGGGAGCTGCGGACTCGGGTCCTCCTCGTCGACCACGAGGCTGTCTCGCGCATGTCCGATCACTCAGCCGCGCGGATCATTACGCTCCTCCGGCCAGGCATGCTCGTGCTCAACGACATCGACCGCTCGAGCGACGACCACGCTGGGCTCCTCCAGAGCCTCGACGTGGCCTACCAAGGCAGCGACCCGCTCCTGACCGTGTTGACCGTCAACGACATTTCGAGCCTCGACCCAGCGCTCCTCCGCCCAGGTCGGATCCACGAGACGCGCCACGTCCCCGAGCCGACCGAGGCTTCGCGCCGCATGATCCTCGACTACTACGTGCGGAAGCTCGGGCTGAACCTCCGCCCTGAGGAGGTCGAGACCTTCGTCTCGCGGAGCGAGGGCTTCTCGCCCGCCGACGTGCGGGAGTTCTGCGAGACCGCCTTCGCCATGGGCCTCGAGCTGGCCCTCGGCGAGCTGGAGCGGATTCGGACCCAGCGCCTCCTCTATGCGGGGGATCGCTGCGAGGAGTTCAACAAGGAGAACCGCGGTCGTCGGCAGCGGGACGAAGACGAGGACTGAAGCGCCCGACCCCCTAGCGGAGGGTCCTGCGCAAAGGGTCCAGAGGTCGCGCAGGGTCTCCCTGGCACGTCATAGGGGTGAATCCACCAGCCCTGATCACGTCGAATTCGAGCCCGGGAATAGTCACGGTGGGCCGCGCGCTAGGGAGATCCTGGCGTAGGATTCCGCCGCACCGAATCGACGAAGGACCTCATGAAGAACCTAACTCCCGCGCTGAGCGCGCTCGCAGCCCTCCTCCTCTTCGCCGCCCCCGCCCTCGCTGGCGGCGAGGGTTGGCTGACCAACCTCGAGGAGGCCAAGAAACAGGCCAAGGCCGAGGGCAAGGACGTCCTGATCGACTTCACCGGCTCCGACTGGTGCGGCTGGTGCATTCGCCTCAAGAAGGAGGTTTGGAGCACGGAGGCTTGGAAGGCCGAGGGCCCCAAGCGCTACGTCCTCGTCGAGCTCGACTTCCCGCGGAAGACTCCGCAGTCCGAAGAGACCAAGGCCTACAACCGGGCCCTGCAGGCTCAGTTCGGCGTCAAGGGGTTCCCGACCATTGCGCTCCTCGACTCAGAGGGTCGGCCCTACGCCATGACCGGCTACCAGAAGGGCGGCCCCGAGGCCTACCTCAAGCACCTCGAGGAGTTCGGTAAGCGCAAGGCCGAGATCAAGGAGCTGGTCGCTGCGGCTGAGAAGTCGGAGAACGTCGCCAAGGGACTCGACGAGGTCATGACGAATCTCGGGGAGTGGCGGGTGGCCTTCGGCTACACCCACCTCCAAGAGAAGATCGTCGCCGCCGACCCCAAGAACGAGGCCGGTCTGGGCCTCAAGCACGCCAAGGCCCTGGCCAAGGGCGCGAGCGCTCGCAAGGACGCAGAGGCATACAAGAAGCACCTCGAGGTCGTGAAGGCCATGGACCCCAAGGAGGCCCAGGCTCTCGAGAACGCGATCGCGGCCGCGACCCTCGGAGCTGAGCTGGAGGGCGCCCTGACCCCGCTCGTCTCGAAGGGCAACTGGAAGGGCGCCGCGGAGCTCATCGAGAAGGACTACCTCGAGAAGCACGCCGAGGGCGTGACCGGGCAAGTCGTCCGCTTCTACTTCGCGATCTGCAAGCTCCGCAGCGGCGACCAACCCGGCGCCCTCGAGACCTTCAAGGCCGCCAAGGAGCTCGCTCCCGAGAGCCCCATGGCCGAGAAGATCGACGAGATCATGAAGAAGATCGGCGGCTAATCGCCCAGCGCGAGACCCCGACCAACACGCGGCGGCGAGGCCCAGAGCCTCCCG